>Ga0209381_1000799_pt1 | contig 65087 bp, 62 predicted proteins | sample DewCreD2012metaG_FD_184111 | JGI IMG/M metagenome (GOLD analysis project Ga0209381, IMG submission 184111) | Hot spring sediment bacterial and archeal communities from British Columbia, Canada, to study Microbial Dark Matter (Phase II) - Dewar... ... | reverse complement strand
TCGAGGGCGGATGCAAGACGATCGCGAGCAACCGGCTCAAACTCAACAGCGCCCGCTGGACACCGCGCCACGCGGAGCAGGTGGCCGCCCTGCGCTGCCTGGACTACAGCCGACTATGGAACGATTACTGGGCCGAACGGGCGGCCTGAGTGCCTACAACTTGAGTCACACGCCGCCGGCAGGCGCGGCCATTGTTCGAGGGGTGCTTGCAGGCGCGGACTTCAGGCGGACTTCGAGCAGCTCCCTTGGGGTCATAGCCAGGGGGTCGCAGACAGTCGAGTCGCACCCCGGCGCGGGCTGCGGCGCAGGCTTAGGCCCGCACCGCGGCGGGGCCTGCGGCGGTCCAGAGAAGAATCGCCCTGCCTGCGCCTTGCGGACAGCGGAGCGTCGCAGGCGGGTCGCTTCGAGGCGGCGATCCGCCGTCGGCCCTTTTCGCGGGGCAGGCCGTTCACCCCACCTCCTCGAGGATTGCCGCCTTCACCTGCGCCGGCACCGGGGCGTACTTCAGCGGCTCCATCGCCGAACTGGCCCGACCCGCCGACATCGACCGCAGTTCCGTCGTGTAGCCGAACATCTCGCTCAGGGGCACTTCGGCCTCGATGATCCGCGTGTTGCCTCGCTGCTCCATGCCGATGATCGCGCCGCGACGCTTGCTCAGGTCGCCGGTGATCGGCCCCACGTATTCCTCCGGCGTGGTGATCACGACCCTCATGATCGGCTCCAGCAGCGTCAGCTGCGCCTTCTGGCAGGCCTCGCGGAACGCCAGCGCCCCGGCCTGCTCGAAGGCCACCTGCGACGAGTCCACCGCGTGGTAGGAGCCGTCGATCAGCGTGCACTTGACGTTGATCAGCGGGAAACTCGCCAGCACGCCGCTCCTGGCCGCCATCCTCGCCCCGGCCTCCACCGAGGGGATGAACTCCTTGGGGATCGCACCGGCGTAGATCCTGTTCTCGAAGGCGAAGTGGTCGTCGAACTTGAGCCCCTCGGCCTTGGCCTGCTCGGCCGTGTACGGCTCGACGCGCACGGTCGCATCGCCGTACTGTCCGCGCCCGCCCGTCTGCTTGACGAACTTCCCCCGAGCCTCGGCCGAACCCAGGATCGTCTCCTTGTAGGCGACCTTCGGCTTGCCCACCAGTACCTCCACCTTCATGTCGCGGACCAGTTTGTTGCGCAGGATTTCCAGGTGCAGTTCTCCCATGCCGCTGATGATCGTCTGTCCGGTCTCGGCATCGTAGTTGGCCTGGAAGGTCGGGTCCTCGCGCTTGAGGGTCGTCAGGGCCTCGCCCAGCCGCTGCTTGTCGGCCGCCGTCTTGGGCTCGATCGACATGCTGATCACCGGCTCGGGGAACGTCGGACGTTCCAGAATGATCGGCGCGTCGGTGTCGCACAGCGTGTCTCCCGTCAGCGCATCCTTCACGCCGATGCACGCCACGATGTCGCCGGCCTCGGCCTGTTCGATGGGAATGCGGTCCGAGGCGTGCATCTGGAACATCCGCGAGATGTTCTCCCGCCTGTTGCGGTTGCTGTTGAGCACGCGGCTGCCCCGCAGCAGACGACCGCTGTACACCCGCACGTACGTCAGGTCCCCGTGCTGGTCCGAGACGATCTTGAACACCAGCCCGCAGAACGGCTCGTCGGGGCTGGGATGCCGCTGGAGGATCTTTTCCGGATCCTTCACGTCGTGGCCCCGGATCGGCGGCATGTCGATGGGCGACGGCAGGTAGTCGATCACGCCGTCCAGCAGCCGCTGCACCCCCACGTATTTCAGCGCCGAGCCGCAGAACACCGGATGCAGCTTGAGGGCGATCGTGGCCGCCCGCAGGCCCCGCCGAATCTCCTCCTCGGTGAGTTCCTGCCCGTGCAGGTACTTGTCGGTCAGTTGCTCGTCCGTCTCGGCCACCTTCTCGATCAGCTCGTGCCGCCACTTCTCGTAGCGAGGGCGGTGTTCGTCGCTGATCGGCTTCTCCACCTGCGTCATCCCCTTGTCCTGCTCGTCCTCCAGATCGTAATAGATCTCCACTCCGCGGATCAGGTCGATGACCCCCTTGAAGGTGCGGGACTGGCCGATGGGAATCTGCACCGCCACGGCCGGCGCGCCCAGCCGCTCGCGGATGGAGTTGAAGCTGAACTCGAAATCCGCCCCCAGTTTGTCCATCTTGTTGATGAAGCACAGGGCCGGCACGCGATACTTGGCCGCCTGCCTCCAAACGGTCTCCGACTGGGCCTCCACGCCCTCCTTGCCGTCGAACACGGCCACCGCCCCGTCCAGCACGCGCAGGCTGCGCTCCACCTCGGCCGTGAAATCCACGTGCCCCGGCGTGTCGATGAGGTTCACCGTGTAGCGCTGGCCGAAGCGATCCCACGGGCAGGTGGTGGCGGCCGACTGGATGGTGATGCCGCGCTGCTGCTCCTCCTCCAGGAAGTCCATGGTGGCGGTGCCCTCGTGCACCTCGCCCATCTTGTGGATCTTGCCGGTGTAGAAGAGGATGCGCTCCGAGACGGTGGTCTTGCCCGCGTCGATGTGAGCGCAGATTCCGATGTTGCGTATCTTGGTCAGGTCACGTGGCATACTGCGTCCTCATAGAAACACAAAGCCCGCCAAGGCCGTGAGCAATCGCCCCTTGCGACTGCCGCCCGGAAGCATCCGGGTCGGCCCCTGCGGGTCATCCTTCCGCCAACACGGCGGGAGCTTCGAATGTCGCCGCTCGAAGCCCGGGAAACGTTTCCCGCCTGCATGGTCCTGCCCATACTGACCCTGCAGGGGCTTCGGTCAGCATGAGCCGCTACTGGGGCTCGGTCTTCACTTTATCTCCTTGTCAGCAAGCCCGTTGCACTTCTTGCCGCGCCCGCGGACATCGCCCGCAGGAAGGCGAAATACTCTATCCGCCAGCCGGCCGGCGTCAAGTGACCCGCCGACTGGGATGAAGGGGCCGACATGGAACCACAAGCCCCCCACCCCCGTCCGAAACGGCCCAGCTCGGCGGCTCTTGGCCTTTCGTTGCCCTATATCTCCGGCGGACGATACGAGCTCAGCTCCGAGAGAAACTCGTAAAGCGCTGTGGCCGTGTTGCGGGTCGGGTCATCGCCCTGGTGCAGGAGCGTGAAGTTCTGCGACTGGGCCGCCCAGCACAGTTCCCGCAGCGCTGCTCGGTGCGGGCCGGCGACCAGGCTTTCGTGGTACGTGGCCCGGAAGTATTCGTAGCCGTCGGGGTGTTCCTGGAACCATAGCCACAAACCCATGGGCGGGCCCAGGTGCATGTGCAGGCAGTCCACCGAAGCCCACTGCCGCAGGTCGCGCGTCAGACCGATCGGCTCGACCCACAGGCGGGTCCCGTCGTCGGCTTCCACCGAGTCCAGCAGGTGCTTGATCTTGAACATGCCGCCGCTCCCTTCTGGCGTCTGGCAGAGCAACAAACACGCTGGTTCACCACTATCATAGACGACACTTTCCAAGCGAAGTTGTTACTGGAAAAAAGGAACGCCAACCATGTCGCGGCACTCATTTCGCTTCGCCGTATGCATGACCGGAATCCTGGCCGCAACGGCCCTGGCCGCGCCGCCCACCGCGGCGATTCCGCCGATTCCGCAGGCCCCGACCCTCATCCAGCCCGGCGGGGCCTATCAGATCGCCTGGCTCGAGCTGGCCGGCGGCGGCGAACCGGTGCGGGTGTTCCTCGCTCTGCGCGATGGCAAGCCCGTGCAGTTCTGGTCGTTGCAGAAGCAACTTCCCGGCCTGCCCAAGGCCGAAGGAACGCCCAAGCTGCTCACCGACGGCCTGCGCGGCCAGACCGCCGCCGGCAACATCAAGGCCCACATCGACTTGCGCCTGGTCAGCATCTGGGCACCCATGCGGCGCCTGGGCATGACCACGCTGTCACTGGACCTCAAGGCCCAGGACACGAAACTCACCGGCACGTGGTCCACAACCGGCGAAAAGCCCGCCAATGGCCAGGTCAGCGGCCTCATCCTCGACGAGGCATCGGCCCGGCAGGCCAACGCCATCGCGCCGGGGCAGGACTGGCCCTGGTTCTACGGCACGCTCTCGGCCTGCCGCGGGCCGGATTATGGCAAGCCCATGGTCGATGACCTGGCCGCCGCCCGGCCGCTGTGGCGAAGCGAAACCGTGTCGCTGTCCGGGTGGGGCACGGGCGTCGATGCCCGCTACAAGACCCGCGCCGCCTACGGCACGCTCTGCGGCGGAAGCTCATCGCCCGTGGTCGCCGACGGCCTGGTGTACCTGTACCACTACCGCCCCTCCGGAGACGCCGACCCGCAGGGCCCCGACGCCGAGCAACTTGCCCGCTTCGACCACCCGCAGGAGCGCGAGGGCTTCCGTCGGTTCTTCTCCACCCGGGCCGACGTGGTCGTCTCCTGCATCGACGGCGCAACCGGCAAGACCGTCTGGGAATCGGTCTGGCCGCTCAAACAGGGCAACTACCAGACCCACAAGTGGCGCGGGAACAACCACACGCCGGCCATCGCCAGGGGCACGCTGGTCGTGTCCGACTATTCCTGGGGACTTTACGCCCACGACGCGAAGACCGGCCAGTTGAAGTGGAGCCGCGGCGGCGGAGGGCCGGTCCCGCACGATCACGGCGCTGTCGGCCCGGTCATAAGCGGCGACGTGGTTGTTTGGGCGACTTCGGGCGGAACCCTCGGCCTGGACCTGGCCACCGGCAAGCCGCTGTGGAATGGCCCCGCCGCCGGCAGTGCACGGCGGATGGTCATCGACGGCAAAGAACGCATCCTGCTCGTGGGCCAGACGCTGATCCTTATCGACCCGGCCAGCGGACAGGTCCTTGCCAGGGCGGACTACCCCGGCGGCATCGACAAGAAGGGCAGGAAGGACGTCGGGCGAGGCCCCGGGGCCAACCTGGTCTGCGACGGCCCGTACATCGTGTCGTTCGAGACGGTGAAGGTCGCCGACAAGAACGTGGGCAACATCTTCGCCCTGAAAGTCGCCGCCCATGCCATCGAGCCTGCCTGGACCAACAGGATCCAGGGCGAGATGGAGGATGGCCACGTGGGCATCTGCATCGCCAATGGCCAGGTGTACACCGGCTTCCGGGATCGGGGCGCTTACTGCATCGACCTGGCCACGGGCAAGACCATCAAGAACCTGCCGGAGTTCACGGCCCACAGCAACCCGACGTATATCGCGGTGGACAACCGGGTGTTCTGGCAGCCGGAATGTCAGCACGGCCGCCAGCGGGTGCAACTGTTCGAGGCCGACAAGGGCACGTTCGCTCCGCTGGGTGCCAACTGGTCCCCGCCGCATAACGACACCACGGCGTACGGCGAGATGCCGATCAGCAACGTGGTGGTGGACGGCCGGTTGATCATCCGCGGGATGGATGGGATCTATTGCTATGACCTGAGGAAACAGCCGGCCGCCAGCGGCAGATAGCCGGGTATTCCGCGAGAACCAGGCAACGCCGCCTGCCGCATGCTTGCTGAAGGGCTTCTGTCGGCAGCGCCGGTGAGTCGGCCGCCCTGGGCCGTTTGACGCGCCTGGCCGCGGCGGATACTGTCCCCCGCCCATGCTGAAGCGCACGCCGTTCCACGCCTTCCATGTCTCGGCCGGAGCGAAGCTCGTCGATTTCGCCGGCTGGGAGATGCCGCTGCTGTACCGTTCGGTCGTGGACGAGCATGTGCAGACCCGTACCAGCGGTTCGCTGTTCGATGTTTCGCACATGGGCCGGCTGCAGTTCACGGGCCCCGACGCGCAGGCGTTTCTGCAGCGGGTGCTTACGCGCAACATCGCCGATCAGCAGGTCGGCCAGAGCCGCTACAGCCTGGTGTGCAACCACGCCGGCGGGACGCTGGACGACGTGATCCTCAGCCGCGACGCCCAACGGTGGCTGGTGGTCTGCAACGCCGCCAACCGCGACAAGCTGGTGCGGCATTTCACCGACCTGCGGCGGCAGTGGTCGATGGACTTCGACCTGGCCGATCAGACCGAGGCCACGGCGATGCTGGCGCTGCAGGGCCCGCGGGTGATGGATCGGCTGGCGACGGCCATCCCAGGCGATCTGAAAGCCCTCAAGCGTTATCATTTCCAGACCGTCAGTCTGATGCTCGTCAGTGGCCTGGTCTTTCGCAGCGGCTACACCGGCGAGGATGGCGTGGAGATCATTTTCCCGGCCTCCGTTGCGTCCATGGCGATTCAGATGCTGGGCGGAGCGTTGGACCGGCCGGATGCGACGATCAAGCCGGCCGGCCTGGCGGCGCGCGACACGCTGCGCCTCGAGGCGGGCATGCCGCTGTATGGCCATGAGCTGACCGAAGCCATCGATCCGTTGTCAGCCGGGCTGGGATGGGCAGTGGACCTGGCCAAGGACTTTGTCGGCGTCGAGGCGCTGCGCAGGATCAAGGCCGACGGGCCGAAGCGCAGGCTCGTCGGGCTGGAGCTGGACGGCCGGCGGATCGCGCGGCAGGGCTCGGCCGTGCTGCTCAATGGAGCGGCGGTGGGCGAAGTTACCAGCGGCACGCTCAGCCCGACGCTGCAGAAGAGCATCGCCATGGCGTACGTCGATGCCGCCCACAGCGCCGAAGGCACCGCGCTATCCGTGGACCTGAAGGGCCAGGCGTGTGCGGCGAAGGTGGTGAAGCTGCCGTTCTACAGGCGGCCAGCGCAATGAAGGAATCAGCAATGTCCGCACCAGGCGATCGCAAGTATTTGCAGACTCACGAGTGGCACAAGCTCGAGGGGAACATCGTCACCATCGGCATCACGCAGTTCGCGGCCGACGAGTTGACCGACATCACCTACGTGTCGCTGCCGAAGGTCGGGACGAAGGTGTCGGCGGGCAAGCCGTTTGGGGAGATCGAATCGGTCAAGGCGACGGCCGACCTGATCAGCGGCGTCAGCGGCACCGTGATCGAGGTGAACTCGGCGCTGGTTCAGAACCCGGGGCTGGTCAATCAGGACCCCTATGTCGGCGGGTGGATGGTAAAGGTGCAGATCGCCAGCCCCGCCGAGATGGACAAGCTCATGCCGCTGGATGACTACCTCAAGGCCGTGGGACAGTGAGACGGCTCGCCGGCCACGGCCCCGCAGGTCCATGGCGGCCCGGTCCGCCGTGGTTCGGCTCAGAGCAGCCGCTCAACCATCCGCCGGCTGTACTCATCCAGTTCATCGAGGCGAGGAAGCTCGTAAAGGTTGCCGTCGGCATCCTTGACGGTGAACCGGCCGTCCGACAGGAAGCGGATGTCCTCCCGCTCCTGCACGCGAAAAACAGCCGGCCCGCGGTCGGTCTGCACCTTCCATTGCTGATGCTGGAAGCGCAGGTCCAGGTCCTCGATGCGCAGGATGCGGGGGATGAAATGGGTATCGGCCAGGACCTGCTCGATGAAGCGCCGCTGGGCTTCCGGCAGAGCATCCAGGTCGTCGATCATCAGAAGCTCCCTGCCGTCGGCTGCCCGCACCGAAAGGTGGCGACGGGGTTCGGACCAGGGGAACGACCTGCGGATGCGCACATCGACGGCATCCTCCTGGCCAGGCCGCCTGAGCACCAGGCGGTTGCGGTCGTCGCGGAGCAGTTCGAATGTTGCGTCCGGCATGTCCTTCGGCCTTGCAGTCATCACGGCCGGCACAGCCGGCCCTGCCCGTCTGTTGCCTTGCTCATTCCGCGATCGCCACCAGTGAACTCATCTGGGCCTGCCGCTTGTGCAGCCTGGCATACACGCCGTCTTCCTTGCCGACCAGCTCCGCGTGCGTGCCGGTCTCGACGATCCTGCCCTTCTCCAGCACCACCAGGCGGTCGGCCGCCTGCAGCGTGCTGAGGCGGTGGGCGATGGCGAACGTCGTCCGCCCGGTTACCAAGCGGTCCAGGGCCTCCTGGATCTGTCTCTCGGTTTCCGTGTCCACGCTGCTGGTTGCCTCGTCCAGGATCAGGATGCGGGGGTTGTGCAGGATGGCCCGGGCGATGCTGATCCGCTGGCGCTCGCCGCCGCTGAGGCTCTGCCCGCGCTCGCCGACGATGGTGTCGTAGCCGTCGGCGAACCCCACGATGAAATCGTGGGCGTTGGCGGCCCGCGCCGCGGCGATGATCTGGGCGGTCGTGGCCTCGGGGTTGCCGTAGCGGATGTTTTCGGCGATGGTCCCGTGGAAGAGATACGGCTCCTGGAGGACCACGCCGATCTGCCGCCTCAGCCACTGCACGTCGTAGTCGCGCACGTCCACGCCGTCGATGAGAATCTGCCCGTCGGTCACGTCATAGAAGCGGCAGATCAGATTCACGAACGTGCTCTTGCCGGCGCCGCTGGGGCCGCACAGGCCGATCATCTGCCCCGGCTCAACGACCAGCGACACCTCGCGCAGGGCGGGCTGGGCCCCCTCGTAGCTGAAGGACACCTGCCTGAACTCCACGCGCCCTTCGAGGCTGGGCTTGGTGATCGCGTTGCTGCGGCTGTAGATCTCCGGCGGCGTGTCCAGCACCTCGAACACCCGCTGCGCGCTGCTGGCGGCACGCGTGATCATCCGGTTGCTGCTGGCCAGTTCCATGATCGGCTGATAGAACAGGTGGAGGAACGAACTGAACGCCACCAGCGTCCCGAAACTGTTGGCGTCGCTGGGATGGCGGATGAGCAGGTATCCGCCCACCGTCCACACCAGCAGTCCGCCCAGACGCATGGTCGCGCTGATGACCGGCTGCAGGCCCGTCCACACGCGGTTGACATCCTGCTCCTTGAGGGTGTAGTCATCGCTGCGGCGGTCGAATCGCTCGACTTCCCGCCGTTCGCTTCCGAAGGCTTTGACCACGCGTACTCCCGGCAGCGCATCGCCCACCACCGCCGTCATGCGCGCCCAATAGGTCCACAGCCGGCCGAACAGGTACTGCATCTTCATCGAACGCAGGTAGGTGACCAGCGCCAGCGGCGGCAGGGGCACCAGGGCCACCAGGGCCAGCCGCCAGTTCATCCAGAACATCACGCCCGCCGTCACCACGATCATCAGCAGGTCGCGGATCATGCTCACCGACCCGAAGACGATGAAATCCCACAGGCGGTCGGTGTCGTTGGTCACGCGGGTGATGAGGCTTCCCGTCCGCCGCTTGCCGAAATAGCGCAGGCTCAGGTCGTGCAGGTGGGCATAGACCTGGTGCCGCAGATCGCGGGCCACCCACGTGCCCAGCATCGCCAGTCGGCGGATTCGCACTGCCCCGACCGCCTCCAGAACGATCACCGCCAGGAAAATGGCCGCCGCCCAGAACAACAGCCGGGCCGTCCGCTGGGGGATCCCGCCCACCGCCGTCGCCACGTCGATGGCCGTGTTGACCATCTTCCGCTGGAAGATCGGCGGCACCGTGCTGAGGCTGGACTGAAGCAGCGTCAGCGCCAGGGCAAGCCAGATCGTCCTGCGGTAGGGCCGGGCCACATCCAGCAGCCGCCAGAGGATGCGGCGTTTCTGCAGGCACTGCGGGCAGACCCCCTCGGCATAGGATGGGATCATCTGCCCGCACTTGGGGCAGCGGTCCAGCTGCTCGGCCCGGCGCTCGACGGCCTCCAGCCAGGCCGGCGGGGCCTCGGCCTGGGGATCCCGCCGCGCAATCAGCCGCTGGAGCTTGCGGTGCAGCCGCGTGACATCCCTGCGGCAGCGCCGCGTGTAGCGGAGCTCGGCGGCCGGCTCGTCCTGCACGTACACCACCAGCCTGTCCAGGCCCACGTCCTCGATGATCTTCGTCTGGCCGATGTCCGCGACGGGCAGGATGGTAAACCGCCCGTCGTACAGCAGGACCAGCCGGGCTTCGGTCAGCACCGCAAACCGCTGCGCATAGCGATTGGATTCATCCAGGTCGTACTCGGCCCAGCCCAGGATGGTCTGGCCATCCAGTTGCCCGTTGGCCGCAGCGCGCACGGCCGCGGGCAGGTCAAGCTCCGCTGCGACAGGCATCTCGCCTTCAGGGCCGCTGCCGTGGTGCTGTTGGGACATGGGGCTACGGATGTTAGACGTTGCCGCGGCAGACCGCGGCGCGCCGGTGCGATTTTCCTCGGGACGAAAGGCGCAAATCTAGCCGCAGGCGGGCGTTAGGGCAAGCAGGCGAGACGCCCCGCCCTTGACAGCCGCTGCCAAAGGCCTTACACGTCGCCGCAGTCCAGGCCCAAGAATCCGTCGCGGTTGTGCCGATAAAATGTGAGGCAGACCGCGATCAAGAGGGATCAACCCTACGATCGGAGTACCACGGATGGAAACGGCAACACGGACGGCGGGCGCTGCGCCGGCGCTGGACCTGGCGTCGCCCGCAACCACAGACACCCAGAACATGCCCATCACCGCACGCAAACCTCTGCCCGAGAAGGTTCTTCGTCTGCAGGCGGCCGCGGAGAAGCCCGCTCAGAGCCGCCCCAGCCGCGAAACCGCCGAGACGATGGCCTCCAAGCAGAAGGAAATCGCCGTCAGCGAGTTCTTCGCCAAGAACCGCCACCTGCTGGGCTTCGATAACCCGCGCAAGGCGCTGCTGACGACGGTCAAGGAGGCCGTGGACAACTCGCTGGATGCCTGCGAGGAAGCGGGCATCCTGCCGGAGCTGTGGATCACCATCGAGGCCCTGAATGGCGGCCCCAGGGGCCTGCCTGCGCCGCCGGCCGAGGGCAATGGCAAGAAGGGCAAGAAGGACAACGGCCAGCCCCTGCTCATCGCGCCGCCGGCCGAAGCGGTTCAGCCCGTGCAGCCATCGATCGCCAACGCCACGAGATTCCGCGTAACGGTTCGCGACAACGGTCCGGGCATCGTTCGAGCGCAGATCCCCAACGTCTTTGGCCGGCTGCTCTACGGCAGCAAGTTCCACCGGCTGCGGATGAGCCGCGGGCAGCAGGGCATCGGCATCTCGGCGGCCGGCATGTACGGGCTGCTGACGACGGGACAATCGGTGCAGATCATCAGCCGCACCGGCAGGAAGAAGCCGGCGCATCGGTTTGAACTCCAGATGGACACGATGAAGAACCGCCCGGAGATCATCGTGGACGAGGAACTGCCGACCTGGACCACCGAGGATGGCGTGGAGATGGAGCACGGCACGGAGGTGTCGATCACGCTGGAGGCCCGCTTCCAGCGCGGGCGGGCGTCGGTCGATGAGTACCTGGAGCAGACGGCCATCGCCAACCCGCATGCGTTGATCCACTGGATCGCGCCCGACGGCGTGAAGCGCGATTTTCCGCGCGAGGTGCACGAGGTCCCCGACAGCCCCGAAGCCATCAAGCCGCACCCCTATGGCGTGGAGCTGGGCGTGCTGATCCGCATGCTCAAGGAAACGACCCACAAGCACCTGGGGGCGTTCCTGCAGGAGGAGTTCTGCCGCGTCTCGCCGAAGGTCGCCAGGGAAATCTGCGAGAAAGCCGGCCTGAGCACCAGTGCCTGGTGCAGCCAGATCGCCCGCGAGGAGGCCGACCGGCTGCATCACGCGATCAACCACACGAAGATCATCGCCCCCCCTACCGACTGCCTGGAGCCCATCGGCGCCCAGCAGATCCTCAAGGGGCTGCTCAAGGAGATCAAGGCGGAGTTCTACACGGCCGAGACGCGCGAACCGGCCGTCTATCGCGGGAATCCGTTCCAGATCGAGGTGGGCCTGGCGTTCGGCGGGAATCTGCCGGCCGACGATTCGGCGCGGGTGATCCGCTTTGCCAATCGCGTGCCGCTGCTCTACCAGCCGTCGGCGTGCTGCATCACCAAGAGCGTGATCGACACCAACTGGCGCAACTACGGCGTGACCCAGCCGCGCAACGGCCTGCCCGAGGGGCCGCTGGTGATCCTGGTGCACATGGCCTCGGTGTGGGTGCCTTTCACTTCCGAGAGCAAGGAGGCCATCGCCGACTACGACGAGATCCGCCGGGAAATCAAGCTGGCGATCCAGGAGTGCGGGCGGAAGCTCAACACCTACATCCGCCGCCGCCAGCGCATCGCCCGCGAAGGCCAGCGGCGGCATGTGTTTGAGCGGTACATCGGCGAGGTCGTCGAAGCCTGCAGCCGCATGGCCCGGGTGGACAAGCAGCGGCTTTACAAGCAACTGCAGGCCGTCGCCAGGTTGCGCACGCTCACGGCCGACACGCAGTTCGACGAGGACGGCAACCCGATCAAGCCGGATGCGGGCGGACGGCTCAATGGCGATGACAACGTGGTGGTGATCGAGTCCAACGCGTCGGAGGAGGCGATGGCCCACACCGAGGCGGACCAGCAACTTCCCGCCGCGACGGCCGACACGCCCAAAGCCGCCAGGGCCAAACCGGCCAGGGGCGGCAGCAAGCAGGCGGGGCTGTTTGGCGAGAACGGCCAGACGGAGGCGGCGTAGAGTATCGCAGACCGGAGCGGTGCCATGAGACTTGCTGACAAGGTCCGCCAAAACCGACAGCGGATCATGGAGATAAGCGCGCGGTATGGCGCCGGGAACGTGCGCCTCATCGGTTCGGTGGCCCGTGGCGATGATGATGAACAGAGCGATGTTGACCTGCTGGTACGGTTCGAGAAAGGCCGCAGCCTGATGGATCAGGCGGGGCTGATGCTCGAGCTGGAATCGCTGCTTGGCTGCAAAGTGGACGTGGCAGACGACCGGGGCTTGCGCGATCGTGTCCGCAGCCGAGTCATGCGGGAGGCGGTGGCCCTATGAGGGACGACCGCCTGCGTCTCGCTGACATCCTCGACGCGATATCGCGGATCGAGGCCAAAGCGTCGCGCGGCAGGGACGCATTCGACCAGGACGAGATGCTGCAGGTCTGGGTTGTGCACCACCTCCAACTCATCGGGGAAGCCTGCCGTTCGTTGTCAGAGGCACTGCGGAATGCCAATCCACGGGTGCCCTGGGCGCAGATCATCGCGATGCGCCACATCCTGGTGCACGACTACTTCGGCATCAATCTCGATCTGGTGTGGACCGCGGTTGAGCACGATCTGCCGTCGCTGAAGGAGCAGGTGCGCGCCATACTGGACGCATTGGCGACCGGGCCGGGTCGATCCGGCCCGGACAGCAAGGACCATAAAAATGGCTAAGTCCAGCGTTCGTAACATCCAGACCGGCAGGAAGCTCCAGGCCATGGCCGAGGCGGTGGTGAAGTACGCCCGGGCCAAGGAGGACCCGGGGTTCGACATTCCCACGCGGGCGCTGTCCAACGCCAGATTCGACCCCAAGCGGCAGATCATCACCATGGGCGACAGCGTCCAGCGCCGCAACTTCTTCAACCTGGGGCAGGCCAGGAAGTTCATGCAGACGATGTGGGTGGCGGCCGGGTGCAAGGAGCTCAACGACCAGGGCAAGACCACCAGCATCCGCGACCTGTACTATCACCTGAAGCACACGATCCCCGGCACGCACGAGAACACCTTCGACGAGCAGAGCGAGAGCGACCCGATCATCGAGGACCTGGAAGTGACGATCCAGTCCCTTCGCGAGGAACTGGGACTCTTTGCCGAGAACAAGGGGGCGATGGTCGGCAACATCACCCTGGTGGACAACGGCGATGTCATCGACGGCCGGAAGATGGGCACCGGCGGCTGGAGCGTGCCGTCGATCGTCGAGGAGGACATCATCCGCTTCCGCAAGTGCGAGGCCGAGTTCATCCTGCTGATCGAGAAGGGCGCGGTCTGGCGGCGGTTCAACGAGGACAGGTTCTGGGACAAGCACAACTGCATCATCATCCACGGCGGCGGCCAGCCCCCGCGCGGCGTGCGGCGGCTGATGTACCGCATGCACCACGAGCTGAAGCTGCCGGTGTACGTGCTGGTCGACAACGACCCGTGGGGCTACTACATCTACAGCGTCGTCAAGCAGGGCTCGATCAACCTGGCCTTCGAGAGCAACCGCATGGCCATCCCCAAGGCGCGATTCCTGGGCATGAGCGCCTTTGACGCTGAGCGATTCGGCATCAGCAAGACCGTCACCATCGCCATGAAAGAGGAGGATGTCCGCCGGGCCAAGGAGATCATGAGCTATCCGTGGTTCGCCAATAAGCCGGCGTGGCAGAAGGAAATCCAACACATGCTCAAGAGCGGCGTGAAGCTCGAACTGGAGGCGCTGTCCAGCAAGGACTTTTCGTTCATCACCGAGACCTACCTGCCTGAAAAGCTCAAGAAGAAGCAGTGGCTGGATTGATATGCCGCTTCGCGTGGGGCCGTGTGACTTCGGCGAGCTCAGTCGAGTCGGGACGGCCGTCTTCGACCATCCCGGCCGGCACAGCCGGCCCTACAGGTGGCGTTCTCTGTTCGCGCGACCGCTACTCCTTGTTGCGTCGGCGGCGTTTTCCTGTAGTCTGTCGGCCGCTGAGAGAGGTATGAGTCCGTTTCGGATGCTGGCGATTGATCTGGATGGGACGTTGCTGTCGGCCGACGGCAAGGTTTCGCCGCGAAACCGCGCGGCCATTCATGGGGCGCTGGCCGCAGGCTTGGTCGTGTGCTTCGCCACCGGCCGGAACCTCACCGAATGTCAGGCCGTGCTGCGAGCGGTGGGCCATTACGATGCCGCGGTGTTCGTCGGCGGGGCGATGGTCATCGACACCCGCACGGGCACGACGCTGCACCGCACGACCATGCACCCGGACCTGGCCCGCGAGGCCTGCGGGCTGTTTGAATCGCTGGGCCACGCGGCGCTGGCCTTGCAGGACACCAGCATCGCGGGGGTCGATTATCTGGTCACCGGGTCGATACCCCTGAACCACGCCACGCGGCAGTGGATGGACATCACCGCCGCCGCCGTGCATCCGGTGCCGACGCTGGCCGACGCGGCCCACGAGCACACCGTGCGCGTGGGCATCTGCAGCGACGCCGACGAGGCCCGCCGCGTGCAGAAGCGCGTGCTGGAGGCCCTGGGCGACCGCGCGGTGTGCCACAGCCTGTACGTCGCAGCCTACGGCGTGGAGGTCATCGAGGTCTTCGACCCGGCCGTCAACAAGTGGTCGGGCGTGATGCACGTCGCCCGCCGCCACGGCATACGCCCCGAGCAGATCGTGGCCATCGGCGATGATGTCAACGACGTGCCCATGCTGCGGGCGGCCGGCCTGGGCGTGGCCATGGGCAACGCCCGCCCGGAGGCCATCGCCGCCGCCGACCGCGTGATCGGGCGTGTCGATCAGGATGGCCTGGCCGCGTTCATCGAGGAACTTTTGGACGCCGCCCCCACGGCCCCGGCCGAGGCGCAAACGAGATGAACTGCGCGGGCCCCGGAGCCCGCGAGTGGTGCGTACACGGAAGATGCGAAAGGAGTCGCGGCTCTGCGGCCGGCATGCACGAAGCGTGCCGGCCGCTTCTTGTTCCCGACACAGCCAGGTTGGCCGCTATGCCGTGGAGAAGGAAGAAGATTTGGCGAGAAGGGCCGCGCCCACACACAGACACGGCGACCCTTGTCTGCTTGCGTCGGCGCGGCCAAATGTTAGTCTGCCCAGGCCGCACGCAGGCTGTCGCTCCCATGATCCGGCGATCACGCACGGCAACACCTTCGCACTGGACGGCCGTGGTTGTGCTGTTGGCGTGCGTGGTCGCGGCAACGTGCGGCGGATGCAAGGGCGTGGCGGCGGTCACCTGCCCCGGCGATCGGCTCACGTTCCCGCGCACGCCGCTGAAGGTCACGCCCGAGGGGCGGTTTTATGATGTCAACAGCAACGGCAAGGCGGACTTTGCCATCCTGCACGATCCATCCGGGCGCCTGGACATCCTGGCCTACGACGACGGCGAGGATGGGCACTTTGACCGCACCTACCGTCTGAGCGACTACGATGCACTGCGGGTCCCGCACCTGATCGTGATGATGGATTCGCTGCCCCACCGCGTGGTGGCGCCGCGCTATGCGGCCGGCGACTGGCAGTGGTTTTACCCGCCGCAGAAGATGATCTCGCCGTTCCCGTCGATGAGCATCACGACGTTCAACGAGATCCTGGGCGGGCCGCCGCTGGGGGGCCTCACCGAGCACCACTACGACCGCGAAAAACGCCAGTTTCGCAACCGCACCATCGAGCAGGTCTATGGCTATCGCTTCGGCTGGCATCGCCGCACGGATTTTGTCGTGCCCTACTGGACGGTGGGGATGATGTACCTGAATCCCCGGCCGTGGTACGCCTGGGAGCTGGCCCGGGCCAAGCGGGCCTTTGACGAGAGCCACAACAAGGTCTCGGTGGTGTATGTCGGCGGATCGTCGGGGATGATCAGCCGCCTGGGCCAGCAGGGCGCCGTCGAGGCGCTGGACCAGATCGAGCAGTTGTGCATGCAGGTGCTCTACGAGCGGCGCGGGGCGGTGAAGATCACGATCCTGTCCGATCACGGCCACAACTTCGCCCTTTCCACCAACACGCTCGTGGGCGATACGCTGCGCCAGGCCGGCTACAAGGTGCGCACGCACGACCTGCGCGAGCTCAACGACGTGGCTATCGAGGCCGACGGGCTGGTTACGTGCTTCGGCGTGCACACGCGCCGGCCGGCCGACGTGGCCGAGTTGCTGCTGGAGAAGCGAACCGAGATCGAGCTGGCCCTCTATCAGAAGGGCGAGCAGGTGATCATCCGCGGACGGGCCGGCACCGCCGCCATCGAGCGTCGCGGCGAGCGGTTCCGCGTCGTGATGGTCGATGGCGATGTGCTGCGCTACGAGCCGGCGATCGGCGATCTCGCCCGGCGCGGGAAGCTGGACGCGGACGGCTTTGCGGCCGACCGCGACTGGCTGGCCGCCACGGCCGACCACGAGTACCCCGACGTGCCGCGGCGCGTGTGGGATACGTTCCACGGGCTGGCCATCAACGTGCCGGATGTGATCTTCGTCCTGAAGGATGGCTACTGCGCGGGGTCGGAGTTCTATGCCCGCATGGCCACCATGTACTCGACGCACGGCGGGCTGAACCAGGTCAACAGCGACGGAATCGTCATGACGATGGTGCGCCCGCTGGACGGGCCGCTGCGCAGCCGGGATGTCATGCCCGCCATCGAGCCGCGGTACACGCCGAACCTGCCGCCGCGGGTGAACGAGCAGTAGCCTGTCGCGTCGCCTGACCCACGGGACCGGCTCGGCTTGCCTTCGCCCCGCGGCCGGTCTAGCATCGCTCATCGTCAAGAAACCGCCAAACAGTAACGAAAAACGGAGATGACCATGCACCGCTCGATGGCCTGGGGGTTGATCGTGGCGCTGGGTCTGTGGGCCGCTGGCTGTGACGGAGACAGCAGCACGACCACCACAGGTCAGGACGGGGTGAAGCCGGCGGCGAAAGATTTTGGCCGGCCGATCCGCGGCCAGCGCGACCTGGTCGGGTCGTGGTTTGCCCTGGAGGGTGGCGAGGCCGCCGGCTACGAGTTTTCAGAGAGCGGCAAGGTGGTGATGTCCGTCGGCAGCGACGATCGCTCGCAGATCCTCGGCGCTGTCACGCTCGACTATGAGAGCATGGACGGCGGGCGGGTGCGGCTGACCCAGCCGGGGGGGATGACGAAGATCTACACGGCCGCGATCGAGGGCGACACGCTGACGCTGACGCCCGAGTCGCAGCCCAACAGCCCGCATCGCTTCAGGCGCCTGCGCAATCAGACGATCGCCGAGGCACAGCGGGCGGAGGTGCAGCGGCTGCGGGAGCAGCGTGACAAACAGGCCGCCGCCGTGCGGGAACTGCTTAAGCAGCCCAAGCTGGTCATCGTTTCGGCCGGTGATCTGCGCCTGACGCGTGAGGCGCTGGATATCACGGGGGGCCCGGACCTGTGGCAGGGAACGATCCACACCGAGGGCAACATCACGATGCTGCGGCAGGCGCAGGTGTCGATCGCGCCGGCCGCGACAAACCGGCCGCTGCAGGTGCGCGTGGACCTGGGCAACGTCCTCGGCCCGCCGGGACAGCACCCGATCCAGGCGCGTTCGGAAGTCTTCAACGCCGAGGGCGAGGGCTCGTCGCTCAGGTTGCTTGGCCAGGGACGGCAGATCAAGTCTGATCCGGCCGTCCACGGGGAACTGGCGGCCAGCTACGAGAAGATCAGGGCCCAGCGCGAGGCGGAGATCGCCAAGCTTACGGATCAGTTCGGCGCCTACGCGTGGCTGCAAGGCGGACTGCGGGCGCAGACGGCCGCGGCGGCCGAGGACAAGCGGGCGATGGTCTTCGAGCGGGTCCAGGGCCAGCCCGGGTTTCGGTTCGTGGAAATCCCGCGGGCTGAGCGCCCGAACTGGAATCAGCAGCTGGCTTTCACGCAGCCCGCACTGGTCGTCTATCAGGAAGGCAAGCCTGCGCTGATGATGCCGGGGAACTGGCTGCTGACGCCGGTGGAGCAAGACGGCAAGGTCGTGCTCAGGGGCCGAACGAACTACAACCAGGACGCCGTTTATGCGATCGCCGAGACGCTCAGCCCGCAGGAAGTGGCCCGTCGGCGAGCGGAGGTGGCCAGCTACCTGGACTCGTTGCGTGGCGGCGCGACGTTCCGCGGGCGGATCGTCACGGAAGGCTCATCGTCGTATCCGGCCGGGCGGGTGCTGCAGCTGACGCTCGACCAGAACCGAGCGTTCACGGGGTCGCTGGCAGCGCTGGAGCTGGGCGGCGTATGGTCGATCAACGGCAAGGTGGCCGAGACGTTCATCGGCGCGGTATTCCAGATTGACATCACCGGATTTGTGACGCGCCCGCCCACGCAGATGATGGACCCGCGCCAGCGCACGCTGCTGACGCTGGACTGGGTGAACGGCGTGCCGACGCTCTCGGGGAGGATGAACGGCGGATATTTCCCGGGCATGGCCGTGCTCACGCCCGCCACGGCCGACGGGCAGCGGGCTGAGCGGCAGCGCATCGTCGAGACGCTGAGCAAGGGCGCGCATTTCGTATCGGTGCAGCCCGAAGGCAGCGCCCCGCGGCCCGTCTATACGCTCAAGCTGGATTCGCAGAGCGGCAAGGTCAGCGGCAACATCAGCTTCGGGGGGCGGCTGGACGTGCAGGGCCCGTCGCGCCTCAGCGGCGAGCTGGCCGAGCAGGACGGTTTCGTCGTCCTCAAGCTGCAGAAAGAGGAATGCGCGCCCTACCGCATCGTCAGTGCCCAGCAGACGCTGTGGGTGCTGGCCGAGGAGCAGGCGTTGACGCTGTCGGGCCTGTCGATCGCCGCCAACGCCAACCCCCCGACGCCGCGCACCGTGGCGCTGTCGCAGGTGACCGAGCCAGGCGACGACCTTCGGCTGTATCGGGCCGCGGTGGAGATGGGCGCGGCGTTCGCCCCTCCTGACAAGCCGCAGCCGGGCGACAAGGTGCTGCTGGTTGTCCAGGGCACATCGCGAGGAGTCAACATGTTCTTCGGCGACGGGCGTTACCTGGCGCCGCCTGGCGTGGCCGCGGTGCACGCGGGCCTGGTGAAAGATGGCGAGATCGGAATCGTGCAGGTGACCTACGCCCAGCCGTTCGGCATGGGCACTTATCCCGCCAGCACTCAGAACGGCGTGACCATGGCGGAAATCCGCCGCCCATCGCCGATGACGCGCGACACGCCCACGTACACGATTGGAAAGGTCAACGTGGAATAACGGGCTTCACGGCCTTCCCACGACCGCGACGCGGCGGCGCGCTCAGCCCGGTCGGCGCAGCAGCAACACCACGCCGATCAGCAGGATCGCCGCACTGCCGGCCAAGCCCACCACCGTTCCGGGAAATGCCTCGTGTGCGCGGTCGATCAGGTGCGACACACCCAGCGAGTCCACGCCACCCGATGAGCGGGACAGCGGACTGAGGCGCGGGTCGGTCAGCCAGAAGAACACGGCGGCGGCGGCCCCGGCGAGGACAAGGCTCCAACCTGATCGACGTCGCGAGGTCACGGGTTCTCCGGCTTGCTCAAATCCAGGGCCGACTCCAACTCCCTGCGTAACTGCGGCAGGTCGCGCACCAGGACCTCCCGGACCAGATCCAGGTTGATGTCCCAATACACATGAATCAGGCGATGGCGCATCCCCACGATCCGGGTCCACGGTATGCCGGGCACCAGAGCCCTGAACTCCTCGGTGACCCGGCAGGCCGCCTCGCCGATTTCGAGAACGCAGTTGATCGCGGCCCGGCGCAGCATCGAATCATGGTCCATGCTTTCGCGATCTCGACCGACGACATAGGCCATGGCGTCTCTTGCCGCATCCAGCATATGGAGCAGTCGGACTCGATCCGCCTGGGGCAGTTCACGCGGCATAAAGTGTACGGGCGTTGTGCAGCACATCGTCCCGGAAATGGCGCGACAAGTCCTGCGGCGTTCGCAGGTCCACGTCACGGCCAAACATGCTCCGCAGCGCCATCAGCATGCCGCCCACGTCCAGCAGGCTGGCCCTCACGTCCGGGCGAAACTCGATGAGGATGTCGATGTCGCTATCCCCGCGAAAATCCTCGCGGAGGATCGACCCAAACAGCGCCAGGCGCGCCACGCCGTGGGCGCGGCAGAAATCGGCCAGTCTCTCGGGATCGAAGTTGATACCGTGCAGAACCACCGCATCAGATTCTATCCTTTCCGCCCCTCAAGCCAATGCCCGCGTGCCGCCCTCACACCTGGACTTGCTTCCACCCGCCGTGCAGGAACCGCCCTGTCATCAAGGCCCCGCGGGCCATCAGTTCGGCGCACAGCACCAGCCAGATCGCCACCAGGCCCTGGTTGAGCCACCATCCGACGATCAGCACGCCCACCAGGCGCAGGCCGACGATGCTCGCCAGGTTCAGGCCCATGACCCAGACCGTGTCGCCCGCGCCGCGCAGGGCGCCGCCGAAGATCGCCGCCGCGGCAAACCCGCACTGCACGAAACCCGCGTACCCGAGGCATTGCGCCGTCAGGTCGCCGACCTGCGGGGTGCCCGACAGCCACCGGCTGGGATACTGCCCGGCCACGATGAACCCGATGCCCAGCGCGGTCATGATCCCCCCGCCGACGGCGTAGGCCAGCAGCGCGCTGCGCATGGCCCGGCCGGGGTCGCGCATGCCCAGGCTCTGGCCGACCATGGTGGCGGCGGCCGCCGCCACGGCAAAGCCGGCCATGTAGCTGATGGCCTCGATGCGGATGGCGTTGATGTGGGCGGCGGGCATGACGTTGGTCGGGTCCAGGTGGTTGATGAGGATCACGATCGCGAACTGCGCCGACCAGGCGACCAGGCCCTCCAGGCCGCTGGGCAGGCCGATCCGCAGGATGCGCTTGAGCGTCAGCCAGTGCGGCGGGATGCGGTGCCAGTGCAGCCGCAGGCCCGCCCGTCCCCGCAGCAGCACGGCAAGCAGGGCCACTCCGCCGGCCACGTACGCGATGACCGTGCCGGCGGCGATGCCGTCGAAGCCCATCTTCGGCAGGCCCCACCAGCCGTAGGTCAGGGCGAAGCTGGCGACGATGTTGACCAGGTCCACGACGACCATGACGATGGCCGGCGTGAGCGTGTCGCCCGCGCCGCGAAGGCACGCCCCGGCTACGAACATGACCATGGTGAACGGCAGCGAGAACGTCAGCAGCATCAGGTAGGAGAGGGCGAAGTCGCCGGCTGCCCCGGCCAAGCGAGTGGCGGTCACGAACGGCCCGGCCAGGACGTACAGCAGCAGTGCCATGGCCGCCCCCAGCACGGCGGCGCTGGCGATCGATTGCCCGCAGACGCTGTTGGCCAGGCCGCGGTGGCGGGCGCCGGTGGCGCGGGCGATCAGGGCGGTGCTGCCCGTGGCGATGGCGCCGACCAACAGCCCGATGAACCACAGGAAATACGACACAGTCCCCACGGCGGCGGTGGCGGCGGCCGGTTCGGAATCAAGGTGATTGGCCAGGTAGGTGTCGGCCAGCCCCACGCCCATGTGCAGGACATGCTCGACCATCACCGGCACGGAGAGCCACACCAGTTCGCGCAGCAGGGCGCGGGTCGAGGAGGGGGGCGCGCGGCCGTGATACTCCACTACGGCCGAAGAGGCGACGGCTGGATGGCTCATGGGCGGCGCCCAGGCGGCTTCTACCGTCTCGACTGGTTGAGGATCAGCGTCTTGACCTGCTCGGTCGGGAGGTTCATCGCGCCGTGCGCCTCGGCCGCCGCCGAGCGCACATCCAGCCCCTCGGCGCTCTCGGCCGCCCTGGTCAGCCGCGCCGTCAGGTCGCCGTCCAGCCGGTTGCCATAGAGCTTGGCGTTCTGTGCCGCATCCTTGAACAGGGCGATCTGCAACTCGTCGGGCGTCTTCTCATCCAGCGCCTTGGCCACCAGCGCCTGCTGGGCCGACGCATCGTCCAGCAGCGCCAGGACCGCGCCGGCCGCCTTCACCAGCTCCGGGCGGCTGTCGTCCAGGGTGGCCACCAGCGTGGGCCGGGCCGGCGCAAGCTCCAGCACGTTGCCGCGGAAGAGGGCCAACTGGCGCAGCATGTCGGCCGCGCGAAGCGCGTAGTCGGTCGCCGCCTTCTCATCCAAGGCCAAGGCACCGCTGCGCTCGCGGGCACGGGCCAGGTCCGCAAGCACCTGCTTGCCGCCGGCCGCCTTGGTGATGTTCACCGTCGGGTCCACGTGAGCCAGGCCCGCAAAGGGCGAAGCCTCGCCGGCGCCCAGGATCAGTTTGGCCACCCGCTCATAGCGCGGGCTCTGCCGCGCCTTGAGCAGGATCTGGTCGGCCATCGCGCGATCGACATCCGCTCCGATCACGATCGCATCGACCGCCGGGAGGCTCATTCCCGCGGCCAGCGCCTCGTCGGCCGTGACGCCGCTGGCCACGTTGTAGCTGTCCTGCACCAGCTCCACGACCGTGTTGACGCCCTGTTTGTCCTTGCCCAGCACCACCACGCCGGGCTTTCCGGTCTGGGCCAGGGCCTCGGCGATGATCGGCACCACGCGCTCCTGCCCGCCGAACTTCTCCTGCGGCAGCGCCGCGGCCACCGCAAACGCCGCCTCGAATCGCACCAGCCGGTCGGGGAAGTTCATGGCGCTGAGCACCGGCTCGCTGTCCTTCACGGCAAACAGGCTGCTGGAACCGACGATCTGGCCCAGCGAGCGGATGGCCTTCAGCGCCACCGCGGCGTTGCGGTCGCGCTGCGCCCTGGCCAGCACCGGGTTCAGGTAGCGCGTCCCCGCGGCCACGCCGTAGTAATGCGCATCCGGCTGGCCTTCCTTGCGGGTGTCGTCCTTGGCGCCCTGCGGCAGTTCCACTTCTCGCTTGTAGTTGGCCGCCAGCCACAGGCTCACCGCGTCGGTGCGGCCCGGGTCCAGGCTCAGGGCGTATTCGGCCGACCTCATCGCCATCAGCTCGTTGAAGATGCTCGCCGGCACGCCGATCCGCTGCAGGCCCCTTCCCTCGACCCAGTACCAGATCCAGCCGGTGCCGATGCGGCTGTCGGGCACAATCGACGCGTTCTCGTAATAGAACTTCTCGCCCAGCTCATAGAACAGCTGCGCCGTGTTCAGCGCCCCTGGGTCCTTCACGCCCATCCCCATCAGCGCCTGCGTGGCCACCTGCTGCACCGGCACCGGAAGCTGCTTGTTCTGCGCCACCTTCGCCAGGTACGGCAGCGCCGCGTCGTAGCCGATCTCGCGCAGGACGTTGATGATCGCCTCCAGCGTCTGCACATCCTTCATCTCGGTGGCGGCCACCAGCGGGTTCAGCGACGAGCGTCCCATCTCCACCAGAGCCCGGCGGATGGCGAAATGGTGCTGGCGCTTGGCCGGGTCCTGCAGGTAATCCACCATGATCGCCACGGCGATCTCTCCGGCATCGCGCAACTGCGACATCGCCAGCTCGAACGCGCGCTCGTTGACGCTCAGCCGCTCGATCTGGCGGATGATGTACTGCGGGTTCTCGCGGCGGAGCCTGGCGCCCTCGTTCAGCACGGTCAGCAGCTTGACGGCCGAGTCCTTGAGCGGATCGACCCGCTGCCAGCTCAGCACCCGCTCATAGAGCCCGTCCTTGTGTTCGGCCGCCACCTGCTCGAAGGCCGCCAGCACATCCTCCGCCTTGAATCCGCCGGACAGGATGTCGTTGGCGTTGGAGTTGGCCAGGTCGAACCGTCCCACCCGCGCATAGTGCCAGAAGTCCTCAACCTTCTTGAGGAGCTTGGCATCGGGCGCCGCGGCCGGCGGCCCATCCTGCTGGGCAAGGGCCGAGGCGGCGCACGCGAAAAGCATGCTGGCAAGGATCATCAGGCACGGCAGGAGCCGATGCGGTCGCATCATGACGCTGGCCTCCGGGAATGAATGAAACATAAGCATCCGCTGCTGGCCAACAGCAGTGGGGCTGATCTTAAGGCCTGCGGCGATGCAGTCAAGGAAACCCTGGATCGCCACGGCATCGGCCCGACATCGCGCCGCCCTGGCTCCTGCCGTGACGCGCTACTCTCGCCCGGTATCCACCGGGTAGTTCTTCTTGACGATCCACACGCCGTTCTCGCGTTCCATCGGTCGGCCGGTTTCCTTGCCGGGTGCGGCGTAATCGCGCAACACCTTGATCAGGTCGCTGAAGGCCGAGGGGTTGCTGAACACGTACGCGTGGGTCGAGCCGAACCCGCTGATGCGGGCCTCGACGAACTGCAGGCCGCGCAGCTGCGTCAGCAAGTCGCGGGCGCCGGGACGCACGGACTGGGCGTCCAGGCTGCCCAGCCGGTCCTTGCTGCGGAAGACCTTCACGGCCATCCCCAGCGCCTTGTCTTCGTTGGAAACGTAGATGACGACCTGCTGCGCGACATGGGCCAGCCGCTCACCGATGAACCGCTGAGCAAAGACGCCCGGGTCGATGTCGGGCGCTGCCAGCACGACCGTCTGCAGCTTCAGTTCCGCTCGCGGGTCCTTGCCGGCCGCGCGGATCTCAAGGTTCAGCTCGCGCAAGGCGCCGCTGAGCACGTCCGTGCCGCGGCTGTGCGCAATCAGGTGCAGCCGCTCCAGATTGCGGGCACGAGAGATCGCCCGGATGGCGTACTTGAGGTTGGACACGGTGTATTCGCCCGACTCGCGGTCGGCAAAGTAGCCGAAAATCCCGCCATGCCCGGCCGGCCAGGTATAGACCACCGGCACGCCCTTGCGCCCCAGGTAATGCCACGTCGAGGACATGCGCAGGATGGCCGAATCAAAGGAGTTGTTGTAGCCGTGGACGAACAGATAGACATCCTTGTCCGGCACGGCCGCGAGTGCATCCTCGATGTAGCTGTCGGTCTGCGCCTTCTGGGCGGAGTTCCGCTCGGGCGCCCCCACCACCAGCTCCCCTTCAACCACCGTCATGAGCTGCACCAGCGGCGTCATCCGGCCGGCCGGCTCAACGCGCGACACGTACATCTTGTACGGACGCTCCTTGGTGTTCGAGCCGCTGTAGCGGGCCAAATCATCAAACGTGACTTTCGAGTCGAACGTGACCGTCGCCGTCGGCGTCCCCGGCCGTTGCTTTTGCCCCGGGGCCGTCGTCCAATGCAGTCATGCCTCGCGAGTTCGAGCTGATCGACTGGATTGCCGCCCAGCAGGCCGCCGGCGGCCTCGTGCGCCTCGCCGCCGGCGATGACCTGGCCGTACTCGACTGGCCAGGGGGCGAGTTGCTGCTGCTGGGCGTGGACCAGGTGCTCGATGGCGTGCACTTCGATTCATCGCAGCACACGCCGCTGCAAATCGGCCGCAAGGTCATGAACCGCAACCTCTCCGACTGCGCCGCCATGGCGTGCCTGCCGGCGGCGGCCGTCGCGACCGTCGCCCTGCCGCGCGGTACGCCGATGGATTACGCTCGCGACCTGTACTCGGGCATGAAGGAGGCGGCCGACGCGTTCGCGTGCGCCATCGTCGGCGGCGACACGGCGGCGTGGGATGGGAAGCTGGTCATGACCGTGAGCATCCTGGGCCGCAGCGGCGGCATCGCGCCGGTGTTGCGCAAGGGAGCGCGACCCGGCGACCTGCTGTGCGTCACCGGGGCGCTGGGCGGCAGCCTGCTGGGGCGGCACATGGACTTTGTGCCGCGGATCGAGCTGGCCCGCACGCTGGCGGCCACCGGCAAAGTCGCCGCGATGATCGACATCAGCGATGGCCTTTCCCGCGACCTGAGCCATATCTGCAAGGCCGCCGGCGTGGGGGCGATCGTCGATGCCGCCCGGCTGCCCATCCATGGTGATGCGGTGAAACTGTCGCAGCGCGATGGGGTGACGCCGCTGGACCACGCCCTGCACGATGGCGAGGACCACGAGCTGCTCTTGGCGTGGCGGGCCGATGCTCCCCCGCCTCCGCCGGCGGTTCCGATCGGTTGGTTCACCGCCGAGCGCGGAATGTGGCTCGACCTGGCCGGCCAGCGGCGTCCCCTGGACCCTCGCGGGTGGGAGCATTCATTCTGAAGCCCGTCGTCGCGGCGCCAGCCTCGCGCGGGCGGCCGTGAGGGTGCCGAACTGGCGCACCATCGCCGCATAGAGGGCCGGCGCATGCGTTCGCAGGGCCGCTGCCGTCAGCCGACGGTGCTGTCGCTGGAACTGCCGCAGTCGGCGGATCACCTCGGCTCGATCCCATCGTCGGCGATGCCGCACCGCATCCGGGTCCACTTTCGCCGCACGCAGTGCCGCGTCGTAGCTGCCGAAGTGCCGCACCGCCGCCGCGTGCAGGCCGGGATCCTCCTTCTGCAGCGCGCCGCTGCTGATGTCCTGGCCGTCGCGATAGAGCTGGCGCAGTTCAAAGGCCACCGAGTCGCGGTCCCAGTTCCGGTAACACGACACTTCGTCGGCGTCGAGGCCGGCAGCATGCAGCGCCCTGGGCCAGCTCCCGAACAGCCGCTTCTGCACGGCGGCGAACGCCGCCCGGCCCAGCTCATCGCGTCGCGTCGAGACCGCCGCCCAGTTCAAGTCCGCCTGCTGCCGCCGCGCCTGCTTGATGGCGCGGATGATCTTCAGGCGAGTCCATCTCGGCCGCCGCGTCACCTGCGCATAGTCGATGCCCGCCTGCCTCACGGCCGCAGGGTAGGAGGAAAAATGATACGCGGCGGCCGAAACCAGCGCCTGAAATCGCCTGGCCATGGCGTTGTAGGACAGGTCGCGGCCGGCGCGATACTCGCTTCGCAGCGCCTGGAGAATGCTCCGTCGGGTCCACTTGGCCTTTTTCATCGCGGTTGGGCAGTTTACTCGCGAAACGGTGCCGCGGGTATATAGTTGAAGGCAGGCCATGAACAAGCGACGCAAGGCATCGCCGGAAAAGGACCTGACCGCCAGTTTCCTGGCCGGCGAACTGGAAGACGAGCCGCTGGACCCCCAGGAGCGATTCTCGCAGCGATCGGCCCGCGCCCTGCAGCGCCGGATGCGCCTCACCGCCCTGCTGCGTGCCGCCGAGAACGCCCCGGTCGCCGGCGACATCGACACCCTGCCGCTGGGCCAGGTGACGCAGGTCTATTCGCTCTACTGCGAGGTGGAGCACGAGGGCCGCCGCTGGCTGTGCGCGGTGCGCAAGACGCTGCGGGCGTTGCTGGATTCGCCGCCGGTCGTGGGCGACCTGGTGCGCTTCCGCCCCCTCGGCGAACCCGACGAGCGGGAGCGCCCCGAGGGCGTCATCGAACAGGTTCTTTCGCGGACGACCGTCCTCACCCGCGCCGACAGCTTCAAGGGCACCGACCCGCAACCCATCGTGGCCAACGCGCAGCAGATGCTGATCGTGGCGGCCGTCGTCGAACCGCCCCTTCGCCTGGGGCTGGTGGACCGCATGATCGTGGCGGCGCGGTCCGGCGGGCTGAGGCCGGTGGTCTGCCTCAACAAGATCGACATTCTGCCCACCACGCCCGCCGCGCAGGCCCAGCTCGCCGAGGGCCGCCAAGCCCTGGACTACTATGCCAAACTGGGCCTCGACACCCTCGCCACCAGCGCCACCACGGGCCTGGGTCTGGAACGTCTCCGGGAAATCCTGCGCGACCGGACCACCGTGCTGGCCGGCCACAGCGGCGTGGGCAAGAGCAGCCTCATCCGCGCCCTTCAGCCGCAACTGGACATCCGCATCGGCCACATCAGCCACTACACCGGCAAGGGCACGCACACCACCACCTCGGCGCGACGCTACGACCTGACGTTCGGCGGCCACGTGATCGACACGCCCGGCGTGAAGCTCTTTGGCCTGTGGAACGTCACCCGCGACAGCCTGCTGGAGCACTTTCCCGACGTGGCCAACGGCACCGCGCCCCTCTGGCGCCAGGCCAGTTATCAGCGCATCCTCGAAAGCCTGCCGCAGTAGGCGGTGGTCAGCCCGGCGGCCGACGGTCCAGTTCATGCTTGACCTGGATCATGGTCGCGGCCGCCATGGCCAGCATCCCCAGGCCGAACGCCGCCAGCATCACCCACAGCGGAACATGCGGGAGGATGGCCGCCGACATCGCCTCGCGATAGGGCGAATCGCCGGCCGAAAGGAACCGCATGGCGATGCTCCCCAGCAGCATCACGCCGCAGGTCAGCAGGATCGGGATCATCGTGCGCTTGAACGTCAGCGTCTGCATGAAGTGTTTGCGGCGGGGAACGCCCAGGGGTCGGCGCAAGGAAGGCGTAGGCGGCGCGGCGGGCTGCTCGAATGCAGGCTCCGTCTGCTCCACCGGCGCCACGGCCGGCTCGGGCGGAGGCCCAGCCGGGGTTGCAGGCCGCACCGTGCGCGGCCGCTGCGGGCCGAGCGGCGCGGGCGGCGGTGCGGCCGGGCGAGCGGGCGCCGGACTGGTTGGCGTGGCAGGCCTGCGCACCGCAGGTGGCGGCGGCGGCTGGGGAACCGGCATCTGCCGCGGAGCCGCCGGCCCTGCCGCGAACTGCTGGGCCTCCGGCTGCGGGTCCTCCGGTCCGGCAACCTGTCCCTGCGACATCGCCGCCAGCATCTCCGCCAGCCGTTGCTTGTCCTCTTCCGCCATGGATGGCCTCCGCGGGACGGGCACGGCGACTTTCCTCGTGCACCGCGCGTGCCCTAGCATTATAGTTGGAGCGATGTCCCCGCCAAGCACATCGACCGTGCGCAGTCCGGCGGTGGCCGGAACCTTCTATCCGATCCACCCCACTGCCTGCCGCCAGCAGGCCGAGGCGTTCCTCCGCCCCGCGCCTGCACCGGCCGGCAACCGCCCCCTGCTGGGCGGGATCGTGCCGCACGCCGGATGGATCTGCAGCGGCGCCATCGCCGGCCAGACCATCGCCACGCTGGCGCAGTCCACCCGACCCGACGTGGTGGTGGTCTTCGGCGCCATCCACACGCCGGTGCGAGTGGATTATGCGGCGCTGGACAGCCACAGCGGCTGGGCCGTGCCCGGAGGCCAGTCGGCCGTCCACGAGCCGCTGCAGCGACATCTGGCCGAGCAGCGCGGGCTCTTTGCCGTGGACGAGCGACTGCACCGTTACGAACACGCCGTGGAAGTGGAACTGCCGATGCTGCAACTGGCCTTCCCGAATACGGCGATCCTTCCCGTTGAGGTGCCCGTCAACCAGCAGGCCGCGGAGATTGGCCGGCAGACCGCCCGCCGCATCCAGAAGTCCAATCTGCGGGCCATCTACCTGGCCAGCAGCGACCTGACACACTACGGTCCCAACTATGGTTTCTATCCTGCCGGCATCGGCCTGCCGGGCATCCAGTGGGCCAACGACAACGACCGCCGGCTGCTGGACCTGGTGCGAAGGCTGGCGGCCGACGCGATCGTGCCCGAGGTGCGGGCGCACTACAACGCCTGCGGCGGCGGCGCCATCGCGGCGATGCTGGCCGCTTGCCTCGAGCATGGCGCTACCCAGGCCACCGTCCTGAGGCACACCAACAGCTACGAGACACTGGCCGATGTCCAGCCGCAACCGCCCGATAACTCCGTCGGCTATGCAGGCGTGGTGATCGGGTAAGGCCTGTCGCCCGCACGCGACAACTATCGGACCTGGTTGCGGGGAGGCATCAGGAAGGCTTGGCAGTGTGGCGTAGCATCAACATCCGGCACAGAGCGGCCTACTGGGCCCCCAACCATTGTCGCGATTCAGGCGCAAACTCGACTGGGAGAAGGCCCTTTCGTGGCATGGGGCCCGAATGGCCCGGTCGCGGAATGGGGTTTGCTGCGGCTGGGCCAGTTGAGGGGGCTGTTTTTTTCTCTGGAGCCGCAATGGATGAGAAGGAATTCCAGACCAAGCTTGCGGAACTGATGGGCGAAATCAGCACGCTGCCGGCCGGCGAGCGCAGGAAGCTCGAGCAGCTGGCCGACGAGACCCGCGCCCGCCACGAGCGTCTTCGCGCCACCGTAACCAGCCTCCAGGAGAGCCTGGACTACCTGCGCCTGAGCATCAAGTACCTGATGTTCGACCTGGAAGCGACCCGCCGCGAAAACGGCTACTTGCGCAAGATGCTCGAAGAGGCCAGCGGGCAGAGCGAATAGACCACCGCACCTGCCTGCGCCCCGACAGCGCTTGACGCGCGTCGTCCCTCGGCCACCATCCCTCCGACCATCCTTTCTCGTACTTTGCACGCGGCTATAATCTGCCGTCGGGGTACAACGTCACTATCCCCGCGTGCAGTAGAAGGGAGCCAAGGAGTTCGTCCATGCGTACGTTCGTGAACAACGTCAAGACCGGCATGCTGTTCTTCGTGATGACCGCGCTGATCCTGGGCGCGGGGTGGCTGATCGGCCGCCAGCAGGGCGTCATCTATGCCCTGTTCGTGGCCGGAGCCATGAACTTCATCGGGTATTTCTTCAGCGACAAGATCGCCCTGGCCTCGATGCACGCGCAGGAGGTCGGGCCGGACCATGAGCTTTACCAGATCGTGGCCGACCTGGCCCGGCGGGCCGGCATGCCCATGCCCCGCGTGTATGTCTCGCCGCTGGCCGCCCCCAACGCGTTCGCCACCGGCCGCAACCCCCGCAACGCCGCCGTGTGCGCCACCGCGGGGCTGCTGCAGGTGCTGGACCGCCAGGAGATCGCCGGGGTGATGGCCCATGAACTGGCGCACGTCCGCCACCGCGACATCCTGCTGCAGTCGGTCGCCGCCACGCTGGCCGGGGCCATCAGCGTCCTGGGGTACATGTTCATGTTCGGCGGCGGGGGACGGCGCAGCGAGGGCGGCGGGGGACACCCCATCGCCGGGCTGCTGGTGCTGATCCTCGGCCCGCTGGCGGCGGGGCTGGTGCAGGCGGCCATCAGCCGCCAGCGCGAGTATGCCGCCGACACCGCCGGCGGCGAAATCTGCGGCAACCCGATGTGGCTGGCCACCGCGCTGGAGAAGCTCCACCTGATGAACCAGCGCATCGTCACCCCCACCAACCCCAGCTTCAACAGCCTGTTCATCGTCGAGCCGCTGAATCCGATGGAAGGCATGGCCAACCTGTTCGCGACCCATCCACCCATGGAAAGGCGCATCAAGAACCTGATCGGCCGGGAAAGCACGGGGCACTTCCGGTGATCGCGGTTGGCGAATCTCAAATCTCAAATCCGAGATGGGAGCTCTGACAGTCACTCCACCTGGTCCAGCCGCCACTTGGGGTGCGGGTGCAGGGCTTCGAGCCGGTCGCGGCTGCGCATCTCCCTGTTCTCGTTGGGCAGCGTGTTGCGCGGCAGCGTCTCGACGTGGCCGTCGGCCATCAGCACGTTGGTGTGCGTCTGCTTGCGGTGGGGCGCGGTGATGTGCGTCCAGCCGTCGCCGGTGCCGTGGTGGTGGGTGATGCCGTCGAACACCAGGGCGAACTGACTGGCCAGCTTCAGCTTCGTCAGCTTGTGCATGCGGTACACGCCGCCGGTGGTGCGCGGATAAGCCGGAAACGGGTGGTTGTCCACGTAGTAGTTCGTGCCGTTGACGCCATACCACACGTCGATGGCGATGGTCGGGTCGAGCCGGCCGAACTGCCGATAGAACCGCCCCACCGGCACTTCCCAGGTGTTCTGCCACAGCGGGTCCGGGTCGGTCACGTTGTTCGGGTCGGCGGCCAGCTCATTGCCGGCCGGACAGCGAAAGACGCTGGTGGGCAGGGCCTCGACGCTGTTGACGTTCTCCGGGACCGGCGCCGTCAGATACTTGCCGTAGATCAGGATGATGCCCCAGCCGTCGTGGTGCGAGTGCTCGGCGCCGTTGTCGGTGTAGGCGTAGGGCGGCAGGTAGCCCTGGTTGTCGTTGGCGTAAGCGATCAGCGCCTTGCCGATCTGGTTGAGGTTCGACATGCACGCGACGGTGTTGGCCCGGTCGCGGACCGCCGTCAAGGCCGGCAGGAGAATGGCGATCAGCACGGCGATGATGCCGATGACCACGAGCAGTTCGACCAGGGTGAAACCGCGCCGGCGCATGCCTGCTCTCCTGTGCACGGCCGCCAGAACAACCCGGCGGCTCTATGCAATCATACGCGCTGTCCGGTCGCGGCGGTAGAGCCGCGCGAGACATGACTCCAGTCTGGCTTAGCCGTGTTCCCCCGGACCGCCGCACCGATATAATGGCGGGCGTGGTGCAACACAACATCAACATCGACCAGCGGCGGATAGCGGATTTCTGCCGGCGACACGGCATCCGCAGCCTGCGCTTCTTCGGGTCGGTGCTCCGCGATGACTTCGGCCCGGACAGCGACGTGGACGTGCTCGTGGAGTTCACCCCCGGCCGCGCGCCAGGGTGGATCGGCTTTGCAGGCCTGGCCCTGGAGTTGGAGCAGATCATCGGCCGAGAAGTCGATCTTCGAACCGAGGCCGACTTCTCCGACAGTATTCGCCGACGAGTCCTGAGCGAAGCGCAGGTGCAGTATGCCGCGTGAATCCGGCCCCCCGGATGACCGAGATCGCCTGCTGCATATGCTCGAAGCAGCCGAGGATGCGATGCGCTTCGCCGATCATCGCAGGCGCGAGGACCTCGATCACGACCGCATGCTCCTGCGGGCTTTGTTCCAGTGCATCGAGGTCATTGGCGAGGCGGCGTCGCGTGTAACGCCCGAAACCAAAGCGCATTCGCGGACGTGCCCTGGCCACAGATCGTTAAGATGCGCAACATCCTTGTTCACGTTTACTGGGGGATCGACCGCGACCGCGTGTGGGACACGGTCCGCGGCGACCTGCCGGCCCTGGTGAGCGCCATCAGAGCGGCGCTATCGCAATGGCGGAGCGACGAGCCGTGACCCTACCGCTCACGGCGCCTGAACCTCGACCGTGTGCAGCTTCACCCACGCATCGGCCAGTTCCTTGTCCGCGATCCACAGCAGCGACTTGCGCTCGGCCGGCGGCACATCCGCCGCCTTGCGAATCAGCAGTTTCGGGTCGATCGTCCCCTGCTCGGTGTCCAGCACCGGGTGCGGCTCGTCGGGCCAGGGAATGAGCTGATATTGGCCATCCCTGAAGCGGAAGGCCATCCACTTGCTGCCCAGCATCTGCTCGATGGCCCGCGGATGCACCAGATAGCCCGAGTCGGGGTCCACCTGCCGCAGCTTCAGCGGGCCGTCGGTGGGGTAGCCCTTCTCGGGCAACCGCAGCGTCAGGGCCTTGTCGGCGAACAGCGCCAGGTAATCCCAGACCCGCAGCACGCTCATCGTCCCGGCCGGCACGGGCTGGCCCCAGCCCTTGCTCCCGTGGGCATCGACGTAGTTGCCGTGGCCGACACCATACGCCACGGCCTGGTGCGGCAGCCATCCGGTATGGGCGCGGTAGTTCAGCAGCGACGGGCGAACGTGCCGGTACCAAGTGCCGGACCATTCCTCCTGGCCGTTGGCGCAGACATAGAGGATCGTCTCCTCCTGCGGCTTGGCGTACTTGGGAATCGGCCAGGTGGGCGTCTCGCCGTGATAGGTGATGCCGGCGATGGTCCTCTCCGGCCAGAGCCACCCCATGCGGAACGGGAACTCGCCGCGCGAGCTCTTGCCGAAGGTCATCCACGGCGCGTGGCGGAACTCGGGCATCCCGGTCTGCTCGGCGATGAAATCCAGCAGCTTGAGGATGTTGTCGGGGGCGGCCGGCGGCGTCTCGACGGGCTTCTGGTGATGGTACTCGATGCCCGTGTAGAACTCGCGCAGGTACACCAGGGCCATCTCGTGCTTGGCGGCCACCTTGCGGAACGGCTCATACTCCAGGAAGTTCTTGGAGTCGGAGTTGTTGGGCACGATCATCATGGCGCGGATGTGTTTGGCGCCATCCGGCAGCCAGACCATGACATCCGCCGGGCGGACCTTCTTCCTGGCGCCCCGCTCGCCGACCATTTCATCCGACAGACGGATGCCGATCGGCCACAGCGGCGCCTCGGCCAGGGCATCCTGCTTGCCGGGTTGGCTGGTCGGCGGCGCGGCCGTCTGCGCCGATGCCGTGATGCTCAGGGCCAACATCGCTATCGCAATTGCCACAGACCGCATGGCATGCTCCTCTTGTAGGGTCCGCTTCAGCGGACGCCTCCGAACTCCGTCCGCTGAAGCCGACCCTACTCCTACTCCTCTACTCGCCAGGGATGTAGCTGATCACTCCCTCGAACGGGCTGGACGCCGTGGCGTATCGCTTCTTTGCAATGCGCCCCGACTCATACGCCAGCCGCCCGGCCTCGATCGCGTGCCTCATCGCCGTGGCCATCTTCACCGGGTCCTTCGCATGGGCCACGCCGGTGTTCAGCAGCACGCCGTCCGCGCCCAGCTCCATCGCGATCGTCACATCGCTGGCCGTGCCCACGCCGGCATCCACGATCACCGGGTAAGCCGCATCTCCTTCCTTCAATAGTTCAAGACACAGGGAGATGTTGAGGGGATTGAGCACGCCCTGGCCCGAGCCGATGGGCGAGCCGGCCGGCATCACCGACGCCGCCCCGGCCTCCTTGATCCGCACGGCCGAGCGCGGGTCATCGGATGTGTAGGCCAGGACGGTGAAGCCCTCCTTGACAAGCTCTCTGGTCGCCTCGATCGTGCCGACCGGGTCGGGCAGGAGGGTCTTCTTGTCGCCCAGCACCTCCAGCTTGACCCACCCGGCGCCCGGGTTCTTCTGCTTTTCCAGCAGCTCGCGCCCCAGGATCGCCACGCGGATGGCATCGTCGGCGGTGAAGCACCCGGCCGTGTTGGGCAGGATGATGTAGCGGTTCAGGTCGATGAACTCCAGCAGGCTCCGGCCCTGCTGATCGATCAGGCGCTCCCGCCGCACGGCCACGGTGATGGCGTGGCAGCCCGATGCCGCCAGAGCCTGCTGCATGATCTCGTAGGTGCGGTACTTGCCCGTGCCGACCACCAGCCGGCTGGACAACTCGAACTTGCCGATCCGCAACGCGTTCATGGGTTCCATCCGCGATCGCCCGTCTGGGGGCAAGCTACCCCCCGCCGACAAACGTCACGATCTCCACTTGGTCGCCTTCGCGCAGAACCTGGTTGTACTGGCCGCTGCGCACCAGTTTGCGATTCAACTCCACGGCCACCTTGTCCGGCGAGAGATTGTGCTCCGCCAGCAGCGACAGGATCGTCGCGCCGTCGGGAACCTCGCGCTGCCGGCCGTTCACCGTGATCCGCACGGGCGGATTATAGAGCGCCCGGCTTTCGCCGCTACAATGCCCGCCACGGAGAGAAGCACGCATGGCCAACCTCTCGTTTTTCCAGAATCGCCTCGGCCGGACCGATGGAGTCTCGCTGGAGGTGGACAAGTGGCGGACGGTCCTGCGCGACCGCCTGGGCCACAGGGTGTGGTACTGTTCGGGCAACGACGATGTGCCGGGCAACTATGTCATTCCCGAGCTGTACGCGCAGCACCCCCGGACGTGGAAGATCCTGCGCAACGGCACCGTGGAGTTCAAGGACTACGCCAGCGAGCAGGAACTGGAACTGGAAATCTACGACCACGCCGACACGCTGGAGCGCAGGCTGCTGCGGTTCATCGAAGAAAACCGCATCGGCCTGCTGATCCCCAACAACCTCTGCTCCGGCGGCTACCAGCCGGCCGCCGCCGTCGCGTTTCACCGCGTCATGCGAAAGACCGGCCTGCCGTCGATCATCCACAGCCATGATTTCTACTTCGAGGAATCCGGCGAGGTGCGGGCCACCTGCCAAACCGTCGCCAGCATCTACGAGCGATATTTTCCCGTGAAACTGCCCAACGTGCAGCACGTGGTCATCAACCGCATCGCCCAGGCCGAGCTCAAACGGCGCAAGAACATCGATGCCACGGTGGTGCCCAACGTGTTCGACTTCGACCAGCCGCCGTGGCTGGCCGACGACTACAACGCCGACTTCCGCAGCGCCTTTGGCATCGGCAAGGACGATTTGGTGTTCCTCCAGGCCACGCGCATCCTCGACCGCAAGGGCATCGAGATGGCCATCGACACGGTCGCCCAGGTCGATACGCCGGCTCGGCGCAAGGCCCTGGCCGGCGTGGCCACGGCCGCCGGCGGCAAGTTCGGCGGCTCATCGAAGATCATCCTCCTGTGCGCTGGCATTGTGGAAACCATCGGCATCAGCGGCGACTACTGGGGCGCCCTGCAGGCCCACGCGAAGGAGCGACGCGTGGACATGCGCCACGTGGGCGACCGCGTCGGCCACAGCCGCAAGACCGGACCCAGCGGCGAAAAGATCTATTCGCTGTGGGATAGCTACGTGCAGGCCGATTTCGTCACCTACCCCAGCACTTGGGAAGGCTGGGGCAACCAGTTCATCGAGGCGGTCTTCGCCCGTCTGCCGGTGCTGCTGTTCGAGTACCCGGTGTGGCAGAGCGACCTGAAAGAAGCGGGCTTTGACGTGGTCTCGCTGGGCGGCCAGATCGCCGGGAAAGACAGCCGCGGGCTGGTACATGTGGACGAAGCCATCGTCCAGCGTGCAGCCGACGAGATCGTCGCCATCCTCGCCTCGCCGCAGCGCCGCCAGGAGATCGCCCAGCGCAACTTCGCCATCGGCAAACAGCGCTATTCGCTGGACACGCTGGAGGGAATCGTGCGGAGCCTGCTGCACAACGCGGGCCTGTGAGGCGGGCCATGAAACAGACCATCTGGCGCGTGGACAACCCGCGGACGATCGGCGGACGGCCGGTGCGGGTCGTCGGTTCGCCGCGGGTGATCGACACGCCGCAGGGGCCGGCGGTGCAGTTCGACGGGCGCGGCGATCAGCTGATCATCGACGCCAACCCCCTGGAGGGTGCCGCGGCCTTCACCCTCGAAGCCGTATTTCGCCCGGATTCCGGCGGCGCGCCCGAGCAGCGCTTCGTCCACATCCAGCAGGCCGACTGCGACGACCGCATCCTGCTGGAGACGCGACTTGCGCCGGCCGGCCGGTGGTACGCCGACACCTTCATCCGCAGCAACGGCCGCCAAGTGCCGCTCAACGACCCGGCCCTGCTGCACGACCTGGACCAATGGCACACGATGGCCCTGGTCTGCGACGGGCGGGAGATGGTTCAGTACGTGGACGGCCGGCGCGAGTTGTCGGCCGGCATCGACTACGCGCCCCAGCGAGTCGGACAGGTGTCGCTGGGAGCTCGCATCAACCGCGTCTGGTGGTTCAAGGGCGCGATTCGCCTGCTGCGCTTCACTGCCGCGGCGCTGCCGGCCGACCGACTGCTGCGGGTCACACCGTGATCGTTCGCTTGCGGCCGAACAGCAGCCGGTCCAGCGACAACATCCCCGGGCCCGTCAGGAAGATCGTCAGGGCCGCCACGCCGAAGAACAGGGCCAGTTCGCGCTTGGCGAACGGATCGCCGCCGTGCGCCACGAACGCCGCCACGCCCATGGTGAACATCACGGGGATTGCCGCCGGCCTGGTCAGCAGCCCCGCGGCCAGAAGCAATCCGCCGCAAAACTCCGCCAGTGCTGCCGCCCAGGCCGACGCCGGCGGAACAGGAACGCCCAGCGTTCCCAGGTACTGGACGAAACCGGCCGCCGGCGGCAACTTGCCCGCGCCGTGGGCCAGGGCCAGCGACAGGCCGGCAAAGACCCTCAGGATCAGGATACCGATGTCGCCCAGCCATCCGCCCAGGTCGGTCGGTTGCAACAGTTGTTTCACGGTGAACTCCTTCGCCAGGTGCCGGTTATCGTAGGCCTGCGGCGGCCGGCCGGCCAGCCCCGGCTTGTCTGATGGGCCCCGTGCGGCGAAACTACCACCCATGTTCGGCAACTGGATCGGCTGGCTGATTTCCGCGGTGATCGCCCTGCTGGTGGGGCTCCTGTTGCTGCTGCTGCCCACGCTGGTGCTGCGGCCCTCCCCGCCCACGGCGCTGGGCGCCAACGCCGCCAACCTGACGCTGCAGATGCCCATCTCGCCGCGGACGCTGGCCCCGTGGATGAACCGCGAGGCCGACGCCGGCCCGCTCTACCGCCAGGCCATCGAGGCCTACAGCAAGGAACCCCGTCTGTATGACAACTTCCGCAAGCGCACCGACTGGAAGGATTCGGACATCCGCAAACTTGCAGCGCTGGAGCCGCTGCTGAAGGCCGCCGATGCCAAGACCGCCACGATCTTTGCCGCCACGCCGCGGGAAGTCATCCGCTACGATCGCAAGGAACCCCTTCGGGCGCTGGAAACCGTCGGCAAGGCCGCCAACTGGGCCGGGCTGATGTACGCAGCCGACAACCCCGACAGGGCCATGCAGTACTATCGCGCCGCCTTCTCGCTGGGCGTGCACCTCGCCGAGGAGCGAATACGCTGGGACCAGTACGACGTGGGCATGAAGCTCTTCGGCGACGCGGCCGCGGCCATGAAGAGCATCGCCGAGGATCGCAAGGACACGGCCTTCCTCAACCAGTTCAACACCTTCACCGATTCCAAGATTCGCTTCTACAACCAGGCCGTGCTGCCGGTTTACAAGGCCGTCAAGCGCCTCAACCCCTGGCCGGGCGACGTCTTTGCCATCGCCGAGAACTGCAAGGAACGCACCTGGCGCATCGAGGCGATCCTGATCCTGGGGCAGTTCAAGTACAACGTCGATGCCTCCAAGCGCCGCGGCGACCAGCACTACGCCCTGCGGCTGATCGATCGGTACGCCAGGTCGTCGGATCCGCTGATCCGCGCCGCCGCCGAGGCCGCCCGCGACCTGACCATCGAGGATTTCCGCGTCAACATCGGCCGCCCGGAGGAATAGAATCGCCAAAGCGACGTCTGGCACTGGACACGCCCGCCGCCGATTGCGATAACACTTGTTCCCATGCCGGAGACTGTTGCCGACAAGGTCGATCCTTCCGAGCCTGAAGCCAGGCTTCCCAAAAACGGCAACGGACAGGCCGTGCCCGCACGAACGCCCAGCGGCCGGTTGCTGCGCCCGCAGCGCCTCGGCCCCAAGCCTACGCTCGGCGAGCGGGTCGAGGCGTTCATCTCGGCCCTGTCGGTTCGCGACAACTTCTGGCACCGCATCTGCTCGCTGATCTGGCTGCCCTTCGCCTTCTTCAGCGGCATCCGTATGCGGCAGGTCGATCCCAGCACGTTCGTAGCGGTCCTCCCGTTCACCCGCTTCAACCGCAACTGGTACCGCGCCATGGCCGGCGCCGCCCTGCTGGGCAATGCCGAGGTGGCCGGCGGGATGTACGTATTCGGCATCTGCGGCGCCGATCACACCGTCGTCTGCAAGCACCTGGAATACCACTTCCTGCGCCCCTGCCTTGGCCCGGCCATCTACCGCATGACCCCCCGCGAGGACATCCACGCGCTGCTGGCCGCCGGCGGCGAGTTCAACGTCACCCTCGACCTGGACATCCGCCAGCAAGGCTTCAAGAGCAGCGACCGCCGCGTCGGCCAGTGCGTCGCCGTCTTCCACGTCACGCCCAAGGTCCACCACCGCAAGCGCGCCCGGCGGTAATCCCCCGGCCTCAACCGCCCAGCCCGAATCGCCTCTGCACGCGATGCTGAAGCGGCGCAAAGACCCACCTGTCGGCCAGCATCCCGATCAGCACCATCGCCGACATGATCGCCAGGATCTGCCCCGCGCCGCCCGATGGGTCGGCCTTGCGCTGCATCGCCAGCCAGTAGCCCAGTCCGTGGGCGTGGACGGCCAGGAACATCATCTCCCCGCCCATCAGCCCCCGCCAGGCAAACGCAAACCCCTGTCGCAGGCTCGTCGCCAGCGCCGGCAGGCTGGCCGGCAGCAATACGTATCGATAGAGCCTCCAGCCCTGTGCCCCGAGCATGAGGCCGGCCCGCTGATAGACCGGCGGAATGGAGGCCAGCCCGTCCCTCAGCGACACCGCGATCGCAAAGACGCTGCCCATGACCACCGTGAAGTGGATGGCCTGCTCGCTGGCCCCCAGCAGCAGCACGGCCAGCGGCACCCAGCACACGCTGGGCAGCGTCTGCAACCCCAGGAACAGCGGCCCAAGCAGAGCGCTCATCCGCGGCACTCGCCACAGCGCCACGCCCACAAGCAACCCCAGGGCAAGGCTCACGGCAAAACCCACAACCAGGCGGAAGATGCTCACGCCCGCCGCGTGCAGCATCGTCGCCGGGATCGGGAATCGCTCGGGCGGCCAGGGGGCCAGTCTATATGCCCCCTCCCACGCCAACAGAGCCATCGACAGGACCAGCAGCCCCAGCAGGGCGCCAGGAATCCTCCGCGGTTTCGGAGTTGACACGGTTCACCTCATCTTCAATCTCCCGCCGGACCAGGTGGGCCAGATGGGACATCTCGGCCGTGTCCAGCAGACGCGGGTGCGGCAGGTCCACGGCAAACTCGCGGCGGATCCGCCCCGGCCGCGCGTGCAGCACGATGATGCGGTCGGCCAGCCGCACCGCCTCGCCCACCGAATGCGTCACGAACAGGATCGTCTTGCGGCGCGTGGCCCAAAGCTCCTGCAACTGCTGATGGGCCAGGGTGCGGGTCTGCGCATCCAGCGAAGCAAACGGCTCATCCATCAGCAGCACGGCCGGGTCCATCACCAGCGCCCGGGCGATGGCGACGCGCTGCCGCATGCCGCCGGAAAGCTCATGCACCAGCTTCTTGGCCGCCCCTGACAGATGCACCGCCCGCAGGGCCTCGGCGATCCGGTCGCGTCGCTCGGACCGTGACAGCCCGGCCATTCGCAGGCCGAATCCCACGTTCTGCTCGGCGTTGAGCCAGGGAAACAGCGCGTGATCCTGAAAGACCACGGCCCGGTCGGGACCAGGTCCGGTAACAGGTCTTCCGTCCAGCAGAACCTGGCCATTGTCCGGCCGGATCATTCCGGCCGCGATCGCCAGCAGCGTGCTTTTGCCGCAGCCGCTGGGACCAACCACGACCACAAACTGGCCGCTGCGACAGTTTAGCGTAACGTCATGTATAGCAGGAACTTGTGAATCTGCGAAAGACTTGCTGATACCCACCAGGCACAACTCACCTGCACCAGAAGATTCCCTACTATTTCTACTCATTTACTAGATAATCGCACCAGAAGTCTTCCCCGTCAAGCCTCGGATCATGCCCGCCAACACGCTACAGAAGCTTGCGGATCGACTCGGCCACCGCCTCGCCCAGCAGTTTGTAACCCTCGGGCGTGAAATGCACGCCGTCATCGCGGAGGTATTGCTCCCGGCCGGCGCGGTACACAAGTGCATACAGGTCGTTCACGGGCACATCCAGCACCTGGCAGACTTCGACGGCCGCCTCGTTGTACTTCCGCACGAAACTATCGAAGCGGTCAAAGTCGTTGGCCTGCGCGTGTGCGGCGTGCGCTCGCTGGTCGTGCACGGGCGTGGTCGTGGCCCAGATGATCTTGGCGCTGGTCCGCCGCTGGATCGTCTCCAGTATTGTCTGCACGTTCTCGCGGTAATGGTCCAGCGGCACCACGGCGCTTCGCCCGCCGTACCAGATCGTCTTCAGATCGTGCAGGCCGCAGTTGATGTGCACGATGTCCGGCCGGCGGTTCAGCACCCAGGTGCTGAGCTTCACCAGCACGTTGACGGTATGCGAGCCGTTTTCCTCCGGCCCCCACACGTCGGCCACGCCGGCCAGAAGCTGTTTCACCGTCGGCTCATACCCCATGCGGATCGAATCGCCGATCAACGTCACCTGCTTCGCCACGCCTCACCTTCCTTTCGCACCGGCTCATCGTCGCGCCATGTCCTTATGGCCGATTCGCGCCAAAAACTGCCCCTGCGTCAACACCGGCACACTCAGGTACTGCGCCTTCTGCCGCACCGCGTCGTATCGCTCCTTCGCGGCCGCCTTCTGCAGCCACTTGTAATACTCGTCGGCGTTGCGCCTGATGTCGTCGGTCAGCGGCGGAAGCACCGGCTCGGCCCCCAGAACCACGAAATCCGTGCTGCTGTCCAAGGCAGCGGCCAGCCTGCCGCCGGATGCCTCGACCAGCTCTCGCATCCTCCGGCCCTCATCGGCCGTTGTTCGGCCATCGCCATCGATATCAAACTCTCCGAACAGATAGAACGTCCCGCCCACCTTGCGGATCACCGCCTGTTCCTGCGCGGTGGATGCGGTTTCGCCCTTGTCACCCCTGCACGCCCCCAACGCCATAACCAGACCCAGCAGCGATGCCGTGCACAACGTTCGAGCTCTCATGTCATTCTCCGTCAATCACCACTGCCCTATTCATCCTTCATCCTTCATCCTTCATCCTTCATCCCTCATCCCTCATCCTTCAGTCTTTCCCCTCCCGCACCGCCCAATGCCCAATGTCCCTGCGGTAGTGCATCCCCTCAAAGTGAATCTTCTCCATCGCCTCGTAGGCGCGTTTCTGCGCCTCGGCGACGGTCTTGCCCAGCGCCGTCACGCCCAGCACCCGTCCGCCGTCGGTTACCACCTGTCCATCGACCAGCCTGGTGCCCGCGTGGAACACCTTCACATCGCGCATGCCGTCGGCCTGCGTCAGCCCGCTGATGGGCAGGCCGGTCTTGTACTTGCCGGGGTATCCGCCGCTGGCCGCCACCACGCACAGCGCCGGCCGCGGGTCCCACTCCAGCTGCACCTTGTGCAGGCGGTTCTCGGTCACGGCCAGCATCACCTCCAGCAGGTCGCTCTTGAGTCGCATCATCAGCGGCTGGGTCTCGGGATCGCCAAAGCGGCAGTTGAACTCCAGCACCTTCGGCCCGAATTCGGTGACCATCAGCCCGGCGTAGAGCACGCCGCGATACTCGATGCCCTCGCGCATCAGCCCGTCGATCACGGGCACGAGCACCTCGCGCTCGATGGCGCGCATCATCGCGTCGGTCACCACGGGTGTTGGCGAATAGGCGCCCATGCCGCCGGTCATCGGGCCGGTGTCGCCGTCGTCCACGGGCTTGTGGTCCTGGGCGCTTTCCATCACGTAGATCGCCCGCCCCGATACGAACGCGAGCACCGACACCTCCGGTCCGATGAGTTTCTGCTCGATGATGATCCGTTCCCCGGCGGCTCCATGCACTTTCTTTCTCATGATCAGGTCGATGGCCTCCATCGCCTGCTGGGGCGTGTCGCAGACGGTGACGCCCTTGCCCTTGGCCAGACCGGCCGCCTTGACCACGACCGGGCCTTGGCGCAGTCGGATGTATTCCTCGGCGGCGCGAGGGTCCGTGAAACTGCGAGATTCGGCGGTGGGCACGGCCTGCTGGCGCATGATCTCCTTGGCGAACCACTTGTCGGCCTCCAGTTGCGCGGCGGCCTTGCGGGGCCCGAAGACCTTCACGTTCATCGCCTCCAGGCGGTCGGCCAGCCCCGCGGCCAGCGGATCCTCCGGGCCGACAACCACCAGCTGCGGCGCCGTCTTGCGGACCAGCTTCTCGACGGCGGCCAGGTCGTCCACGGCAACGGGCAGATTCTGCGCCAACTGGGCCGTGCCGGCATTGCCCGGGGCAACCAGCAACTCCGTCACATGAGGCGAATCGGCCAGTTTCCATGCCAGGGCATGTTCGCGTCCGCCATTGCCCAACACCAGAACCTTCATGCGTCCCATCTCCTTCGTCGGTATCCACAGCCTACGCGGTGCGGCCGAAAATCCAAGGGACCCCCGAGATTGACATCACGGGCGAAAGGCCGTTAAATGTCTCCGATGCATCGCAAGCTCCTCGACCTGCTCGCCGGCGATCTGGCCCTTCCGGGGCTTGGCGGCCGATGCGCGCGGTCGTAGGTGCTTTGCTCAAGGTTTGACCGAGTGCCCTACGATCGAGATCGTAGGGTTTTTTGTTTGGGTCCAGACAGGAGCCGGCCATGGAAACCGTCCGAATCTTCGACACCACGCTGCGAGATGGCGAGCAATCCCCGGGCGCGACGCTGAACCTTCGCGAGAAACTGGAGATCGCCCGCCAGCTGGAGCTGCTGGGCGTGGATGTCATCGAGGCGGGCTTTCCCATCAGTTCGCAGGGCGATTTCGAAGCCGTCGCGGCCATCGCCGGCGAGATCACCAACAGCACGGTGTGCGGGCTGGCCCGCTGCACCCCCAAGGACATCGATCGCGCCGGCGAAGCCCTCAAGAGGGCGCGAAAGTCCCGCATCCACGTCTTCTGCGCCACCAGCAAGATCCACCGCGAGCACAAGCTGCGCAAGGGCAAGGAGGAGATCATCCGCATCAGCGTCGAGTCCATCCGGCAGGCGCTGCAGTACACGCCGGACGTGGAGTTCTCGCCGGAAGACGCCAGCCGCACGGAGCTGGAGTTCCTCGAGGAGATCACCCACGCCGCCATCGAGGCCGGCGCCACCACCATCAATCTGCCCGATACCGTCGGCTATGCCACGCCCTCGTCCTACGGGCGGATCTTCTCGCACCTGATCGAGAAGCTGCCGGCCATCCGTGCCAGGGGGATCATCCTCTCCACGCACTGCCATGACGACCTGGGCCTGGCCGTGGCCAACTCGCTGTCGGCCGTCGAGAACGGCGCCCGCCAGGTCGAGTGCACCATCAACGGCATCGGCGAGCGGGCGGGCAACGCCTCGCTGGAAGAGATCGTCATGGCCCTGAAGGTCCGCCACGACTATTACCGCCTGGCCACGCGCATCGACACCACGCGCATCTACCCCACCAGCCGCATGGTCAGCACGCTCACCGGCCTGATGGTGCAGCGCAACAAGGCCATCGTCGGCGAGAACGCCTTTGCCCACGAGGCCGGCATCCACCAGGACGGGATGCTCAAGTATCGGGAAACCTACGAGATCATGGACCCGGCAACCGTCGGCATCCCCAAATCGTCGCTGGTGCTGGGCAAGCACTCCGGCCGCCACGCCTTCAAGGAGTGGGTTGCGCAACTGGGCTACACCCTCACCGAGGAGCAGCTCGAGGCCGCCTTTGCCCGTTTCAAGGCCCTGGCCGACAAGAAAAAGGAGGTCTTCGACGAGGACATCGAGGCCCTGGTCGATGACCAGCTGGAGATTTCGCGCGGCCTGTGGGAACTGGCCGGCGTGCAGGTCACCAGCGGCTCGAGCACCATCCCGACGGCCACGGTGTCCATCAGGGACTCCAACGGCCAGATCCTGTGCGATGCCTCGACGGGCGACGGGCCTGTGGATGCGATCTACTCGGCCATCCAGCGCTTGACGGGCGTGCGGGCGAACCTGGCCGACTACCGCATCCGCGCCATCACCAAGGGCAAGGAGGCCCTGGGGGAAGCCCATGTCGAGCTGGAGCACAGCGGCCACAAGATCCGCGGCCGCGGGCTGAGCACCGACATTCTCGAGGCCAGCGCGCTGGCCTACTTGACAGCCATCAACCGCCTGCGGAACCTCAACGACCGCATGAAGACCGTCTCGGAAACCAAGGGCGTTTGAGGCCTCATGGACGAGCAGCGCACGGCCAATCCCGATCCCCTGCCGCCCGTGCGCATCCACTGGGTCTTCTGGGACTGGTTCTGGTTTCTGCTGAAGAACCTCATCGGGTGGGTGCTGATCCTCGTCAGCGGGCCTGTTGGCCTGGCCCTGCCGGGCCCCGGCGGCATTCCGATTTTCCTGATCGGCTTTGCCCTCATCACGTTGCCGGGCAAGCGCCGCTTCACGGCCCGCGCCCTGCGCGGCAAGCCCATCCCGCCCGGCAGCCGTGCCTACCAGCGCGGCATCGCCGTCACGGCCATCCTCCTGCCGGTGGCAGCGCTGGCGTACCTGATCTATCACAACCTGCTGCCGCCATTTCTGCGCACGCGCTGGTGGCTGGCGACGCTCTACATGATCGGCCTGCTGGCCATCTGGCTGCCGGGCATGCGCGCCATCCCGCTGTGGAACCGCCTGCTGGGCGTCTTTCCGCGCATCCGCCGGCGGGTGCGGCCGTGGATGCGCAAGCGGGGCATCGACCTGTTGCCGCCGCGGCGACGGCGTCGCCGCCTGCAGGCCGGCGGGCCCGAGTCTCGCACGCCCGATGACGAAATCCTCGAGATTCACGAGCGACACCACGCGACGTTGCGCGCCATCTGGGCCGGCGCTTTGCCGTGGCTGATCCGCCTGGGACGCCTGGCCCTGATCGGCGGCGTGTTCTGGTGGATGCTCAAGCCGGTCTTCGTGCAGTGGGATGTCGCACGCGACCGCATCCTGGCGACCAACTGGTGGCATTTCGCCTTGGCCGCCGTGATGTTCTCGGTGTTCCTCTTCGCCTTCCGCGCCATCACCTGGCGGCGGATTCTCATCGGCTTCGGCCACCGTCTGCCCGTGGCGCCGGCCACGCGCATCTGGTCCATGTCCGAGCTGGCCCGCTACATCCCCGGCGTCATCTGGCAGGTCGTGGGGCGCGTGTATCTGTCGCGGCCCTATGGCGTATCGGGCAGCGTCTCCTCGGCCAGCCAGATCCTCGAGCTCTCCATCTTCATGCTGGCCAACATCCTGGTCGGCATGGTGGGCCTGGCGGCGGCCGGCGTGAAGCGCATCCCCCCCGATCAGCGGCAATGGGTCATCATCGCGATGTCGTTTGCGCCGGTGCTGCTGGTGTTCGTTCACCCGCGCATCTTCTATGGCCTGCTCAACGCCCTGCTGCGGCGTCTGGGCAAACCCCAGATCGCTCCCGCCCTTGGCAAACGCCAGCTCACCGTCGTCGCCCTGTGGAACATTCTGGGTTTGTTCTGGCAGGCGCTGGCCATCTGGATTCTCACCTACAGCGTGCTGGAACTGCCCATCGGCAAATGGTACGTCCTGGCCGGCTCGTACTGTCTGGCGTGGACGATCGGCTTCTCGGTGGGGTTCCTGGCGCCCGGCGGCATCGGCATCCGCGAGGCGGTGTTCATCACCACGCTGCGCTTCGCCCTGCCGCCCGAATGGGTCCAGTCGCACTTCGCGGACCCGAACCTGATGCCCGCTTTTCTGGGCTTTGTCGCCGTGCTGCTGCGCCTGTGGGCCATGAGCGGAGAGTTGATCATGGCCGGCTTGGCCATCGCCCTGGACTACCGGGGCTTTCGCAACCGCCCGGACGCTCCCGGCCGGGTCGCCGTCTCCTGACCGGGTCCGCAGCCCCCGCCCCATCACCCCAGGGCGGGCCTTGCGCAGGTTCGCATGGGGGAATCCAGCCCCGGCCGTCAGCGGCGAATCGTGCACGATCGCACCGGCGCCGACCCTATCGGTTGAGCTTCCTCAACTCCTCGATGCGCCGGCGGTCGCTGACCACCTCCAAGCGGTATCGATACACTTTCGTCTGGCCAGGCTCGAGGAACCGCAGCAGCCCGCGGGCACGGTCCTTGTCCCGCCCATCCACCGTGCCGGTCATCGGCTCCAGAGCCGTGACGTACTCGCGTGCGCCCCAGTGCTGCCAGTTGCCGCAGCGGGGAAAATCGCCCGTGTTATAGTGGACCGCCACGCCCAGCGACAGCTTGCGGTTGACGATCGCGACGGTGGTGTCGCCCGAGCGGGCCAGCGGCCGGGGAAACAGATACCCCACGGCGGATGTCTGGCCGCGGTGGGCGGCCAGGGGGCCGGAGATCCGCCGCCAGTCGTGCCCGCCGCCGAAGATCTCTCGCGACGGGTCATTGTCCATCGGCTCGACCCTCGTCGTGTTGCAGCAGATCTCCGCGCCCTGGTCCACCAGCGGGTACCCGAAGTTCACGTGCAGCAGCCAGGCATGGGGCACGGGGTCGTTGCCGGCGTTGTGCAGCTCGTCCAGGAAGTGGATGACGTTCTGCCCCAGGGTCGAGCTGATCGTCCGCCGCAACTGCACGTTGGGGCCGTAGAACGCGCCGTAGCGGATCGAACCGGTGATCGACATCTGCGGCCTGCCGGCGTGAGGGTCGGGTTGAAGGATGGACTCGATCGTGGCGGCGGTGTTGGAGTGTTCGCCGTGCAACCCCAGCTGCTCGCCCTGATCCACGCACGGCCCGCCGATGTTGAACGGGCCGCCGGTGGTCATCAGACCCACGGGGAAACCCTTCAGCCAGTCCAGGCCGCGATCCAGGGCCCGCGTGGGCGGCGTGACGCCCTTGTAGGACAGGAAGGTGAGGCTGTGCTGATGGTGAAAAGCCTGGTCGATGTCCAGGCCGCGGTCGGCCAGCACGCGGTAGCGCAGGCCGCCGCCCGTGTTGACGCACAGGGCCCGCACCCCTCGTGCCGGCCCCTCGTCCAGCGTGTAGCAGTCGATTCCGCCGACCTGGGCGGCGCTGATGAACTTGCGGATATCGAAGCGCGCGGGCATGGCAATCTCCTGTGGGGGCGGCGTTCGGCCGCACTGCCCGGGGCGGGAAAACCCCGCCCCTACACCGACGGGCAAATCGCAACTAGAATACGGCCATCAGCGAACTAGACAAGGAGAGATCATCCGTGCCGATCTACGAATACGCCTGCCCGAAGTGCAACACGAAGTTCGAGAGGCTGCTGCGCAGCAGCAACGACGGCCGCAGCGTCGTCTGCCCCAGGTGCGGCGCGAAAAACGCCCGCAAGGTGATGAGCCCCTTTGCCGTGGGGGCGGCGGCGCCGCCGGCGGCTCCGGCCTGCGGGCGGGGCTCGCCGTGCAGCGAATCCTGCGGCGACGGCTCGTGCGTCTTTGACCAGTAACCCCTCCTGCAGCCGCGACGCCTGCCCGTCCGATAAGGACTATACGGATGCACGGGGCGTGTGCCCGCGTGCCAAGCGCCAAGGCCGCGCCGACGGGGAGAGTGCTGCAACCCATGGCCAGGTCCGCCAAAGTCAAGCCCACTCGCACCGGCCAACAGCGCCCGGCGCTGGGGAGAAGCCTTGCGGTTCATGCCCTGGCAGCGGCGCTGTTTTTGGGGATGTGGGCGGCGGGCCTGTGGATGCTCAGCCGACACGTGGCGACCCGCGTGGCATTTCCGGCCGATCCGCCGCGGGTGGTGCTGAAGAACCGCCCGGCATGGATGAGCGATTACCTGGCGGATGGGCTGTGCAACCTGGTGCGCCCGCGGGCGGCCTACTCGGCGCTGGACCGTCGGCTGCTAGAGGACGCCGTGCTGCAGTTGTCGCATAACCCCTGGATCCGCAAGGTCAATCGCGTCAGCCGCCGCTTCGGCAGCGCCCCCGGCGACACGCTGGAGATCGACTGCGAATACCGCGCGCCGGTGGCGCTGGTGGCTTCGGGCGGGCGCTACTGGCTGGTGGACGGCGAGGGCGTGAAACTGCCGGAGAGCTTCCGGGCCGACGAGGTGGAACGTATCCAGTACGGCCGCAACGGCAAGGTCAACATCCGCGTCATCGAGGGCGTGCGCGGCCTTCCCCCCGCGGACGGCCGGCACTGGGCCGGCGAGGACCTGGCGGCGGGCCTGGACATGGTCAAGCTGCTGCATGGGCACGAGTTCACCGAGGAAATCCTGGCGGTGGACGTGAGCCATTTCGCCAACCGCGGCTCCGCCGAACCTGCCATCTCGCTGGTCACGCGATACGGGTCGCGTCTCAAGTGGGGCGAGCCGCCCGCCGCGGCTTTCCACGCGGAGCTTCCCCCGGCGGTGAAACTCTCCCGCATCGCGGCCATCAAGCAGCAGTACGGCCGCGTGGACGCCCATCGCTCCTGGCTTGACATTCGCTTCGAGCGCATCACCTATCCCATCGAGGAATCGCCCGTCGTACAGGCCGGGCATCGGCGGTAAACTGCCCGGTCATGGACGGCAGCAACAAGCTGTGCGCCAGCGCACTGGCCGCCTGGCTGGCAGTTCAGCTGGGCGCCCTGCTCCTGTCGGCGTGGCAGGTCCCGCTGGCGCGTGCGTTTCCGCCACCGGCTGAACAGTTGGCTTTGCACCTGATGCTCGCCGTGCAACTGGTGGGTGCGGCGATGCTGATGCCGGCGCTGGCCGGCTGGCCAACCGCTGTGGCGCTGCTGGCAACGGCCTGGCCTTTTACGGCCCTGGCCGCCGCACTGTCGGCCGCCGGGCCGGCAACATGGCTGGCGGCAGGCTTGTTCGCCGGCCTCTGGCTCGCGGGGTTGGCCTGCTGGCGCAATGTCGGATGCACCCACCGCTGGGCGATGGCCGCCAGCGCGGCGGCCCTGGCCGTGTGCCTGGGAGGTGGATTGTTGTGGTACACACAACACGAGTTTGCCGGCAGATTGCCAGTCGCCACGGTTGTGTACGGCCCGATGGTCGGCGGAATGTCGCTGCTGGACGATCCTACACGCGTGGACAGTTGGATTGGCGTTCTGGCACCGGTGGTGACCGGCAGCATCGTCATGGCGATTGTGCGGCGGTTCCGCAGAGGTGAGGCGGTGGAGTGAAGTGGGACGCGGACGCCAGTCGCCAACCGATGAATCGGGGCCCGCGCCAGGTTGTCCACACCTCTACCGAGGCAGATTTGTGGATAGCCTGTGGATAGAGTGCCCACAGATTACCCATTTTCACGAGCACGGCCCGTGATCGGCAGATCGCCCGCGCCGACTTGAAAAAAAGTTGGAGGGAAGTGGATTTGATACTTGTAAAAGTGGGGCGATGTGGTAAAACTCCCGCGTCATCGCTGACCAGCGGGATCGAAAACTTTGCGGCCCTTCATTGGCGAATATGACCTGACGCTGGACGAGAAGAATCGGATGTTGATCCCAGCGGAGATCCGTAGGGCCATCGACCCGCAGAAGGACGGCGAGGCGCTGTACCTGGTTCCGGGCATCAACCGCGTGCCGTGGATGTACACGGAACGGTTTTACGAGAAACTGGCCGAGGCGATCGAACCGGCGATCGCCCCCGGCCAGGAGATGGTGGCCTTCGACCACATCATGTTTGCCATGGCAAGGCGGTTGGAGTGGGACAAGGCCGGACGGGTGCTGATACCTGTCGAAACGATGCGTCGCTCATCCATTCAGCGGGAAGTGACGCTGATCGGGGCGCGCGACCATCTGGAGTTGTGGAATCGATCGGCTTGGCAGGAGTGGCAGCAGGAGTTGCCGGTCAGACATGGAGATCTCGCCCGCATGGTTGACATGGCTCGGCAGGTCCGGCTGCGCACCATGCAGCAATAGAGGCTCATTGGGAACGTAGGGAAGGATCGGTTTTTCCATATTTCGTGGCCAGGGAGTTCAGGATCGGCCCAGGGGGCTTGCCGGCCGGCGCAGGGACGCTCTGCGCCCAAAGGAGTGCAGCGCAGCGGCTGGCCGCCCCGCAGGCTCAGCGTGGCTGGAGGCCCGACGAAGGAACCGAGGGCTTGCAGCGATGGTATCCGGCAAGGCGCGCACGACCGTCCGGCGCCTGCCTGGAAAGCGGGATTCGGGGGAATGGATGCCTCCAGAACCCGGGTGCGGCGCCCCGGCGGAGCCAGGACCCCGCGCCAGAACCTCGCCCGACCGCCCCATGGATTCGTGAGCGGCCGGGCCTTGGACACAGCGATCTCGCGGAGCCGTCGCACGGATGGGACCCTTGCTGGTACTCAAGGGGGCACGGAAGCCCGACCCGCGGATCGTAAGCCTTTTTTCGTCGCCCCAGGGCCGATGGGTTCACCGTCGGCCCGGGGATGCGGCGAAGCGCGCATCCGAACCCACCACTGCCGGGTCACCACTCGCCCGCCGACGCATGTAACTGCCTTACACCAGGCAGGCCAACTCAAACATCTTCCTAACATCATAGCCACGGCGGCGCCCCAACTCAAGCGCCCGGATAAGATGGCCGCCCATGGAGACACCTGCCAGCGGCCACGAGCCGGTACTGCTTGCCGAAACGCTCTCCCTTTTGGACGTGCGCGAAGGGCAGACGGTTGTGGACTGCACGGTGGGTCGGGCAGGCCACGCCCGAGCCTTGGCCGGCCGGCTCGGAGCGACAGGATTGCTCATTGGGCTGGACGTTGATCCGGCGAACCTCCGCTATGCTCAAGACCGCCTGGCAGACGCCGCCTGCCAAGTGCGGCTGTTCCATGCCAACTTCGCCGAACTGGGCGATGTTCTCAGGGAAGCGGGCGTGCAAGCGGTGGACGGCCTATTGGCCGACCTGGGCGTCAGCACCAATCAGTTGTTCGACCCTCGCTACGGTCTTTCTTTCTCTCAGGACATGCCGCTGGACATGCGTCTGGACCCGCGTCTGGAGAGAACGGCCGCCGATATCGTGAACACCTGGAGCGAAGAGGAGCTGGCAGATCTGCTTTACGAGCTGGCCCAGGAGCGAGACTCGCGGCGGATCGCCAGAAAGATTATCGAGGCCCGCAGGGTTTCGCCGATGACGACTACCGGACGTCTGGCCGACGTGGTGCGGTCGGCGGCCCGGAGACGGGGTGGAGCCCCGGAGAAAATCGATCCCGCCACGAGGACTTTCCTGGCCCTGCGGATGGCCGTGAACAGCGAACTGGACAACCTCCGGTCGCTGCTGGGAACCATCCCCGCGCGCCTCAGGCCGGGCGGCCGCGCAGCGGTGATCGCTTTTCAGTCGATGGAGGATCGACTTGTGAAGCAGACGTTCCGCGCAGCCCAGAGGTCTGGACTGGTGGAAATCCTGACCCGCAAGTGCGTCGTTCCCGGCGAATCCGAACGGAAGGCCAACCCCCGCAGCCGCTCAGCGAAACTACGTGCGATCCGGCGATTGTGAGCGAGCGCCGCGGGTCGCTTGTGTCGATAACAGTTCACAGGCCGTCGCCGACACGGCAACAGTGAGGTCTGGCATGACGCGCGAAACGAAAATCGGGCTTCTGGTTGGTCTGGCGTTCATCATCGTGGTGGGCATCCTGCTATCCGACCATTTCACCAACACGGTCCAGCCCCAGCAGGCGCCCATCGCCGTCATTGGCGAAACGGTGCGCAACGGCGCCCAGACGCCCGGCGCCGGCGGCGGCGCGGCGCCGGCCACGGTGATCGCACAGAATGTCCAGCCTCAGCATCCGGTCCCGACGCGGCAGGACCTGAACGTCCAGCAGCCTCCGCCAGGCGTGGTCGAGGTGGGGCCCAACCCCGACGCGGGATCGGCCCGTGTGGTCATCGTCGCCCCGTCACGCCGTGGCGCCGCGGACGCCGACGCAGGCGGCGTCAACCCCCCTCCCGGCAACAACACCGGCGGCAGTGACGCCAGCAACCAGAACCTGATTGATCTGGCCCGCCGGCACGACCTGGAACTTGTCCCCGTGGACGACCGCGGCCCCGTCAACGGCGGCAATACCCTCACCGCGGTCGGGACCAGGAACTCACCGGCCGGCCAACTCTATCAGGCCCAGGCCGGCGATACCGTCTCGCGGATGGCCGCACGCTTCTATGGAGCCAACACGGCCGCCAATCGCGAGCTGATCATCAAGGCCAATCCGTCGCTGCTGGCCAATCCCAACCGGGTGATCGTGGGGCAGAAATATCTGATCCCCTCGCAGCAGCCGGCCCAGCCGCCCGCTTCGCCGGCGGCGGCCACTCCCGCGGCGCCTCCGTCGCCGCCCAACAGCGCCCCCCTGGCCACCCGCGACGAGTACTACATCACTCGCGAGGGCGACACGCTGTGGAAGATCGCCGTAGAACAACTGGGAAGCGCCCGGGCCCTGTCCGCCATCGTCGATCTCAATCGCGACGTCATCCGCGATGTGAATGTGCTGAAGCCCAACACGAAGCTGCGACTGCCGCCGCGTTCGGTGGCCGTGGCACAATAAGACCCCCGGCCGGAAAGCCGCGCATGATCAAGTTGGTGATATCGATGGTCAGTGCCCTGGCGCTGGCCCTGGCGCTGCTGATGCTGCGACAGCAGCGACTGGACCTGCTCAACGAGGCGGCCATGCTGCACAACCGCATCCAGGCCCAGCAGAGCCGGCTGTGGAACCAGCAGCTTCAGATCGCGACGTACACCGCGCCCAACGTCGTGAAGCGCACCGTGCAGCAGCACGACCTGCGGCTTACGCAGTACACCTGCCGGGCCAAACTTCCGCCCTGGATCGATGCACCCGACCCGGACGCCGAATAGGCGTCGGCGTCACACACGCGCCATCCTGCGGAGGCCGGCTCTTCCGCACTGTTCCATCGCGATCTCGGCCAGGGCATCGGTGGCGTAGGTCACATCCTGCACCGACAGGAACGGCCCGAAACTGAATCGCGTCGTGCCGCCGAAGGGCGCGGTGCCCAGGGCGTTGTGCGCCAGCGGGGCGCAGTGGATGCCGGGGCGGGTCAGGATGCCGTAGCGGCTTTCCAGAAGCCTCGCAAGTTCCACCGGCGACAGCCCGTCCACACGCACGGAGAACACCCCGGCGTGGTTCGCCACGCCCGGCGGCCCGTAGCAGTGCAGGCCCGGCACGTCCACGACGCTGATGCCCTCGATGAACGCGCTGACCAGCGCCCGGCCGTGGGCTGCCAGATGGTCGATGCCTTGCTCGAGAATCCACGCCACGCCGGCCGACAGCCCCGCCAGGCCGATGGCGTTGTGGCTGCCCGATTCGTAGCGATCCGGCATGAAGTCGGGCTGGCGGGCGATCTCGCTGACCGAGCCGGTGCCGCCCTCCATGAGCGGGCGGATGACCTTTTCCAGGCCGGGGCGGATGTAGAGAAAGCCCGTGCCCAACGGGCCCAGCAGGCCCTTGTGCCCGGGCGCGGCCAGCACGTCGATGTATTGGCTCTGCACGTCGATGGGCAGATGCCCGGCCGACTGCGCCGCATCGACGACAAACGGGATATTCCTCTCGCGGGCCAGCCGGCCGACCTGGCCGATGGGCTGGATCGTGCCCGTGACGTTGCTCACGTGCGTGATGGCGATCAGGCGCGTGTCCGGGCGGATGGCGCGGGCGATATCGGCGATGTCCACCAGGCCGGTCCTGGGGTCGATCGGCACGCGAGTGACCGCCAGCCCCAGTTCCTCTTCCATCGCCGCCAGGGGACGCAGGATCGAGTTGTGGTCGATGTGCGTGCAGATGGCGTGGCCGGGCCTGGCCGGGTCGATCAGCCCCTTGAGGGCGATGTTCAGCGCGTGCGTGCAGTTGAGCGTGAAGACGACCTGCTGCGGGTCCTGGCCGTTGATGAGGGTGCAGATGCGCTGGCGGCACTCGGCGATGATGCGGCCGGTCTCGACGGCCTCGCGATACACCCCGCGGCCGGCGCTGGCACCCAGTTCGGTCGCGTAGCGCGTCATCGCATCGAGAACCGCCGCGGGCTTGGGGAAGCTCGTGGCGGAATTGTCCATGTAAAGCCGTCGCACGCTCGAATCCATCGGGAGTAATCTTAGGGGTCCGCGGCGGTTGAGCCAAGAACGCGATCCCGACGCGGCACGGGGCAAACTGCCCGTGCTGGACGGCAGCCGCGGACAGGCCGCGGCTCGCCTTTGGCCGGCGGCAGTACTGAACTTCAGCGGCATCACCGCAGTTTCACGGTCGCCAGGGCCATTGCCGCCAGCATGGCGCCGATCAGCCAGAACCGCACCACCACCTGGGTCTCGGTCCAGCCCTTCTTCTGGAAGTGGTGGTGCAGGGGCGCCACCAGGAAGATGCGCCGGCCCTCGCCGTAGCGCCGGCGGGTGTACTTGAAGTAGCCCACCTGGAGCATCACGCTGATCGCCTCGATGACGAAGATGCCGCCGACGATGAACAGCAACAGCTCCTGGCGGATGACCATCGCGATGTAGCCGATCAGCCCGCCCAGCGCCAAGGAGCCGGTATCGCCCATGAACACCTTGGCCGGGTTGCAGTTGAACCACAGAAAGCCCAGGCACGCCCCTGCTATGGCGCCGGCCAGCACGGCCATTTCGCCGGCCGCCAGGATGTGGGTGAGGTTCAGGTAGCCGGCCAGTGGCCGGTGGCCGACGATCAGCGCCAGCACGAAGAACGTGAAGCTGACGATGGCCATGCATCCCGCGGCCAGGCCGTCCAGGCCGTCGGTCAGGTTCACGGCGTTGCTCGTGCCGGTGAGAACGACGGTGCCGATCAGGACAAAGGCGATCAGGCCCCAGGAGATCAGCACGCTCTGGAAAGGCACGCCAAACGGCATCCACGCGTCCAGCGCCGTCAGGTCCAGTTGCAGGTTCTTGAGAAACGGGAAATAGATCGTGTGCGTCTCGCTCACATCGCGCCCGTAGCGGAACGTGAAGTAGGAGAGCACGACCCCCAGGCCGACCTGAAAGATGAGTTTCTCGCGGGTCGTCAGGCCCTGTCGGCTGCCGGCGCGTCGGCCGACGGTGAGCTTCAGCCAGTCGTCGGCCGCCCCCACGCACGCCAGCCACAGCAGGCAGACCAGCGCCATGCTCACGTAGAAGTTGGACAGGTCGCCCAGGAGCAGCGTCGTGGCGGCGATGGCGCCGACGATCAACAGGCCGCCCATGGTCGGCGTGTCCTTCTTGACGCTGGCCAACTGCGGCTGTCCCGTGGCGTCAAAGCCGCCGGTGTCGCCGATCTTCTGCTGCCGCAGCCAGCGGATCACCGACGGCCCCAGCACCACGCAGATGACAAACGAGAGCATCACGGCCACGGTGGAGCGGAAGGTGACGTAGGTGAAGACCCGCAGGTAGCCCAGGTCCTGGGCCTCCAGCCAGTTCAACCAGTTCCTGACAAGCAGGTAGATCATGCTGCTTCCGCGTTCTTCACCAAAGAACTAGCCGGCCGCCACCGCCGGGGCCTGTTGCCGCTGGATGGCCTGGACGATCTCTTCCAGGCGCATGGCCCGCGAACCCTTCACCAGCACCAGGTCGCCGCTGCGAAGCGCGCCGGCAACCGCGTGGGCGGCCTGTGCCGCCTGCGCATAGTGTCGCACACGTTTGGGCCCCAGGGTCTTTGCCGCTTCTTCCGCGGTCCAGGCCGCCTCCCGACCCACGCAGACCAGCGCATCCAGCGGGCATCCACCGGCGAGTTGTCCCAGCGCGCGGTGGTACGCCTCGCTGGTCCTGCCCAGTTCGCGCATATCGCCCAGCACGGCGATCCGCCGGCCGGCCGTCTGCAACATGCACAGCGTTTCCAGGGCCGATTTCATCGACGGCGGGTTGGCGTTGTAGGCGTCGTTGATGATCGTGATGCCGTTGACCTGCACGAGTTGCATCCGCATGTCCGGGCCGCGGGCCCGCGCCAGACCGGCCAGGATGCTCTCCTGCGGCACGTCCATGCATCGTGCCACCGCGATGGCGGCCAGGGCGTTGATGGCCGTGTGCCTTCCCAGCAGCGGCACCGTCACCTCCCCATCGCCGTTGAGGCGGAAGCGAACCCCGCGCCGGTCCTCGACGATGTCGGTGGCGAACAGGTCGTTGGTCGGCGCAGCGCCGAACGTCACCCGCTTGCCGGCGTATTCCTGCACGGCGTCGAGGAGGGCCGGATCATCGCCGTTGACCACCAGCGTGCCGGTGGGGTTCAGGCCCTCGATGATGCTGGCCTCCTCGCGACGCACGCCGTCGATGTCGCCGAAGAACTCCAGGTGCTCGGCCGCGCAATTGGTGATCACCGCGATATCCGGCAGCGCCATCAGCGCCAGGTTGCGGATTTCGCCGGGATGGTTCGTGCCGATCTCCAGCACCAGGTAGTCCTGCCCCGGGTCGGCCGGGAAGATCGCCAGCGGCACGCCCACGTCGTTGTTGTAGCTGCCCGGAGAGAACGTCCCCCGCAGGGCCGGCTTGAGCGCTGCGTGGATGAGGTATTTGGTCGAGGTCTTGCCGTTGCTGCCGGCCACGCCGATGACGGTTCCGCCCAGCCGCAGTCGCACGAACCGCGCCAGTGCCCCCATGGCCGCGCGGGTATCGGGCACCTTGATCAGGTGCAGGCCAGCGGGAACGTCCGCCGGCACGCGCTCCACCAGCGCCGCCACCGCGCCGCCGGCGGCCGCGGCCGGCAGGAACGCATGGGCGTCAAACCGCTCTCCGCGCAACGCGATGAACAGCGATGCCGGCTTCATGCTCCGCGTGTCGGTGCAGACCGACTCGATCCGCGGCGCATCGGCCGGCAACGGGCTGCACGGCTCGCCGCCGACGACCTGCCGGACTTGCTGGATGGTGATTGGATTCATTGGGCAAACTCCCGGGCGTCTGGCTTCTTGACTTGCAGCACCCGCTTGGCCTCCCGTGCATCATCAAACGGATGCTTGGTGCTCCCGATGATCTGATAGGCCTCGTGTCCCTTCCCTGCGAGCAACACCACATCGCCGCCGCAGGCCTCAGCCAGGGCCCGCTCGATGGCGCGGCGACGGTCGATCTCGACCACGATCCGCCGCGACGGCTGACCGCTACTATCGGCTCGAAACCCGGCCGTGATGTCGTTTATGATGTCTTGCGGATTCTCGGTCCTGGGGTTGTCGCTGGTCACGTACACCACATCGGCCAGTTCCTGGGCCACGGCCGCCATCTTGGGGCGCTTGGTACGGTCGCGATCGCCGCCACAGCCGAACAGCACGCGCAGCCTGCCCGCCGTCAGCGGGCGCAACGCGGTCAGCACGTTCCGCAGCGCATCGTCCGTGTGAGCGTAATCGACCAGCACGGCAAACGGCTGGCCGCACCGCACCGGCGTAAGCCGCCCCGGCGCGCCGGCCGCATCGGCCAGTGCGGCGGCGACCTGCCCCGCGGGCACGCCGCAGACCTCGCTCGCCAGCGCCGCCGCCGTCAGGGCATTGGCGACGTTGTGCCGGCCGACCAGATGCATCCGCACTTGTGCCTGGCCGCTTGGGGTCGTCAGCAGGAATCGCGAACCCTCGGCCGAAACCTGCACATCCGTGGCACGGTAGTCGGCGTCGGGGCCAAAGCCCCATCGCACCAGCCGCCCCCGGCAGTCGCGCGCGATGCGCCCGGACCAGGGGTCCTCGGCGTTGACCGCCGCCACCGCCGAAGGCTGGAGCATCTCGAAGAGCCTGGCCTTGGCGGCCGCGTAGGCGTCCATGGTCTTGTGGTAATCCAGGTGGTCCTGGGTGAGGTTGGTGAACGCCGCCCCGGCGAAGCACACGCCGGCCACCCGACCCTGGTCCAAGGCGTGGCTGGAAACTTCCATCGCGCATGAATCGCAGCCGTTGTCGCGCATCGCAGCCATCAGATCAGCCACATCCACGGCCCCGGGCGTGGTCAGTTCAGCCGGCCGACAGCCCCGGCCATCGTCGATCTCGACCGTGCCGATCATCCCGCAACGCCGCCCGACCGATGCCAGGATGTGCCGCAGAAGATAGGCGGTGGTCGTCTTGCCGTTGGTGCCGGTAACCCCCAACACCGTAAGCCTGTGGCTGGGCTGGCCGCGCAGGATATGCGCCAGTCTGGAGGTGGCGGTCGCGATGTCGGTAAGGACGACGGCCGGCAGCGGCGAATCAGCGACTGGCGTCGCCGTCACAACCGCAACGGCACCGCGGGCGGCGGCGTCGGCGATGAACTGTCGGCCGTCGCTCTTCGTGCCCGGCCGGGCGATGAACAAATCCCCGGGCCGCACGCGCCGGGAATCATCCTGGACGCAAGCAATGTTCAAGTTGGGCAGATGCGAGACCGCCAGTTGCGCGTCCAACTGCCGCAATAGGCTATGGAGGAGCATCGGGACATCCTTTTCCCAAGTCGCCGGGGACCCGGCTGGCCGGGCCTCCTGCCCGACTGCCGTTACAGGTTACCGCGCCGCCAGGGACGAAGCAACTTTCATTCCAGGTACACCGACTCGCCGGCCGCCACCGTCTTCATCGGGAGCCTGCGGGTGCGCAGTTGCTCGGCACTGGTGGCGTACAGCGGCGAGATTTCGATCACCGCGTCCGGCTCGCCGTCCTTCATGGGCACGGTTACGCCCGCCTCGGCCAGCCAGCGTGCGTGGCGTCGGATCTGGTCGCGGCGACAGGTGGCCGGCGAATCGACCCCTTCGGCGTTCTTCACCGGGCTGAACTCCTCGGCGCGGTCGGTGGTGTACACGATGGGGTTCTGCGCCAGAGGAATCGCGTCAAAGACAAACTGCTCCAGCTTCACGCCGTTGGGCTTGTCGGGGTAAACGCGGTTGCCGCTCTCGTCGATGCAGGGAACTTTCTTCTCGGCCCGGTGCCAGGGCAGTTGCAGCTGCCCGCCGCGGTTGAGCCGCTCGATGAACGACACCCGCAACGCATGGATCGCGATCGACCCGGCGTTGAACCGCAGCGAGCCGTCGGCATTGGTCTGCATCGCCAGCGTCTCGGGCAGGTCGCTGTACTCGATCACCTGCAGCTTCCCGTCGGCCACCACGAAGTTGCCCACTTTTTCCAGCGGCCCGGACTTGGCGATGGTCTTGGAGCTCATCTCGCTGCCGGTCAGGTCGTGCAGGCCCAGGAACAGTTCGTCGATACAGTGCACCAGCGGGTTGTCCACCTGGAAGTAGGAGAGGTGTTCCACGCCCCGCCGCCGCATGTCGGCCAGGGCCCCGCTGCGGTCCAGCGCCCGCAGGCTGCCGCCGTGGCCGTCGGGGCTCAGGGCCAGAGAGTCGGGCTCGGACAGCAGCATGTGCCCCTCGAATGAGAAGGCCGGCATCATCCCCTGCTGGAACATGAAGATGTCGGCCGGGTCATAGCCGAAATGCCCGTGTTTCTGGAAGAACGCCCGCGTCCGGGCGTCGTTGGCATCACTGGTCATGATGTACCAGGGGATCGGCCGGCCATAGTCGCGGCCAAATGCGCGGAGCTGCTCGGCGAAGACCTGAAACAGGGGCTTGCGCCGGATGGGCGTGACGGGGTACTCGCCCTTGGGCCCCTCGTAGCCCAGGCGCGAGCCCTGTCCGCCGGCCACCAGGAACGCCCCGACCTTGCCCTCGCGCAGGAGTCTCCGTCCTCGCTCGACGGCCCGCTGGTAGAGTTCCCGGCGCGTGTTATCGGGCGTGCGGGGGTAGGAGTCGGCCGGTCGGATGTCGTGCGGCAAGTCCATATGCGGCTTGCGCTTGACGTGGCTCTCGATCAGGCGCCCGATCAGGTCCAGGTCCAGCGCGGCAAGCTGGGCAAGAAGGCGACGCCGGCCGGCGTCGTCCAGGCTGTCTAACTGGCGAACCAGGCGGTCCTGGCCGACCTGGACGAGCTTGCTGCGAATGGCGGCTTCGTTCATGGGCGTTCTCCCTGCGAAGGATGGGAAATATCGCCACGGCAAGGCGCCAACGCAACTGCCCGACAGGTGTATCTCATGGCGACACTGTGTTACGCGAAGAAAGGAGCACACACATGAAGTCACTGCGTCTGGTTGCGTGGGTGGTTGCGCTTCTGCTGGCCGTGTCGGCCGTCGGATACGCCCAGGAGGCCAAGCCGGCCAAGCCCGAGAAGAAGCCGGCGGCGCCGAAGGTGGGCAAGCCGTGGAGCGACATCGCCTCGCTCACCGATGAGCAGAAGGCCAAGATTGTCGAGATTCAGAAGAAGAACGCCGAGGCCGCCAAGGAGCTGGCCGACAAGATCAAGGCCCTGAAGGAAGCCGAGAAGACGGAGATCATGGCCGTGCTCACCCCTGAGCAGCAGGCCGAGCTGAAGGCCGCCCAGGAAAAGGCCGAAGCCGAGGCCAAGGCCAAGAAGGCCGAGATGGAGGCCAAGAAGAAGGCCGAAGCCGAGAAGAAGAACGGCAACTGAGCAACTGCGGTTCTGGAGAGGGAGCTGCACAGCCGCCTGGGGTCACGCCGGGCGGCTGTTTGCTGCGCCCAGGTCGCTGTCCAGCGCCCCGAACCGCCGGCGGCGGCCGGCATATTGGCGCAGCGCCTTGTGCAGGTCGGCCACGCCGAAGTCCGGCCAGAGCACCGGCGAGACCACGAGTTCCGCATAACTGATCTGCCACAGCAGGTAGTTGCTGATGCGCATCTCGCCGGCCGTGCGAATCAGCAGGTCCGGGTCGGGCATGCCGGCGGTGTAGAGCCGGTCGGTGATGGCCTTTTCGTCGATGGCCGCCGGGTCGAGCCGGCCGGCCTGCACCTCGACAGCGATGGCGCGCACGGCGTCCACGATTTCGGCGCGGCTGCCGTAGTTCAGCGCGAGCGTGAGCGTCAGCCCGGTGTTGGCGGCCGTCGCGTCGATCACCCGCTGCGTCTCATCCAGCACCGCCGGAGGCAGTTTGTCGCTTCGCCCGATCCGCCGGTAGCGAATGTTATTGTCCATCATCGTCGGCAGTTCCCGGCGCAGGTAATCGACGTACATCTGCATCAGGGCCGAAACCTCTTCGACGGGCCGTTTCCAGTTCTCCAGGCTGAACGAGTAAAGCGTCAGGAAATCCGGCCCGCCATGGTGCTCTCGCAGGCGCGCGCACTCGGTAACGATGGTGCGCACTGTCGTGGCGCCCTGCTGGTGCCCGCGCACGCGGTCCATGCCGCGCTGCACGGCCCAGCGGCCGTTGCCGTCCATGATGATCGCCACGTGCCGCGGCATGCGCTCTCGCGGGATGTCCAGGTCGGCTCCCATCTCTGAAACGCATCGTAACCGCAGCAGTTGCTCACACCAACGGGCGTGCGAGTCATCTTACGAGCCGCGACCGTGCGGGAGCGGTGCGCATGTGCCGCCGGTCAGCACGAATGGTCCGTGGTCCGGCGTCAGTGGTTCGTGGTTGGGTCCGTGGTCCGTTAGCCCGTCGTCGCCCGCCACTGACCATCGGACCACGGACCCAACCACTGACAACGGACGACTGGCCACTGGCCGGGCCCCGGCGGCCACCGCTCGCTTACGCGGGGCGCGGCCATTCTTGGTGGGGGTTTTGTGGTGCGGGCTTCAGCCTGCACCGCGACGTGGGCTGGGGCGCAGGCTGAAGCCTGCACCACAATGTGGCCCCGCGGTCCCACAGAGAATGGCCACGCCCCTTACGCTCGCGGCTCGTTGAGACGCTTGTCGGCCGAGCGCACGGGCGCGGATAATGCGGTCATGCCCCGGGCGCGGCTGGTTCTCGTGATCATCATCGGCCTGCTGACCGCCGCCGCGGCCGGAACGCTTGTGTCGCTGTGGGCCGCGTGGTTTGATGAACCCGACGGCGTCATTCAGCTGTTCCTCTGGTGGACCTGCACGGCCGGTTGCGCATCGGTCGCCATCATCGGGCCCGGCTGGCGGAAGGCCCTCGGCCTGATCGGGCTGGGCGGTGCACTGGTCTTCACGGGCATCGCGCTCGTGCCATTCCGCGGCGATTGGGTGCTGTGGGTCTTCATCGGCGTCGCGGGCCTGGGGCATGTCGTGGTGCTCCTGCGACCGACGCTGACAGGTCCTGCCAGCGGCCTGCGCTGGGCCACCGTCTCAATCGTGGCCGTGTTCGTGGGTGTGCTCTGCCTCGGCTTTCCTGAGAGTCGTAGCTTGATCGACCCGTGGCTGACCAGCCGCGAGGTGCTTCTGGGGCTGTTCGGCCTGGTGGCTGTTGGGTCGGGCGTCACATTCATCCTTGCCGCTCTGGCGAACGAGACGCAGCAACCCGCCCAGACGCTGCCGGCCGGTGCACGCCTCAACGTGGACTGCCCCCGCTGCGGCACGCGCCAGAGCCTGACCATCGGCCGGGCCCGTTGCACGAGTTGCCGCCTGGGCCTGCTGATCGAAGTGGACGAGCCGCGCTGCCAGTGCGGCTACCTGCTCTACGGCCTGACGAGCAACCGCTGCCCAGAGTGCGGGCGGCCGATCGGGCAGGCGCAGATCGGCATGCCGACGGCCGCCGGGAGGACCCCGCCATGAAGCCCCACGCGGCACGGGCAGTTGCCTGGTGTGCCATCGTCGCGATCCTGGCCGGTTCGCTGGCCGTTAGCGCGCGAATGCTTGTCCGGGGCTTCGACTGGAGCCTGGGAATCCCGCTGCTGGTGGCGTGGTGGATCCTGCTGGCCGGATCCGCCTGCGCTGCCGCGGCCGTCGAGGGGCGATGGCGCTGGATCATGTGGCCGGGCGTTGTCGGAGCTTGCGCGACGCTTGCCCTGATCTTCCTGGACTACCGCGACAACTGGATGTCCGCGCCGTGGTTCGCCGTGGCCGGCCTGGGGCATATTGCGGTGTTGCTACTGATCGACGTCCGCCGCCGGCCGGCGCGCATCGTGCGCCTGATCGCGATGGCAGCGGCGGTCGTGATGGCCGGCATCGCCATGTCCGAATGGATGAACTGGGGCAATCCGAGTTGCTCCTCGTACCCGACGGTGGTCCTGGTCTGGGCCATGCTCTGTATGCCCCTGCTGCTGTGGCTGGAGAGCCTCGACGCCGAAACGAAGACGCACGGCCAGCCACTGGCGGGCCTGTGCCCCCGCTGCGGCCGCGACCAGACCCTTCGCCTGGGCATCAGCACGTGCGCAAACTGCGGCTTGCGCGTGAGGATCCACACGAGAACTGTCGTGTAGCCGCAATACAATGAAGGCCACGCAGTGACAGCAGCCCAAGCCCATCACGTCTCCGGCAAGAGCCTGGCAAGGCTCGTGTTCTTCAGTTTCCTCGTCACATTTGTCGCGGCACGCGTGCTGGTGTTCCTGGTGATGTCGCACCGGGTGCCGGACCTGTATCTCCATGTGGGCGGCACGCACGTCCACCACATGAACTACGGCATCTTCCTGCTGTCGGCTGTCGGGGCCAGTTTGTTGTTCGCACGGCCCGCCGACAGGGGATTGAGAGTGGCGGCCGTGGCCTATGCGGTGGGGCTGGCGCTCACCTTCGATGAGTCTGGCATGTGGCTGCACCTGGGCGGAGGTTACTGGCAGCGGGCCAGCTGGGATGCCGTGGCGGTCATCGCTGCGGCGCTGGGGGTCGTGGGTTTCTTCCCGGGCCGCGGCGGGGGCGCCAGGAGCTATTGGATCGAAACTGCTGTGGCCGTCGCAGCCTGCGTGCTGTTCTTCGTGCTGCTCGCAGATTCTTTCCGTTATGTGGACAAACGACTTGGCCCCAGACTCCAGCAGCTCGAGCAACAGGGCCCCCAGTAGCGGCACTCGTCAGTTCGTGGCAGGGTGCATTCGCGCTATAGCAGTCCTTGAAGGAGCCAGGGAAGGGGCTCATTGTCATCGTCGCAGGCTTCGGGCTGCTGTCACTGATGCACCACGAGTCCCGGGCCGTGGCCAAGCGGTTCGTCGAGCCCTGCACCTGAACCCCGTCGAGCATCCGGGGACGGTGTCTATTGTCGCGACCCTGGAACCATGTCCCTCCTTTTCGCCTGCAGACCCCACGGCCACAATCCCGCCTCCCCGTTTGGGGAATCACACGGAGAACCTTGATGAGCCTTGCGACCGCCGACCCGCAGATCGCCGAGCTGATCAGGCTGGAAAGCCAGCGGCAGCAGTCCACCCTTGAGCTGATCGCCAGCGAAAACCACGTTTCGGCCGCCGTCCTGGAGGCCGCCGGCAGCGTGATGACCAA
>Ga0209381_1000798_pt1 | contig 65182 bp, 58 predicted proteins | sample DewCreD2012metaG_FD_184111 | JGI IMG/M metagenome (GOLD analysis project Ga0209381, IMG submission 184111) | Hot spring sediment bacterial and archeal communities from British Columbia, Canada, to study Microbial Dark Matter (Phase II) - Dewar... ... | reverse complement strand
GGGTAGGTCTAGACTACATGCCCGCTTGGAAACTACAAGACCCCGGATTGGCGATCCTCGCCCATCCCTGAGGGGTGCCCCCTGAAAAATCGCCCCAAAATCGTCTTCATTGACGAACTTGGGCTAGCGCAGTTGAATCTCTCTGCATAGGACTGCGTCCTTCCCACTCCGGTACAAACCGCCGGTATTGCGGCGGCGAGGCACTGTCAAGGTGAAGGTGGAGTTGACAGGTGAGGGCTGATCTGAGACGATGGCGACTGAATCCTGGCACATCATGAACCAGTCAGGAGAGCTCGATGGTAACCGCCCTCGCCCACGTCTGCTTCACGGTTCGTGATCTCGACGCCTCCATTGCCTTCTATTGCGAGAAGATGGGCCTGAGGCAGGCGTTCGACTTCGTGAACGACAAAGGGGAGCGCTTCGGCGTGTATCTCCACCTTGGCGGACGGAGTTTCGTTGAGCTGTTCACGGGCCAACTGGCCGAGCCGGCTAAGGGCCAGAGCTTCCGCCACATCTGCATTGAGGTGGATGATGTAGCTGCGACCGTCGCCGATCTGCGAGGCAGGGGCGTCGAGGTCACCGACCCGAAGCTCGGCAGCGACCAGAGCTGGCAGGCCTGGCTCTGCGACCCCGACGGCAACCGCATTGAGCTGCACGCCTACACTCCCAAGAGCTGGCAGGCGCCTCACCTGGGGTGAGCACAGGGAGGCCACTCGGCACTTCCTACCGGAGGCAGGACTGATGGGACGTCACCTTGTGGCTTTGCTTGGCATGCTGCACTGTTTCGGTGCTGCGCAAGCGGAGAACTGGCCGCAGTGGCGCGGGCCGGCCTTCAACGGCTCCACAGCCGAAGCGGGGCTGCCAGTTGCCTGGGATGTCGCGACCAAGTCGAATGTCGCCTGGGTTGCTCCCCTGCCCGGCCCTTCCGCCGCAACCCCCATCGTCTGGGGCAACCGCGCGTTTGTCAGTTCTGTGGATGCAGAGACCCGGGAGCTGGTTGCCCTGTGCCTGGATGCGAGGTCGGGCACGCTGCTCTGGCGGAAGGCGGTTGGCAAGGACCGCAAGGCGCCCGTCGGCGGCAACAACATGGCTTGCCCCTCGCCTGTAACTGATGGCAAGAGGGCCTGGTTCTACTACGGCACGGGAACGCTCGTGGCCTTCGACTTCGAGGGCAAGGAACTCTGGGCGCGCGACCTGGAGAAGGACTACGGCGAGTTCGTGGTCAAGTACGGCTACAGTTCGAGTCCGTTGCTCTTCAAGGGCAAGCTGTACGTCCTCGTCATGCAGAACTCCAGCGCCCAGAAGTACAACCGCACACACGACAAGCGGCTCGAGCCCCTCGAGTCGTTCCTTCTCGCGCTCGACCCGACTACGGGACAGACCCTGTGGAGGCACGTTCGGCCGACCGATGCGCCCGACGAATCTGTCGAGAGCTACCTCACCCCCATCCCCTACGAGGGCACCGGGCGAGCCGAGGTCATCATCCCTGGCGGCGAATGCGTGACAGGGCACGATGCCGAGACGGGCGGCGAGCTGTGGCGCTGGTGGTATCAGCCCAACGACCGGCAAGCGTGGCAGCGCACGGTCAACTCCGCTGTGCCTGGCGACGGACTTCTCTACGCTGTGCGCCCCAAGCACCGCTCGGTCTACGCCATCAAGGGCGGGGGCAGGGGCGAGCTGGGCGCCGCCGACCTGGCCTGGCGGCTCGACAAGACGGTGCCAGACGTGATCACTCCCCTCCTCTACCAGGGCCGCCTCTACGTGGCGAACGACGCCAACCGTGTGATGGCCTGCCTCGACGCGAAGACAGGGAAGGTGCTCTGGGAGCGCAGCCTGGAGATGAAGGGCGTGCTCCGCGCCTCGTTCACAGCGGGAGACGGCATGGTCTACGTCATCAGCCAGAACGGCGAGGTCGCCGTGTTGGCCGCGGGCGACGAGTTCAAGGTGCTCTCCCGCGTCCAGATGGGCGAAGCCCCGTGCACGGCCAGCATCGCCATTGCGGGCGGCAAGCTCTTTATCCGCACGGCAAGGAACCTGTGGTGCATCGGGGAGGGCAAGCAGGACGGATAGGACGGCTGAAACCGATGGGACGAAGTGCCCAGTTTCTCCGCAGGTCCTATCGGGCCCGTTCGTCCGATAGATCCCATCGGAAGCGCCAACCAGGAGCCTTCAATGGATCTCACCCGCATCTCGGCCTGCACCTACCCGCTTCGGGACAGACCCGCCGCCGAGGCGCTTCAGGCAATGGCCAACGCAGGCTTCAACAAGGTGGACCTCTGGGGCAATGTGCCGCACTTCTCGGCCGACCCCGCGAAGTGCGACCACGCGGCGCTGGAGGTCGCGGCGAAGGCGGCCGGCGTGCGCATCGCCAATCTCGGCACCTACTGCGGCGGGGAGTTCGCCTCGGACTCCGAAGAGGTCCGAGCCAAGTCGTTCGCCGAGATGAAGGCGACGATAGACGTGGCTGTCCGTTTGGGCGCTCGCTCGATTCGAGTGCGGCCCGGGACGGGTGAGGACCCCGCCATCATCCCGCGAATCGCGCCGCTCTTCGCCGAGAGCGCGGCCTATGCCGCCGCCCGAGGCATCTGCCTCGGGATGGAGAATCACGGCGGCAGCCTGGCGGGGAACGTCGAGGCTGCGGTGCGCCTGTGCGAGGCCGTTGGCTCACCGCATTTCGGCGTCCTCTACGAGCCGTGCAACCTATCCCATGCGCGAGTGGACTACAGGGCAGCGTTTGAGGCGTTCAAAACCTGGATCGTCCATATCCACGTCAAGGACGGCCGATGGGCCGGCGACACATTCCAGGCGACACACCTCGGAGAGGGGGAGGTTGAGTATGCCTGGATCGTTGGCAGGATGGAGGCGATGGGTTACCGCGGCGACTACGCTCTCGAGTACGAGATCTGCGATGTCGAGCCGCTGGAGACTGCGCTGCCACGCTGGCTGGGCTATTTTGCACGGCTTTGAGCGTTGAGGATGCGAAGGACTGCATCCGGCGACGCTACCCCTGCCTCCACCGCAAAGTGGGCCTCGGCGTTTGCGGCCCGATAGCCTTCCGCAGCGGGCGCCAAGTGCTTCGCCGCCTCCTCCGCAGACAGCGGGCGCCTGGCAGACCCCACGGTGTCCGCCCACAGCAACGGCCTTGGCGCCCAGAGGGCCAACCACTGCGGCACATCGGCCACTTTCAGCGCGTTCGACGCGTAGGCCCATTGCGGGAGGGGTAGCGGATCGGCGATCGCGAGGGCCAGGCCTCCCATCGCGCCTTCCACCACTCCGGCGCCAAGGTCATCCGAAAGCGCCCCGGCGAGGGCGGCGATCAGTCCAACGGCTCCTCGCGCAACCACGGCCACTCGCTCCGTGCCCCGTGCCTTCAGGTAGCGGGCGGCGCACAGGACATCCCAGGCCTGTTGAGCGAGAAGGGGCCGGCCGACCAGCACCGCGTCGCTGGCGCCGTGGTTGAGGTTGACGCGGCCTTCGCCGAGAGCGCGCGGTTCCAGCGCCAGCACAGCGTGGCCGGCGTCCAGCAGCCCACGAACGACCGGCGACACGCGCGCCGCCGCCTTGCCGCCGTCATCGAGGAAGATCGCCGCGGGGGCTATGCCCACTACTTGCCGTGGGTGGATAAGAAGTGCAGGGATTTCCAGCGGCGGAGCGACTTCGGTGGCGAGGGCGAGGCGCTCGACCTGGTGGCCCTGCCACTCGAACTTGCCTAACTCGCGAGCAGCCGGCGGAGGGGGAGCAGGCGGGCCGCCGATCGTCTCCCAGAGCTTCGCCCGCAGCGCCTTTGCCCAAGCCGCGTAGAGAGCGGGTTCGTTCGGCACCCTCGCGTAGCCGGCCGTGAGGCGTTCGGCTTCGGCCCGGACTAGATCCACGTAGCTCCGGGCGCCCTCGGGCAGGCGTCCGCCCTTCAGACAGAAGAGGTCTGGGCAGTCGGGCCTGTCGGGCTCCACCTTTGGCTCGGGCAGCGGCGAGCCGTCGCCTTTACCGAGAAGCCACCGAGCCAGCCACCCGCAGGCGGCCTCGCGCAGCGGCTGCGCCCAGCCGTGGGGCAGCTCGGCCTCGAACAGCCGCACGCGGTCTGTTGCGTCCGCGAAGGCGTAGAGCCTGCTCGCGCGCTCAATCGTCCGGCGGGCGCCGGCGATGGGAAAGATGCCGTCCTGGGCCCCGTTCGCGGCGAGGAATGGGCGGGGCGCGTTCAGGCCGATGATCTCGAACTGTTCCATCTGGCGGAGGATGCCGGGCATGTGGTTGCAGATGCAGTGGTCCCCGCCGTCCTTCACCCAGGCGCGGTAGGAGCAGACGAAGCAGCAGGCGGCCCCCGCGGCGATGCGAGGCTCCAGCGGCATCGTGTAGAAGGTGTTCTCGCCGCCGCCCGAGTTGCCCGTGAGGCCAAGGCGCTGCGGGTCAACGTCGGGCCGACTCACCAGGTAGTCTACCGACCGAATCGTGTCCCACGTGATGAAGCCCTCATTGGTCCAGCCCACCAGAAGCGCGGGATAGCCGACCGCGTGTGAGTAACCGGGCAGCCTCCGCTCGCCCTGGCCTATCGGGTCGTAGGAAAGCACGAGGAAGCCGTGCGCGACGAGGGCCAGTTGCCCCGCGCGATAGAGCGGGTAGTTCTTGCCGTCGGCGATCGAGTGGCCCGGCACCACGATGACCGCCGGCTTGCGCTCGGGGCCGCCTTTGGGCGCATAGACGTTGGCCGTGACGTAGAAGCCTGGTCGGCTCTCGAAGACGACGTTCTCGATGGTGTAGGAGTTGCGCTCCGCGTGGCCGGTCACGCGGGCGTTGAGCGGCGTCCGCTCGGGCCAGGGGCTAAGGCCAAGCGCGGTTCGGAGTTCGGTTGCGACTGCCTCCCTGCGAGTCTCCCATTCCTCCCTTGATGCGGGCTCGGTCCGCTTCTCGCACAGGGCGAGGCACGCCTCGATGTTGAAGCGCAGGGCGCTTGCCGAAGCGGGCAGCTTGCCCTCGAACACACGCCACATCGTGTCGTCAGGCATGGGCTGCTTGTCCTTTCCCGCGTTGGGCTGCGCGGCGCCAGCGCTTGCGGTCCCGAGGAGAGCCGCGAAGAGGGCAACGGCGATCCGGTTCCACATGGCATCCCCCTGAATCCGGCTGTCTCTTTCGACAAACGAATATAGGCCGGTACGGTCGCGGCCGCAAGTGAGGTTCCCGTGTTGACATGTCTGCCCTGATGGCGAGAATGGGCACTCATCGATCCCCGTGGCACAGGAGAGTCGATCGCGATGAAGCTAATGCTGGTGCGGCACGGCGACCCCGACTACGCCAACGACTCGCTCACTCAGCTTGGGCACAGACAGGCCGAGCAGCTCGCGCAGGCCCTCGCTGGTGTGCGGCTGGACGCCCTCTACGCCTCCCCGATGGGCCGCGCGCAGCTCACGGCCGGCTACACCGCGCGTCGCAAGGGCATGAGCATCACGACACTGGACTGGCTTCGTGAGCTGAATGGGAACTACGGCTCCTCCCTATGGGCGTGGAATCTCAGCGGAAGCGACACCTTCCGGGGGGCTGCAGCTTCACGGTTGACAACTGGCCCGACCACGTACCCTACGGTGCCCACATGCCGCCGGTCGCTGCGCACCTCTGGCGGAGCTTCGACGCCTACCTCGCCGGCCTCGGCTATCTGCGTCACGGGCAGGGCTACCGCGCGGTCGAAGGCGATGATCGCACCCTTGTCCTTTTCTGCCACGCGGGTGTCATTCTGACCCTGTTGAGCCACCTGCTGCACATCCCTCTGCCCATCGTCTACGCCCAGTTTGCCTGCGACCCCACAAGCCGAACGACACTGCGCTTCGAGGCGGCCAACGGCTTCGGCGTGTTCCGCCTCGAGGGCCTCAACGATCTCTCGCACACACTACGGCCCCCGGTTGCGTGAGCCGCCTTGCGCCCTTACAATGCCCGAAACAATCGTGCGTTCTCTCCCCGGGACTCAGAAGGAGGCTGACGCATGGCGAAGGAACTCAGAAACGTGTGGCTCTGGCTCTCGTCGGGCGACCTGCGCACAGAGCTGCGTCAGCTCGAGGACGAGGGACGCGAGACCTCGCGCTTCAGGGCGAAGCTCGAGCACCTCGCCGCCCTCGGCGACGAGCAGCTCTTCCTGCCGCCCAACCAGGAGAAGGCCGGGACGCTGCTCGACGCCGCGCAGAAGCTTCCCATGCGGAAGGGCTATGAGTTCGACGAGCCGTCCGACCTTCCGGGCATCCGCAAGCGTCGCTCCCGCGGGCCGCGCCGTTTCCCCCAGCGGCTCTCCGGCAAGGCCCTCCTCGACCACATCACGGGCGCCTGGCTCGGCCGTTGTGCGGGCTGCCTGCTCGGCAAGGCGGCGGAGGGCGTGCGCACGAGCGATTTCTGGCCGTTCCTCCAGCTTACCGGCCAGTTCCCCATCGCTGGCTACATTCGTTTCGGCGCCAAGGGCAAGGCCAGAAAGCAGTTCCCCCAGTTCGCCCGGCGCGCCTGGTGCGATGACATTGACCACATGCCCGTTGATGACGATACGAACTACACGACCACCGGCTATCTCATCGTGAAGCAGTACGGCGCGGACTTCACGCCGGCCGACGTAGCGCAGTTCTGGATGGGCAACCTGCCTCTGCTGGCGACCTGCACGGCGGAGCGGGTGGCGTACCGCAACGTCGCGCTGCAGATTCAGCCGCCCGCAAGCGCCAGCTTCCGTAACCCGTACCGCGAGTGGATCGGGGCGCAGATTCGTGCCGACGCCTTCGGTTACCTGAACGCAGGCAACCCCGAGCGGGCCGCGGAATTCGCCTGGCGCGACGCCTGCATCTCTCACATCAAGAACGGCATCTACGGCGAGATGCTGATGGCCGCGATGGTCGCGGCCGCCCCGTACTGCAACGACCCGACCGTGCTCGTCCAGGTGGGCCTAAGCGAGATTCCCAAGACCAGCCGCCTTCACCGTGACCTCGTCGAGGTGTGCGAGTGGTATCGCCAGGGACTCAGCTACAACGACGCTGTCGCCATGATCCACAACAAGTGGGACGAGACGGTCGGCCACGACTGGTGCCACACGAACTCCAACGCCGTCATCTGCGTGGCCGCGCTGCTCTGGGGCAACGGCGACTTCGGCACGAGCATCTGCCGCGCTGTCCAGCCCTGCTTTGACACCGACTGCAACGGGGCAACGGTCGGCTCGATCCTGGGCATGATGCTCGGTGCCAAGGCGCTGCCAGCGAGGTGGACCGGCAAGCTCCACAATACGCTCAAGACCAGCCTCAAAGGCCATGAGACCGTCGAGATCACGCAGATTGCGCGCGACACGTTCGACCTTTTCAAGAAGCTCAGGGGCTAGCCCGCGAAACGTACGAAAGGACGCGAAAGGGTGACAGAAGGAACCAGATTGCTTGAGGAACGCCTCAACTCGTTTGAGCCCGAGGAACGCCGGTCGGCGCTTCAGGAACTTGCCGCGCTGGCCAAAGGAGGCACCCTCCCCATCCAGCCCCTCACCGGCGCGGTCAACGTCCATTTCCACACCTTCTTCTCGTTCCACTACCTCGACTGGTCACCCTCGCGTATCGTGTGGGAGGCGAAGAAGACGGGACTCGACGTGGCAGGTTCGGTTGACTTCGATGTGCTCGACGCGATGGACGAAATGTTCGAGGCGGGCGAGGTGCTGGGCGTGCGGACCAACGTCGCCCTCGAAACCCGCGTCTTCGCTCCTGAGTTCCCCGACTGGGAGTTCAGCTCGCCAGGCGAGCCGGGCATCCTGTACTTCATGGGCACAGGCTTCACCCGCCTGCCCGAGCCCGGCACATCGGCCGCCGCCTGCCTCGACGCCATGCGAGCCGGGGCGCGGGCACGCAACGAGGATATGCTCGAGCGCCTCCGCCCCACCATTGCCCCGGTCGAGGTGGACTATGAGGCCGACGTCTTACCCCTCACGCCCTCTGGCAACGCGACCGAGCGACACATGCTCGCCGTCCTCGACACCAAGGCCCGTGCCATGTTCCCCGATGAAGGCCGGTTGGCCGCTTACTGGTCAGAGCGGACGGGGCTGAGCCAGGGGGAGGTCGGGAAGCTGCTCGGCGACACGGCCAAGTTCCGCACCGCCATCCGCTCGAAGCTGATGAAGAAAGGCGGCCCGGGCTACATGCCGCCCGACCCCGCCAAGTTCCCGCAGATCCGCGACGTGGTGCAGATGATCCGCGACGTGGATGCCCTCCCCTGCGCGACCTGGCTCGACGGCACCCGGCGCGGCGAGGCCGACCCGGACGCGCTCCTCGACTGGTTCCTCGACATGGGCTGCCCCGTGCTCAATATCGTGCCCGACCGCAACTGGAACCTGTCCGACCCCGTCGACAAGGCCGTCAAGACGCAGAAGCTCGCCGAGATCGTCGCCGCCGCCCGCAAGCGGCACCTCCCCTTCTCCGTCGGCACCGAGATGAACAACTACGGCCAGAAGTTCGTGGACACCTTCGACGCCCCGGAGCTTCGCCCCTACGCCGCCGACTTCCGCAACGGCGGGTACATCCTCTACGGGCACACCCTGCTGCAACGCGCCTGCGGCATGGGCATGATGAGCGGATGGGCTCGCGACGCCTTCAGGGGCGATCGTACGAAGGCCAACGCCTTCTACCTCGAGGTCGGGCTGACGGCCTTTCCACCCAAGGACGCGCGACAGACCCTCTACGATATGCCCCGGGACGCCTCCCCTAAGGCCATCCTGGGCAGGCTGTGCGGTTGTTGACCGCGCCTCACGCCTTGGCAGGGGCCTTGTAGGCAACAAGGCAAACGCCGGGCATGGCGATCTCGGCCTTCTGGAGCTCGGCCAACTGCTTCTCGGTGAGTGGGGCCGGGCGCAACGGCGTCCGGTACGCCAGGATCACGACGCCCAACTTCTTCTCCAGCTTGGCCAACTGCTTCACCTGCGCGCCCGTCAGCGCGGCGAACTCGACCTCGTCGTGGTGCGGCATCATTCGGTCCTCCACTGCGGGTCTTGTCCGAACAAGGCGATCAGATCCGCCTTTGTATTGACGTTGGCGAAGGACCGTGGCGAGAGGCCGGCGGCCCGAATGTCCCAGAAATGGGCGGTGATACGGGGGAAAAAGCTGCGGATACGCAAGTCGCCCTCTTCAAGCTGCTGACGAGCGGCCGGCAGGCAGTCCTGGGAATAGGCCGCGTGGAGCGGCTCCCAATAGCCATTCCAGCACGGCACCACCGCATCGGCGCCGGTCTCGCGAAGCACGTCGAACTGGCGTCGGATGACCCTCGGGTCCAGGCAAGGCATGTCACACGCGACGAAGAAGCCGAACGGATGGGACATTGCGAGAAGCCCTGAGTAGATCCCGCCCAAGGGGCCAGCGCCGGGGATCGAGTCTGGAACGTGACGCGTGATGCGTGACGCGTGAGTAGGAAAAGATGGAATAGGGCGGCCGACCACGAGGGTTTCATCGAAAAGACCAGAGAGCAGGTCCAGAGTGTGGTCGAGGAGGGTGCGGCCGGCGATGCGGAGCGATGCCTTGTCGGTGCCCATGCGGCGCGAGTGGCCGCCGTTGAGCACGATGCCCGAGACATTACGCCGAATCCAGTCGTCCAGGTTCATCGAATGCGCCACTCCGCTGCGTATACATTCATCCTATCCGCGCGCGCGAACCCGATCAAGGTGAGATTCGCCTCATCGGCCAGCCTAACTGACGCGTCGGTCGGGGCGCCGCGCGAAACGAGGACAGGGACGCTCGCAGGGATCGCCTTCGCAACGAGTTCTTGGCTCAGCCGGCCCGTGACGAGCGCCACTTTATCCTCAAGGGCGATGGCTTGCCTGCGACAGGCACCGATGACCTTGTCGAAGGCGTTGTGGCGGCCGATATCCTCGGCGAACGCCACCATCTCGTCGCCCCGGGCGATGGCCGCGGCGTGGACGCCGCCGGTCTCGACGTAGACCTCGGAACGGTGGAGAAATGTCCGCATCGCGGCGCTGAGCGCCGCCGCGGCCACGGCGAACGATGTGTCGATCTTCCGCCAGCAGTCGAGCGGGTCGTAGCCCTTGACCGACGACATGGCGGAGCCGCAGCCTGAGCCGAGGGTGAGGTTCTTCTGAAGCGTCTCGACCCGTTCCGGCGGCGGCGCGAAGCTCACCCGCACCTCGCCCTCGTCGGGCACCCAGGCAATGGGCGGCACTGGCTCGTTGGGGGGCAGCAACGCGGAAGTCACGAGCAAGCCGAGGGCCAGGTCCTCGACGGCTTCGGGCAAGCACTGGAGACGCAGGAGTCGCTGGCCGCCCACGACGACCGCGATGGTCCGCTCGCGGACCACCACATCCTCGATCTCACTCCGTTCCCCCCCGCGGATGCGCACGACGCGGACCGGCGTGGTCAGACCAGGGCCGCTTCCGCCGGCGTGGCCACCTTCGCCAGCTTCACCGCGCATACCTTCAGCTCCGGAATCTTGGCGATCGGGTCGAGGGCGTCGTTCGTGAGCACGTTGGCCGATGCCTCGCGGAAGTGGAAAGGCATGTAGACCATGCCGCGCGGCACGCTGTAGGTGAGGAGGGCTTTGGCCCGCACGGTACCGCGGCGCGAGGACACTTCGATCAGCTCGCCATGCTGCACGCCCAGATCCGCCGCGTCGTCGTAGCTGATTTGGACGTCGCCGCCGGGATACAGCTCGTCCAGGCCGGCGCTCTGGCGCGTCATCGTCGCCGTGTGGAAGTGATACAGCACGCGGCCCGTGGAGAGGACGAACGGGTATTCGGCATCGGGCCTCTCGGCCGGCTCGCGGAACGGCGTCGCGTGGAACCGGCCCTTGCCGCGGGCGAACTTGTCCTTGTGGAGAAACTGCGTGCCGGGGTGGTCCTTGGTCGGGCAGGGCCACTGGAGGCCGCCCTTGTCCAGCCGCTCGTAGCTGATGCCGCCGTAACTGGGCGTCAGTGAGGCGATCTCGTCCATGATCTGCGACGGGTTCTCGTAGTGCATCGGCCTGCCCATGCGGGTCGCCACGTCGCACACGATCTCCCAGTCCTGCCGCGCCTGGCCGGGCGGCTCCAGGGCCTTGCGCACACGCTGCACGCGTCGCTCGGTGTTTGTGAACGTACCGTCCTTCTCGGCGAACGAGGCGGTGGGCAGCACCACGTGGGCGTATTCACACGTCTCCGTGAGGAAAATGTCTTGCACAACAAGCAGGTCGAGGCCGGCGAGGACCTGCCTTGTGTGGTTGGAGTTGGGGTCAGAGAGGACCGGGTTCTCGCCCATGCAGTAGAGGGCCTTGATGCGGCCGTCCTCGGCCGCGTGGAGAATCTCGACGATCGTCAGCCCCGGCTTGTCGGGGAGCTTGGTGCCCCAGGCTTCTTCAAACTTCGCCCGCAGCTCCGGCACATCCACCCGCTGGTAGCCTGGGAAGACGGAGGGCAGGCCACCCATGTCGCAAGCTCCCTGGACGTTGTTCTGGCCGCGGAGCGGGTTGACGCCGGTGGCGGGGCGTCCGATGCCGCCGATGAGGAGCGCTAGGTTGGCGAGTGCCTTCACGTTGTCGGTGCCGGTGATGTGCTGCGTGATACCCATCGCGTAGACGATGCTGGGGCGTTTGGCCGTGCCGAGCATTCGGGCGGCGCGGCGGATGTCCTCGGCCGGCACGCCGCTGGCGAGTTGCGCCACCTCGGGCGTGGTGGTCTGGGCCACCTGCCAGAACTCGTCGAAGTTCTCGGTGCGCTCCGCGATGAACGCCTTGTTGTGCAACCCCTCGTTCACGATCACGTTCATTATGGCGTTGAGGAGCATCACGTCGGAGCCGCAGCGCTGGCGGATGTGGAGGGCCGCGAAGCGGGTCAGCTCGATGCGGCGCGGGTCGGCGACTATGAGACTCGCCCCGTGCTTCGTCACAGCGGCCTTGATGCGGAGGGCGACGATTGGATGCGCCTCCGTGGTGTTCGAACCGATTACGAAGATGCAGTCAGCATGCTCCAGCTCCGCTGTGGAGTTGGTCATGGCGCCCGAACCGAAGGCGGCGGCCAGACCGGCCACCGAGGGGCTGTGTCAGAGATGGGCGCAGTGGGCAACATGATTGCTGCCCACCGCCATCCGCATGAACTTCTGGAAGACGTAGTTCTCCTCGTTCGTGCACTTGGCGGAACAGAAGCCGGCGATGGCGTCGGGACCATGGGCGTCGCGAATCTCGGAGAGGCGTCTCGCTGTGTAGCCGAGCGCTTCGTCCCACGTGGCCTCGACGAGCTTGCCCTCCTTGCGGAGGAGCGGGGTCTTCAGGCGGTTGGTCGAGCTGACGAATTCCAGGCCGAAGCGGCCTTTGACGCAGAGCTGGCCGTTGTTGGCCGGGTTGCCCTCCTGGGCGCGCACGCGGACGATGCGGTTGCCCCGGACGCCGAGGACCAGCCCACAGCCGCAGCCGCAGTAAGGGCAGACCGTGGTGACCTCTTTCGTGGGTGGCAGGGCCTCGTGCTTGGGCAGGAGCGCGCCCACGGGGCAGATGTCCACGCACTCGCCGCAGCTCTCGCAGCGCGAGTCGCTGATGAGCCCCTCGAACGGGGCGATCTCGGTCTGGAAGCCCCGCTTGACGAAGTCCAGGTTGCTTACGCCGCGCACCTCGTGGCACACGCGCACGCACTTGCCGCAGAGGATGCACTTCGAGGAGTCGCGGACGTAAAACGGGTTGCTGTCGTCAATCTTCGGGGGCCGCACGTGGCGCGAGACGCGGAGTTCCTCGACACCGAGGAAGTTGGCCACTTTCTGAAGGTCGCAGGCCTGGTTGGCGCCGCACGAAAGGCAATCGGCCGGGTGGTCGGAGATCATCAACTCCAGGATCATCCGTCGCACCTTGTTCACCTCGTCGGAGTCGCTCTCGACGGCCATGCCGTCGGCGGCTCGGGTGGTGCAGGCGGTCGGGAGCCCTCGCATGCCGCTGATCTTGCAGATGCACAGGCGGCAGCCGCCGTAGGGCTCGAGCTTCGATGAATAGCAGAGGTTCGGGATGTAGATTCCCGCGTCGAGGGCCGCCCTTAGCACGGTGGTCCCCGGCGCCGTCTCCACGCGCTGGCCGTCAATGGTGAAGGCGATCTTTTTCTCGGTCATCAAAGTTCCTCACGCCACGAGGACAGCGTCCACGGGGCAGGCTTCGAAGCAGGCGCCGCAGCGGACGCACTTGTCCTGGAGAATCCTGTGCTTGACTTTCCTCTCGCCCTCTACGGCCTCGGCGGGGCAGGCCTTCTTGCACTTGCCGCACGCGATGCACTTCTCGGGGTCAATCCTGTAGGTCACCAGGTCGCGGCACACGCGGGCCGGGCAACGCTTGTCCCGCACGTGCGCCTCGTACTCGTTGCGGAAGTAGCGAATGGTGGAGAGCACGGGGTTCGGCGCCGTTTGGCCCAGGCCGCACAGCGAGCCGACCTTCACCGTCCTGCCGATCTCCTCCAGGAGGTCGACGTCGCCCTCCTTGCCCTGCCCCTTCGTGATCCGCGTGAGGATCTCGAGCATCCGCCGCGTGCCCACGCGGCAGGGGACGCACTTGCCACACGACTCGCTCTGCACGAAGTCCAGGAAGTAGCGGGCCAGCTCCACCATGCACGTGTCCTCATCCACCACGATGAGGCCGCCGGAGCCCATGATGGCGCCGACCTCCTGAAGCGAGTCGTAGTCAATCGGCAGGTCGAGGTATTGGGCTGGGACGCATCCGCCGGACGGCCCGCCCATCTGGGCGGCCTTGAACTGGCGGTCCTTCGGGATGCCGCCGCCGATGTCGAAGACGATCTGGCGGAGCGTTGCGCCCATTGGGATTTCGACGAGGCCGGTGTTCTTCACCTTGCCGGCGAGGGCAAATATCTTGGTGCCCTTCGAGCGCTCTGTGCCCATCGAGGCGAAGTGGCTAGCCCCCTGCGTGATGATGGGCGGCACGCAGGCGAAGGTTTCGACGTTGTTGATATTCGTCGGCTTGCCGAACAGTCCCGCTTGTGCCGGGAAGGGTGGCCTCGTGCGGGGCATGCCGCGGCGGCCTTCGATGGAGGCGATGAGCGCCGTCTCCTCGCCGCACACGAATGCCCCGGCCCCCTGCTTGATCTTGAGGTGGAACGAGAAGTGGCTGCCCAGGATGTTGTCGCCTAGCAGGCCCAGGGCCTCAGCGTCGGCGATGGCCGTCGTCAGATGCTGGATGGCGATGGGGTACTCGGCCCGGCAGTAAATGTAGCCATGGTTGCAGCCGATGGCGTAGGCGCCGACGAGCATGCCCTCCAGGATGGCGTGGGGGTCGCCCTCGCACACGCCGCGGTCCATGAAGGCCCCGGGGTCCCCCTCGTCGGCGTTGCAGATGAGGTACTTGGTGTCGCCGGCCGAGGCGCGGCAGAGCTGCCACTTCCTGCCCGTGGGGAAGCCCGCGCCGCCGCGGCCGCGCAGGCCGCTGGCGGTCACCTCTGCGATGACCTGGTCGGGCGTCATCTCCGCCAGCGCCTTGGCGAGTCCCTCGTAGCCGTCGAGGGCCAGGTAGTCCTCGATGCTCTCGGGGTCGACTTGCCCGCAATGGCGGAAGACCAGGCGGGTCTGGTTCCTGTAGAACGGCACATCGCGTTCGAGGCGGACGGGCTGCTTTGTCGCGGGGTCCACGTAGAGGAGGCGGTCGACCACTTCCCCCTTGAGGGTGGCCTGGACGATTTCGGGCACGTCCTCGGCCTTGACGCGGACGTAGAGGATGCCTTGCGGCCGGACGGCCAGGAGCGGTCCTGCCTCGCAGAAGCCGTGGCAGCCGGTGCGCTGGAAGCGGAGGGTGGCGGCCAGCTCGGGGCGTGCGGCGAACTCCTTCAGGAGGGCCTCGCGGACCGGGACGCTGCCGAGCGCCCGGCAGCCGGTGTCGCACAGGCACAGAGTGGTGAGCCTGCGGCGCGGTTGTTGGCGGATGCGGGCCTTGAGCGCCGCGAGGTCAGCGGCCGAGCGCAGTCGTTCCATTGGGCTCCTCTGCACGGGCCTGGCGCATGTAGTCGTCAATCACCGCGTCGGCCTGTTCGGGCGTGAGCCGCCCGAAATACTTGTCGTCCACCATCATCACCGGGGAGAGCGCGCAGCAACCCACGCAGGCCACCGTCTCGTAGGTGAAGAGCAGGTCGGGCGTGGTTTGGCCCTCTTTGACCTTGAGTTTGCTCTCGATGAGGCGGCGGACCTGCGCCGAGCCGCGCACGTGGCAGGCGGTGCCGCGGCACACGCGGACCCGGTGCTTGCCCTGCGCCTCGAAGTAGAACTGGGCGTAGAAGCTGGCGACGCCGAAGACCGCTGCCTCTGGCACGTTGAGGTGGCGAGCGATGTCGGCCATCACATCCTTCGGCAGATAGCCGATGGCGGCTTGGGCATCCTGAAGGATCGGAATGAGGTCACTGCGGTCCGTGCCATGCCGGGCCAGAACCTCCATCAGGGCGGGATGCATGCAGTCTCCTGCCTCCATCTCTTAGCCTCGAGCGGATCCGCACCTTACAGACCCAATAAAACCGAAAACGGGGCCGCCTGTCAAGTGCGGATCATGCCGGGATAAAGTGACGAGAAACGAGCAGGGTAATGGACGGGTTGGACCCAATGGACATGGGCGTGCGTCCATCACGTCCGTTGTGTCGATCCCTTGCCCGCCACACTCCCGCGGCACCGCACGTCTCACTTCGACCACGTGGTGCCAACGGAGATGTCCACCTTGAGTGGCACGGCGAGCCGCATGGCCTGCTCCATCTCCGCGCGGACGGCGCAGGCGACGGCCTCGGACTGGTCTCCGGGGACGTCAAAGACCAGCTCGTCGTGCACTTGGAGGATCATCCAGGCATCAGGGTGGCTCCTGCGGAGTGCCTCGTCCAGCCGAACCATGGCCACCTTGATGAGGTCGGCGGCGGAACCCTGGATCGGGGTGTTGATCGCGGCCCGCTCGGCTGCCGAACGCGTGCCCTGGTTGGTGCTGTGGATCTCGGGAATGGGGCGTCGCCGGCCGAGGAGGGTACTCACGAAGCCGTCGCGGGCGGCGGCCGCGATCGTGTCGTCCATGTATTTCTTGATGAGCGGGTAGCGGCGGAAGTAGCGCTCGATGAACTGCTGCGCTTCGGCCGGGGTGATGCCTGTGTCGTGCGCCAGGCGTTGCGGCCCCATGCCGTAGATGATGCCGAAGTTGATGGCCTTGGCCCGCGAGCGCATCTCGGGGGTCACCTGCTCGATGGGCGTTTCGAACACCTCGCTGGCGGTTCGGCGATGGATGTCTTCACCGCGGCGGAAGGCGCTCAGCAGGTTTTCGTCGCCCGTGTAGTGCGCCAGGATGCGCAGCTCGATCTGCGAGTAGTCGGCGCACACGAGGCGCCGCGAGGCGTCGCTGGGCACGAATGCCTCGCGGATACGCCTGCCCATCTCGGTACGGATCGGGATGTTCTGAAGGTTAGGGTCCGACGATGACAGGCGTCCGGTGGCGGTGACCGTTTGATTGAACGATGTGTGAATCCTCCCCGTGCGCGGGTTTACCAGGGCGGGCAAGGCGTCGACGTAAGTGCCCTTGAGCTTCGCCAGGGCGCGGTATTCGAGCAGACGCTGGACGATCGGCACGTCTGCGTAGTCTTCCAGGGCTCCCACGCTGGTGCCATAGCCGGTCTTGGTCTTCCGCACGCGGCTGCCCTTGCCCTTTTGGATCTGGAGCTTGTCGAAGAGGATCGCACCGAGCTGCTGGGTGGAGTTGACGTTGAACCTCTCCCCGGCGAGTTGATGGATTTCCGCCATCAGGGCGTCAATCTTCGCGGCAAATTCGCTCGAGAGCTCTCTCAGGAGCTCCAGGTTCACCCGCACACCGCGGCTCTCCATGCGGGCCAGCACGCTCACGAGCGGCGCCTCGACCTCGTGGTAGAGCCTCTCGACGCCGGCCTCTCTGAGCTTCGGCAGGAACAGGTGGTGAAGGCGCAGCGTCACGTCGGCGTCCTCGCATGCGTACTCGGCGACCTTGGCGACCGGGACCTCGCGCATGGTGATCTGGGCCTTGCCCTTACCGATCAGATCGCTCGTTGGAATCTTGCGGATGTTCAGATGCTTGAGGGCCAGCAGATCCAGGTTGTGCTGCCGCTGCGAAGGGTCGAGCAGGTACGATTCGACCATCGTGTCGAAAGTCACGCCCCTGACTTCGATGCCGTAGCTCGCCAGCACCACCATGTCGTACTTGATGTTCTGGCCGCCTTTGCGGATGGCAGCGTCCTCAAGGATCGGGCAAAGGCGCTCAATGACCATTGGCAGGGCGTGCATACCTGCACGCGGAACGGCGGCAAAGAGGGGCAAATCCGAGCACGAGGACGACGAGGATGATTGGGAACCCACGTCCCACACGGCGGGCACGTAGAACGCCTCCCGCTCCTGGACGGCGAAGGATAGGCCGACGATCTCTGCCCGCGTCGGCTCGGTCGAGGTGGTCTCAAGATCGAGTACGAAATCCCCTGCGCGCTTGAGCCGCGCGAGGAGGTCGTCGAACGCCTTCGGGTCGGTAACGGTATGGTACGCCACGTCGCCAGCCGTCGCCCCCGCGAACTGCACTTTCTCGATAAGCGAGGGGAACTCCAACTCCTCGAAGAGCTGAAGAAGCCGCTGAGCGTCCGGCGTGTGTCGGCCAAACTGCTCGGGGTCGAACTCCACGGGGCTGTCGGTGTGGATGGTGACGAGTTCCTTGGAAAGCAACCCCATCTCACGGCCGGCGAGCAATCCCTCGCGGACGGCCTTGTTCTTGACCTCCTCTGCGTGGTCGAGGGTCGACTCGAGCGAGCCATAGGTCCTCACCAGCTCCAATGCCCTCTTCTCCCCCACGCCCTTCACGCCTGGCACGTTGTCCGTCTGGTCGCCCATCAGGCCAAGAACGTCCACCACCCGTTCCGGCGGGACGCCGAACCTGGCCTCCACTGCGGCCCGGTCAATCACCTCGTCGTCGCCCACCTTCTTCTTCAGGTCGAGGAGCTTGATGTGGTCGTTGACGAGTTGCATGAAATCCTTGTCGCCCGTCACGATGAACGTGTCCCACCCCGCCTCCTCGGCCCTTCGGGCGAGCGTGCCGATCACGTCGTCGGCCTCATAGCCCGGGCACCGCAGCGCGGGGAGCCCCAGAGCGGCGACCACCTCATCGAGCACAGGGAGTTGCTCCCGCATCTCATCGGGCATCTTCTCGCGAGTGGCCTTGTAGTCAGGGAACTTCTTGTGCCGGAAGGTCGGCTCAGGGCTGTCGAACACCACGGCGATACGATCGGGCGACTCCTTCTCGATAAGCCGCAGAACCGTGGAGGCAAAGCCGTAAATGGCACTGGTATTCTGCCCCTTCGAGTTGATCAGGGGATTGCGGATGAACGCGAAATACGAGCGATAAGCCAGCGCATGGCCATCAATCAGGAACAGCCGGGGCCGGTCGGGCATGCAGGGTTCCTCTCGTGTTCCGCGGATTCTAGCAGCCCCGCAGCCTCACTGTCAAGGAACCCGGCCCCTTCGAATACTGTGATCGGCTCAACGGAGTGCCCCCACACCGTTTGACAGCAGGAGGCGCTCCTGCTATTATCCTCCCTCCAATGTGGGTAACGTCCGGGGTGCCACTGGCTTAGCCGCTGCCACCCTCCTAGATTGGCACAGCGGCCACCGGATAGCCGGGGCTGGGGGTGACAAACGCCCATGGATGCCTCAGCCGTTGTGAGCGACAGCGGCGGCCGGGAATCAGCCCGATCACGCATCGAGTCAGCCCTTGTGAGTGAGGAGTGGTTGTCCATGCTGGTGAAGCAATTCTGGCAGATTGGCATTCTTCTCGGCGCGCTGCTGCTCATTGGCACGGCGCAGGCAGCGGAACAGGGCTACTGGAAGCTCTCGAGCGACGCGATGTACCTGCAGAAGAGCGTCCCCCCAGTCGGTCCTGCGAAGCAGCGCCTCAACGGCTGGGATATCCGCTTCGACGAGGTAGCTCCCGGAAAGGCCAAGTGGACGGCCAGCTTCGGGAAGACGAGCACGACCGTCGTGGAGTACACTTGGAGTGCGCCACCGACGATCATCCTGCCCGACCAAGTGGTCCCCGCTTCCGGTAAGATCGTGGCCACTCGTACAGGCCTCGGCCACATGGCCGGCATCATCTGTCAGCTTCTGGCCAGCAAGAAGGACAAGAATGGGGACGACATCCCTGCCGGCGAGGCCCTGAACGTGTTCGCCGACGTAAAGCACTACGTCGGGATACCCATCCCTGGCGTGTCGCTCGAAATTGCGAACACCACGCGCAAGTATGGCAAGGGGGCGAAGGGCGCGGTGATCTTCCTGCGATTCTCTGCGTCGAATCCCGTGGGTGCCATCGAGGAGGCGTGGCGCTACAACTGGGTAGAGGGGACGCCGCCCGCTCCGAAGTGAACGGAGAGCCGACGCCAGCCGGTGTCCCGGGAGAACTTCGGTGACACTTCGGGAAGCTTCGCATCCCCTTCGATCGCGTGGACATCGGAACCCGCGACATCTGGGGTGGCCCTCTCTCCTTGGCTCCTCGCCCTCATTCCCCTGCTCCCATCCCCTTGTCCCTCCCCGCTGACTTCGGGGAAGATCCGGCGATGGGGACTCGGACGCGGTACACTCCGCCACCCTCCTTGGTGCGCGAGGTGACGAAGAGGGTCTTGCCGTCCACCCCCCCGAAGCAGCAGTTGGTGCACTGGCCCGGGCAGCCAATCTTGGCTAGGAGCCTGCCCTCGGGGCTGACGACGTAGACCGCGTCGGTGCCCGTCACATACAGGTTGCCCTCGACGTCCACCTTCAGGCCGTCGCACACGCGGGTGCCGTGCAGGCCGAGATTGATCAGCAGGCGGCCATTGGCCACGCTGCCGTCGCCTTGGACGTCGTAGACATAGACCGTCCTCGCCTCCGAATCGTCCACATAGAGCCGCTTGCCGTCGGGCGACAGGCCGATGCCGTTCGGCCGCCCAAGGTCCTTCACGAGCAGGGCCAGCTTGCCGCCGGGTGAGACCCGATAGACCCCCTGGAAGTCCAGCTCGCGGTCCTCGTATTTCACGCCGTAGGGCGGGTCGGTGAAGTAGATGGAGCCATCGGCCGCCAGGGCGAGGTCGTTGGGGCTGTTGAGGCGCTTGCCCTCGATCTTGTCGGCGAGGACGGTGACCGTGCCGTCGGCCTCGGTGCGAGTGACGCGGCGGGCGCCGTGCTCGCAGGCGAGCAGCCGGCCCTGGGAGTCGAAGGCCAAGCCGTTCGAGTTGTTGCTCGGCTCGCGAAAGACCGTCGGCTCCTTGCCTTCCTCCCAGCGGTAGATGCGGTTGGCCGGGATGTCGCTGAAGAGCAAAATGCCTTTGGCATGCCACGCGGGCCCTTCGGTGAACTTGAGCCCCTTGACAACCAGCTCGGCGCTCTCGGGCCATTTCTCCGCCCCGTGCGCCAGCCAGGCGGCCAATACCAACGCGAGCACGGTCACGCTCTTTCGCACTGCGGACTCCTTCTCTGAGTACAGTTCGCCGCAACGAGGGACAAGAGGAAGCGAGGAACTTCCCTCCCGAACGCTCCAATACGTTCGGGAGGGTGCTCTTCTCCACCAACCAGACGGCCTCTGTTTACCCTCCCGAAGGTATTGGAACCTTCGGGAGGGCGCCTGCTGTGGTTCTTGCGCCCTCCATTCTGGGGCGGTTGTGCCTGGCTTGACTGACTTCTGTGCCCCGGCTACACTCGACGGCGCCGCCACACCACATCAGTGCAGGAGGTGCGCCGTGTCCAGGATACTCGTAAAGGCCAAGAAAGTCCAGATGACTGCTCAGCTCAACGACTCGCCGACCGCGCGGGCCCTTTGGGACGCCTTGCCCATCGAGAGCATCGCCCGCCTCTGGGGGAAGGAGGTCTACTTCGAAATCCCCGTCCATAGGGACCCCGACAACGCCCAGGCGAGCGTACCGTCGGGCACCGTGGCCTTCTGGCCCGACGGCGACTGCCTGTGTCTCTTCTACGGCCAGACGCCAGCCAGCCCGGTCAATGTCGTGGGCATGCTCGATGGCGATCCCAACGAACTGGCCAAGGTGAGGAGCGGCGAGGCGCTCCGCGTCGAAAAGGCGGAGTGACGGCTCATACCTCCAGCACCACCTTCAGCACCCCATCCGCGTGATCGGCGTACAGGTCGAAGGCCCGCTGGGCCTCGGCCCACGGCAGCCTGTGAGTGACCAGCGCAGACAAGTCTATCTCCCCGTCGGCGACCATTCTGACGGCGCTGTCGAAGAACTCCACGCATTCGGGCCCCACCGAGCTGATCATCTCCATCTCGTTGCGCATGAAATGGTTCAACGGAAAGTCCTGGGTCGCGTAGCGGGCGACGCCGAAGACATAGATGCGCCCCTTGCGCCTGGGCAGGAGCGTCGCGGTGGCGAGCGACTCGGGCAGGCCCACGGCCTCCACGCTCAGGTCTACCATCGCGCCGCCCGTGAGCGCCCGCACGGCCTGTGGCACGTCCTCCTTCGAGGCATCCACCACGTCGGTCGCGCCGAAGCGCCTGGCAGCCTGGAGGCGGTCCTCGAGAAGGTCAATGCCAATCACCTGCCGCGCCCCCGCGTGGCGGAGCATGCTCGTGAAGATGAGGCCCATCGGCCCCTGGCCGACCACGGCGCAGCGCTGGTTGGCGACCGACTGGGTGCGGCTCATGGCGCGCAGCACGGTGGCCAGCGGCTGCGCGGTGATGAAGGGCACAGGGTCCTCGCATTTGGGCAGCCTCACGAGACCTGGGGGCTTTGCCCGCACGAGTTCCGCGAAGCCCAGGTAGTCCTCAGGGTGCGCGAGGACAAGCGCGCCCGGCGCCCAGCCGGGCAGCCGCGATTCGACCACCGTGCCCACGCACTCGTGGCCGTCCCAGCCAGGGGGTTTCGGGTAGTCGTCCGCCCATCGGCCCAGGCCAAGGAAGGGATGGATGTTGCTGCCGCACACGGATACCCAGCCGCATCGCAGAAGCACTTCGCCGTCGCGCGGTTGAGGCTCGGGCACGTCGTTGCGGAGCGCCAGCGTGCGCGGCGCTACCATTTGCAGAGCTTTCATGGCTGCCTCCGGAGCAGGTCACGAGTAGGCGTGCAGCCCGCCCAGGAACGAGTTGCCCGCCAGGCTGAGCGTGCAGGCCAGGAACCCGAGAATCGCCGCGAGCGCGGCCGAGCGAGGGCTGAGCCCTTCGCGATAGCGTTGGTGCAGATAGATCGTGTAGAGCACCCAGCCGATGAGCGAACCGACCTCCTTGGGATCCCAACTCCACCAGTTGCCCCAGGCGAAGTGCGCCCAGATGGCCCCGGCCAGCAGCGCTCCGAACGTGAAGATCGGGTAGCCCGCGAGCACGGAGCCGTAGCTGATGCGATCGAGCTGACTGACCTCGGGCAGGAATCGCCTGGCTCTAGGCAGGGCAAAGTAGAGCGCACAGCCGATCGGCAGGGCCAGCAGCACCGCCATGCCCAGGAAGGCCGCGATCTGCCCCGCAGGCGTGCGCGGCAACAGGGCGTTGGCCTCCCGGGCCTTCTGTTCGGCTTCGAGGAACGCCTGTACCCGCTGAAGCTGCGCCCGGTCAGCGGGCAGACCAAGGCGGCCCCCAACAGCTTCTGTGTAGTCGGCCCGCTCGCCGAGCTCCCGGCCGATCTGCTTGATGTCCTTATAGCGGACCTCTGCCCGCCACTCGACCCCTGCCCTCGCGAAGAGGTCTTGAAGGGACCCGAAGAGGGGGTCGGCCGCCACCTCCTTCTGCTTGTCGAGGGTCAACGGAAGCCAGCGGGCATTGTTCAGTATGCGCTTCGCCTGGAGCGAGAGGGACCGCCACCGCTCGATGTCGGCGTCCAGCGCCTGCCGCGTGAGCGCGCCGCCCTCCTCGGGCGCCACCTGGCCTATCACGCGGTCCAGCTCCCGGCGCTCGCGATGTAGGGCGTCGAGCGCGCGCTCCTGGGTCCGGGTGAACCCGCCCAGGAGGAGACACGCGGCAAACAATGCCGCGCTCGAGACCACGAAAACGAACGAGCCAAAGCCCGACCGGTCGTCTCGCTTTCGGGCCAGCGGGTAGACCGTCCACAGGAAGGCCAGCGCGGCGGCCCCGAACACGCCCAGGAGCGCGGCGCCGTAGCGCACGATCTGGATGGCCTTGACGGGGAGGACCGCGGCATCGCCCCGGGCCTCGTGAGGCGCATAGGCCACCTCCCGGAACGGGAGAATCAGCCCGCCGAACACCAGCGCGAACACCAGGGTGGCGGAAGCGGCCTTGGCCATGAGACCGATGAGGAGGAAGCGGCGCTTCGTGCCCGGCAGTACCCGCGCGGGCTCAAATGCCTTTACGAGGAGCAAGGCGCCCACGACGAACGCAATGCCGAAGATCGCATAGGCGAGGGCGGTGAGAGACACATGGATGAAGAGCCAGTACGACTGGAGGGCCGGCACAAGCTGGAGCTCGACCGACTTGGGCTGGATGGCGGCGAAGACGGTGAGCATGCTCGCCGCGGCGGCCAGAGCGGCATCCATCACAACAAGGCGCAGCGTCGGACTAAGCGCCAGCAGAGCGATCGCCGAACACCAGGAGGCGAACGACAGGTACTCGTAGGTCTTGTCAATCGGCATCCGGGTGAAGTTGAGGAAATCGAGCAGGATCATCTCCAGGATCACTGCCAGGGCCGCCACGGGAAGCCAGATAACCCGCGTACGGCGGTAGGCGATCCCGGCGGCCAACGCGGCCGCGGCCACCACGAGCAGCAGCGCATAGACTGCCCCCTGCCAGGTCGGCCCCGCCGCCAACACCCCAGCGAGGCGCTCGAAGAACCTGTGGGATGGCTCCGTGCCGATGGCAAACGAGCGCCACACGATGCTTGCCGTGTGCGCGGCCAGGCCCAGCCAGGCCAGGCCGCGTCCCACCCTGGCCAGTCCCTCTCCCTTCGGGCGAAGGGCCGCCGCGGTCAGCACAAACGCGGCCGCGAGGTAGGCGCCGAAGGCGACCCAGAAGAAGCTCACGTCGTTCATGGAGTCCGCTCCGAGTCTTCGGTGGTTGCTGCAGCAGAGCTTCCGATGTCGGCGGCCAGCGCTGCGAAGCGCCGCCGGAAACGCTCGCGCCACTTGAACGAGTCGCCGGCCAGGAATAGTTCCTCGCGTCCGTGGCCCCCAGGGCGCACCAGAGCCCAGATGCGTTCGTGATTGCAGTAGAAGCACAGCACGATGCCGGCCATCATCACCCCGCAGCCGATCCACACGGGGAGCATGGCGGGGTGGGTCTTGAATGTCAACCACGTGGCATACTCGGGGGCGAAGTCCACCGGGAGGATGCGGTAGTCTCCGAAATCCACCATCCCGCCCGGGCGTGGCTCACCGGAGCGCAAGGGCAACGGCACCCATCGCTGACGCGGCTCCTCGCCCGGCGCCTCGAGGGCGATGCGGACAGCCGGGTTGACCGGATCGTCGGACGCGTTCCTTGCCTCGCCGGCGATGATCCGGCCGTCGGGCGCCTGCTCGAGCGGAATCTGCCAGTGGGAGAAGTAGTTGACCACGCGCAACGCCAGGTCTGTCCCTGGCACGGAGACCTTCATCCCGGGCGGGACGCAGAGCGACACCTGAGCGAGCGCCTCAGGCGGCGGCTGACTGCCCGATCTTGCCTTCTCCTCCTGCGGTGCCCTGCGCATGCGGGCGATCAGGAAGCTGACCGACGTGACTCCGCGGTAGTCAGGCTGGTAGCTCTGCTGGTAGACGTGGAAGCCGCGGTAAATCAGGGGATGGTTCACCTCGATGACCGTGTCGGTGGGCGGTCTTGTGTCGAGCAGGGTCACGTGCGAACCGAAGTACTCGGGCTTGCCGAGCGCGTCGGCGCGGAACTCGAACCGGCGCAGTTGCAGGCGAAAGCGTGCGGCCCCCGGCGCCTCGCCGGGTCTCTCGCGCCAATCGGGTTCCGAGGCGGCCCGCGGGTCGAGGGGCACGGCCACCACCTCGCCGCGAGCCAGCAACTGAACGTGGCGGAACGACAGCTGGCTGGAGACGAAACCGCCCACGACGATGAGCACCACGCCCGCGTGGACCACCTGCGCTCCAAGGCGGCCCGCACCCGCAAGCTGTCCCAAGGGCGCCCACAGCCTGTCCAGAGCGCCTAGCCAGCCACGAGTGGCCTCGATCGTGGTGCACCGCCCAGTCGCAACACGTCTCAGGCGAAAGCCGTTTGCACGGAGAGAGGCTTCGAGCGCTTCGGCAACGCCTGGCGCGGCAACGGCCTCCGCGTGGAGGGTGCGCCGCCGGTACCACGCGGGGTCCTCCGAGGGCCTTTGACGGAACGCCAGGCGCCACTGGGCCGGGAGGCGCTCGGCCGAGCACGCCACTAGGTTCACCAGCAGCGCGGCGCACAGCGCGCGAAACCATAGCGAGGTGAAGAGCGTGTGGATCCGGAGGAGAAGCATGGCCCGCCCGAGAACGGGGCCGAAGGAGTCCACGTACGACAGCCGAAGGCAGGGCGAGTCTCTCGCATCGCCCTGCTGGAGGCGTTGCCCGAGGACCCGGGCGACGGTGTCCCAGTCCGCATCGGCCACTGGACCCTCCTGCACTCGCCGCGCGAGCGACTCGAGGGCCTCATCGCCTGTCAGCACGTCCGCCGCGCGAGCCAGCGCGACGAACTGGGCGGGCGTGAGCGCAGTGCCCGAGTGAGGGGCCAGCCGCCGCTCGAGGTAGCTGGCGGGGTTGAAGGATTCCGGCTGCGGCAGCACGACACCAACGGTGGCTGCGACGGCGATGAGCGCCAGGAGCGCCACCGCCAGGCGCGCACCAGCCATGGCTCGCCAGAGGCTCTGGATAGGCGATTGGGAGTTCGGGATGGCGTGTCTCTCAGGAATCAGGCGCCGTACTTCTCCAGCCCCAGGGCGTTAGCCACGAGTATGGGCATTAGGTGGATGCCGCGCATGCGGCCCAGGCCGCCGCTGGCGCACGAGCGCTCGGTGAACTCCTGCACGCCGTCGGGCCGCTCGTACTTCGAAGCGATGGCCACGGGCACCGGGTGCCAGCTATGCATCTTGAGCACGCAGGGGGTAGAGTGGTCGGCGGTCACGCACAATACCGCCGGGTTGAGGGCGCGGGCGCGCGGGATCAGCTTGTCCGCCTCCTCGATCACGTGCACCTTGGCGTCCCAGTTTCCGTCCTCGCCGTAGCTGTCGGTCTTCTTGATGTGCACGAAGAAGAAGTCGTATTCGGCGTAGTGGCGTTCGAGGCAGGCGAATTCGCTCTCCATCGTGTCGCCGGCATCGGGCAGAATGTCCATTCCCACCAGGTTCGCCACGCCGCGGTACATCGGGTAGGTGGCGATGGCGGCGAAACGCATGTCGTAGGTTTCGGTGAGCAGGGGGATCTTCTCGAAGCGGGCGTAGCCCCGCATGAGCAAGTTGTTAGCGGGATGGAAATCCTTGAGGATGGCGGCCGCCTGCCGGCCGAACTCGGCGACGATGGCCGCCGCCTTCTCGGAGCGCGCGTCGGTGGCGGCCACGGCCCGAGGCGGCTCCTTGCCTGTGGACTGCGGGTCGGTTTCGGTGATGCCGTCGTAGAGGCCCTCGGCGCGGAATACGAGACAGGCGCGATGCTCTTTCTCCGTGCGCACGAAGACCTCGCAGCCGGGGATCTTCACCCGTGCGTTGAGCATGGCGACCAGCTTCTCGTTCGTTTCGGTCGGGATGCGGCCGGCGCGGCGGTCGGTCACGAAGCCGGTCTTCGGGTCCACCGTGCAGAAGTTCACGCGGACGGCGAGGTCGCCGGGCCGGATGGGGAACCCGATGCCGAGCGCACCCAGGAGGCCACGCCCGATGTCGAAGACGAGCGGGTCGTAGCCGAAGAGGCTCAGGTGCGCGGGGCCGCTGCCGGGGGTGAGGCCCGGCAGCACGTTGTCGAGCAGGCCGCAGACGCCGTCGCGGGCCACGGCGTCCAGGTTGGGGCGCCGGGCCGCGCCCAGCTCGGTGGGTCCGCCCGCCTCGCGGGGCAGGCCGCCGAGGCCGTCGAACACGAGGAGGATGATCTTCCCCTGGGGCCTCTGACGCAGCCTCTTGAGCACATTGAGCAACTCCATGCTGTTCGCCTTTCCTCTCGCGGTTCACGGGTTCCGGAAGTCAGTCCTCCGACGGGTCGTCCATGCGGTAGCGCTCGCGCAGGGCCCTCTGGAGGTCCAGCACCCCCGCGAAGTCGGCCTTGCTGTCGCGCGCGCTCTTGCCCAGCAGGCCATATTCCACGAGGGTGAACACGATCTCCCCGAGGTCTTCGGTCGCCCGCACACCCCAGTGCTGCAAGACTCTGGCGGCGAGGAAGCCGAAGCGCTCCAGGGCCAGGTCGCAGAGGCCATCCACCAGTTCCCTGCCCGAGATATCGCGGCGCTCGCCGAGTTTGTTGCACGTGTACTCCACGCCCTCGCACACGAAGGCGTAGGCATCGGCCCTGTAGCGCGGGTCCTTTGCCACGGCCGCGCGGAGGGCCAGATGGCGCTTGAGCAGGTCCTCCAGGCTGGGTTCTTTGGAGTCCGGCATGTTTCACCTTCCCGCCGCCGGGACTTTCGTCGCCCGGTGGGGTCGGAACTCCGCCGCGTGCCCGCTCCCGGGACCAATGTGCGTGAGAGCGGCGCAGATGTCAAGTCCGCACGTCTGGGAGCGCCCGCCGGTCAGGCGCGCTGGCACGAGGATGTGGGACGGCCCTCTGCCCACGTCAGCGCCTCGCGTTCGGCCGGGGCGGGATGTCCGGCTCGGATGCCTCGTCGTCGGGCGCGGGGCCTCCCGTGGCCTCCGCTGCGCCGCCCAACACCTCGATCTGCGAGACGTGGAACACGCCGTCGCGGTCGGCGCCAGTGTCCACGCTCACCATCTGCTTGAGTATCTCGGTGCCCGTCACGATGCCGACGCCGTTCGGCGTCTTGACGCGGGTGCCCTTGCGGGGCAGTTGCTCGCGAAGCTCGGCGTAGCTCTGGTCCTCGAAGCGCAGGCAGCACATGAGCCGCCCGCAGCGGCCCGAGATCTTCGCGGGGTCGAGGGTGGTCTTCTGTGCCTTGGCCATGCGCATGGTCACGGGGGCCAGGTCCTTCATGAAGCTCTTGCAGCAGAGCATCCGCCCGCAGTGCTCCACGTCGGCCAGTAGGCGGGCCTCGTCGCGGACGCCGATCTGCCGCATCTCGATGCGGGTGCGGTACTGCGCGGCCAGGTCCTTCACCAGGGCGCGGAAGTCCACCCGCCCGTCGGCGAGGAAGTAGAAGATGATCTTGTCACCGCCGAAGAGGTGCTCAACGCTGACGAGCTTCATTGGGAGGTTGTGCTCGCGGATCTTGGCCTCGCAGAACTTGTACTCCTGCGAGGCGAAGCTCTCCTCGATCTCTTCGGCGCGCGCGACGTCGCGCGGGGTGGCCCGCCGCAGAACCTGGCCGATAGGCTGGTCCTCGGGAGCGTTGGCGCTGGGTTCGGAGCGGCAGACGATTTCGCCCAGCTCCACTCCGCGGTCGGTCCGCAGAATGCATTTCTCGCCCCGGTGGAGATCGGATGTCTCGCTGCGGAAGACACCGATATGCCTCATCGCCCCATAGCAGGCGATCATCTGGTACATGGTTTCACCTCACAGGCAGCGGGCTTTCGTGGCGCAAGAGCGCTCCCGTGTCGAGCACGAAGCCGTCGAGCAGGAGCTTGATGTTCGCGTTCGCATCGAGTCGGTCGCGGGTCACCTGAGCCAGCGCGGCGAGGTTCCGGGCGGCCGCGGGCCTGAGCCTCCCGCTCAGCGCGGCCACCGCTTCGCACGCGTCGCCCCACGCCAGCAACTCCTCGGGTTGCCCGGTCACGCGGAGCCACAGATCGCGCCAGGCGAGGCCTACCAGGTCAAGCACCGGCTTAAGGCGCTCGCGCGCATCGGCCAGCGAGGCCCCGTCCTCGCGCCCGAGGTCGAGCAGTTCGCCTGCCACGAGAAACTCCTCGCCCGGCTGCATGTCAGCGAGCCGAGCCAGGAGGCCCCTGGCCGCCTCGAACGAGCCGTCCCCGTGGCATCTCAACGCTTGCCCGGGGCTGCCCTGCGCCAGGCGGGCCAACGCGCGGGCGAGCGTGGGGGCCACGCCGTGCCCCTCGAGCAGGATGCGCTCCACCGCCGACGCCGACAGCGGGCGGAACCGCACGATCTGGCAGCGCGACACCACCGTGTCCACGAACGGCTCGAGCCGGCAGGCGATCAGAAGGAGGAGCGAGTTCGGCGGCGGCTCCTCGAGGGTCTTGAGCAGGCAGTTCTGCGCCTCCTCGGTCATCCGGTCGGCGTCCGTCACCACAAACACCTTGTAGCGCCCCTCGAACGGCTTGTAGGCGATGGCGTTCTGGATCTCATCGCGCACCTGCTCGATGAGGATCTGCGCGCGTGGCTCGCCCTTCGAGCCGCCCTCGCGGCGGCGCACGACCGCCACGTCGGGATGGTTGCCGTGCTCGACCTTGCGGCACGTGGGGCACTGGTCACACGCCTCGCCCCGGCCCCGTCCGCACAGCACGGCCTTGGCCAGCTCGCGGGCGAACAGTTGCTTGCCGATGCCGTCCCTGCCCACAAAAAGGTAGGCATGCGACAGCCGCCCGCGCTCCACCGCCTGCCGGAAGCGCTCGACCAGGTTTTCGTGCCCGATGATTCGCGTCCAGGCCATAGCTCACCCGTGGGCTAGGAGGCCGTCTCGATGATCCCCAGGATGTCGCCGACCTTCACCTTGTCGTCGTCGTGCACGCGGATCTCGGCGAGCGTGCCTGAGATGGGGGCAGGGACGTCGAAGGTCGCCTTGTCGGTGCGCATCTCCAGGACGCCCTGGTCCTTCTCCACCCCCTCGCCCACCTCGGTGTACCAGAACGACACGATGGCCTCGTTGCCGGCGTCGTCGCCCAGGTCGGGCAGTCTGAACTCGTGGCGTGCCATGCGGAAGTCAGCTCCTTTCTGCGAGGCAGAGGCCCGCGGCAAGGGCGTCGGCGTAGTAGGAACTGCGGACGAAGGGTCCGGCAGCCACGGCAGCGAAGCCCAGCGCCTCGGCCTCACTCCTGTACGCGTCGAACTCCTCAGGGGGGACGAACCGCTCGACGGGTAAGTGGCCGGGCGAGGGCCGCAGGTACTGGCCCACGGTGAGCGCTTTGCAGCCTGAGCCCCGAAGGTCGCGCATCACGGCCAGCGCCTCATCGTGGCTCTCGCCGAGCCCGACCATCAGGCCGCTTTTCGTCACCACGCCCTCCCCCGCCTCGGCAGCCAGACGCAGGACCCCGAGCGAACGCGCGTAGATCGCTTGCGGGCGTACGCGCGGGTAGAGCCTCGGCACGGTCTCGACGTTGTGGTTGAAGACGTCGGGCCGCGCCTCAAGGACCCGGCGGATACACGCCTCGCTGCCCTGGAAATCAGGGGTCAGCACTTCGACCGCGGCCGCGCAGACCGCGCGAATGGCGGCGATCGTTGCCGCGAAGTGCCCGCTGCCGCCGTCGGGCAGGTCGTCGCGCGTCACCGACGTTACCACCACATGGCTCAGGCCCAGGCGCGCGGCGGCCTCGGCCACACGGCGCGGCTCGTCCGGGTCCGGTAGCGCGGGCACCCCGCGCGTCACGGCGCAGAAGCCGCACGAGCGGCTGCACACGCTGCCGAGGATCAGGAACGTCGCCGTGCCGCGAGCGAAGCACTCGCAGGCGTTCGGACAGTGCGCGCTCTGGCACACCGTGTGGAGCCCCAGCTCGCGCAGGAGCTCGCGCACGGGGCGCATCGCACCCTCGGGCGGCACGCGCTTGCGGACCCACGGCGGGAATCGTCTCGATGGAGACGCCATCAGACACCACCTGCCCGTCAACGGGGGGAAACGGGGCCGAACGGGCTCCCACGCCCCACTTCGCATGGTATCGGCCCCCGCCGGCGGAGTCAAGCGCCTTTTGACGGCTGCCCCGTCTTGCGATAGTATCGAAGGCACAAGGAGAGCCTGCGATGTCCCGTTGCCACCTGATGCGCATCCCGAGCATCCGATACGCCGAGGCGCTAGAGCTCCAGCTCCAAGTGCTCGAGCGCGTCCGCGAGTCGCCCACGGGCGATGCGGCCCTCCTCCTTCTGGAGCACGAGCCGGTTGTCACAATCGGCCGTTCGGGCACCGCCACTCACCTGCGCGTGGCGCGGGACGAGCTGGCCCGCCGCGGCATCGAGGTGCACGAGACCAATCGCGGCGGCGACGTGACCTTTCACGGCCCCGGTCAGATCGTGGGCTACCCCATCGTCTACCTCCCCGAAGAGCGGCGCGACATTCACCGCTTCCTGCGCTCGCTGGAGGCCGTGCTCATCCGTGCGCTGGGCCGGTACGGAATCAACGGGCGGCGCGACCCGCAGTACACCGGCGTGTGGGTGGGCGACGCCAAGATCGCGGCCATCGGGGTCGCCTTCCGCCGCTGGACCTCCCACCACGGCTTCGCCCTGAACGTCGCGACCGATCTGTCGGCCTTCGACCTCATCGTGCCCTGCGGCATCGCCGACCGAGCGGTGACCTCGATGCAGCGCCTTCTGGGGTCCGTGCCCGACCGGCGGCACGTGGAGGACGCGCTCGTTGAGGAGTTCCTCGGCGAGTTCGGCCTCGACGCCGCGCCCGAGTGCCCTTCGGAGAAAGACCTTCTCGCCCGCCTCTCGCCGGAGCCGAGGCCCGCCCCCCTGTCATCGTCAGCCGGCTGTCAGCGTGAGCTTGTCGAACGATCTCTCAGGGGCCTGACGCCACAGCGAAGGGCAAGCCCGAGATGCTGCGCCAAGCCCCCGAAGGGTGGTTCGACCGGCCCACCGTGATAAGTGGGGGGCGAGGCCCCGCGCGCAATCCGCGCGCCTGGCGGAGAATCCTTGCGTCGAGCCCGGCCGCCCGAAGTCTCTTCACGGCAAGGGCATGCACGCCGTCCTGTCGCCACAGGCTCCGGAACTACTGGCGGCTATCTGTGCCGGCAGATGAAGGAAAAGGGAAAGAGGATTCTGGTGGCCAAGCCAACGTGAGGGATGGACATGATGGACATCATGGGCAAGAGAACTGCCGTGCTGCCGGGCACAGGGGGCGGGGGCCATAGTGTCCAAGAGGCCCGATCGCTTGAGCTGCGCATTGGGAGAGGCCCCTGGCCGCAGAGAGGGGCTTGTTCCGTGGTACGGGCGGCGTGCGAAGGGCGGCGAAGAAGGCCCCTGAACCAGGCCAAGGAGCCGCCCCGCCGGGCTGGGAGAAGCCCGGCAGGAGGAGCTACGGCGCCCTCGTGGTGCCCCCCTCAACAGTCTGCCGTTGAAGGTGGCACTCAGTGGCCTGGCACCCGATGGGCTGAAGGCGGCGAGCGAAGCGGAGCCTGGCCGGCAGGCAGGCGGCTCTTGTGCTCGCGCGCGGCTCGGAGGCGGCCGGCAAAAGGATAGCCAGACGAGTAGCGGCAGGCCGCCGCACACGCTCTTTGACAATCCGGCTTGACCTCCCGCGGGTTGGCCGCCTGCGAAAGGTCGAGGGGTGGGCCAGACCCTCTCGATCGGGCCGCTCGGCCTGCCACGTTGGGTCAGATTTCCTCGATGGCAATGGCCCGGGCGGGGGCGCTGTCAATCTGGGCACACTTGAAGGGCAGGGCCATGAAGAAGAACTCCCGGCGGCGCAGAGCGGCCAGGTTGTCGAGGAACTCGACGAGGCAGGCGTCGCGGCTCATCAGGATGTCGTGGAGGGCGCGCGCCGCCGTGATGGTCGCGCCGAGCGAGAAATCGGTGCCAATGCCCAGCAGCTTGACCTCGCGGTCGCGCAGCCAGATGGCCGCCTCGGGGGTGAGGCAGGGAGGAGGGCCGGGGCGAGTGTCGCTGTTGCGACACAGGACGATGTCGCCCGGCTCAATGAGGCTGCCGAGGCACTTGTCAAGGAAGGGGCCGCCGATCTCCTGGGCCTGGGCCGCATCGGCCACGTCGAGGAGCACGGCCCGGCCGTAGAAGGTCTCAAGGGGCAGTTCCGTGACGTCCCTGCCGCCGGGGTAGAAATGAGCAGGGCTCTCGACGTGGGTGCCGACGTGGGTGTGGGTGCGGATGATGTCGAACTTGTAGGCGTTGTCGCCGAGGCGCCCCCGTTGGATGACATAGGGCCGATCCACGGTGCCGGGCGGCACGACCAGGTAGGAAAGGTCCACGACGCGGTACCTGCCGGTGTCAATGCTGAAGATCATGCTCACTCTCCTGCAAACTCGGCGACCACGATGTGAATGGCCTGCCCTGCCCTGAGGGAGAGGCGGAGTTCGTCCCCCTGCACGTTCAGTTCGCTCTCCTCTGCCGCCCCATTGCCGAGCGCATAGTGCCGGGCCGTGGGGGCGAGGCGGCGGGCACCGAGGCCAACCACCCTGAGGCACGCCGCGGCGTCGCTCTCAGCCGGGTGCGCAATCCGGATGACGAGCCGGTTGCGGCTTCGCCCCGCCACGAGGTCGAGCGGGGCACCGGCGGGGTTCTCGATGTGAAGCGTCTGCTCGAGGGGATTGGAGCGTGCAAGGGCCCAGGCGGCCTTCACCGAGGGGAGTTCGGCCGCGGGGAAGAGGAGGCTGGCTAGGGCACCCGCGCCCCCCGCACGCGTGAGGGCGTTGAGCAGCGCGCCGAACGGATGGGCGGAGGATGAGGCGTCGGGCGCCGGACAACTGTCCATCAGGGCCAGGTGCAGGCCCTGGTCGCTGAGGTTGCCTGCGGTGCGCTCGAGGGCGGTCCAGGTCACTGCCTGGTCCGCTGCGGCCGCCGGCCACCGGAGCGACTTGGCGACGTGCGTGACCATGGGGCCGGCGGCCTTCGCCTCCCGGGCGTCTGCCGAGAACTCCCCGAGGGCTGGACTGCCGATCGCGATGAGCTGGGGGGTGGGCACGAATCCGCGCAACTCTCTGGCCAGCTCGCCGAGCATCACCGCGTAGTCCTGGGCATCGGGCTCCATCATCCGTTCGCCGCCCACGAGCCAGCGCCGCACGCCGTAGGGCTCGGGGCGGCCGTTGGCTGCTCGCTCGCGGCCCAGCGGCGAGCCTGGCTCGCCGTTGCAGTAGCTCACCCAGTCGAGGACGCAGCGAGGTCCGAGATACGGGTTGAGCACGACGATCGGCTCAGCCCCAAGCTCGCGGCACAGCCCGAGGAACTCGTCGGTGCCGAAGTCGTTGCCGCTGGGCTCGAAGGTGGGCTGCTCGCCGCCCGTGAGGCAGGCGCCTGGGCGCAGGTCCACGGCGCCAATGCCGCGGCGCCAGTGGTACTGGTTAGCGCTGGGGCCTGCGGGCCAGCACAGGAAGGTGGGACGCAGGGCGCGCAGGCTGGCCACAACGTCGCTGCGCAGCCCCCACGGGCTGCGGGCGGCCTCGGGGATGAGCGACACCTGGTCGAGGAGCACAGTCGCCGTGCCCGCAACGCTGATGCAGAAGTCAGCCTGCGGGTCGGAGGCGGTGGGCTTGAGCACGAAGTCGCGCGGCTCCCAGGTGCCGGCGACGGGGCCGCTGAGTTCCTGGGAGGCGTAGAGGGCGCCCTCGCGGCTTCGGAGCGAGACGGCGACGGTGGCCTTACCCGTGCCGCGCAGGTGGAGCCGACCGCGGTAGGTGGCTCCCGCGGTGACGGGGATGCGTCCCTGGCGGATGCCTGCGTCGCCCCCCTGGTAGGCATCCACTCGAACGCCCTGGCAGAACTGGCCGTTGAAGGGGTAGAGGGCCTCCCAGTGAAAGCCGACCTTGTTCTCCTCGGCCCGGAGGGGCTCCCAGCCGGCGGCCAGGGTGTCGAGCTTCGACTTGGCGGGGTTGTCGAGGAGGAAGAGGGGCACATCCTTCGGCTCGTAGACCGCGAGGTCGAGGTACTCCGCCGTGGAGTTGCTGGCCCCCAGGCCCACCCCGCCCCAGGGGAAGCGCACGTCGCCCACGTAGTGGATCAGCCGCCCGTCGAGCGAGCACTGGAGCACGCCGCGACGGAGGGTCACGTCAATGCGGTAGCAGCGGCCCGTCTCGATACGCCCCGGCACTGGCGGGGCCAGCGGCCTGGGGATTCCGGCGCCGATGGACTCGAGGACGTGCTGCCGGTTGCCATGGGCGCCGAGAGTCCAGCGGACGTGGTTGTGGCTGTCCTGCACGTCGAAGAGGATGGAGAGGCCGTCCGGGCCATCAATCTTGCGCCCGAGCAGGGTCAGGCGGTAGGCGTTCCAGTTGCGCCGGCGCAGGATGACGAGCGGCTCGTCGAGCGTGCGGTCGGCCCGCACGATGGCGTGGCGGCCGCCGAACTCGAAGAGTTGCCAGCCGCGCGCCTGGTTCCACCCTTCGGGCATGGCTTTCGGCCCGATCCAGGCCACCTTCTCGAAGCTCCGGTTGCGCAGGAGCTCGGGCAACAGGGCATCGGCCCCAGGGGTGCCGGGCGCGGGCAGCGAACAGCCGAAGAGCAGCGGCGAGACCTTGTTCTCGGGGCGGTCCACGTGGATGGCGATCCGCGGCACGGGCTCAGACGCCCCGGCGCCACCGCGCGCCAGCGCGTCGGCGAGGAGTAGCGTGGCGAATACGAAGACAAGCCTAGGCATCGTGCCCCCGATTGCGGCGCTAGCATGTCTAGGAGCGGGCGACGCCGTATTCTATCATCGCCTCGCGCCTCCGCGCAAGAGCGGGGGACTTGACGCCACGATCTCTCATCTGCTAACATGAGTATCGGAGGCGGGAGCATCAGGAAGTTCACCCCGTTGGCGGAGGCGTGGCCGTGAGCGTACAAGAGCTGGATCTGGTGGCAACGTTCCTCGACGTAGGGCACGGGGACGCCATCGTGTTGCGCTTCCGCGAGGGCCACCAGGTGCGGACCGTGGTGGTGGACGGTGGCGGCCCCGCTCACGCGGGGCGCCTCCTCGCCTACCTCCAGCGCTGCGGCACCGAGGTGGTGGACCTGATGGTGGCCACCCACGTGGACCGGCACCATATCGCCGGGTTGCTGCCCGTCGCCGAGTCCGAACAGATCAAGATTGAGTGTTTTCTCGGGCCGGCGTGCGAATCCACGCAGCCCTCGGGGGCCGGCTTGCGGCTCCCGGACGAGCGGGCCTACCAGCGTCTCTTCTCGCGCATTCACAGCCGCGTGCATCCCGAGCGCATTCTCAGTCCAGTCCGCGGAATGCCCCTGCCCCCGCTCTTTGGCGAGGCCACGATCACCGTCCTGCATCCGGGGACGACCAACCTGCTGCGCCCCACGCCACCGGATGCGCCGGCCCGGCGGCCCCAGGATCTACTGGTCGAACAGAATGAGCTGTCGTTGGTCCTCCACATCGAGGCGCACGGCATCCGCCTTCTGCTGGGCGGCGATTCGCAGGCGGCCTTCTGGACCGCGGCGGCGGCAGAGCGCGCCATGAGCAGGTTCCTTGACGTCAACATCCTCAAGGTCCCGCACTACGGCCGTCCGACGGGCCTGCCCGCCGCCCTCGCCGTCACCGGAGCCGTTCGCACGGAATACGCGGTCTTCTCCCTCAGTGCGAAGCTGGACAAGGTGCCCGCGCCCGATCTCGTGCGGGCTTTGCGGGAGGCTCCCACCGAGGTCCTCTGCACGGAACACGCGGTGCACTTGCCGTTCTGCGCCAATCCGCACTGCCACGCGGCCGTGACGGGGCAGGACATTGTGTTCTGCCGCTGCCGCGGTGACTCGTCGTACTCCACGAGCGCCGAGCACTGCCCCGCCGGTGTGGAGCCGGCATGAGCCGCCCTACGGATACGCCGGCCGCTGCCCCTGACCCGAGTCGTGAGGCGCTCAGCTGCGCCCTCGAGGCCCTCGACGCGGTGTATTCCGAGCTGGACTCTGTGCTGGCTGCCCTCCCGGTCGCCTGCCAGGCTTGCGGGCGCTGCTGCGACTTCGTGCGGAACGACTACCGGCTCTATGCCAGCCTCCTCGAACGGCTGCCCGTCGTCCGGTTCCACGGCCCGCCGCGGCTCACGGCCGCGGGCCACTGCGGCTTCCTGGTGAGCGGGCGGTGCTCCGCGCATCGCTGGCGGCCCCTGGGCTGCCGGGTGTTCTTCTGTGCACCGGAGCACAGAGTGCGCGAGCAGGAGATCTATCACGCCGCCCAGCAGCGGCTGCGCTTGGCCACCCGCCGCCTCGGCCTTGACTGGGACTATGCCCCGTTCTTCGCCGGGTGAGCGGGCGGCCCGTCACGCGGTCAGAATTCTGTCTTGCCATAGCGCCGAAAGTAAAAGCCCGCGCTCGAGTAAGCGTAGTCCTCGGCCTTCTGCACGATGCCGCACAGGACGGGCTTGTGATGGATGTAGTTCAGCTTCTCGAAGCGCGCGCGGGCGCTGTAGATGACGAGCACATCGGTCTCGTCCTCCCAGAGCGGTTGCCCATCGTCGGGAAGCTCGAGAAAGCGTTCCGCGGCTCGGTTGATGGCGCGGATCGTGTCGGCGATGGCGGCGCTGGACGGCCCCCCGCCCAACAGCACGTGGTAGTGGTCCGGCAGCACCACATAGCCATACTTCTTGAAGCCCCGCTCACGGCGCATCCCCTCGATGAGTTCCACCAGCGTGGTCGCGCTCCGGTCCTCGTGGAACACGCGGCGGCAGTTGAACGTGCGCACGGTCACGAAGTAGCTGACTTGCTCCTCGCCCGGCTGCTCGTCGTGGGCCGCCATGGTCCGCCTTCCTACACAGAACGGGCGCGCCCCTGTATCACCAGCGCGACGCCGAAGGCCAGCGCACCGCCGATGACCAGGGTCGGCACCCACGCTTCGTAGAACTGGAATTCGCGCCAAGCCGCGACATCGTAGCCCACCTGCTCCCCGAGCCGCTCGAGGAAGAAGAGCGACACGCCGGCCATCATGGCCGTCACGCCCACCAGGATGCTGTTGCTCTGCGTCGTGCGGGCTGCCAGGGCGATGCACCCCACGGTGATCAGCCACAGCACGATGGAGCCGCCGAAGCCCGCCACCCAGCTCCCCTTGCTGGCCCCGAAGCCGTAGCCCACCGTCACGCACCACACAGTGGCCGCGATGCAGGCGACCAGCAACACCAGGCGCCCCGTCTGCCAGTTCTCGCGGGTGCGCGGGTCGAAAAGGTGGGGCCCGTAGCGCATCAGCTTCTTGCACTTCGCGCACTTCACGCGCTCGCCCGCGCGCAACTCCGTGCCGTCTATCACCCGCCCACAGCCGGGGCACCGGAAGCGATTGCTCGCCATGTCGAAGAAGGGGTCCACTGCCGACTCCCTGTCTCGCCGAGCTTCAGGCCCGTTCGGCGGCTCGGCAGAGCACGATGAATCCGTTGCTCCGCAGGCCCTTCGCGAGGCCGCGGAGCACGCCGTTGCGAGGGTGATTGAGGTGGAGGAATTCGGCGACCTGGAACCCGGCGCACTCGAGCACGCCCCGGAGTTCCCGCTCGCTGTACACGTAAAGGCGGAGGCCACGGATACCGCGATAGCCGTCCATGTCCTTCTCGAAGGCTTCGGGCTGTCCCCGCCAGTGGTTCCGGAGCGCGTGCCAGAGGTAACGGCGGCCATCGGGATCCCACAGGTTCTGCCACCGGTTGTGCAGGTGGAGAGCGAAGAGGCCGCCGGGCGCCAGATGGCGCCGCACCGATTCGAGGAGGCGCTGGCGGTTTGCGGCGCCGTGGATCATCCCGAGGGTGCTGAACATGCAGATGGCATAGTCGAAAGGGCCGAGCCCGGTCTCGTCGAGTCGTGCGATGTCGGCGCGCACGATGGTCGCCGAAGAGCCCGCCGCGTCGAGTTTGGCTCGGGCAGCCGCGAGCATGTGCTCCGATAGGTCCAGCCCGGTGACCTGGAAGCCACGCGCCGCGAAATGCACCACATGACGTCCCGTGCCGCAGCCCAGGTCCAGCAGTCGTCCAGGGGTGGCGAACCACCGGTCGAGCACGCGGACATCGAACCGAAAGAGCTCGTTGTGCCGGAAGTAGCGATCGTAGTCCCACGCGATATGGGGCGCCCGTAGGTAGTCCCAGGTCGCCGGCGCAATGGCCGCCTCGGAGTTGCCTTGAGCGGGCGTCTCATCGCTCGCCCACCGAAGCCCATCGGCCAGAGTGGAACCCGCGTGCAGGGTGTGGCCCGCGCCCAGGTCAACCGCTGTCCCGCAATCGCAGTCTAGAGTGCGCTGGAACTCGAAGAGCGTGACATCGTACTGCCGGCCGCACTGGGGGCACTGGACCGCCACGTTCGCGCCTCCGAATCGAGCACCACCTGGTATGGTAACACATCTACCCCGCGCGAGCAAGGCTGACGCCGCCCAGACGCCCGGCAACGATTTTCTTGACTCCCCTGCGCCAAGGCACTATAATTCGCACTGGAGGATCGTCGAGAAATGCAGCGTTCGACCCAAGGAACATGGCCAGTGGATTACTATGTAGTCCTCCAAGTCGAGCGCCACTCGGGGCCAGCCGAGATCAAGCGGGCCTTCCGCAGGCTGCTCAAGCGCTACCACCCGGACCGCAACCGCTCGAACGCGGCCTGGGCCGAGCAGCGCACGCGCGAGATTGTCGAGGCCTACCACGTTCTGTCGGACGAGCGCCGCCGCAAGTTCCACGACCAGCAACTGCGGATGGAGAGCTTCAGCGTCTCAACCGTCACCTCTTCGATGTCTTACGACCCGCCCGGCGACGGGGTCGCAGCGAAGTGTCGCGAACTGTTCGAGTCGCTTCTCAAGGGAAAGATCGAGGCGGCTCTCGGGCTCTATGAGCGCCTGCGTGGCGACAAGGCGACCTTCGACCTTTATCCCCATCTGAGCCTGAAGGACCACCTCGACTGTAAGTTTCTCCTGGGCGAGGCCTATGAGCGGCAGGGCCAGATAGACAACGCGCTGGCCCTCTACGAGGAGGTGTTCCGCGAGGAGCTCGAGGGGCCGCGCCTGCGCTACTTTTTCGACGAGGTGCAGGAACGCATCGTCACCATCTACTGCCAGCACGTGGCGCGCACGGCGGAGCCCAAGGATGCGGTCCGCTACTACCAGCACGCGCTGAAGCTGGGGCTGCCGAACAAGGACAAGGCGGAGATCCGGAAGCGCCTGGCCGAAACGCTGCTGAAGATCGGCGACCGCGATGGCGCCCAGCGCGAGTTGCGCGAGGCGATCAAGCTCCACCCGGGCATCAAGGGCGTCCAGCGCCTCGCCGCGCGCCTCGGGATGCACGCGGTCTCATCGTAGCAGGTCGTCGCAGATTGACCGGTCCGTTGCGGGAAGGCTCGCCGTCTTCCAGGCCAGGCACCAGTCCTCGGGCATCAAGCGCCGCCTCGTTCTACCCGGCGCGAGCGCGGCCCACCCTGAACACCAGGAGACTCAAAGAACGTGAGCACTGCGCCCGTCGTCACGGAAACCATTCTCCCCGGCCTCAAGCTCCTGGGCCGCGGCAAGGTGCGCGACATCTACGACCTGGGAGACCAGCTCCTCATCGTCGCCACCGACCGCCTGTCGGCCTTCGACGTCGTCAACCCCGTGGGTATCCCCGGGAAGGGCCGCGTCCTCACGGCCCTATCGGTCTTCTGGTTCAAGCTGCTCGCCGACCTCACCGAGACTCACTTTCTCACCGACCAGATCGGCGAGATGGGCCACGGCCTCGAACGCTACCGCCTTGTGCTCGAGGGCCGCTCGATGCTGGTGAAGAAGACGGCCCCCATCCGCGTCGAATGCGTCGTGCGCGGCTACCTGGCCGGGTCCGCCTGGAGCGAATACCGCAAGAGCGGCACCGTGTGCGGCGTGCCGATGCCCGAGGGGCTCTTGGAGGCCTCCCGACTGCCCGCCCCGATCTTCACCCCCGCTATCAAGGCCGAGTCGGGCCATGACGAGAACATCAGTTTCGAGCAATCCGCGGAGATTCTGGGGTTGGACCTCGCCTCCACCCTGCGCGAGCGGAGCTTCGCCCTCTACAATCGCGCCGCCGCCCATGCCCTTCAGCGCGGCATTATTCTGGCCGACACGAAGTTCGAATGGGGCCAGCGCGACGGGCGTCTGCTCCTGATTGACGAGGTCTTCACGCCCGACTCCTCGCGCTTCTGGGCCCTCGATGGCTACCAGCCGGGGCGCTCCCAGCCCTCGTTCGACAAGCAGCCGGTCCGCGACTGGCTCGAGAGCACCGGCTGGGACAAGACGCCGCCCGCCCCTCCCCTGCCGCCCGACGTCGTGCGCCAGACGACCGAGCGCTACCTGGAGGCCCTGCGCCTCCTCACGGCGCCCTGACCCCTGCGGCCGAGGAGGCCCTTTGGACAGGCCGAAGCTCAGACCCGTCGAGGCGGTGCCCGTGCGCCAGGGCGGGCGGGTATACGTCCAGATTTACGACCCCGCGCGCCTGAGCGACAAGCTGCTCATCGTGCCCCAGCCGATGATGTTCCTGCTCGCCCACTTCGACGGCGCCCACACGATCGTGGACATCCAGGCCGCCCTCCTGCGGCAGTTCGGCGAGCTGGTCCACAGCGACAGACTCCGCGAGATTATCCGGCAGCTCGACGACGCCCTGCTGCTCGACAGCGAGCACTTCCGCCAGCACGTGGCCGCCGTGAGCGAGGAGTTCCGCGCCTGCCCCGTGCGCCCGCCGGCCAGTGCCGGGGCCGCCTACCCCGCCGAGGCGGCCCCATTGGCCGAGACGCTCGACGGCTACTTCCGCGCCCCGGGAGGGCCGGGCCTCCCCGGCCGAGCCGGCGCCGAGGCTTCCCTGACGGGGCTGATCGCGCCACACATTGACTTCCACCGCGGCGGCCCGTGCTACGCCCACGCCTACAAGGCCGTCGCGGAGCACTGTCCCGCCGAGCTCTTCATCGTCCTCGGCACCGCCCACTTCGCGCGGGGAGCGCTTTACATCCTCACGCGCAAGAGCTTCGAGACCCCACTCGGCACGATGCCCACCGACGCCGCGCTGGCGGACGCCTTGGCCAAGCGCTACCGCCGGAAGCCGTTCGACGAAGAGCTTGTGCACAAGACCGAACACTCCATCGAGTTCCAGGTCGTGTGGCTCCAGCACGTGCTGCGCGGTCGGCGGGCAATCCTCCTGCCGATTCTGTGCGGAGCGATGGACGAGCGGGTCGGCGACAACGCGTCGCCGCGGGACGTGCCGGAGATTGCCGACTTTCTGGCCGCATTGCGCGACGTCGTGCGGGAGAGTGGCCTGAGCGCCTGCACCGTCGCGGGGGCCGACCTGGCCCATGTGGGCCGCCAGTTCGGCGACGAGTTCGACCTCACCCCGCAGGTGATGACCGACGTAGAGCAGGCCGACCGCGCCCTGCTGGCGCACGTGGAGGCGCGGAACGCCGACGCCTTCTATGACGCGCTCCGGGTCGACGACAACGCGCGTCACGTCTGCGGCGGGCCGCCCATCTACACCCTGTTGGCGACCACCAACGCCACCACCTGCCGCCTGCTCGACTACCGGCAGGCCACCGACTATGAGGCCCAGCGCGCCGTCACCTTCGCCAGCCTGGCGCTCTACGGCTGAGCGCCGGCCCTGGCCAGTTGCAGGTCGAGGGTGCACGCCAGACGCCCCTCGGGGTCGGGGCCGCAACAGTTGCACGAGATGCACATCGCGCGGGCGCTCGAGCCCTCCCGGAGCTTCCTGGGCAGCTCCGGCTCGCGGATGAGCGGGCGGCACAGCGACACGAGATCGGCGGCGCCGCTTTCGAGTGCCGCTTCCATGACGCTCAGGGACCGGAAGCCGCCCACGCAGATCAGCGGCACGCGGACGTGCTGGCGGAATTCCCGCGCGAAGGGCACGAAGTAGCCCTCTTTTTCCGGCGCGTCAATGTGCTTCCGCACGATCTGGTCGGCGGTTTCGGCCATTCCGGCGCTGATCTCGATCGCGTCTACCCCTTCGGCCTCGAGCCAGGCGGCGATGCGGCAGCTTTGGGCGAGGCTCAGGCCCCCCTCGATGAAGTCCTCCGCGTTCAGCTTTACGAGCAACGGGAACTGGCGCCCGAGCGCCGCTCGGATGCGACGGACCGCCTCCAGGGGGAACCGCGCACGGGCCTCGATGTTGCCGCCCCAGCCGTCCGTGCGTCGGTTCGTGTGGGGCGATATGAACGAGCTCATCAGGTACCCGTGGGCGCAGTGGAGTTGCACGCCGTCGAAGCCGGCCTCGCGGCAGCGACAGGCGGCGGCCACGTAGCTATCGAGGAGCGGCTCGATCTCCTCTACACCGAGCGCGCGGGGCCTGAGACCGGTTGTCTTCTCGACTACGGCGGACGGCGCGATTGGGCGTTTGCCCGCGATCAGCTCAGGGCGGGTCTGCCGGCCCGCGTGGTTGATCTGGCACACCACCTTGCCGCCGCTCCCGTGCACCGCCTCGACGACGGCCTTCAGCCCTGGCAGCATCTTGTCGGAGTGCACGCCCATCATCCCCTCGCTGGCCTTACCGTCGGCGCGCACGAAGCTGTGGCCTGTGATGATCAGGCCCACGCCGCCCTGGGCGAGGCGGGCGTAGAATCGGGCGACCGATGGCGGCGCGCTGCCGTCGCTCCAGCACATCTTCTCGCCCGTGGCCGAGCGCACGAGGCGGTTGGGGAGTTCCAGAGTGCCGAGCCGGGCCGGCGTGAAGAGCCTTGCCATGCCATCTCTCCTGGAGAGAGCCACAGGGTCAGGGCACGCCGAGCACGAGCCGGCCGAGGTCGCCCACGCGCCGGCCGGCCGCGTCGCGGATCTCGAGGATCACGCGGGCCGTTCGCGCAGGAACTTCCGCGGCCCGATTCAGCGCGAACGGCCTCAGCGGCGTCACGAATCCGCACCCGAGACGGGCCAGCTCCGCTCCATCCGCTGCCTGAAACACCAGGTCGGCCCGGCCAACGTAGAACACGCCGAAGGCCCCGGCCAGCCACATCCTGCCGCCTCCCTGGAGCAGCTTGAGGGGCGACGACACGACGCCGGCCTGCGTGACGTCCACCACCGGCCCCGGGCAGCAGGCGGCCCACCAGTCCTGAACCAGCATCGTGGTCTCGCCGGGCCCGAGCCGCGTCGGCGTGCCGAAGCACTGGACCTCGATGAACGGGTACGGGGCGAGGGCGGCGCCCGCGCTGAGGATGGCCTTCTGGGGCACGCGACACTTCTGCACGAAGACATAGCCCGAGCGGCGGTCGGCCAGGGCCGCCCACGGCAGCTCGGGGTCCACGAGGGCCTTGCCGAATTCGCGGGCGTAGCGCAACGTGAGGATTCCCGGCAGCTCGCGCGTGCTCCACTGCTCCGAGCCGCGCCGCGTGCCTTCCCCGCCAGTCACGTAGGTCACGCCCCCCTTGTGAGCGCTCTTGGCGTTCAGCGGCACATAGAGCGTCAGGTCGCCCGAGGGCCGCTCGTTGCCCCTCAGGATGCCGTCGGGGGCCGCGACGCCCTTGAGCTGAAGGATGCTGTGGATGCCCCATTCCTGGGAGACGGGCCGCAGGTTGGTCAGCGTGTCCGTGATCCGGAGCCGGGTGCAGCCAGGGAAGAGCTCGAGCCGGCGCACGAGGCGGGTACCGCTGGCGAGGTCGGGCGGACTGATGAGGTCCAGGGCGGCAGCGCCCCCCTCGCCGTGGGCGGCCTCGGCCTCGTAGCGGCCCATGAACAGGTCGGGCGGATAGCTGCTCTGGAGCCGCATCCACCGGTCTTCGGGATGGAGCTGAGCGAAGGAGCCGCCGAAGTAGCGGTACCCCGGCCCCCGCTGGGTATCCACGCTCGCGCCGAGGTCGGCCTTGCCGATGAACAGGAAGTTGCACTCGCCCAGCGCGTACTCGAGCGGTCGCCCCCCGATCTGGGGCACGGCAGTGACGCGCACGAGGCCATTGGTGAGACGCCAGCACTGACGCCAGCCGTGGAACGAGGTCCTTCGCGCGACCGGCACTCTCTCCACGGAGTCGGCGCCTTGGAGACCCTGTACGACAGAGCATGAAACTGCCGATACGCAGCAGAGCAGGCACGCTGCAATGGAGAGGGCCGTGCGCCCGACGACCACCCAAGGCAACGGAGGGTGAGGAGAGGCGGGGTCAGTCCCCCTTCGGGTGCTTGACAGCTTGGCCATCCCTGATGATCTGCTTCATCATCTGCGCCACGCCCTGGACTGCCGGGTTCGGATCGCTCAGTGCGGCGTCGAGCAGCGGGTAGAGCGTTTCGTCGCGGTACTCTTGGATCGCCACGCAGGCGCCCTCGCGAAGGCGCGCCTCCTCGCTCTGCATGAACTTCTGGATCAGGTCCTTGGCCTCCGGGGCGCCCTGGTAGGCCAACGCGATGATGGACCAGTAGGCCTCTTCGGTGTCTTGGCCGTTCGCGTGCTTGAGGAGGAGTTCGGTCGCCTCGCGGCTGCCCCGGAGCATGCCGAGGCCGGTGAGGGCGACGATGCGCGCGCGGCTCGAATCCTTCTCGAGCAGCTTCTTGAGGCCCTCGAGGCCGCGCTCCTTGACGAAGGCCTGAATGGTCTGGCGATTGTCGCCCGCACCTGAGCGGAGCACGGCCTCGACACCTGGGTCGTCCGGCGGGCGCTCCTTCTCGCCGCAGCCCAAGCCCATGACGCAGGCCGCCATGCACAATAGGGGGATACTGCGACGGGTTCTCATCGGCGTGGCCTCTCTGCTTCGGATCGCGTGGCGCAGTAGGCGAACTACCAGCCCGGGTTCCAGTTCTTGTAGTCAGGCTCCCAGTAGTCCAGGCGCATCTGCTGGGGGTCCTTCGCCAGCGTTATGCTGCCGTCGAAGTGGAGGATGTTGCCGCCGCCGCTGTGCCGTTTCAGCACCCGCACGGGGTGCTGGTACGCGTGCCAGCGTCACCCACAGCCGCCGTACTGCCAGGTGCCCGGTTCCGATTCGGAGAGCAAGATGCCGCTGCCGAAGTTGGTCACTTCCTGAATCTGGTGGTACTCGTAGTAACGGCTGATCGTGTCGGTGCCGCCGCGGTGCCACCAGCCGTACTTGGCCAGGCCCATGTACGACACAATGGGGCCCTGATCGCACCGGTAGTCGCTGGTGTCGCTGGGACACCGCACACTGGGCGCGCCCGAGGTAGCCGGGGTGCGGGCGCCGTTGGCGTAGCCGCTCACCCAGGGGGTGAGGCCCAGGTAGTGCCCGGGGTCCTGGTAGTTGTTCCACACGGCCGGCATCAGGGGGTTCACGTCATCAATGTTCTCGTAGCGGGGCTCGTAGCCGCCCGGCTTGTAGATATCGCCCATGCGCTTGCGGATGTTGTTCCAGTAGGTGTAGCCCGGCGCGCTGCTGCCGACGGCGCTGGGCGGCGGGAACGTCTTGGCCCCGGGGGTCTTGAGGAACAGTGCCCACTGGTCCCACATGTACTTGATGTAGCTCTTCTGCTTCTGCTTCTGGAGGTCGGCGCGCCACTTGCCGCCGGAGAGGCCCAGCTCGCCCACCCAGCGCTCGTGCCACATGGCCGGCAGGAACTGGCCATAGGTGTGCGTGTAGGTCATCATGAGCTTGTGGAGCTGGGAGAGGTTGGTGCGGCAGTTGGCATTGCGCGCCGCTTCCTGCGCCGCATACATGGCCGCGACGACCAGCGTCGAGAGGACGATGGCGATGCCGGCCACCGTGAGGAGTTCGACGAGGGTGAACCCACGTCGCCGGGCTCTGAATCCGGTCATTGCCGTAACTCCTGAACCTGTCGCACCTTGTGCTCGCCTGGGGCGCCGGGCGGCGCTTCCTCTGGCGACTCCCGCCGCTCCTAACTTATCATAGCGCCCGGGTTCCGATCCGTCAAGCGCTTTTCACCTTCGGGCGGGCAAAGTTGTGGTTGACTCACTGCCACACTTGTGATTCTCTAGTGATCCCTGGCGCGCATTCGTTGGAGGCCGACTGGCCGTGACACAATTCCGGATCACCGTTTTCGGGGCAGGCAGCCGAATGATGCGCGACGAGCGCGCCGGCATCGCAGTGCTCGAGGCGCTCGAGGGCCGGCCGCTCCCGCCCTTCGTGTCGTTGCGTGAGACGGGTACAGACGGCTACGGCCTCGTGAATGACCTGGAAGACACGGACGTGGGGATCATCGTGGACTGTGCGGATATGGGCCTGCCGCCGGGCACTGTGCGTGCCTTCTCGCCCGAGGAGGTGGAGAGCACGGTGCGCGACCGTCGGATGTCGCTCCACTCGGTGAACCTGCTCGGCGTGGTCCAGCTCGCCGAGCAGCTTGGGCACCGGGCCAGGGTGCGGATCGTGGGCATCCAGCCCCAGGCGGTCGAGTTGGGCGACGATCTGTCGGAGGCGGTCGCTGCCGCAATCCCGCGGGCCGTGGCGCTCGTCGAGCGCGAGATCGCAGCCGCCCTGGCTCCGCCTCGACCCACCGAGGCCTGACGCCGCCACCACGCGATTGAAGCCGACAGGCGCTCCTGGTAGAATATCGGCATCAGAAGGAGCGCCACTCGATGAGTCGTCTCAGCAGCATCGAAGAGGCCGTGCGCGAGCTTCAATCGGGACGGATGATCATCCTGGTGGACGACGAGAGCCGCGAGAATGAGGGCGACCTGGTCATGGCCGCCGACAAGGTCACGCCCGAGGCCATCGCCTTCATGGCCAAGCACGGCAGCGGCCTGATCTGCCTGGCCCTCACTGCCGAGAAGGTGGATGAACTCCAGCTCCCGCTCCAGCCCCAGCGGGGGCCGTCGCGCTACGGCACCGCCTTCACTGTCTCCATCGAGGCCCGCGAGGGGATCAGCACGGGGATCTCTGCCCACGACCGCGCCACGACGATTCGCACCGCGGTTGCCCCGCACTGCAAGCCGTCGGATCTTTGCACTCCCGGCCACGTGTTTCCTCTGCGCGCCCGCGAAGGCGGTGTGCTGGCCAGGGCCGGGCAGACCGAGGGCTCGGTGGACCTCTGCCGCATCGCAGGACTGGCCCCGGCCGGCGTCATCTGCGAGGTGATGAACGACGATGGCACCATGGCCAGGATGCCGGATCTCGGGAAATTTGCCCAGCGCCATTCGCTGCGCATCTGCACGGTGGCGGACATCATCGAGTACCGCCGGCGCACGGAGACGCTGATCCGGCGGGCCGTGAGCCCGGTTCGACTGCCCACGCTCTGGGGCACCTTCGAGCTCCTCTGCTACGAGAGCCAGGTGGATGCCGACCCGCACCTCGCCCTCACCAAGGGCCTGGTGTTCAACAACGCCAAGGAGCCCCAGCCGGTGGAAGAGCCCGTGCTCGTGCGGGTGCACTCGGAGTGCATCACCGGGGACACCCTGGGCAGCCTGCGATGCGACTGCGGAGCCCAGCTTCACGCGGCTCTCGAGCAGATCGAGGCCGAGGGGCGGGGCGTGCTGCTCTACATGCGACAGGAGGGCCGCGGGATCGGCCTCGCCAACAAGCTCCGGGCCTACCTCCTCCAGGAGCAGGGCCTCGACACCGTGGAGGCCAACGTCCGACTCGGCTTCAAGGCGGACCTGCGCGACTATGGGATCGGAGCGCAGATCCTGCGCGACCTGGGCCTCCGTCGCATCCGGCTGCTGACCAACAACCCGAAGAAACTCCACGCCCTCGCAGGCTTCGGCCTCGAAGTCGTCGAGCAGGTTCCCCTGGTCGTGCGGCCCACTGAGCATAACCGCGAGTATCTCGAGGCCAAGAAGCGCAAGCTCGGGCACACGCTCCGGCTGGACTGACCGCCGGCCGCCCAGCCCACCCGCTCGCAACACGCGGGGCCGGCCACGACTGCCAATGTGGCAGCAGCGAACGGCCCGCAACGTGCTATTCCAGGTCGCAAGTCACACATGCGATTAGCGTTATGGCTGCCGCGCCAAAGGGAGTTGGTTCGGCACGTTGTTTGCTGAGCATGCGATACGGGTGGCGGCCTGCCAAAGTGGCGCGCACGGATGCGTAGCCCATCGTGCAGTGACCGCCCAGACCCACTAGGAGACACCAATGGCTTCAAAGAAGATCATCGGCATTGACCTGGGCACGACGAACTCCGTCGTAGCCGTGATGGAGGGAGATAAGCCGACCGTCATCATCAACCAGGACGGCGCCCGCCTGACCCCCTCGGTCGTCGGCTTCACCGACCGCGGCGAGCGCGTCGTGGGCGTTCAGGCCAAGCACCAGGCCATCACCAATCCCACCAACACGGTCTACTCGATCAAGCGCTTCATGGGCCGCCGCCACAACGAGGTGGCCAGCGAGGAGAAGCTGGTGGCCTATAAGATCGTGGGCCGGCCCGATGAGCTGGTGAAGGTGGACATCGGCGGCAAGCAGTACACGCCGCCGGAGATCTCGGCCATGATCCTGCGCAAGCTGGCCGAGGCCGCGGAGGACTACCTGGGCGAGAAGGTCGAGAAGGCCGTCATCACCGTGCCTGCCTACTTCAACGACAGCCAGCGGCAGGCGACCAAGGACGCCGGCGAGATCGCTGGCCTCAAGGTGATGCGCATCATCAACGAGCCCACGGCTGCCGCCCTCGCTTACGGCCTCGAGAAGAAGAAGAACGAGAAGATCGCTGTCTACGACCTCGGCGGCGGCACCTTCGACATCTCGATCCTCGACGTCGGCGACGGCGTCTTCGAGGTCCTCTCCACCAACGGCGACACCCACCTCGGCGGCGACGACTTCGACAAGGTCATCATTGACTACATCGCCGAGGAGTTCAAGAAGTCGAACTCGATTGACCTCCGCAAGGACCCGATGGCGCATCAGCGCCTCAAGGAGGCCGCCGAGAAGGCCAAGTGCGAGCTCTCGACCTCGATGCAGACCGACATCAACCTGCCGTTCATCACGGCCGACGCCTCGGGGCCCAAGCACCTGCACATGTCGCTCACCCGCGCCAAGCTCGAGCAACTCACCGAGCCCCTCATCGAGCGCACGCGCCGTCCCGTTGAGCAGGCCCTCAAGGACGCCAAGCTGCGGCCCGAGCAGATCGACGAGGTGGTGCTCGTGGGCGGCATGACCCGCATGCCGGCCGTCGTGGCCATCGTGAAGGAGATCTTCAAGAAGGAGCCCCACAAGGGCGTCAACCCCGACGAGGTGGTCGCGGTCGGCGCCGCCATCCAGGGCGGCGTCCTGGCAGGGGAAGTGGACGACGTGGTGCTGCTCGACGTCACGCCCCTCTCGCTGGGCATCGAGACCCTCGGCGGCGTGATGACGAAGCTGATCGAGCGCAACACCACCATCCCCACGCGCAAGACCGAGGTCTTCTCGACCGCCAGCGACAGCCAGCCGGCCGTGGACATCCACGTGCTCCAGGGCGAGCGCGAGATGGCGGCCGACAACCGCACCCTGGGCCGCTTCCAGCTCGCCGGCATCCCCCCGGCTCCGCGCGGCGTGCCGCAGATCGAGGTGACCTTCGACATTGACGCCAACGGCATCCTCAACGTCTCGGCCAAGGACCTCGGCACCGGGAAGGAACAGTCCATCATCATCAAGAGTTCCTCGGGCCTCAGCCGCGACGAGATCGAGAAGATGAAGAAAGAGGCCGAGGAGCACCGCGAGGAGGACAAGCGCAAGCGCGAACTCGTCGAGGAGAAAAACCGCGCCGAGCAGGTGGTCTACGCGGCCCGCAAGACGCTCAAGGAGCATGGCGCGAAGGTCAGCGAGGCCGACCGCGAGGCTATCGAGAGCGCCTGCAAGGCCGTGGACAAGGCCCGCGAGGGCGACGAGGTGAGCGAGGTGCGCCGCTCGCTGGAGGAACTCGAGCAGGCGATGCACAAGCTCTCCTCGGCGCTGTATGAGGAAGTGGCCAAGCAGCGCGCCGCCCAGAGCTCGGCCCAGGGCGCCGCCTCTGCCGAACGCGCCGCGCCCGAGGAGGAAGCGCCCAAGAAGGGCGACGACGTCATTGACGCCGAGTACGAAGTCAAAGACGATGACAAGTCCTGATTCCTGACTGCCGATGGCCGGTCTCCACCGGGCGAGCGGGGGTCCTCCTCCATCTCCGCGGGGCTGGCCTCGGAGATTGGGGGGTGATCCATGGCATTCCGCTTCGAGAAGTTCACCATCAAGGCCCGCGAGGCCGTGCAGGCCGCACAGCAACTGGCCACCGACTACGGCCACCAGGAGATTGACGGCGTCCACGTCCTCGCCGCCCTGATGCACCAGAAAGACGGCGTGGTGCCGGCGCTCCTCGGCAAGCTGGGGGCCGACCGCGCCACGATCCTCCAAGCCATCCAGGACGAACTGGCCCGCCGCCCGAAAGTCTCCGGCGGGAGCCAGTACCTCAGCCCCGCCCTCAACGCCTCGCTCGAGCGTGCCTGGGACGAGGCCCGGCGGCTCAAGGACGAGTATGTTTCGGGCGAGCACATTCTGGTCGCGCTCGCCTCCGACGCCGCGGCGCCGTCGGGCGCGATCCTCCAGCGGGCGGGAGTCACGCCCGACGCAGTGTTCCAGGCCCTCAAAGAGGTGCGCGGCGGCCAGCGCATCACCGACGAGAATCCTGAAGAGAAGTACCAGGCCCTCCAGCGCTTCAGCCGCGACCTGGTCGAGCTGGCCCGCGCGGGCAAGCTCGACCCGGTGATTGGCCGCGACGAGGAGATCCGCCGCGTGGTGCAGGTGCTCTCGCGGCGCACCAAGAACAACCCGGTGCTGATCGGCGAACCCGGCGTGGGCAAGACGGCCATCGTCGAGGGCCTCGCCCAGCGCATCGTCGAGGGCGACGTGCCCGAGGGCCTCAAGAACAAGCGTGTGCTCGCCCTCGACATCGGCGGCCTGGTCGCCGGCACCAAGTACCGCGGCGAGTTCGAGGACCGCCTCAAGGCCGTGCTCCGCGAGGTGGCTGAGGCCGAAGGCAGCGTCATCCTCTTCATAGACGAGCTGCACACCGTCGTGGGCGCCGGCGGAGCCGAGGGCGCCGTAGACGCCTCGAACATGCTCAAGCCCGCCCTCGCCCGCGGCGAGCTGCGCTGCGTGGGCGCCACCACGCTGGACGAGTACCGCAAGCACATCGAGAAGGACGCGGCCCTCGAACGCCGCTTCCAGCCGATCTACGTCGGACAGCCCACCGTCGAGGACACCATCGGCATCCTCCGCGGCCTCAAAGAGCGCTACGAGGCCCACCACGGCGTGCGCATCCAGGACAGCGCCCTCGTGGCCGCCGCCACGCTCTCGCACCGCTACATCCCCGATCGCTTCCTGCCCGACAAGGCGATCGACCTGATTGACGAGGCAGGCTCCCGGCTGCGGATGGAGATTGACAGCAAGCCGGCCGAAGTGGACGCCGTGGAACGCCGCGTGCGCCAACTCGAGATCGAGCGCGCGGCCCTCAAGAAGGAGAGAGACAAGGCTTCGAAGGAGCGGCTCGCCAAGGTCGAAAAGGAGATCGCGGAACTCGGCGAGCAGCTCACCGCCCTCACCGCCCACTGGGAAAGCGAGAAGGCCCTGCTCAAGGACATCCAGGACATCCAGGCCGCCGTGGACAATGCCCACGTCGAGCTCCAGAGGGCCCAGCGCGAGGGGAGGCTCGAGCGCGCCGCTGAGATCCGCTACGGCACCCTGCCCCAGCTCCAGCGCGACCTCGAGGCCAAGGGCCAGAAGCTGGCCCACCTCCAGAAAGACCAGTCCATGCTCAAGAAGGAGGTGGACCCCGAGGACATCGCCGAGATCGTGTCGAAGTGGACAGGGATTCCAGTCTCGCGTCTCCTGGAGGGCGAGCGCGACAAGCTCGTGAACATGGAGGAGCGCCTCAAGCAGCGGATCGTCGGCCAGGACGACGCGGTCACCGCGGTCTCCAACGCCGTCCGCCGCGCCCGCTCGGGCCTCCAGGACGCCCGCCGCCCGATCGGCTCGTTCCTGTTCCTCGGCCCCACCGGCGTGGGCAAGACCGAGCTATGCAAAGCCCTCGCCCAGTTCCTCTTCGACGACGAGAACGCCATGGTGCGGCTCGACATGAGCGAATTCATGGAGAAGCACTCGGTCGCCCGCATGATCGGCGCCCCGCCCGGCTACGTCGGCTACGAGGAGGGCGGCCGCCTCACCGAGGCCGTCCGCCGCCGCCCCTATGCCGTCATCCTGCTCGACGAGATCGAGAAGGCCCACCGCGAGGTTTTCAACATCCTGCTCCAGGTGCTCGACGACGGGCGCCTCACCGACGGCCACGGTCGCACCGTGGACTTCCGCAACACCGTGGTCATTATGACCTCCAACATCGGTAGTCAGTGGATCCGTGACCTGGCGGGCGAGCAGAACGAGGCCAAAATGCGTGCCGCCGTCACCGAGGCCCTCAAGAGCGAATTTCTGCCCGAGTTCCTCAACCGCATAGACGAGGTGGTCATCTTCCACCCGCTCCGCCGCGAGCACATCAAGGCCATCGTCGAGCTCCAGCTCAAGGACCTCCAGAAGCGCCTGGCCGAGCGGCGCCTCACCCTCCAGCTCACCGACGCCGCCAAGGAGCGCCTGGCCGAAGAGGGCTACGACCCCGTCTATGGCGCCAGGCCCCTCCGCCGCGTCATCCAGCAGCGCATCGAGAACCCCCTCTCCCTCCGCCTTCTCGAGGGCGACTATGCCGAGGGGCAGACGATTGCTGTGGATGCTGGTGACAAGGGCTTCACCTTCCGCTAGGAACCCGATGCTTCCCTTGATTGCCTTCGCCAAGCTTTCCGGCAGCGGCAACGACCATATCTGCATTGACGACCGCGATGGGCGGTTCGATGAGCTGCTCGCCTCGCCCGAGCGGGTCGCGCACTTCGTGCGGACGCTGTGCCAGCGCGGGCTGGGCGTGGGCGCCGACGGGCTGATCTTCGCCCGCCTGCCCACGAATGCCGCCCAAGCCGACGTGGCGGTCCGCCACTTCGACCCCGACGGCACTGAACCCGAGCTGTGCGGCAATGGCTCGGCCTGTCTCGTCCGATGGGTCATCGAAAGCGGCTGGGTCGCGGGCAAAGAGGTGCGAATGGCGACGCCCTCGGGCATCGTGCGTGGACGCGAGGATGCCGAGGGCTACATCCACGTGTGTATCCCCGAGCCGTACGACCTTCAGACCGACGTGCAGATCACCGCGGCTCGGCGGCATTGGACCCTCGACTACGCCGTCACGGGCACGCCACACGTGGTGGCCTATGTGGATGACGTGGAGAAGGTGGACGTGGCCCGATGGGGCGCGGCCATACGCTGCCACAAGCTCTTTGCGCCACGCGGGGTGAACGTCAATTTCACGCAGGTGCTTGGCGTCGGAGAGCTTGCGGTCAGGACCTTCGAGTTCGGCGTGGAGGCCGAGACGCTTGCCTGCGGCACGGGCTCGACGACGGCGGCGCTGCTGGCCGCCCGCCGCTTGGGCTGGCCCAAGGACTTCACGTGCGGCGGCGAACCCGTCCGGGTTCACGTGCGCAGCGGCGACACCCTCAAGGTCTTCTTCCTCATCGAGGACGACGGCACGATTGTGAAGGTGTGCCTCGAGAGCGTGGTGCGGTTCCTGTACCGCGGAACGCTGCATCCGGAGCTGACGGAGAGGGCTGCGGCCGGCGCCGGATGGGACCGATAGGACCGATAGGACGGATAGTACGCCGACCTGACACGGGTCCTATATGTCCTATCGGTCCTATAGCGACATGGAGGCCACGCACCACGGAGTAGCGATGTTCAGCATAGATCAGAACTGCCATAGCCTCTGGGACACGCTGCCGAAGCTCCACGCCCTCGCCGCGCACGGCTACCGCGTGACGCATTTCATTGAGGACATTGACGTCGCCTTCACAGCCATGGGCGCATCGGTGGACGACGCTGTGCTGCACCTGGCCCGCGAGCGGTTCCACCGCAGCGGTGGGCAGGACTGGGGCGCGGCGCTCTTCTACTCGGACTTCCTGGGCAAGCTGCCGGTGGAGATTCGTCACTGGGAGCCGCTCACGGGCCTCCAGACGAAGACCCTGGCGAAACAGCTCGGCCGCTCGGTGGACGATCTCTACGACGAGTTCAGCCCTGGCGACACCTGGCAACTGATCGGCTCCAGCTACATCGGCGACCGCGACCACCACCGTGTGATCGGCGACCTGGCCGTTCGCGAAATCCGCGATTTCCTCCTCGACCTCGTCGAACGCGCCAGGGCCAGCATGCTCCGCTCGTTCCCGCGCCGCGACTCGCAGGAGCGGCTCGACGGCTGGTTCAGCGAGGAGCAGGAGCGCCTCTCGCGGCTGCTCGAGCGCCATGCCCGCGACGGCCTCGTGGACCTCTACCGAAGCTGGCTCGGCGAGCACCTCGGCGCCGGCCAGGTGACGCTGGGCCTCACATCGTCGCTCTTCGCCTGCGGGGCCGGTGCCGCGCGGACGGCCTTGCTGGACGCCTTCGTGGCCGACTACGAGCGGTGTTCCCGCCTCTACAACGAGGCCCTGGCCGAGACCGACTCGGACCTGCGCCCGCTCGACGCCGCGAGCGGCGAGTTGCCCTTCTTCGCCATCCAGGAGTTCGAGGGGCACCTCGTGCGCACCGCGGCGTTCCTGCGGGGGAATGCCGTGCAGTTCGGCCGACAGACGTTCCCCCTGGCCGAGGGCCGCCGCCTGCCCGTCGCCCAGATGGCGGAGGCGTGCATCCGCTGCCTGGCCGGCAAAGCCGTGCTGCTCGTCGTACAGGCGCGCCTCGGCCCCAACGGAGCGCCGCTCGCCCTCCCCTATCGCGGTTCACTCTACATGCCCTCAGCCCATCGTCTCGCTGCCAAGCTCGCAGAGGCCGGCCTCCTTCCTGGAACCCTCAAGCCTATCGTCCGCGTGCGCTTCCGCCTGCTCGACCATCTGCGTTCGCTCGACACCCCCATCCGCCTGCCCGACCACCTGGCCGACTGCTTCGGCAAGAGCGAGGTCGCCGCGCGAGAGCTGGGGGAGAGCTGGGCCGACATCGCCGATCACGCGGCGGCAAGCCTGGCCGGCCTCCGCGACGACGCCTCCCGCAAGCGCTGGCAGGCCGAGCGCTTCCCCGAGCTGGCCGGCCGCATCGCCGAACTGGAGGCCCGCCGACGCGAGATGTCGCAGGGCAGCTGCACGCCCGAGCAGATGAGCGCGATCTGGAAGGAGACCAAAGCCCTTCAGATGCAGCTGCTCGACCGCACCGTCCGCCGCATTGCGCGCGATTGGCAGGTCCGCGAACTCGACTACTGGGACTCGCGCGGCGCCCTCCTCCCCTGGAGCATCGCCCTGGGCGGACGGGACTTCTATGCCCGCCTCCTCACCGAGGCGGAGATCGGCGAGGAGTCTGTTCCCATTTGCCGGTAGCTCATGCCCCCGGTACAATAGGCACACCGAGTGCTGAGCTCCTTCGCGCCCCCCGAGGCGCTTGTGTGACAATAGAAGACCCACAGTGTCCGCAGCGGCCGGCAAATCGCCCCCATCCCCATCTCCAACGGCGCGCTCGCCCCAGCGCCTGCACTACCGCGTGCGGAGCTCCATGTGGTATGTCACCACCGCGTGGGTGTTCGGAGCCGCCTGGATGTACACGACGGGCGTCGGCGCAGCACCCACACGCTATGGCCGCCTGCTGGGGATGTCGGACTTCCAGTTCGGCCTGCTCGCGGCGCTCCTCTCGGCGTCCGCCGCGCTCCAGCTTCCGGCCAGCTACTTCGTCGAGCGGTACGGCTTCCGCAAGTCGGTGCTCCTCGTGGCCGGCATCATTCACCGGGCGCTCTGGCTGGCGATCGCGCTCGTGCCGTGGCTGCTTCCCAGGGCCTGGTGGTGGCCGGGGTTGGTCCTCTTGATGACGGCCTCGGCATCGTTCAGCAACATCGCAACGCCCGGTGTGCTCTCGTGGTTCGCCGACCTGGTGCCCGAGCGCGTCCGGGGCCGCTACTTCTCCCGTCGCGCCCAGATCGGGCAGTTCGTGGGCCTCGCGATCACCCTGATCGTGGGCGAGGTGCTCGACCTCGCCACCCCTCTGGGGGACGACGTAGTGCGCCGCACGATCAGTCTCCTCTTCGCTGCCGCGGCGCTCAGTGGCATCGCCGACTTCGCCACGCTCACTCGGGTGCCCGACACCAAGCACCGCCCGGACTCCACGCTTAGTCTCCGCGCACTTCTCCTGAAGCCGTGGCGCGACCGGAACTTCCGCTGGTTCGTGGGCTTCTCGGCCACGCTCAACTTCAGCCTGATCTACGTGGGACAGTACATCTGGCTCTACGTTTTCGACGTCGTTGGCATGACGAACCGCCAGGCGAATTTCCTCCTGATGATCGTCCCCATCCTCATTGGTCTCGTGTCGTACCCGGTCTGGGGCAAGATTGTGGACCGCTGGGGCTGCAAGGCCACGCTGATCGTGGCCGGCGTGCTGATCAGCCACGGGGCGGCGGCCTGGGTCTTCGTGACTCGGGAGACCTGGTGGGTCGGCTACTCCGCGGCGATCGTGGCGATGGCGGCGTGGCCGGGGGTGGACCTGGCGAGCTTCAGCCTGCTCCTGCGAATGGGCGGCTCGGACGATGGCCGTCGCCAGGGCAGCGCCTATATTGCGGCGAACAGCCTGGTCGTCGCGGCGGCGGGCCTGCTCAGCGGGCTCTTCGGCGGCTCGATGGCCAAGCTCTTCGCCGGGTGGCAGGGCTCGCTCCTCGGATGGCCCATGACCTACCACGGGCTGCTGTTCGTCATCTCGGGCGGCCTGCGCCTCCTGTCGCTCGCCTGGCTCCTCGGCCTCAAGGAGCCGCAGGAGGGCAGCACGCTCACGGCGGTCCGGTACATTGTCGGCACCCTCTACTCGAACATGCAGCATGCCATCTACATGCCGGTGCGGCGCCTCATCCGCTTCGGGCGCTGGGCCTACACGCTCTCGCGCTGGCGCCTGCTGCGTCCCGTCCTGCGCCTGTTCCGGTAGCGGTTGCATTGCGCCCGGGGCGCGGATAAGCTCCCGGGCACCTGAGGAAAAATCCCCCTCCGAGGGAGCGCCTTGGCTAGCCTCGAGACTTCGCGGGACGCTCGTCCCCCCCGGCCCCTCGACCTGCGCGACGCGATGTGGCGCATCATGGTCGCCTGGATGTTCGGCGCGGCCTGGATGTACACCACCACGAGCGTCGCCCTCACCAAGTTCGCGCAGTGTCTCGGGTTGCCGCTCTTCTGGTACGGAGTGCTCGGCTCGTTGCCGCTCATCGGGGCCGTGACGGCGTTGCCGACCAGCTACTTCCTGGCCCGGTACGGGTACCGCAAGCGGGTGTTCCTCGTCGCCGGCATGAGCTATCGCGCCCTATGGCTCCTGATCGCGATGATCCCCTGGGTGCTCCCGAACGCCTGGTGGTGGCCGGCCCTGCTGGTGCTTCAGGCGGCCTCTTCGCTGGGCGCGTACGTGATGAGCCCGGCCGTGCTCTCGTGGTTCGCCGACGTCATACCGCACCGCGTGCGGGGCCGCTACTTCTCGCGCTGGAGCCAGGGCGGGCAGCTCGTGGGCCTGATGGCCACGCTCGTGGTCACGCACTTTCTCGATTGGGCCGAGCCGCGCGGCCAGCTTGTGCTGCTCCGCACGCTGAGCGCGACGTTTGCCGCCGCCTCGCTCCTGGGGGTGGCCGATTTCCTCTGGTTGCTGCCCATTCCCGACGTCGGCCATCGCCCCGACCCCCAGATCACCCTGGTCCGGCTCTTCCGCGAGCCGCTCGCGGACCGCAGCTTCCGCTGCTATCTCGCCTTCAACGCCACGCGCATGCTCAGCCTTGGCTACCTGGGGCAGTACGTGTACCTTTACGTCTCCAATGAACTGGGCATGAGCAGCCAGATGACGAACATGATGGTCCTCGTAGTCCCCACACTCATATCGCTGCTGGCCATAGGCATGTGGGGAAAGCTGGTGGACCGCCTCGGCTGCAAGCCGGTGCTCGTGATCGGCACCTTCGGCGTCATCCATGGAGCCGTGGCGTGGATTCTGGTGACGCCCGAGGAGCCATGGCTTGGCTACCTGGCGGTGCTCACTTCAGTGGTCGCCTGGAGCGGCGTGGATGCGGCGAGTTTCAACCTGATGCTGCGGCTCAGCGCGTCCCACGGCGGCCGCCGCCAGGGCAGCGCCTACTTGGCCCTCAACAGCGTGGCCATTGCCGCGGCGGGAGCGCTCAGCGGCGTCCTGGGCGGCACTGTGGCCGGCTGGCTGGGCAGGGACTGGCACGGCGCTCTCCTCGGCCTGCCGCTCACCTACCATGGTGTGCTCTTCATCATCTCCAGCGCCCTCCGTGTGCTGGCGCTCCCCTGGGTCTTCCTGCTCCACGAACCCGGCGCGAGCCGCCCCACCGCCGTCGTGCAGTACGTCCTCGACGCGGTGCAGGACAGGCTTCTCCAGGTCATACTGCGTCCGCTTGACGCCATGCGACAACGCGGGCGCGAGGGTCCAGACGACGATACCAACGACGACACCTAGGAGATGGCGCCGTGCCTCGCCAGGGTCCCCTCGCCGACCTTCTCGTGCTCGATGTCACCCGTGTGCTGGCCGGGCCGTTCGCGGGCATGGTGCTGGCCGACCTGGGCGCCGAGGTCATCAAGGTGGAGCGTCCCGACGGCGGCGACGACGCGCGGACCTTCGGCCCCTTCCGCAACGGGGTGAGCGCCTACTTCGCTAGCGTGAACCGAGGCAAGAAGGGCCTCACGCTCGACTTGCAGAAACCCGCGGGCCGTGACCTGTTCCTCCGGCTCGCCGAGAGGGCCGACGTCGTGCTCGAGAACTTCCGCCCCGGCGTCATGGCCCGCCTCGGCCTGGACTACGAGACGCTGCGTCAGCGGAATCCGGGGCTCATCTATGCGGCCGTGTCGGGCTTCGGCCAAGCCGGCCCCTACGCCCACCGCCCTGCCTACGACGCGGTGATTCAGGCGATGGGCGGCCTCATGAGCCTCACGGGCCAGGAAGACGGCCCGCCCGTCCGCGTCGGCGTCTCGATCGGCGATATCGCCGCCGCCCTGTGCACGGTCATCGGCATCCTCGCCGCCCTTCATCGCCGCGATACTACGGGCGAGGGGCAGATGGTGGACGTGGCGATGCTCGACTGCCAGCTCGGGATTCTGGAGAACGCCATCGCCCGCTACTTCGTCAGCGGGCAGGTGCCCACGCGCCTCGGCACCCGCCACCCTAGCATCACGCCTTTCCAGGCTTTCGATGCGGCCGACCGGGCGATCGTGGTGGCCATCGGCAACGACCGCCTCTGGGAGACCTTTTGCCGCGCCGTGGGACGGGACGATCTGCTGGCCGACGAGCGCTTCCGCACGAACGACCTCCGCACGCGCCACCACGCGGAGCTCGAGCCCCTGATGCAGGCGCTCTTCCGGGCGCATCCGGCCGACTGGTGGCTCGCCGAACTCGAGCGCGCGGGCATTCCCGCCGGCCCCATCAACACCATTGACCGCCTGGCCACGGACCCGCAGGTCGCCGCGCGCGAGATGCTACAGGTCGTGCTCGATCCCGCGGCTGGCCCCATGACGATGGCGGGGGTGCCGATCAAGCTCTCAGCGACGCCGGGGGCCATCGCAGGCCCCGCCCCACGCCTGGGCGAGCACACGGAGGAAGTGCTGGGACGGCTGCTGGGGCTGAGTGGAGAGGCGCTTGCCCGCTTGCGAAATCAGGGGGTGGTGTGAAAGCGATAGGACGGATAGGACGGATAGGACCGATGGGACACCTGCCCGGGCACGGTCCTATCCGTCCCATCGGTCCTATTGAATGGCTGGGCCGCTCTGCTTCGCCTCCGCCAAGTCGTGCGGCGCGCCACACCTCGGACAGTTCACCTGTGGCCGGGAGAAGCCCGGCGGAATCTTCAGGCTGGCGCCGCACCCGCACGTGATGAACAGGAAGCCGCCCAGCCGGCGGAACATGTCCATCGCCTCGTGCGCGCGGCGGAGGCGTTCCTCCTTGCTTTCCTGGGCGCGCGGGGTTGCGGCAGCGGGGCGCACGGGGGCCGCCTTGGGCGCGCCGCTGAAGACAGCGGCCGAGGCCAGCTTCTCGCCCTTGTGGAACTTCTGCCAGGCGGCCTGGTAGTCGGCCATTCCTGCGCTGTGGCCCATGCTGCGCAGGATCGCGATCCGCTCCTCGACCGGCGGGTGAGTGCTCATCAGGGCCGAGGCGCGCTCTTCGAACGACCTGACGGGGTGAACGATGTAGAGGTGCGCGGTAGCGCGGTTGGCCGCCTCGAGCACCTCGCGGTCCCCGCTGATCTTCTCGAGCGCCGAGGCGAGGCCCTCGGGGTAGCGGGTGAGGGCCGCGGCCGAGGCGTCGGCCAGGTACTCGCGCCGCCGCGAGCAGGCCAGGTACAGCAGCCGGGCCACAATGGGCGCGAGGATCGCGGCCAGGATGGCCAGGATGGCGAAGATCGCCTGCGCCCCGCCCTGGTCGCGCGACGAGCGCCGGCGCCGCACCCCGGCCCCCGAGTACCACAGGCCGCGCAGGAACATGTCGGCCAGCAGCGCCACGGCGCCCACGAGGATCGCCGCCAGAGTCATGTAGAGCATGTCGCGGTTCTTCACGTGTGAGAGTTCGTGGGCCATCACGCCCTGAAGCTCGTCGCGGTTGAGCTTCATCAGCAGGCCCTTCGTGATGGCCACGGCGGCGTGCTGCGGGTCGCGCCCCGTGGCGAAGGCGTTCATGGCCGTGTCGTCTATGATGTAGATTCGGGGCATCGGGAGGCCCGCGGCGATGGCCATCTCCTCGACCACGTTGAAGAGCTGCGGGTGGTCGCGCTTCTGAATCTCGCGGGCACCGCTCATCGCGAGCACGGCGCTCGGGCCTGCGAAGTAGGCGAACAGGTTCATCGCTGCGGCGATTACGACGGCGATGGCCACGCCGCCCACGCCGGCGCCGGGCGCGAACGCCTCGCCGATGACGTACCCCAGCGCCACCAGCACGCCCGTCAGGCCTAGCACCAGGAGCCACGACTTGATCTTGTTGGCGCGGATCAGCTCAAACACGGCTTCTCACCAGCACTGGGTGGCGGGCCTCCGAGAGGCCACCCGGCACGCTCGCGATGACTGGGCGGGGCCCCTGCTACCGAAGGTCCACCTTGGGGACCGCCTTCTCCTCCTCGGGCGCGGCGAAGAACTCGGCCTTTTGGAAGCCGCTCATGTTCGCGATGATGTTCGTCGGGATCACCTCGGTCTTCGTGTTGTAGACCATCACCGAGTCGTTGTAGTACTGGCGGGCGAAGGCGATCTTGTTCTCGGTCGAGGTGAGCTCCTCCTGGAGCTGAGAGACGTTCTGGTTGGCCTTGAGGTCGGGGTAGTTCTCCATCACGGCGTAGAGGCCGGCCAGGGCGCGCGTGAGGCCCGCCTCCGCGGTGGCCGCTGCCGCCGGACCCTGCGCGGCCACGGCCACGTTGCGGGCCTTCGTGACGTTCGTGAGCACCTCCTGCTCGTAGCCCATGTAGTCCTTCACTACCTCGACGAGGTTCGGGATCAGGTCGTGGCGGCGCTTGAGCTGCACGTCAATCTGCGCCCAGGCGTTCTTGACGTTGTTGCGGGCGCGCACCAGCCCGTTGTAGGCGCCGACGAACCACAGGATGAGCAACACCACCACGCCGAGGACGATCAGGCCAGCGGTTCCCATTCACGTCTCCTACTGCTCCGGGTTGGGGGGCTGAGGGGGCCTTGCATCGAACAGGTTCCTCAGGGCGGCGGCCCCGTGCGCCTCATGGTCGGCGGGCTTCCCGGGCGTGGGGGCCGCGGTGGCGAGAATCTGCTCGAGCTCCCCTTTGTCCAGCCAGATGCCGTCGCCGTGTGGACACTTGTCCACGACCACCTGCGTGCTGCCGTAGCGGTCCTTGATGAGCTTGTGGACGCAGATGGGGCAATCGCGGTCGGGCGGCCCGAGCGAGGCCTCGGGCTGAGCCTTCGCCGGCACGGCCGAGCCGACCAGGGCCTCGAGTTCCCCGCCGTCCAGCCACACGCCGCCGCACTCGACACACGTGTCGGCCTCGACATCGCCGCACTCGACGGCGATCATCGGCTCGCGGCACACTGGGCACTCAAGCACGCGCACTGAGGCACTCCTTCAAAGCACATCATAGTGTCAGCCATCGAGCCTGTCAAGCAAAACGGATGAATCCGCGTTAATGGCCGAGAGGCGATTTGAGCTCCTGGCGGCTGCCATGCCGAAGGCAGGCACAGATTCTGCAAGCAATTGCCACGCCTGCACTTAGAAACTCCGGCAAATTCGGCGAAACGCCGAAGGTATCACGGGTCAAGGGAGGGAGAGATCGTGGCTCTAAGGGGCATTTGCGGCGGTTTTTTTCCAGCGACCGAGACGGCGTCCCAAACGGCTGGAACATCTATACATGCGCTCACTGAACCGTGCGCACCTCCGCTCTCGGTGCAAGCTCCGCCACCTGACCCGCGGAGATGCAGCCCGCCGCGTCGCTCGACGCCTGGGCGGCGCCGCAGGCCACCGCAAGTCGGAGGGCGTCCTCCATCGGGGCGCCCCGCACCACGCCCGCGAGGTAGCCGGCGAGAAAGGCATCGCCGCAACCCACGGTGTTTCGAGCCTGGGGAATCGCAACCGTGCAGGCCAGTGCCCGGGCCGGACTGACGGCCAGCGCTCCGCGCCGGCCCCGGGTGAGGAGGACGGTGCCCACGCGGTCCAGCAGCGAGCGAGCCGCCTCCAGAAGCTCGGCTCCTGACGCCTCCGCCAGGTCGCACCCCAGGCACTCGCCGAGTTCCTCGACATTGGGTTTGATGAGCAGCGGGCGCGCTGCCAGCGCGCGGGGCAGCGCCGACCCGTTGAGGTCCGCCGCCACCTGCGCTCCCCGCGCGCGGCAGGCGGCGAGAAGCGCCTCGAGGTGGTCCCCGCTCATCCCCGGCGGCAGGCTGCCGCAGAGAACGACGAGCGCGTCGGGGGAGGCGAGGCCCTCCAGCCTCGCGCGCAACGCGCGGATCTCGGTGGCGGTCACGCCCGCACCCTGCTCGCGGATGTGGGTGTCGGTACCCCGTTCGGGGTCGAGTAACGTGGTGCAGGTGCGGGTGGGCGCGGCCACGGGCACCAACTCCACGGCGACTGGAGAGCCCGCGAAGCTCTCGCGGAAGAGGGGCAGTTCCGCCGCGCCCACGAAGCCCGTGACCACAGAGGGCACGCCCAGCGCGGCCAGACACTGCGCCACGTTCACCCCCTTGCCGCCCGGCCGGAGGCGCACCAGGCGGCCCTGGAGGTGGGCGCCCAGGGTCAGGCCCGGCACCTCGAGCGTGCGGTCCACCGATGTGTTCGGGGTGACGGTGATGAGGGTCAACGTCGGCTACTTTGCTTCGGGCGCCGCCGGGGCGGGCGCCGGAGGCGCGGCGGCAGGCTCCCGCTTCTCGGACGGCGGCGGAAGCCCCAGCTCCTCCCTGGCCAGCCTGCGGAACTGCGAGCCGCGCTCGATCAGGCCGTCCTTCATGGCGGCCTTCTCGTCGTCGGGAACATCGTCCATCGGCAGCATCTTGTCGAGAGCGACCGGGTAGCTGCGGATGTCGTAGAGCCGCCCGGGCCACAGCACTTCGGTGAAGAAGTCAATCGGGAACTGCTCAAACCAGGGCGGCGTGATGTGGACGATGAGGCGCTTGCGGATATAACCGGGCTTCTCGACGATGATCTCGTGGGCCCCGTACCAGTCGAAGGGGAAGCGCGCCGGCGAGCCCCCCTCGAGAATCTGCCCGTCGAACTCCACGCGCGCCCCGGGCGGGCGGGTCATGATCTCGATCTCCTTGTGGACGCATCCGCCCAGGACAAGGAGCGCCAGCGCCATCGAGGCTCGCTTCATCGCTGTCCGCCTCAAACGCCCAAAACCGAAACCTCGAGCGACTCCGTGTCCAGCAGCGCCACCGTGCACTTGCCTTCGACCCAACCGCAGCACTCGCCGGGGTTGAGCAGAAGCGGGGGGCCCGCCTCCACGTGCGGCTGGTGCGTATGGCCGAAGATGATGACATCTGTATCCGTTCGCTGCTCGGGCGGCAGCTTGGTCAGGTGGTGGACGATGGTGATGCGTCGCCCGCCCAGCTCCATCTGGTGCGGCTCGGGATGGATGCATTTCGTCAACCGGCGGATTCCCTTCCGCTCGCCGTCGTTGTTCCCGAACACCCCGGTGAACGGGATTCCGCTCTGAACGAGCACCTTCACGGCAAACGGCGCCACGTAGTCGCCCGCGTGCACCATGTGCTGCACGCCGCGGCTGCGAAACAGCTCCACGGCGGCGCGCAGCTTCGGCACGTTGTCGTGGCTGTCTGAGATCGCACCGACGAGCACGGCGGCTCCTTTCTCTCTGATGCTTCGATGGTAGCAGCCGCCGCCTTGCGTGTCAAGCCGCGGGCCGCCCATCGGGCGCGCCCAGGACAAGCCGGCGGACGGCCCCCTGGCTGCCACCCTCAGGCGTCCGCGCTTGAGGGTGCATCTTGGACTGAGGCAATCCCATCCCCCCCACGCCAGCTACCGTAGGAACGGCACCCAACCCCTCTCCGCCCAGCGATTCCGCTTTGGCTGAGAGAGGGGAGCGATTAGTGTTTGCCCCGCCTTGAGTTAGGGTTCCACGGTAGCCGCAGAGCAGATTCGCATTCGAGAAAGGGCTTGACTTTTGCCCCTTGACGTGT
>Ga0209381_1000791_pt1 | contig 65564 bp, 51 predicted proteins | sample DewCreD2012metaG_FD_184111 | JGI IMG/M metagenome (GOLD analysis project Ga0209381, IMG submission 184111) | Hot spring sediment bacterial and archeal communities from British Columbia, Canada, to study Microbial Dark Matter (Phase II) - Dewar... ... | reverse complement strand
GGTCCCGACCCGGCCGCCGTGCGGTGAAGTTTCTCTACTACCGGCTGCTGGAATGGTGGGAGAGCCAGATTCTCCAGGCCCTGTCGAATCGAATCCCGCCATAGGCCGCGAAACGGGTAGTCGCGTCAGAAGTGAAGGTTGTCGGACGTGGCGGATTTGTGCTACGATGTAACCGGGTTAAGTCTCGGCCGGGAGCGCACCTCGAATGAGCGGCGATGTTCAGCACGATCAGTTCGTGATGATTCATATCGAAGGCATGCATTGCCATCGGTGCCAGCAGGCGATTCAGAAAGCCCTGCAGGTCAACAGCGGGGTGCATGAGGCGGAGGTGGATTTCGCCAGTGGGCAGGCCTCGGTTCTGTATGATCCGGCGAAGGTGAGCATTCGGCAACTGATGGATGCCGTGTCGTCGGCGGGATATAAGCCGACCGGGTTTACGCGGAAAGAGGAATAGGGGACCGCGCGGGGGGATTTGCGCCAAGGGGGCGTTTTTGTGTTACAATAGCGGCATCTTGTCGTCTTCTCGGAGGGTACCGGTCTAAGGAGGCTGTATGCGCGGTCGGGCAGCGTGGGTGCGTCCGGGAGTGTGCGGGCTTGAGTCTCTGGAAGGTCGGCGGCTGTTGAGCACGACCTTCGAGAATGGGGTATTGACAATCGAGGGGACGGATCAGGCGGACACGATTGAGCTTGCGCTCAGCGCCAAAGGGACTTCGCTGGTCGTGACACTCAACGGCAAAGCCCAGCCCGCGGTCCTGATCCGCAGGATCGACGGCGTCCGGGTGAACGGGGGCGCTGGAAACGACCGGATCACCAGCGAGCTTCCTGCCAAGACGGCGTTCTGGATCGACCTGTTCGGAGGCGATGGCCGAGACACGCTGATCGGCGGGCCGGCGGATGAGTATCTCTATGGCCAAGGGGGGAATGATTACCTGGACGGCAACGGAGGAAACGACTGGCTTTGGGGCGGGGAAGGGGATGATGTGGTCAAGGGGAACGACGGGGATGATTCGCTGCGGGGCGGAGAGGGGAATGACAGCATCTGGGGCCAGGCCGGAGACGACTGGGTCACGGGCGATTCGGGGAATGATTTGATCAACGGCGGGATTGGGGACGACAGCCTGTTTGGTGGATGGGGGAGCGACTCGATTGACGGCGAGAGCGGCCATGACTGGCTGAAGGGAGGCAGGGCCGGTGATCTGCTGATCGGCGGAGCGGGCGATGACACCATCGACGGTCAGGGTGGCAACGATTCGGTGGCCGGCGGGCTGGGCAGGGACTCGCTGACGGGCGGTGCAGGGCGGGACCAGATGCAGGGAGGTTACGGTGACGATCGGCTCCTGGGCGGGGACCAGTCGGACACGCTGTGGGGAAATGAGGGGCGGGACGCGATCAACGGGCAGAAGGGGTGGGACCATATTTATGCCCAGGAAGGCGAGGATCGCATCCACTACAGCCGATACGACAGGACACAGAGGGAACAGCGGACTAATCCGCTGAAAAAGCTGGACGATCCCGAATCGCTCAAGCAGTGGATCGTGGATCGGGCGGTCGAGCAGTGGAAGTGGGCGTTTGGTCAGCCGGGGTGGGAGTGGGGCTGGGGGTGGGGCGGGCCATGGTATGACGCGCGGGGCGAGGTTTACGCCACGTCTGACGCGGCCGGCGCGCCCGCCGCACGGGACCATTCGAACACCAACGTCCAGGAGCAGGGAGTGGACGAGGCGGACCTGGTGAAGACCGACGGGCAGTATCTGTACATGCTGCGGGGCAATGAGCTGGTGATTGTGGATGCCTGGCCGGCGAAGAATGCGAAGATCGTCTCGCGCACGTCGCTGGGCGACGGGTGGGCGTCGGGGATTTACCTGAGCGGGGATCGTCTGACGGTGTTGTCCGGCGGAGGGGGCTACCGCCTGATGGACCGGTTCGGCGAATACGACTGGCGATCGCGTGTGACCATGACGGTGTACGACGTGGCCGACCGCGCCTCTCCGCGGGTGATTGAGCAGACCTCGATGGACGGGTGGCTGCAGGATTCCCGGCAGATCGGATCGCGGCTCTACCTGGTGGTCAATACGGGGATGAACTTCCCCGCTCCGGTTCGGATTGAAAAGGCCGACGCGCCCACGGAAGAGAACCCCGACCAGCCGGTGAAAGGCCAGGCCGCCGCACGCATCCTGCCGACCTATCCGCGACGATACGCGGGATGGGTTTATGAGGACGAGGCGGCATATCGGCAGCGACTGGAGGGCATGAGCCTGGAGCAGCTGCTGCCGGGCTACACGACCGCGGCGGGTGAACATCAGGCGGCCGGTTCCCTGGCGACCGCCGGCAACCTGTACGTTCCGAAAGACGACGGCGGGTACCAGTCGGCCATGTTCAGCGTGGTGATGTTCGACCTGGCGGATGGCGACAGCGGGCCCGATGCCAGCACGTCGGTGGTCGGAGTCGATGGCCAGGTCTACGCGTCAACGCAGAGCCTGTACGTCACGTCCACCCGATATCACGGGCCGATGGGCACTTGGACGGGCGAGCCGGTGACGGACATCTACAAGTTTTCGCTGGGCGCGGACTCTGTTCCCCTGGACGCCGTGGGCGAAGTGCCGGGGTGGGTGCTGAACTCGTTCTCGATGGACGAACATGGGACGGAGTTCCGCATCGCCACCACCAGTTCCAGCGCCAACGGGCAGGCCAACAACGTCTTTGTGCTCAAGGAATCCGGGGATGACCTGAACATCGTCGGCGGCATCACGGAACTGGCGTTCAGCGAGCGGATTTACGCCGCGCGGTTCATGGACGACCGGGCGTTCCTGGTGACGTTCCGGCAGACCGACCCGCTTTATGCGATCGACCTGAGCGACGGGGAGAACCCGACGGTGGAGGGAGAACTGAAGATTCCCGGGTACTCCTCGTATCTACACCCGGTGGGGGATGATCTGCTGATCGGCGTGGGGCGGGACGCGGACCTGGATGGCCGGGTCAAGGGGATCCAGGTTTCGCTGTTTAACGTGGCGGACCTGAAGAAGCCGGTGCGTCTGGCGACCTACTCGCCGGAAGTGAACGGCGCGAGCTGGGGCCAGTGGAGCGCCGCCGAATGGGATCACCACGCCTTCTCGTATTTCCAGGAGCAGGGAGTCCTGGCGTTGCCGGTGCAGACCTGGGGCTATTACAACGGCTCGGAGTGGATTGGCGGCGAGTCGCGGCTGGAGGTGATCAAGGTTGACGCCCGGACCGGCTTCACCAGGCTGGGGCAGGTGAACCACCGGGGCCAGCCGCTGCGCAGCCTTCGGATCGAGGGCCTGCTTTACTCGATCGGGGAGGATGCGGTGAGGATCGTGGAGTTGAGCAATCCGGGCAAGCTGGTTTCCAGCGTGTTGCTGCCGGCGGCCGGCGATCGAGAAGTGGTCTGGCTGTCTGCCGAAAACGCCCGGGATTAAAGGGCGGCGCCTGGTACGTCCGATAAACGAGTCTGGATGATCAGCGAGTTGATCCAGACCCTCGTGGAATCGAAGAACGAGGCGGCCGATGACGTGCTGCTGGAGGCGCTGTCGATCGGCAGCGAGCCGGAGAAGCTGGTGGCGCTGGATGCGCTGCTGAAGCGGAAGACGGTGCACGGGCTGTCGGGGGTGATCAAGGCCTACGCGGGGCTGCCGCGGTCGTCGCAGCTGATGGTTCTGGAGCAGATCGGGGTGTTTCACGCCGCGCTGCGGGAATGCGGGCGCGGGCGCGACCCGCTGGCCGCGATGGCGGCGATGAAGCTGATCGCCCTGGGGCGGCAGGGACGGTTGACGTATGTGCTGTCGGAGGGGCTGCATCACCCGGACGAGGCGATTTCGCGCGCGGCGGTGGAGGCGATGGTGGCGCTGGCGCGGTGGGCGGCGACGGAGACGCGTCGCCTGCAGCGGAGCGATTCGCAACTGCAATCCGACGGCAAGACGCGGGAAGAGCGGCAGAGCGAGCGCCAGTCGCTGTACCGGCGGCTGATGGAGGAGCGCCCGGAGATCGAGCAGGCGGTCAGCCGCGCCATGGACGTGCATCGGGGCAGGCACACCGCGGAGCTGGTGCGGGCGTCGCTGCTGCTGGCCGATTCGCCGCTCAGCCGCACGCTGGCGATCCTGGGAACGGCCAAGCACGGGGGGCAGACGGCGCTGGTCCGGCGGCTGGGCCAGCCGCCGGACAGCGAGCACGTGGAGGCGTTTCTGCTGGGCGCGAGCCACGCGGGGCTGCGGACGCACTTCGGGGTGACCTTCGCGCACATCAATGACGGCCCGGTGCTCGACGCGCTGCTGCGCAAGACGCACTGGCTGAAGGACAACCAGCTTCAGCTCTGCATGCACCAGGTGAGCCGGGGCGTGTGGTGGGGCGAGGCGGAACTGGAGCGGGACCTGTCGCGGCGGGATGACGAGGACGCCGCGCGCATCGCGGAGTGGATCGCCGCTTCGGGCGTTCACGACGTGGTGCAGGACGAGCGGCTGGAGAAGCTGCGCCGGCACCTGGCGCACCATCTGCCGGGGCGGCTGCGGCTGCTGCGGGTGGCGATGCGCCGGCCTCGCGGGGCGTCGGTGGCGCTGCTTCGGTCGCTGCTGGAAGACCCGGACGAACGGGTGGTTCGGATGGCGGCTCGGGAGATCGTGCGGCGCCGGCCCCTGGATTTCGAGAACATGCTGCTGCAATTGATGACCACGGCGCCGGAGTCGGTGCGGCGGGTGATCGGCAGGGCGGTGGGACAGGTGGGCTTCGATCATTTCTGGCAGCGGTTCGACCGGATGGATAAATCGACGCGGAAGGTCGCGGGGCGGGCGATGCTCAAGATGCTGCCCGACGGCCTGGAGCGGCTGGAGCGCCGGCTGCGAAGCGGGCCGGTGGAACAGCGCGTGAAGGCGATCCAGATCGTGCAGGAACTGGGCGTGGCCGACAGCATGGCGGGGGTCGTTTTGCGCCTGTGCGAGGAGGCGAATCCGAAGCTGCGCAGCAAGGCGGTGGCGCTGCTGGCGGAGGTGACGACGCTGCCCCCGGAGGCCCTGCTGGAGCGGATGGTCAACGACGACGATGCGAGGGTCAGGGCCAACGCCATCGAGGTGGTGGAGTCGCAGAACCGGCTGGAATTCGTGCCGATGCTGGCCACCCGGGCACGCTCGAGCCACAACCGGGAGAGGGCCAACGCGATCAAGGCGCTGCACCGGATGAAGGTGGGAACGGCGTCGCCGGCGCTTCTGTCGATGCTGCGGGATGAACGGTCGGAGCACCGCATTTCCGCCCTGTGGGCGCTGCGGCAGATCGGGTGGTGGCAACTGGTCAGCGAGGTGGGTCGGCTGGCCAAGGACGATCCGAACCTGCGCGTGCGGCGGTATGCGATGGGGGTGCTCAAGACAGCGGCCGAGGTGGTCGAGCAGTACCGCCGTCGGGACGCGGGATGAGAGAACCAGGGCGATCGCGGGATCGGCCCGGGTTGGAAACTCCAAGGACGCAGAAGCGATGATGTGGCTTGCGCAAGTCAAACTCGAAGACGTGTTCAAGAGCACGCAGCAAAACTTGGATGCCGCGCCCAGCTCGCAGCGGATGGCGGCGCTGGTGCTGGGGGTGATCGCCGTGGGGGTGCTGCTGCTGGTGCTTCACCTGCGGGGCAGGCAGGCGGCCGTTCCGCGCACGCTCAACAATCCGGGGAGACTGCTGCGCGAGGCGGCGAAGGCAACATCGCTGCGGTCGGCGGAATTGCGCGAGTTGCGCCAGCTCGCCGGCCAGCAGTCGTGTCAGAGTCCGCTGACATTGCTGTTGTGCCCGTCGGTGCTGGGAAAGGCCCTGGCCGGCCGGCCGGCGTCAAGCCAGAAAGCGCTGGAGCGCGTGGCGCGGAAGGCCCTGGAGGAGATGCCGCGCTGAGGGCAATGCGCCGGCGGGCCGAACCTTCGCTCGCCGGATGCGATTTCCGGCCGGTATAATTGCCCTCCATGAGCAGTTACACGCAAAGCATTGCAAACCTGATGAACGAATTGGCGCGGCTGCCGGGAATCGGGATGCGGTCGGCCGAGCGCATCGCGTTCCACCTGTTGAAACAAAAGCCCGAGGAGGCGTTGCGGCTGGCCGACGCCATTCGCGACGTCAAGACGCGCATCCGCCATTGCTCAAACTGCTACAACCTGACCGAGGCCGACCCGTGCGCGATCTGTGCCGATCCGGCCCGCGACCAGGGGGTGGTCTGCGTGGTCGAGCAGCCCAAGGACCTGCTGGCCCTGGAATCGACGGGTTTGTATCACGGGGTCTATCACGTGCTTCTGGGGCGGATTTCGCCGCTGGAGGAGATCGAGCCCAAGGACCTGACCATCGAGCCGCTGATGCGAAGACTGGCCAGCGGGACGGTGCGTGAAGTGATCATGGGAACCAACCCGACGATGGAGGGGGATGGAACCGCGCTGCATCTCCAGGGTCTGATGGCGAGATTCCCGGCCGTGCAGGTGACGCGGCTGGCGCGGGGACTTCCGGCCGGGAGCAGCATCGAGTACGCCAATCGCAACATCCTGGCCGATGCCATTGCGGGACGACAGAAAATGTGACGGCACCTGCACGAGGCCGCCGGTCCGATGCGAATGCCGATGGGCGGCGCTGGCCCCTCTGCGGATGGCGGGAAGACGGTTCGGCAAACGAGCCGATGGCTGCGACCGGTGCAGGTCGCTGATTCCCTGGCGGCCTATTTCGCCGGCGGTTCGGCCGGTTCTTCCATGAGCTTTCGCAGCTTTTCCTGTTGTTCGGGGGAGAGGATCTGTTGGAGCTGGCTGCGCAGGTCCTGGCCGATCTCGCGGAGTTTCCGCGCCGCGGCCTGGCGATCGCCGCCGGCGGCCTGGCGCAGATCCTGGATCTTCTCGCGCAGCTGCTCCCGCAGGGTGAACAGTTGCTGCTTCTGATCCTCGGTCAGGTCCAGTTGGCGAATGCCATCTCCCAGGCGTTGGAGGAGCTGGTTGGCCCGCTGCATCCCCTGGCCGGCCAGTTCCCAGGCCTTCTGCTGCTGCTCGGGGGTGAGGATCGCGGCCAGTTCCTCGCGAAGGGTCTGGAAGACCTGCTGGGCACGTTCACGGGCGGTGGCCCGCAGATCGGGGTTCTTCTCGATTTCATCGCGGATGGCGTCGATCTGCTTGCGGGCTTTCTCCAGCAGTTCAAGGACCTTGGGTTTCTGGTCGTCCGTGACAAGCTTGAGCAACCGCTCGCGCAACTCGGCGAGGCGGGCGGCCGGATTCTGGGCGGCGGCGACGGCGCGCTGTCGCGGGCGGGGTTCATCGGCGGCGGTCGCCCGACCGGCAGCGGAGCAGATGCCGGCAAGAACGAGCAGGACTGAAACTGCGAATGGACGAATGGCGAGCGTCATATGAAAGACTCCCAATGTTAAGCACGGGTGGCGGGAAACGCACGTCCGCCATCTCTATTAACGATCGAAGGATCGAATTGTGAGGGGCAAGGGGCGTGTGACACATTCTGCGGCCGGCTGCCTGGACGTGCAGGGGTGGACCTCGCGGCGCGGGCGTTCCCGCACGTGCCCAGGCTTTGCGCGGACAGCGACGCTCAGAACACCTCAACATCGTCGTGCGGCCCTCCAGATCACGCCGAAACTGCCACGGACACGGCGGCAAGGGTGTGTCCGGGGCGGGTTTGACGATGCCGCCCTGTCGATGCTATTCTCTGCCCCCGATGCCACACAAAGCAGGAGCACCAGTGACAAAACACCAAAAAAGCTATTCGGTTGCGGCCCTGGTTGGACTGACCCCGTTCCTTGCGGTGTGGATGGTCGGGTGTGCGAACCAGTCATCCGGCCAGGCGGCGTCCGCATTATCGGAGACCTCGGCGGGCCAGGTGCAGGAACTGCCGGCCGGGAGTTTCGCGGTGCAGTGGCCGGTGCGGTTGCCGCTTCAGGGCCGGCAGATCACCCATCTCTACCTGACCGATTCGCAGGTGCTGGTGTACACCAGCGGGGCAAGGTGCTATTGGATTGACCGTGCCAGTGGGCACGTGAACGTGGTGGCGCAGGCGGCGCAGAGGCCCAACGACAAGCTGTTTGAGCCGGCCCAGTTGCCGGACCGGGTTGTGATCCCGGCGACGCATGAGTTGTCCGTCTTCACCCCCGCGGGCAAGCTGATGCACCGCGTGCCGCTGATGTACAGCGCATCCAGCGGAGCAGTCGGAGAGAACCAGCGCGTCTTCCTGGGAATGGACCATCCCAACGGCGGCCGCCTCGCGGCTGTGAACACCGAAGAACAGCCTTATGCGATCAGTCCGGCCTGGGAGTTGATGACGTTTGGACAGTTGTCGGCCACGCCGGCGTTTTATGACCGCCTGATTTTCTGCGGCAGCCGTGACGGCAGGGTTTATGCCGTTCGGGGCGAGGACCGGGCGCCGCTGTGGCCGGGGCTGGAAAATGGCGTGTTTGAGACCGGCGGCGAGATCCTGGCGGGGCTGAAGGCGGATCGGGACGGCGTGTACGTGGCCTCGATGGATACCAAGCTCTATTGCCTGCGGGTGGACACGGGGAGGGTTCAATGGGTGTATCACGCGGGGTCGGCCCTGAAGGAGACCAGCACCCCCGTGCTGCTGGGGGATCTGGTCCTCTTGCATGTGCCGGGTGACGGCGTGGTGGCCATTGAGCGGAACGCCAAGCAGGACATCCGCAAGGCCAAATGGAAGGTCGATGGAGCGACGCAGTTTCTGGCGGCCGATGAGGATTACGTGTACGTTCGCGGCGCCGACGACAGGATCGTGGCGGCCGACCGCCAAACGGGGCAGGTGAAGTTCACGAGCCAGCGGAGCTACAGCCAGTTTGCCACCAACGCCGGCGGCAAGGACAGCACGATCTACGCGGCCTCGGCCGACGGGACAGTGTACGCGATCAGGGCGGTGGTCAAGGCGGGGCGATTCGGAGAACTGGCGCTGGCAAGATAGACTTCGTTGGGATGATATAATGGCCTGATGCGGATCGGAATCCTCAGCGACAGCCACGACAAGGCCGAGGCGATGGCTGCGGCGGTCGCGCTGCTGGGGCGGCACGGGGCGGAGTTCTACCTGCACTGTGGCGACATCGGCCAGGCGAACATGCTGGATCATCTGGCGGGGCTGAAAGCGGCGTTCGTGTGGGGGAATACGGACTATGACCGGCTGAATCTGGATCGCTACGCTCAGAAGCTGGGGATCTGGTGTTACGGATCGTTTGGCGACCTGTCGCTGGACGGCAAGCGCATCGCGCTGATCCACGGGGACGACGACAGACTGCGGCGACGATTGCTGGAGGATCAGCAGTTCGATTATCTGATGCAGGGGCATACGCACATCCGCGCCGACCAGCGCATCGGCCGCACAAGACTGATCAATCCGGGGGCGCTGCACCGGGCGAATCCGAAAACGGTGGCGTTGCTGGATACGCAAACGGATGGGGTGGAGGTTTTTGAGGTGGGAGTGCAGCCGTTGCCTCGCATTTAAACAACCTGGGAAACTCAACCACTGCGGCGCAGAGATACGGAGGCGCTCTCCGGGTTTCGAGCACTTCCACGTGTCTCTACCTCCGCGTGGCTAACGACAGATGGATTCTGTCAAAGGCTTTTGTCCTTTCGCCTGGATGCCGGTGGCGTCGATGATGGTGGTCTTGTGATCGGGCTTGTGCCTGGTGCCGGTGACGATGGCCTTGGGGATGACCCGAGCCGGTGGGCGCGCTGGCCGGTTTTGCAAGCCCCGTGATACCGCGATGCGGTTTGAAGGCGGGGTTCACCAGACGAATTGGCGGTCTGCCAGGTTCGTTTCGCGGCCAACGCGATGATCTGCTCTTTGCAGATTAGCGACACCCACCGGCAGAAGTATCTGAAGAGCCGAGCAAGGAACATCCGCTGTACGCAACAAAAGAACGCCGCTGCCCGCAAGACTCACCGCAGAGCGGCGATGCGGAGACTGCACCGAATCGGCATCAAGCTCTCCTGCTTACGCCGCCGCCTGCGTGCATGATATGGCGTTATACTGCTGTTAAGGACAACGCAATATGGAAACCCCTCCCCGCCGGCGGACCATGAGCAGACTGCCCGCGGCCAGCAGCGACAGGCCGGCGGGCTCGGGAATGCCCGGGACGGTGTAATTGACGGGATAGGTCGCCCCGGAGGCGGTGGCGGCCACCTTGATGCCCTCGGGCAGGTCCAGGCCCACCCAGGCGATGGTGCTGTCGAAACGAAGATCAATGGTTGCGTTGCAGCCAATCTCCCGTTGCAGGTTATACCAGTCTTCCGGCTCCGGATCAGGCCGCAAAGGACGGATGGACATTTCAAGAACGGCTTCCGTTCTAATGGTGATGACTTCGTCGATGTCGAACGTGAATTGGCCGTTAATGTACTTCATAAACGTGCCAACTGGACTATTGAAGTCGATCCACTCCTCGGCATAGGACCCTTCCTGCCATGAACCGGGGTGATCGTTGCTGTCTACCCGGATACGAACCCACAGAAGGCACCTTTCGACAAACGTTTTGGAGTCGATCCAGAACTCAGGAACGTTTCCATGTATCACAAAGCCGAACCGGGCGATATTGGTGATGGTTGTGGTCCCCGGCACAATGGGGCTCAGGACCATGTATTCTCTGGTTTCAGCAACAGCGGACATATGGGCGAAAGAATACGCGCTGTTCGAGAGCTTTGTTCTGCCTGAGAGCTGATAAAGGCCGTAGTTCGCCAGGGCAGTGACATCCACCTCCCAGCCGGGCCGGTTATCCGAAACATCTATAAAACCTCCCAGCGGGTCAAAGTCGTCATGATCGATCCACTGGGTATAACGACCGACTGGCAAGGCAGACCCATTGACACCCGAGAAGCAGCGCGCCAGATACAGTTCCGGATCCAGCGATATTTCCGCCCGAGCCGCTGGAACCTGGAACATCAGCGGAAAGAACGCCATGCCCACGAGCATGAATCTTGTTCGATAGAGGCGATCACCCACGGCACCGGCGCAATGGCCGACCGGATACTGAACCGAATTCGCGCTTCGAATTGCACGCATGACATGATCCTCCGGCAAGGGACATGAACGGCACGAAGGCCATCACCGTCGTTTTCGAAGCAGAATCAGGGCTCCCGCGGCCAGCAACGACAGGCCGGCGGGCTCGGGAATGCCCGGGACGGTGTAGTTGACGGGATAGGTGGCCCCGGAGGCGGTGGCCGCCACGACAATACCCTCGGGGAGGGTCAGCCCGACCCAGGCGAAGGTGTTGTCGAATCGCAACTCGATGGCGCCATTGGACGCATGGTCGCGTGCATCCCAAGTTGAACCCGCATCCTCCGGCCGCAACGGACGCAGGAATGTGTAGACCTCAAGCCTGGTGGCAATCGTGATCACTTCATCGATGTCGAAGGAGAAATCGCCACTGACGAGCTGCGTGAGACTACCCGACTCGTCAAACCTGAACGTGTCGCTGAGGGATACAGAGCCGTTGCCAGTCCATATGTCGATAAGGTAGGTCACTTCACAACGGTCCACGTTGGTGTCCAAGTCCGACCAGAACCGCGGGACGCTGCCATGGAGTATGAAGTTGAACTGCGCGATATTGGTGATGGTGGGAGTGGTGCCGGCAACGAAGGGGCTCAGAACCATATACTCCTTGGAACCCGCCCAGGCATAAGCCATGCCGTAGGTGTAGGCATCATTGCTCAGGTCCACCAAGCTGGCCACTTTGTAGAGGCCGTACCCGGCCTCAGCAGTGGCCTTCCCGTGCCAGCCGTATCCGCTGTCCTCCTCGACCTTCAGAGAATTGCCTTCCGGGTCGTAGTCATCAATATCAATCCAAGCGCTTGATCTGCCGACGCGCTTGGATTGAATCCATACGCCGCATTCGCGCTTGGCCAGATAGAGTTCCGGATCCAGCGAGATTTCGGCCCGCGCCGGGGCGGGCTGCCAGAGAAGCACGGCCAACGTCGCCAGACCCAGCAGCATGCCTCCGGCGGTCCCGCGGTGGATACATCCACGGCAAATACCGCAACGGGCTGGGCGAGGTGGGCTCATTGATACCCTTGAACAAGATCAGAGTACCCACCAGGCGAGCCGTGTCAACAAAATTCCGAAAAACTGACTGCCCGTTCGCCGGGCGTCCCTCTATTTTCCACAATTCTCGCCGACCCGCCGCTACCGGGCCGGGTTGCACAGGATGCGGTTGCGCCGGCCCTCCGCGGCAAGTTTCTGGAATTCCCGCGTGGTCATCCATTCGGCCGTCCCGCCGACAGTTCCGACGATGCCGCCGGCGTTGTCATTCCTCAGGTTTGACTTGCTGGCCCCGTGCCGAGCGGAAACGCACTCGGCATTGGGCTGACCGACGCCCTGGTCGGGAATGTTCGTCCCGTCGTTCCAGTTGCCCGAGGCACCCAGTTCATCCTGCTCCCACATGAGAATATCGTCGGCCTTGAGCTTGGTGATCTTGTTGGAGTTGTAAGGCCTGACGTAGTTCTTCAGACTGCTGGCCTCGATCACCTCGTAGTTCATGCAGTAACTGGTGATGTACTGGGCCCTGCCATGGATGTAGTTGCCGTCGTCCATCGGGCACTTGAAGACCTTGGCGCTCTTGAGGTACTTGTACAGGGCCCCCCGCTTGAGTTCCTCCTTGATCGCCTGCTCGTTGTTGCCGTCGATGATCGTCTGGTCCAGATAGAGCCAGCCGGGAGCGTTGCCACTGCCGGCTTTCCAGTCGTTGGCCATGCCGGCGGAATTCACAAACGGCAGCCGGCCCTTCCAGTCCTCGGCGTACATGCGCTGGGCGGTGATCAACTGCTTCATGTTGCTCATGCAGCCGGTGCGCTGCGCCGCCTCCTTGGCCCGCTTCAGCGCCGGAAGGAGCATCGCGATCAGGACCGCGATGATGCCAATGACCACCAGTAACTCGACAAGGGTGAACCCTTTGCGTTGTTGCATGACACGCTCGCTGTTGAAGAATCTGGGTGTTGTCTCTCGACCGGCGAGGCAGACACTACACGTCGCCGGCAGCGCCCGTTAACGAACGCAAATCTAAAGCAAGAGCCCAGCGGGGTCAATGAGCGGCACCGCCCTCGAGGATCGCGTGGCGATGTTGAGAAAGTTCTGAGCGTCGCTGTCCGCGCCGAGCCTGGGCACGGGCGAGGACGCCCCGTGCTACGGGGGTCGCCCGAACGATGCCGGCCGTGGATCGTGTCACGCACCCTCGGCAATCCGGGGCTTGCCCTTGGCCGCCACGCTCCTGGGTCGCTGGGTCGCCGGCTCCCGAATCAGAGCCTTGAGCTGCTCATGAATGTCATGCCATTCCCTCATCCGAACAAACGACAAGTAGTTCTGCTGGCAGAGCTTGCGCAGCTTGCTGGTCGAGAGTTGGCCGGCCTGCTGGTGGTACCACTCCCACAGCCTGACAAACGACAGAAAATCGGACGTGGGATCCCGGAACTTCGCTTGCGCGGCATCGGCATCCTGCTGGCGATCCAGCGGCCGCTCCCGCGGGTCCTGGACCGACAACGCCGACGCGATGATGAGCACCTCCTGAAGGCAATTCTCCTCCCGCGCCTGCAGGATCATGCGGCCGATCCGCGGGTCGATCGGCAACCGTGACAGTTCCCGGCCAATCTCCGTCAGCTCGTTGTTCTCGTCAATCGCCCCCAGTTCGTGCAGCGTCTGGAAACCGTCGCGGATGGCCCGATAGTCCGGCGGCTCCAGAAACGGGAAATCCTGGATGTCCCCCAGTTTCAATGCCTTCATCTGCAGAATCACACTGGCCAGATGCGTGCGTCGAATCTCAGGATCGGTGTACTGCGGGCGCGAATTGTAATCTTCCTCGCTGTAGAGGCGGATGCAGATTCCTTCGGCCACCCGGCCGCAGCGCCCCTTGCGCTGGTCGGCCGATGCCTGCGAAATCGCCTCGATTGGCAACCGCTGCACCTTCGTCCGCGTGTTGTAGCGGCTGATCCGTGCAAAGCCCGGATCGATGACATACCGAATCCCCGGAACGGTCAGCGAGGTCTCGGCCACGTTCGTCGCCAGAACGATCCGCCGCTGACGGTGCGGCGCAAAGACCTTCATCTGCTCATCGGCCGACAGGCGAGCGTACAGCGGCAGAACTTCCGTGCCCGGCAGATTCCTGCCGCGCAGCGCCTCGGCCGTCTCCCGGATTTCCCGCTCGCCGGAAAGGAAGATGAGGATGTCGCGGGCCGCGGCCTGATCCCCAAAGCTCGATTCCCGGATGATCTCATCGACGGCCTCGAGGATCGCCGCCTGCATCGTCGGCTCGTCTTCGTCCGGGTCATCCTCCTGGGCGATGATGGGCCGATAGCGCACCTCCACCGGGTAGGTTCGGCCCGAAACCGTCAGGATGGGCGCGTTGTCGAAGTGCCGGCTGAACTGCTCCGGGTTGATCGTGGCGGAGGTGATGATCAACTTCAGGTCGGGCCGCTTCGGCAGAAGCTGCTTGAGGTACCCGAGCAAAAAGTCGATGTTCAGCGACCGCTCGTGCGCCTCGTCGATGATGATCGTGTCGTACTGCTCCAGGTACCGGTCGTTCTGCGTCTCGGCCAGCAGGATGCCATCGGTCATCAGCTTGATGTAGGTGTTCTCGGAGAGCCTGTCGAGGAAACGAACCTTGAAGCCCACCGCCTGTCCCAGCGGCGATTCCAGTTCCTGGGCAATCCGGGCCGCAACCGACCGGGCCGCGATGCGCCGCGGCTGGGTATGACCGATCAGGCCGGCCACCCCGCGCCCCAGTTCCAGGCAGATCTTGGGCAACTGCGTCGTCTTGCCCGATCCGGTCTGGCCACAGAGGATGACCACCTGATGCCTGCTGATGGCCTGGGCGATTTCGGCCTTGCTCTCGACCACCGGCAGGTTCTGCGGATAGGTGGGCCGGGGGATGTTGCGAAGGCGCTGGTCGCGCCGTTGCCGCGAATGCTCGATGTCGGCGGCCAGTTCCAGGATCGCGCGATCGACCGGTCGGCCTTGCGCCCGCCACTGCTCGACCCGGCGCAAGCGCATCCCCAGCGCGTGCCGGTCGCACAACATGACGTTGGCAAGGTCCGCGGCGTTCACTTGCGCGGGACGGTCCAATGCCGCTGCCGCCTTCCGCAACTGTGCGCGTTGATTCATTCGAGACCGCATTCAGGAAGGCAATTGTACGCCGGCCCCCGCCTCATACGAGACCTTTCATCCTTCCGCCGTATGACGGACGGACCGCCAGTGGTCCCCCACGCATCGGCGGCCGTTTCATGCTTCATCCTTCTTTTTCATCTCCCGCTTCTTGATGACCCTGGCCGGATGCCCCGCCACCACCGTCCAGGGCGGCACATCATTCACAACCACGGCCCGTGCACCGACCACCGCTCCTTCGCCGATGGTGACGCCCGGCCCGATGAACGCCCCGGCCGCGATCCATGCGTTGCTCCCGATGCGGATAGTCGTGCGGATCAGCGGGTAGGTCGGATCTGTATAGTCGTGCGTCCCCCCGCAGATGTACGCATCCTGCGAGATGACCACCTGGTCCCCGATCTCCAGATGGCCAAGATTGTAGAGCCGCACGCGCGGTCCCAGGGCACAGCGTCGGCCCATCACCAGGTCCCAGGGCCTCTGCACATGTGCCGAGCCGGCGATATGGGCCGGCCCGGCGATTTTCGCCCCCAGCATCCGCAGGATTCCTGTACGCAGCCCCGCGAGACGCTTCCAGCACAGCTTCCAGACCGTTGCCCAGATCAGCGCCCAGAGCACCCGCAGGGGATACTCCTGTTTGGGATACGGCCAGCTTTCCACCGCATCCAGATCCACCCCGCCCTGGGGTGAAGTGGGCGTCTGGCCCGTGCCCCCCTCGGCAACCCGGCCGGCTTGGCAGGAGTCTCGTAGCACGGGTGTCTCGCCCGTGCCCTGCTCGGCAGGCGGGTCGGCCTGGCCGGAGCCTCGTAGCACGGGCGTCTGGCCCGTGCCCCCCTCGGCAGCCCGGCCGGCTTGGCAGGAGTCTTGTAGCACGGGCGTCTCGCCCGTGCCCCCCTCGGCAACCCGGCCGGCTTGGCAGGAGTCTTGTAGCACGGGCGTCTGGCCCGTGCCCTGCTCGGCAGCCCGGCCGGCTTGGCAGGAGTCTTGTAGCACGGGCGTCTCGCCCGTGCCCCCTTCCAGAGTCCGGCCCGGCATCGTTCTGTTATCCACATCGCTCATCGTTCCATCCCGATGTCCGAGCTCATTGTACAGCATGGGAACCCCGCGTCACGCGGTGAAGCGAAAGCCCCGCCGAGTCGGGCTTCCTGGGCCGCCGCTTTCACCAGGCCCCAGGGCAATGATCGCAATTTTCGCCCAACAAGCTGTATTTTTCATTGACCGCCCGCCATTCGTTTCATTACAATGAATTTGCGTTTGCTGGCACGTCGCGCCAACAACCACATCCGGTGTTTTCGACAAGCGAGTTGTCTATGCGCACACATCAAAAGAGAGGCTTTACCCTGGTTGAACTGCTGGTCGTGATCGGCATCATCGCGATCCTGATTGCGATGCTGTTGCCGGCGCTTCGGCGTGCCAAGGAACAGGGCATGCGAGCCAAGTGCATGAGCAACCACAAGCAGATCGTGACCGCCCTGCACATGTACTGCAACGACAACAAGGGATGGCTTCCCTGGCCCAACTGGGGCGACCCGGATACGCAGGTCGTCCCGGGCTGGCTCTATGATGGCAGGGTCTTCAACTACTCCTCGCGCAATTGCAGGGAGGACTCCATCAAGACGGGTCAGTTCTACAAATACATCAAGACCGTGCAGGTGTATCGGTGCCCGTTTGAAACGCCGCCCTATCTGAGCGGCTTCGGCAATCCCGGCAGCGTCCATGAGTTCACCAGCTATGGCATGAACGGGGCCGTCTGCGGCTTCAACGCTTATCCGCAGAAGTTTTTCAAGCTCCAGCAGTTCAAGGGCGATGCCATCGTCTTCTGGGAACTGGACGAGACCTACAACAAGCGCACGGGCGGCGGCGCGGACATCTACAACGACGCCTCCAACTACCCCTACGAGGGACTGACCCTTCGTCACGGCAGCGGCAACGTCGGCAAGAGCGCCGGCGGCATCGTCAGCACCTTTGGCGGCAACACGGAATGGATTCTGGTTTCCGATTACGACAGGGAAGCGGCCAGCACGACACGATCCCGCCTCTGGTGCGTGCCGTCGTCAACCGGGAGCGCCAACGGGCGTTAACGCACACCACGACAATCACCATCTGCTCGCCGCGATGCCCCGCATCGCGGCGTTTTTCGTGCGCCAGTCGATACAAGTCATCAAACCGGCAATCGGTGTGCAACGCCGGCAATCGCTCCTTGTACCACCTTTCAAGGAGACTCCTTCATGCGTCAATTTCCTCGCGGCCTGTCTCGCCGTCAGTGGCTGAAGGCTTCGGCCACGGCGGCCGGGGTGATGATCGTTCCGCCCTCGGTTCTAGGCGCGCCGGACCATGTGCCCCCCAGCGAAACGCTAGGAGGGGCGCTGATCGGCTGCGGCGGGCGCGGGCCGGGAACCTACAAGGAAATGACCAAGGAACTGAACGTCGAGCAACTGGCGCGATGCGACGTGAAGTTCAGGAAGACGGCCGACCAGAAGACGACTTACGTCGATTTTCGCTACGTCCTGGACCGCAAGGATATCGACATCGTGGCCATCGCCACGCCACCGCACTGGCACGCGCTGATCAGCATCGCGGCGGCCGAGGCGGGCAAGGACGTTCTCTGCGAAAAGCCGATGACGCGCACCATCGCTGAAGGCCGGGCGGTGGCAAACGCCTTCAAACGCTACAACCGCGTTTTTCAGATCGGCACGTTCGGGCGATTCGGCATGGCACAGAACAAGGACAACGTGCAGATTCGCAAGCTGATGACCAGCGGATTGATGAAGGAATGCAAGGGGGTATACGTGCGTCGCGGAGGGTTCAAGGTCAAGGAATGGAGCGGCCGACTGGATCAGCCCGAGGCGCCGGTGCCGGACTGGCTGGACTGGGACCTGTACTGCGGGCCGTCGCCGCTCAAGCCGTTCGTGCCGTCGCGTTATGGCGGCACGCACCGCTGGTACTGGGATTACGAGAACGGGGGCCTGGGTGACATGGGCCAGCACGCGATGGACCCGGTGGCCTGGCTGTATGGACTGGACACGACATTTCCGGTGGAGGTGGAGGCCAGTGCGCCGCCGGCGCACCCGGAAGTGACGGGAATGTGGGCCTGGGCCAAACTGAAATACGCCAACGGGTTCACGCTGGTGCTGGAGAGCGGCGAATGGGGCGAGCCCTCGGGGCTCAGGAGCGCCAGTGTGAAGGTGGAGGACCTGAGCGAGCAGGACCGGGAGAAACTTAAGGAGATGCCCGACCCCGAGCCGCTGTTGACGTTCGCGGAGGCGGTCAAGGCCCGCAAGCCCGCCGGCGGCAACGCCGAGGCCGCCTATCGCACGGTGGCGATCTTGCACCTGGCGAACCTGGCGATCCGCACGGGCCGGAAGATCCACTTTGATCCGGTCAGCGAGCGGGCCATCGGCGACGAGGAAGCCAACCGGCTGATCGATCAGCCGATGCGAGCCCCCTGGCACCTGTGACTGACGAATGATACGTGATGCGTGAGGGGGAATGGAGAAAGCAATGCCCTTGACCGACGACATCGCCGCGCTTGTCGAGAAGATGCCGGAACTGGACGTGACCCCGGCGCCCCCCGCTTCTCAGCCGGACGGCAAGCCGGCCCCCAAACCGGAAATCGACCCGCGCCATTTCAAGGGCAAACTCACCGGGCCGCGATGGGAAGCGGCCGCGAAGATCTACGACGCGGTTCTCTCGCGGCCCGGCGGCATCGGCGCACTGATCGACCTGGTGAAGGAAAACGACTTTGGCCCGGCGTACAAGGCACGGTATGTGCTGCACGGGCTGACCGTGTACGTCTGCCGACCTGGCAAGGAGTCGCAGCGGGCGGCCGTCAGATCGGCGCTGGTGAAGGGCCTGGAAGGCGATCGTCCCAAGTCGATCAAGGCGACCTTCATTCACCTGCTCCGCGTCTGCGGCGATGCGTCGGTCGTGCCGGCGCTGGCGCCGATGCTGGCCGATCCGGAGTTGTGCGATGCGGCCGCCGCGGCGATGGTGACGCTGGGCGGCAATGCCAGTGATCTTCTTCGCGGTGCTCTGGCGACGCAGGACAGGCGATGCAGGCTGGCAATCATCCAGGGGCTGGGCTATGCGAAGAATGCAAAGGCAGTCGATGCCCTGATTTCGGCCGTCAATGATGCGGATGGGGATGTGAAGGTGACGGCACTTTGGGCGCTGGCGCGAATTGCCGATCCGCGAGCGGTTGCGGTGACGCTGAAGGCCGCCGATGAAGGCGAAGGTTGGCTCAAGACGCAGGCGACCAAAAGCGCGATTCAACTGGCGGAGAACCTGGTGGCCGCAGGTCGCAAGGGTGACGCCGTGCGCATCTATCGCCACCTGATCGAGACGCGAAAGGACCCCAAGGAGCAGTACATCCGTGAAACGGCGCAGCGGGCGATGGAGGCGATGGACTGATCAGCGCCGGCAAAACCATTCCGGACACGGTGGCGCAGTCGCGAAGATGCGCGGCCTATTTGGTTATCTCCACGACACAGTCAAACCACTCGCCCAGGCGTTCGCTGCCCAAGGTCACGTCCAGGCCGATGATATGGACGCCGGGCGGGGCGCCGGCCGCCTTGAGCCGAATCGGGAACGCCTGCCGCGCACCGGCCGCCAGGTCCGCCTCCACAACAGGCGGCTCGGCCGCCAGTCCCGGGGGCGCATGAATCGCCACCCGCATCCGCTGGGCGCGATCGCGGATGTTGCGCAGGTTGAGCTTCACCTCGCCGAAATCGCCTTTCAGCGCAACCCGGTAAGGCTCGACACGAACCCAGAAGGGGTCGAACCAGTGGTAGTAATCGTCAAAGCAGCTCAGAGCGCGGAAGCCCTCGCGCATGTCATAAGCCCAGCGGCGATACCGCTCGATGAACTCGCCCGGACGGTCCATCACGTAGGAGTGGCCTCCCAACAGGATGTCGGGCTGAAGCTCGGCCAGATACTCGGCCGCATAGATATAGCCTTCCTCCAGGATCGCGCTATTCCGCGCGACGACGGCCTCATGGCCGGTCTGCTCCGGGTCGTCGGGATCGCCGAAGAGGTTGTCGCCGGTGAACGCGACTTTCTTCCCGTCGATCATGCCGTGCATGCAGAGGGCGAACTCGGTCTGGCCGGGCATCCAGTCGATGGTGAACTTGTATCCCTCCCACTCGAAGCTCTCGCCATCCTTGAAGAGCCGATCGAATTTCAGCCCGTCGATGCCGCTGCCGTAGGCCTGGATCGGCGCAGCGTAGTCGAAGCGCTCGGGATGTTCGCAGACATCGGCCATGCGATTCAGCGCCCAGATCTTGGCGCCGTACTTTTCGCGCAGGTGCGGGGCCTGGAGAAAATGGTCGCCGTGCATGTGGGTGATGACGGCCGCGTCGATGATCTTCAGCCCCAGCCGGCGTTTCATGCCGTCGATGGCCTGATCGAGCATATTCGTATCCAGCAGGCCGCAATCGACCACCAGTGCCCGGCCGTTGTCCGAAAGGATCAGGTAGAAGTTGGGGAACTGGTTCGGTCCGCGAAACTTGTAGATGTGGGGAGAGACGCGCCAGACGTGGGGAACCTCGCTGGGTCGGGAAACCTTGTCCTGTACGACCCCGGTGAAGCTGTTGACCGGATAGCCCCGGCTCAGCAATCGCTCCAGCGCCACCAGTTTTCGCTGGTACTCTTCGAGTTGCTCGGCCGGATCGCGGATCAACGGCCCGTGCGAAGGAAACAGCCACTGCGGTTCGAAGCCCGCGACCAGCGCCGCGGAGTTGGCCAGGGCGTGAATTCCCGATGCGAAACCGTAGTCCCACTCGCTGTCAAACCAGGTGTGCATCCGCGCGCCGTCCAGCATCAGGTCGCCGGTAAATGCAAGCCACCTGTCCCCCTGCCGCAGCAGGTATGACATCGCCCCCGGGCTGTTGCCGCGCGTGTCGATGCACCAGATCTCCAAGCCGCGCCATTCAAACACATCCATCGACTTGAACGCGCGATCGAGTTTGATCGGCACAACGGGCGGGCGAACGTAGCTGGCGCCATGCACGGTGTATTGGTCGCCGAGTTTGACCTGCATCTTTCGGAAGCTGGCGGGTTGCTCGAAGAGAGCCCTTTCGGCGGCCGGTGCGGCCAGTCGAACCCCTGTTCCCCTGAGCTTCGGGGCGCCCTGGCACTGCTCGCGATGATGATGCGTGAACAACACCCATTCCACGTGCTTGACGCCGATTTCCCCCAGGCGGTCCAGCACGCTGCCATCGCCCAGATCGATGAGGATGGCCGATTCGCCATCGCGGAGGATATAGACGTTGCACGTGTCGGACCAGGCGAAGATGTTCGTTGCGACTTCCCTGAAACCTGCGGCCAGGGCCGCGGAAGATGCCATCACCCACGCAAGCAGCCCCGCGAGAAACGCACGTCGCGTCATAGCGCCTTCTCCAGAATGCCCGCCAGAACACCATCACCCAACGCCACCGGATTGTACCTCATGCTGCTGGCTTTCTTCGCCAGTTCGACCATGGGCGCAACATCCTTCGCCGACAGGCCGAACCGCGACAGTCGCGGGATGCTCAGCTGTCGAAGCAGGTCGGAGCAGAATTGCACGCAGGCATCGATTGCCTGGCCGTCGTCCATGGCCGGCTTCCCGCGGATGACCCGGCCCACATCGGCATAGCGGCGCAGCACGGGGTGGCCGACCGACTGCGCCCGCAGGGCCTCGACGTTGGCCTCGATGACATGCGGCAGCAGGGCCGCACATACAACGCCGTGGGGGACTGGAAAATTGCCTCCCAGGGGCGCGGCAAAGCCGTGCACCGCTCCAAGCCCCGCGTTGGACAGGGTGATGCCGCTGAGCAGGGCGGCCAAGGCCATGTCCTCGCGGGCGGCGATGTCTTTACCGTTCTGATAGGCGCCCAGCAGCGAGCGGGACGCCAGCTCGATTCCCTTGATGGCCAGGGCGTCGGTGACGGGTTGCGCGCCGGTGGAGGTGTATGATTCGATGAGCTGGCAGAGCGCATCCATTCCCGAGCTGGCCGTTGTTTCGGGCGTCAGATCCACGTGAAGTTCCGCGTCGATCAGAGCCAGCCGCGGCAGCAGCAGTTCGCTGCGGATGCTGGCCTTGAACTGCTTTTCCGGACAGGAGATGACGGCATTGCGCGTGGCCTCGGCGCCGGTGCCGGCGGTGGTGGGAACGGCGATCCACGGTGCTGCCGGGCGGGCGATTTTCCACCCCCTGCCGACGACTTCCATGTAATCCAGCGGCTCGCCGCCGTTGCCAAGCAGGCCCGCCGCGGCCTTGGCCGCGTCGATTGCGCTGCCGCCGCCCAGGCCGATGATGCAGTCGCACCCGCGCGATCGGGCAAGGTCGAGCGCCTGCTGCACGTCGGCCACCTTCGGCTCGCCCTTCAACTCGAAGTACTCGGTCGCGGCCGGATCGAGCAGGGCGCTAATGCGGGAAAGAGTGGACCGACCGACGTTGTGAATGACGAGGCTGGCCGATCCCAGCCCCTTGATCAGTTCCGGCAGCCGCGTCACGGAACCCCGACCAAAGATGATCCGCCCGACATTGAGCATCTCGAAGCCGTTCATGGTCGGGCAGTCTAACTCCAGATCAGGCAAAAGCGCAGTGCCGTTCTTCGGCACCGGAGGCATATCTAACGCCTTCCTTACATGCCATGGTTGGCATCGGCGAAAATTTCGCGCACAAGCCATGGAGCTTCTGGTATACTCTCGCGGGTCATCTCTGTCGGATTGCCGTTGAAGCACATCTGGGAAGAAAGGTCGGCCATGAACCGCGACACCGTCGAAGATCCGCGGGAGGGAACCCAGGACCTGTCACAGGATGCGTTGGACAGTTCGCCCGCAACGGGATCCCGCGGGCTGAGCGAATCCCACCATGGCACGCGCGTCAAGGTCTGCTGCGTCTGCGGCAAGGATGTCTCGCACGAGAAACGCTACAAGGATGCGCGGGGCAAGTACTGGTGCGAGGAGTGCAACGAGGATGACCATCAGCGGAAGCACCCCGTCGATTGCGCCGACTGCCACAAGCCGTTCAGGCGCAAGCAGCTCGAAGAGATCGAGAACGTGCTGGCGTGTCACGAATGCGCCGAGAAGCGCCGCGTGGCCGCCCGGCGCGCCGCCGCCCGCATCAAGGCGGCCGAGGAGGAGCTCAAGCAGGATCAGGAGCGGCACCGCCACTGGATCGAGGCCGCCGTGGTGGTGATCGTGGTGGCGGTGGTGGCGCTGGTGCTGTACAAGGTCGTTCTTTAAGCGCGCGCCGCGTCCGCCGCTTGCCAGGCCCGTCGCGCGAAAGCGTCATCCCATATCCCCGCAGACGTACGTGGGCAAGCGTCTCCGCTTGCCCATGTCACGCGACTCGCGTTGTTAATTCGCCGACTGCTACTCCTTCGGCACCGCCCCGGCCAGCACGGCGTATTCATCCAGCGCGGCCCGGTCGCCGCTCATGATCTGTTCGAGATTGGCCCTGATCTGGGGCAGGTTCCTCTCGATGAATCGCCGGGCCACGACCTTCTTCCGGTCGTTCTTCCTCGCCTGGCCGAGGAACAGGTGCCCCACGATGATCGCGATGGCGCAATCCACCAGCCGCCGACCGTGAAGGTCCATGTACTCGGCGCCCTTCTCCTTCATCAGCGCGATCGCCTTGAGCACCTCGCCCTTGGCCGCGACGAGCTTCGACTTGAGTGCGCCAAGCGCCTCGTCGGCATACGCCGCCTGTTCGAATTCGTCCACGCGTTTCTCGAACGCGCCCGAGCAGACGCCGCGCACGGCCGCCACAATCTGGAGCTGGCTTGTGCCCTCGTAGATCGTCGTGATGCGGGCGTCGCGGAGGTAGCGCTCGGAGGGGTAGTCCTTCATGTAGCCCGACCCGCCCAGCACCTGGATCGCATCCGTCGCCACCTTGATGCACATCTCGGACGCGTAGTACTTGCTCATGGGCGTGAGCATGCCGTTGAGGCGCTTGAGCGATCGGCTCAGTTCCTTGCGCCGCTTGGCCTGGGCCGGGTCAGACGGGGGATTGGTCGCCAGGATGCGCAGGTTGTTGTTTTCCAGGTCGCACACGCGGCTGGTCTCGTAGGTCAGCGCCCGGGCGGCCTCCAGGTGGATCTTCATGTCGGTGACCATCTCGGCCACGGCCGGCAGTCTTTCGATCGGCACGCCGAACTGCTTCCGCGTGTGGGCGTACTTGCGCGCCACGCGGAAGGCGGCCTCGGCGATGCCCAGCGACTGGGCCGCGATGCCGACGCGGGCGCCGTTCATCAGGCTCATCACGTACTCGATCAGCCCGCGCTGCCGCTGGCCGATCAGCTTGGCCGGTGCGTCGTCATAGACGATCTCGCATGTCGGCGAGCCGTGAATCCCCAGCTTTTCCTCCAGGTGGCGCACCCGGATGCGCGGGCCCTTTTCGGCCAGGAACAGCGACAACCCGCGGCCGTCGCTGATCTCCGGCTCGCTGCGGGCCAGCGTCAGCAGGATCTCGCCGCAGCCGTTGGTGATGAAACGCTTCACGCCCGTCAGCCGCCACTGCCCGTCGCTGTCCTGCCAGGCCTTGAGCTGCACGGCCTGGAGGTCCGAGCCGGCGTCCGGCTCGGTCAGCACCATCGCGCCGGTCAGCTCTCCCGTGCTGAAGCGGGGCAGGTACGCATCCTTGATTTCATCGCTGGCGTACGCGTAGATCGTCTCGGCAATCCCCTGCAGGCCAAACAGGTTCATCAGCGAGGCGTCCGCCCGGCTGACGATTTCCGTGGCCATGGTGTAAACCAGGTTCGGGCAGTTCAGCCCGCCGTACCTGCGCGGCAGGGTGAAACCCATCAGGTCCGCCCGCGAAAGCACGGCCAGGTTTTCGCGCACCTTGGGATGCAGCGTCACCGTGCCATCCTCGTTGAGGGTGTTGCCCTCCTGGTCCACGTGCTCGGCGTTTGGGGCGATGCGGTTGGCGGCCACATCGCCGACGATGGTCAGGATGCGCCGGTAATTGTCGATGGCGTCGGCCGCATCGAGCGGAGCGCACTCGTCCCCGTCGGCGCCGGCGAAGTTGTCTTCCTGCTCCGCGGCGATCTCCGCCAGGTCGATGTGCGAGAAGAGGAACTGGATGTCGTCGTTGTCGGTGAAGAAGTTGGCCATGTCTATTGTCCGTGGTCAGTGGTCCGTAGTCAGTTGCGGGGTCCTTGGTCCTGTTGTCAGTTGTCGCTGCGGCGCGTGCCTATGGATTTCAAATACGCATTAAGCGTTGGCGCCAACTCTTCCATGATGGGCTTGAGGCGCGCCACATCCTGGTCTCCAATCAGGGTGCGGCAATAGGCTCGGCGGAGGAAATGCTTGACCTCGTGCATCGAGCCTCTTGCAATCTTCACGAACCGCCGGTTCTCCTTGTATGAACCTCGCCCTGCTCCCTCGGCAATGTTGGCGCCGATACTGTCCGCGGCTCGGACCAGTTGCTCGCCCACGGTCTGCCTGGCGAAGGACTCCCACGGCGCTACGATATTCCAGATCTCGTCGGCCAGCTTCTCGGCCAACCGGTAAACTCGAAGTTCTTCGAAAGCCGTGCGCGCCATGGTAGCCCCACAACTGACCAAGGGACAACTGAACCAACAACGGACTACGGACAACTGACAGCAGACTATGCACGTTCTTTAATCGCTTTAATCATCATCGGGATGACCTTGTTGATGTCCCCCACGATGCCGTAGTGCGCGACGCCGAAGATGGGGGCGTTCCTGTCCCAGTTGATCGCGATGATCTTGGCGCTTTCTTCCATTCCGGCCCGGTGCTGCACCGCGCCGCTGATTCCGCAGGCTACATAAAGCGCCGGGCGGACCGTCGTGCCCGTCTGGCCGATCTGGTGTTCCTTGCTGATGAAACCCCCGTCCACGGCCGCTCGGCTGGCGCCGACCGCCCCGCCCAGCGCGCCGGCCAGGTCATGGATGAGCTTGAAGTTCTCCTTGCTGCCCACGCCCCCGCCGCCGGCCACGATGATGCGTGCGCCCTTGAGGTTCACCTTCTTCTTCTCGCGGTGCCGCTCGATCAGCTTCAGCGCCAGGTCAAAGTCGTTGAACTGGACCTGTTCCTCGATGATCTGGCCGCTCCGCCGCGGGTCGCCGTTGCCCAGCGGCATCACGCCCTCGCGAACCGTCGCCATTTGAGGCCAGCGGTCGAAGTTGATGATCGTCGCGATGATGTTCCCGCCGAACGCCGGGCGGATCTGGTACAGCAGGTTGGTGTACTGCTTCTTTGTCTTGATGTCGGTGTACTCGCCGATCTGAAGATCGGTGCAGTCGGCCGTCAGACCGGCCCGCATCTCCGACGCGATCCGCGGCGCCAGGTCGCGCCCAAGCGGCGTCGCCCCGTACAGCACGATCTGGGGCCTGTGCTTCGCGATCAGCTGGCACATCACCCGCGCGTAGGGCAGCGTGCGGTAATACTCCAGGTTGGTGTCATGGACGTAGTACACCCGGTCCACGCCGTGGGCGATCAGCCGATAGGACAGCTCGCGCACGTTCCACCCGGCCAGCACGGCGCCCACCTTGACGCCCAGCGTGTCGGCCAGTTGCCGGGCCTTCCCGCACAGTTCCAGCGAAGTCTCCGAAAGATGCTCGTCTTCCTGCTCCGCGAAGATCCAGACCTCGCCTTGGGGATTAGGTTCAATCATGTTGGTCAGTTTGCAGCATGCAGTTGGCAGTTCGCAGTTCGCAATCGGCCGCCGGCGATGAGCAGTTGCTGCCAACCGCCCACCGCCGACTGCCGATTATCCGATGGTGTGATCCACAATCAGCTCATGAATCATCTGCTTTACACCTTCCGGCGTCGCGGGGATTTCCGTGTACCCTTCCTTGGTCAGCACGATCGACTGGACACGATGCACCTTGGTCGGGCTGCCGGCCATGCCGCACCACTGCAGATCGGCCTTCACCTCGTCCAGGTCCCACTGCTCGATCAGCAAACCCGCCTTCTTCAGCGACTGAACGCGCCGGGCCTGCTCCTTCTCACGTTCGGCGGCGTCGGCGATGGTCTTGCTCAATTCCATGCCGATTTCCATCGCGGCGCGGGCCTTCTTCATGCGCATCACGCGCTTGGCGGCCGCCGGACGCGGAACATAGCCGGTATCCAGAACGGTCAGCAGCACCGGCAGCCGGCCTTCGATGATCTCCCAGCCGTTGCCGACATTGCGCCTCACGCGGATCGTCCGGCCACTGAGTTCGGTCACTGCCTCCAGATAGGTCACCTGTGGAATCCCCAGTTTCTCGGCAAGCTGCGGACCGACCTGGGCCGTGTCGCCGTCGATTGCCTGCCGCCCGCAGAAAACCAGGTCATACCTGCCGATCCTCCGCACCGCGCAGGAGAGGATGTAGCTGGTGGCCAGAGTATCAGAGGCGGCGGCCCGACGATCCGAGATCAGGATCGCCCGGTCGGCCCCCCGGTAGAGGCATTCACGGAGGACCTCGCAGGCGTTGGGCGGACCCATGGTGACGGCCGTGACGGTTCCGCCGAACCGGTCGCGGACATCCAGTGCCGCCTCAAGCGCATGTAAATCGTCCGGATTGAAGATCGCAGGCAGCGCCGCCCGATTCACCGTGCCGTCGGCCTTCATGGCCTCGCCGGTGATATTGGCGGTGTCCGGCACCTGCTTGACGCAAACGATCGAGTCATAAGCCAAGGGGCTGTCTCCTTCAAAGCGCTCGCTGTTCCCCACGATACAAGAGGCGGATAGTAAACTGGCAGGCTGGCACTTCGTCAAGCGATTGAGGATAAAAGCGTCCTGTTTTGGGGTGGACTGCGGTACGTTCGGCTGCAAATCGCTGTCTTACAAAGCATTATGTAGCACGGGGATCTCACCCATGCTATGGGACCCGTCCTCGCGATGCTGACCGCCGGCCACGGGAGGTGTCGCACAACGTGGCCGGAGAACACTGCTGCCAACCTTTTTACGGCACCAGCACGATCTTCCCATGCGATCCCGGAGCCATGATCGCCTCGTGCGCCTTGGGCGCATCGGCCAGCGGGAAACGCCTGCCGATGATCGGACGATAAGTGCGGTTCTCCAATCCCGCAACCAAAGCCGCGTGGATCGTCTGATAATCCGCCTCCGTTGCATTGAACAGGGCCATTCCCCGGATGTCCGCATCGCGGGCCATCGTGTTGCGCGGGTTGATCTCCACCGTCCCGCGCGAACCGATCACGACCACCCGGCCATTGCGCGATAACACCTCCAGGTCCTTGCCGAGGTTGACGTTGGCCAACATCTCCAGGATCAGGTTCACGCCCTGCCCGCCGGTCAGGTCCATTAGCTGCTTCAGGTAATCCGGGTTCTTGTGGTCCAGCACATGATGCGCCCCCTGCTCGGCCACGAGCTTTCGGCCTTCCTCGGTGCCGCCGGTGCCAAAGACCACCAGCCCGGCCGCCCGCGCGATCTGCACGGCCGCCGTCCCCACGCCGCCGGACGCCCCATGCACCAGCACCGTCTCGCCGGGTTTGGCCTGTCCGCGCTGGAAGATCGCCCGCCAGGCCGTCGCATAGGCCACGCCCATGGCCGCCCCCTGCTCGAAGCTCACGTGCTGCGGCAGCGGGTGGACCTGGTTCTGATCCGACAGCACGAGTTGCGCGTACGTCCCGCTGACCGACCCAGCCACGTACACGCGATCACCGACCTTCACGCGCGTCACCCCCGTGCCGACCGTTTCCACGACCCCGGCCGCTTCGGTGCCCGGGATAAAAGGAAACGTTCGCTGCCCGTAGGCGCCTGAGCGAATATAAACCTCCACTGGATTGACCCCGACGGCCGACGCCCTGACCACCACCTGGCCGGGTCCGGGCTGCGGCTCGGGAGCATCTTCGTGCCTGAGCACCGAGGGTTCGCCGAACTGATGGACTCGAATGGCCTTCATGGCAGATATGATAGCGGTGGACGGGGCAACAAAGAAACCGGGGAAGCGCGCGGGCGGGCATCACTGATCCACAGCCTGGCGGACCAGTTGATCGCGGCCAAGGGGGTCAAGCACGGCAAACTCACCGTCACCAGCACGGGCAAGGACCTGACCTGAGAAAGGCCCGGTCGCCAGTTTCGCACGGGGCGGGAAAGCCGCTAACATCGGCCGGCATGAACAGCACACTTTCGAGGATCGGGACCGACAACAGCGTCCTTCTGGTGGTGGACCTTCAGCAGAAACTGTTGCCGGCAATGACGGATGCGGCCGGGTGCGTGGCGGCTTCGATCCGGCTGATCTCGGCGGCGCGGGTCCTGGACGTGCCGATGGTGGTGACCGAGCAATATCCGGCCGGCCTGGGCAGGACCTGCGAGGAGGTTGCGGCGGCGCTGCCGGAAGGACCGGCAATCGAGAAGACGCGGTTTTCCGCCTGTGTCGAGCCGGTCTTGTCTCGGCTGAAGGGACTGGGCCGACCGAACGTGCTGGTGGTGGGCATCGAGGCCCACGTGTGCGTGCAACAGACGGTGCTGGACCTGCTGCGGAACGGCTACGGGGCGTTTGTATGCGCCGACGCGGTGAGTTCGCGGCGGGCGCTGGATCGTGACACGGCATTGGCCCGCATGCGTCATGCGGGCGCGGTGATCACGACGACCGAAAGCGCGATCTTTGAAATGCTGGGCGAGGCCGGGACGGCGGCATTCAAGCAAGTGCTGAAGATCGTCAAGTGAGAACCCGAGGGAACTGGCCGCGCGGTATAATTCGACGCATGATCCACCCTTCGCGCCGCCGCGTACTGGCCGCCTCGATCGCAGCGATTCCCGGCGTCCGCCTGCTGGGCGGAGAACCCGCCGCCGGGACCTTCTATCTTCCGGAGAATCCGCGATACACCATCTTCGACTCGGTTGCCGATTCGCTGCGATTCACAACGGGCAAGTGCCTGACCACCTGCAACGGGCACGTCTGCGCCACCAGTTCGTTCGTGGATCCCGAAGGCACGGCCATGCTCTGGCACGACTTTGGCCCGCTGGAGGGTCCGGGCTGGGCCGCCAACGCCGCCGGCGGAGCGTATGAGCTGCTTTCCTGGGGGCGGTTCACGGGCGACGCGGCGATGCAGCGCACGGCCCTTTCCATTCTCGATCATGTGCTGAACAACGGCTTTCTTGACGGGGAGACGGGGCTGATCCGCGGGTATCGCCACATTCAGCGGGATCAGATCGTCCTGAATTTCAAGCACAACAGCGACTGGTTCTGCCCCGGTTCCAACGCCAAGGTGGCCACGCAACTGTTGCTTTGCTCCGACCTGGACCGGCGGCGCAAGGACAGGCTGCGAGCGGCGGCACTGGCGTATTCGCGCTGGATGGATGCCCATCTCAAGCCGCTGGCAAACGGCTGGTTCCCGCGCCGCTGCACACCCGCGGGCGAACATTACACGCAGGCTGCCGAGGGCGGGAACGACAAGTTCTTCGCGTCCAGCGCCGACGGGCTGTTCATCCTGCAACTGTGGGCGGAACTGATCGCGCGCGGACTGGCCGATTACCGCCAGAAACTGGCCGCGGGGCTCCGCGTGTTCCGGCAGGCCGGGCCGTTCCTCTCCAGCATCAACCACGACACGTACGACCCTGAGGAGAATGTCTCGATCTCCGTCGCGTTTCGCGTTTTTCGGCGGTGCGCGGAGGTGCTGGACGACCGCGAACTGCTCACCTATGCCCTGGAGAAGATCCTGCCGCGTTTGGACCGCTTCAAGATGGCCGAGGACCGCAACGGGGTGGCCACCCGGGGCCTGCTCTACATGGAGGATTCATGGGACACGGCCTACCTGTGGGAAAACGCCGAAGCATCGCTGGCCTTCATGGAAGCCCACACCGAAACAAGGAGCCGATCTTATCTGGCCGATGCCCTGACGATTCTGCGAGCGTGTGCGAAACATCATTACGGCCCGCACGGTTTTCTCACGGAAGGGGTGGATTGGAACAACCACGTCGGCCAGCAGCATCACATCAACAACGAGAGATTCGCGGCCATCAAGTACACCGAGCCGTTCCTGAATAATCAGCATATTGCCGAACCGACGCTCTATTACCTCACCCGCCATGCAACGGTCGAAGACCGCGAAGGGCGCAAGGTCTATCGGGATTACGAGGGCAATGTGCTGGCCAGGATCTGACGATACGGCGGGGCCGCGGAAGGGACACACGCGGCCTCATTGTGGCCGGTCGACGCGGGGCGCGGCTCCCGGCAGGCCGAAGGTGCGCAGGATGCCGACCTGCTCCAGCACATCGCGGGTTGCAGGCACGGACAGGAGCTTGCGATAGGTGGGCGGCATGAGCTTGATGGTCGCGGGCTTGCCGGTGTCCGGGTCGAGCAGCACGGTCCTGCCATCGGTCGTGGGCACGGCCAGTGCTCCGCCGGCTGGAACCGGGGGGCCTGCGATGCGCGTCGGGGACGTTGCCTGCCAGGTCCATCTCGTCTTGCCGGTTTGCACGTCGATGCCGGCCAGGACTGCGCCGGCGAAGACCACCGTGGTGGTCGTGGCCGACACGAGCGTGGGCGCCGGACCGGCGGCCAGAGTCCATCGCTGCCCGCCGCCGTCTGAGTCCAGCGCGATGACCGCCGCCGTGTCCTGTGGAGCGAAAACCACGCGGTCCCCCGCCACAGCCGGGGTGTTCCGCCACCGCAGCAGCCGGTTGGGATCGGCCGGGGGAGGCAGGCTGGCCGGGCTTTCGACCGGCGGGGCGCGGTTGGTGCGGTCGCGCCACACGGCCTGTTCCGGGGAATCCTCGTAGATGCGGTACCAGCGAAGCTGCCCGTCGAAGCGTCCGACGCAGAACGCCACGCCGACGTTGGGCGACAGGTAGACTGCATCGCCCGCGACGGCCGGTTCGGCCTGGTCGAAGAAGTCGTCCCACCCCGGTGGATCCTGCCTGCGGCCGCGAAGTTCCAACATCGTTCCCAGCGGGGTCTTGAACAGCACCTCGCCGTTGAGAAGGTCGATCGCGAGCAGTTGCAGACTGCCCGAGGCGGGGGAGTATTCCACGCCGACCGCGTAGAGATATCGGCCCGACAGCGCCGCTGCGGATACGATGCCCAGGCGGTCATAAGCCGGCAGGCCCTCGCTGGACCAGAGCAGCTTGCCATCCACCGCCCGGTAGGCGCGCAGGCAGGCATCGCGACCGACGGACATCTGCTGCCGGGCGACGACGATTTGCGTTCCCGCCGACGCGGAAAACACGACGGGCGAGAAGACCGGGCCTCGACCGCGACCCGGCGCGCGATCGGGCGACGACTTCGACCATGTCTCCCCCGCGGCCTGGCGCCACAGGAGGGTCCCGTCCTCCCGGACGGCCAACAGGTTCCGCGCTCCTGCGACGTAAAACACCCGATCGGCGACAATCGGCAGGTACCGGGCCGCGTGAACATGCTCGGTGCGATTGTACCAGATACCATCACTCAGCACGGGCCCTCGATATCCCGCCAGGCGCTGGGCGACCTGCGCTGCGCGCAACTGGGCCTCGGGCGGCAAGTCGCCGGGGGACTCCTGATTCATGACGCGGCAGACGGCCATGACCTGGGCTGTCGCGGCATCGGGCCTCCATCCCCGGGCGACGGCCAGGTTGAAACAGGCCGACGCCGCGGCGAAGTCGCCCCACTCCGCGGCGCGACTGGCGGCCGCGGCCAGGGCCGTGGCCGCAACCGACGAGAAGGGGTAGCGACGGGCCACGCCGTAGAACTGGTCCGGGCGGGCGCCGGGATCGCGCCGCACGCCATCAAGGGCCGCGCGGGCCGCAGGATCGAACCTGCGCGAGAACTCCTCGGACAGTCCGCGGACATGGGCGCGAGTCACCCTGGCCAGCCAGGTGTCCACGGAAACCGCCGTGTCAGGGTCGATGGCCACGAGACTGGCCGCGTGCTCGTGCAGGAGGGTGTCGATCCGCGGAACCGCATCGGCCAGCCGCCCATTCTCAAGATCCGCCACGATCGGCCCCAGCGCGTCGGCACCGGCAAAGCGGGGTGCGGGCGGCTCAAACCGGGGCGACGCGGCACAGGGCATCCCCCCGGAGAAGATCACCAAGAGAATTCCCGACAGAATCCGGTGGCGCATCGTCGTTTGCCTGAATCCAATCATAGCAACTGCGGCGGCCGAATGGTTCCGGCCGCGACCCGGCCGCAGGGCGCCGCGGCGGCCCCGGGCGGCCCCGGGCGGAGTCCATCGGACGAATCCCCGGCACCTCCGGCCGGGTTTTTGATTTGAGTTTCCGGCGACGGAACCTACGCTACCAGCGGAATGATATTGCGGCTCAGGCACATCTGCCGGGTTTTGCTGCGGGGCCTGCTTGCGGCGGGCCTCCCCTTGGCCGCTCTCGCGGCATCCCCGGCAAATGCGCCGGACGAATCGGCCATCTCGGCGGCAATCGCCCAACTCGGCGACGCGAGCTTTGAAAAGCGGGAGGAGGCCAGCCGGCGGCTGTGGGCGATGGGCGCAGCGGCCGAGCCGGCCCTGCGGCGGGCCATGACGGACCCGGACCCCGAAATCGCGGCGCGCGCCTCGGCCATTCTCGCGGACTTTCGGATGGGCCTCCATGCCGACACCCCGCCGCAGATCGTCGAGCAGGTCCGGGCATATCCAGCGGCAACGCTGGCGGGCAGGCAGCAGATCATCCGATCCCTGGTCAATGCCGGCCCTGAGGCCCTGCTCCCCCTGGCCGGCCTCTGCGCGGGCGAGACAAACCGGGCGCAGCGCGCGATGCTCTTCGCGGACCCTGCACGGCGCGTTGGGGAGGCGGTCGGCGCATACATCGCCGCCGGCGACCTTGACGCCGCGGCGCGCCTGCTGGAGATGGGCAATCTCTCGGGTCTGGACGAATCGCATCGTTCCTACACCGCATTCTGCCTGCTCACCGGGCGATTGGACGAGGAACTGGCCAGGCGCCGAGCCGACGTTCAACAGGACATTCGATCCGGCGAACTGGCGGTCCTTCGCCATCTGTATCGAGCCAAGGGGGAACTGGCCGGGGCGAGATGGGTTGCGACCAGCCTCGGCGACGAGTCTCGCAACGAGGCGATCCTGCGCGAGCAGGAGGACTGGCGGGCGCTGGTGAACCTGGCGCAGCGCGGGTTGTTCAACGAACCGGAAAACATCGAGCGGCTGGGATTCCTGGCGACCTACCAGCGACTGGCGGGCGATGGCGAGGGATTCGAAGCAACCATGCGCCAAATCGCACGACAGGCGCAGTCGCCGGGAATGGCCTGGTACGTGGCCGAGGTCATGTTCCTGAACGATCGGGCGCAGCAAGCCATCGATGTCCTGATCGGCGGCGGCCTGCTGCGCGAGGCGATGCACGTCCTGATCGCACAGGACCGGTACGCGGAAGCGCTGGCGCTGGTGGAAAGGGCCGAGCGGACCAATCACCCCGACCTGCCCCGGATCCGCATGCGCGCCGCGTGGCTGCATCGCACGCTGGGCGACATCGAACATTCCGACCGGCTCTTCGACGACCTGGTCAAGGCCACGCAGGAGCAGGCCGACGCGGCGCTCCACATGTCGCTGCTGCAGGCGATGATCAGGGCGGGCCTGGACGAGCGGGCGTTCGGATATGCGGCCGGCGTGCTGCCGCGCCTGGGTCCAACACCGCAGTTCGTCCAGATGACCGAAGCGCTGTTTCCGGGGCGCGGACCGGAGGCCGAAACCTGGTGCCGCGTCCTCATGTGGCAACGACCGGATGATGCTCCGGCCAGGGTATTGGCGCGGTTGCGGGAATTGATGGAAGGCCGAACGGAACAGGCCGCTCTGGAGGACCTTTTCCGGTTTGCGCTGGGCCGGGCCGACCGACTGATCGGCGCGCGTCAGGGGATGCCCGCGGAGCACCTGACGGCACCGCTGGTGGAGCGCGGGCAAGGCGACCGGGCGGTCGCGATTCTGAGTCAGGTTGCCGCCGAGAACGCCGACGCGGACCTGTGGCTCGAGACCGCCATTCTCTGCTCGGCGCAGAAGCGATGGCAGCAGTGTGCCGATTCGGCGGCGCGGGTGATACAGAAGCACCCGACCAGTTCCATCGCGCACATGCTGCGCGGGCAGGCGATGGGGCGGCTCGGGCTGGACGAGGAGGGCCGGTGTGAAACACTGGTCGGCGCTCTGTTGCCGCTGGGCCGATCGCCGCCGCGGCTGGCGCTGATCCGCGCCCTGGAGCGGGCCGCCCTGCCCGAAGCGGCGCTGGAGCAGAAGCAGGTCCTGCTGCGACTGGCGGAGCCGGATTCGGCGGAATACGGGGAGGTGATGCGGACGATGCCCGGCATGGACGCGGCGGCACAAGCGCGGTGGCGTCAACAGTCAACGATGGAATGCCTGAAGCTCTCCACGAGCTTCGTCGAGCCGGCCGGGTACGTCACCGTCCCGTACCTGATTCACCGGCTTGAAGCCCGCGCGGCGCTGGCGCGAAAGGATGTCAACACCGCCCTGCGACACATCGACGCGGCGCTTTCGCTGATGCCGGCATCCATCGAGTTGCCGATCGAGGTGGTGGGCGATCTGGCGCGGCTCCGCGCCGCTGAACAGGCCGGTCGGGTCTTCGACTCCGTGCTGGCAGCCAACCGGAAGCTGGTCGCCGAGCATCCGCGCTCCGCGAACCTGCACAACTCGCTGGCCTGGTACCTGGCTCGGTGCCGGCGTGACCTGGATACGGCGCTGATGCACGCCCGGAAAGCGGCCGAGTTGTCGCCCGGGAACACGGCCATTCTCGACACCCTGGCGGAGGTGCACTTTCAGCTCGGTGATCGGGAGAAGGCCGAGTCCCTGCTCCGGCGGTGCATCGAGCTGGAGCCGCGCGACCCCCGGCATCGGGCGGCCCTGGAGCGAATCGTCCACTCCAGCCCTGACACCGCACCGCCGGAATGAGCAATCGGCCGGTGCATCGCTTGGGTTGTGCCGAGCAAATGGATATCATCGGCGGTGGAAATGGAACCGGGGGCCGGGTTCGGCCCGGGTGTTCGGCCCGGTGCGGCGCGGAAGCGTCTTTTGAAGTGGTTGGATTATGTCCTGGATTGAGAACCGATTTGAGGAAGGCCTGATTGTCACGAGCGTGGACTTTGCCTTCAACTGGGCAAGGAAGAACAGCCTCTGGCCGATGACTTTCGGGCTCGCGTGCTGCGCGATCGAGATGATGGCGGTCGGTGCCAGCCGGTACGACCTGGACCGTTTCGGGGCCGGGGCATTTCGAGCCACCCCCCGGCAGAGCGACCTGATGATCGTGGCCGGAACAGTCAACTACAAGATGGCCAGCCGGGTGAAGCGGCTGTATCACCAGATGGCCGATCCAAAGTACGTGATCGCGATGGGGGCGTGCACGGTTGGCGGCGGGCCGTATTTCAAGTACGGCTACAACGTCGTCAAGGGCGTGGACCTGATCGTACCGGTGGACGTGTACGTGCCGGGCTGCCCGCCGCGCCCCGAGGCGCTGATCGAGGGGATCATGCGGCTGCAGGACAAAATTTCCAGCAAGACGATCGCGGCCGGGCGCCAGGCGGGGCCGGTCCTCGCCTGAAGCCGGCTCGCGTCATTGCCCCTCGAGGTCCCCGATGACCATGATCCAGCCGGCGTACCACGTCGTGCCCTCATAACGTTTTGGATTGTCAATGACCTCGTTGCGTTTGGCGAGAATCGCCTTCTTGTCGGGCAGGGTGGAATCCACGCGAATTGTGACGGTGTGCCGGCCATCGGGCAGATCCCTGGCCGCCACGAACGAACCCATCCGGTGATAGGTGCAGTACGAATCGAATCGCAAAACGCTCTTGGGCTGCCCGCCGTCAACCGACACCTGCAACTGCCCGCAGTCCGGGCCCAGCAGGTCGTAGATCCCCGCGTAGGTCCCCTTGAAAGCGAAGGATAGTTCAGTGCCCGGTTCCTTGGCCATCCAGAGTTGCGGAAGAAACTTCGCGAAGCTGCGCGCCGGCGACTGGTCAGCCGGCGCCTGCCGCCAGCCCGGCCCCATGCGGGCGCTGCCCAGCGGAACGAGCTTGGCGGCCTGGTAATGGCCGGCGACAAAGGGCTGCCCCAGCGCGCGCGACCCGGGCGTGCCCACGCCGATCAGTTTCTCCCAGGATCGCACGATCGCCTCAAGATACAGCCGGTGGCCGGTTTCCGCGTGCGGATGCACTCCGTCGGACGAGAAGACGATCTTGTCTTTCAGCTTCTCCCGCTCGGCCGGCGAGGCCTTCATGACCAGTTTCCCCTCGCCGGCCAGGCGCACGACCTCCAGGCCCATGTGGATCGTCGGAATCGCGTAATGATTGGCCACCTGCTCCATCGCGCTGGCCGCCCGGGGAAACTTCCCGCCGGCCAGAGTGGGCACAAAACCGTCCACCAGCGTGTACACGAAGCAGATGTCGATGGATGGATCGGCCACCCAGGCCTGGCGAACCATCCCCTCCATGCATTTGTGGATCTGGTCCACCGGCGCGCCGCCGTCGTTGACGGCGAACTCGATGAAGACCAGGTCGGGCCGGTGCCGCAGAACATCCTGCCGGAAACGGAAGACGCCAAGGTCCGATCCCGTCCCGCCGATCGCGGCATTGATCTCGACGATCCTGGCCTCGGGATACCGGCCGGTTAGCCACCTTGTTGTCATGGGACGCCATCCCTCGGCGGCCGTGATGCTTCCCCCGATGTAGGCAATGCGGACCTCTCCACCCGCCGCCAGTTTGCGCAGGGCATTGGGCAAGCCGCCGCGGGCGCGAAGTTCAACGGCGTCGGCCAGTTCGATCTCGGCCGCGCGGACGGGAGCCAGACTCAGAAGCAGAACGATCGCCAACAGGGCGCGCAGAGGATTCATATCTGATCCTACCGGCGCGGCGACGGGTTGTTACTTGGAAGCCTTGGCGGGCGCGGCCGCGGTGGCCGCATCGCCCTTGCGATCGGGGACACGAAAGCGCGTCTCGCAGTGCTTGCACTTGACCATCTTGCCCCGGACCTCGTCCGGAACGCAGAGGATCTTGCGGCACAACAGATTCGGACAGATCAATTGAACAGGCATAGTGTTCCACTGGCGATTATCGGCCGGATGACCCGGCCGGCTTTAGCTTGAAAATGCCCGGCGAGCCGAATCACGCGCACCTGGTTCCCCGCCACGGACGTTCGTGCCATGGTCCTGAACACAACTGGAATAATTGCCGTGGTCCGGATCGCAATGATCGGTGCCGGCAGCGGCCAGGGAAAAGACGGCATGGCTTGCCCAGCTTGATGCGCAGATCGGGGCAACCGCACGGATTTGCCCTACCCATCGCTGGCAGCCGTGGTAGAGTAATCGTACATCATGAGATTCCTCCGCTTTCTTCCCATCGCCTTCCTGGCCGGCATGCACGGCTTTGCCCTGTTTGCGCCGTACCTGGTGGGGATGCTGGCGGTGGCGCATGTGGTCCGCAGTCGGCGGGCATGAGCAGGAAGATCCCTCCCTTTTCCTCTTCTCAAGTCAATTGACCCGGCGCTTTGAGCATGGCGACCGAGGGGCATGGGGACATCATGACACGGCCGCGGGGAGATGGGCAGCGATGCTCAGGGACCGTGTGCCTGCCAAAAACCCCAAGTCATGCTATCTTCTGCACCGCCTGCGCGGGCACCGGCGTCCCGCCGAGCTTGCGCTTGAGGTGTTGCCCCGTGTAGCTCCGCGGCTCGTCGGCCACTTGCTCCGGCGTGCCCGTCGCCACGACCGTTCCGCCGCCGTCGCCTCCCTCGGGACCCAGGTCGATGATCCAGTCGGCACACTTGATCACGTCCAGGTTGTGTTCGATGACCAGCACCGTGTTGCCCATGTCGGCCAGGCGGTTCAGGACGTTCAGCAGGTTGTGGATGTCGGCAAAGTGCAGGCCGGTGGTCGGCTCATCCAGCACATACAGCGTGTGGCCGGTGGCGGTCTTGCCCAGTTCGGTGGCCAGCTTCACGCGCTGCGCCTCGCCGCCGGAGAGCTGCGTGCTGGGCTGGCCGAGGCGCACGTAGCCCAGGCCCACGTCCTTCACGCACTTGAGCATCTGCGTGATGCGGGGGAAATTCTCGAAGAAGCCGCAGGCCTCCTCTACCGTCATCGCCAGCACGTCCGCGATGTTCTTGCCGCGATAGTGGATCTCCAGCGTCTCGGAGTTGTAACGGGTCCCCTTGCAGACCTCGCAATCGACATACACGTCGGGGAGGAAGTGCATCTCGATGCACTTGGTTCCCTGGCCCTGGCAGGCCTCGCAGCGGCCGCCCTTGACGTTGAAGCTGAACCGTCCGGCCTCGTAGCCGCGGATTCTCGCCTCGCGCGTCTTGGCGAAGACCTTGCGGATCTCGTCGAAGACGCCCGTGTAGGTGGCGGGATTGGACCGCGGCGTCCGCCCGATGGGGCTCTGGTCGATCTCGATCACCTTGTCAATCCTGGCGGCGCCGTTGAGCTGCCTGAACGCCCCCGCCCTGGCGCGCGAATCGTGGAGTTTCCGCCGCAGCGCCGGCAGCAACGTCTGGTTCACCAGCGTGGACTTGCCCGACCCGGACACGCCCGTCACGCACACCAGCCCGCCCAGCGGAATGCGCACGTCAATGTTCTTGAGATTGTTCTCGCGGCACCCCTTGAGCTCGATGCAGTTTCTCGCCGGATCCATCGGCCGGCGCTGCGCCTGCGGCAGGATCGCGCATTGCCCCGTGAGGTACTTGATCGTGATCGACTGGTCGTTGGAGTAGACATCGGGAATCGGGCCGGCACAAACCACCCTTCCGCCGTGCGCCCCGGCCCCGGGACCGATGTCGATCAGGTAGTCGGCGTTGCGGATGCAGTCCTCGTCGTGCTCGACGATGATGACGGTGTTGCCGATGTCCGTCAGCCGCCGCAGCGTGCGGATCAGCCGGTCGTTGTCGCGCTGGTGCAGGCCGATCGTCGGCTCATCCAGCACGTAGCAGACCCCCACCAGCCCCGAGCCGACCTGGGTGGCCAGGCGGATGCGCTGCGCCTCGCCGCCCGAAAGCGTGGAGGTCCTGCGGTCCAGCGTCACATACCCCAGCCCCGTGTCGATCATGAAGCCGAGCCGGTTGTTGATCTCCCGCGCGATCGGCTCGGCGATGAGCATCCCCTCGGCCGAGAGCTGAAGATCCTGGAAGAACTCCCGGGCGCGGGCGACGGTCATGCGGATCACGTCGTGAATCGAATAGCCGGGAAGAGAAACCTGCGGCCGGCGACTGTCGGCTCCCGCGCGCGGTTCGTTGTCGGCGGCGGGGCCGGGGTCGGAGCAGCACGGCCCGGCGGACTGGGCGTGCAGCCTGACCGCCAGCGACTCTTTCTTCAGCCTCGTCCCGCCGCAGGCCTTGCAGGGCTGCTCGGACATGTAGCCGTGTAGGCGTTCCTTGACCCACTCGCTCTCGGTGTTCTCAAATCGCCGTTTCAGATTGGGAATCACCCCCTCGAACCAGGTGTTGGTCCCGAGATCACCCTTCCTGTCGGTGCCATACATGAGTATCTGCTGCACCTTCCTGGGCAGGTCCTTGTACGGCTCGGTGTAGGAAACGCCCAGGAAACGGCAGCAGTCGCGCAGCGTCCGCGCGTAGAAGATGTTCATCCGCTTGCCGTTCTTGCGCCAGGCCTCGATCGCGCCGCCCTCCAGCGACAGGCTCGGGTCGGGCACGATCAGATCGGGATCGAACTCGAACGTCGTCCCCAGGCCGTGGCACTCCGGGCACGCCCCGTGCGGCGAGTTGAACGAGAAGATCCGCGGCTCCAGTTCGCCCAGCGACACGTGCGGATGCTCCGGGCAGGCGAACTTCTCTGAAAACACCTGGTCCTTCCATGTGCCGTCCCCGAGCCCGATGGACGCGACCGCCAGCCCCTGCGACAGTTTCAGGGCCGTCTCGATCGAGTCCGCCAGCCGCGAGCGGATCTCCGGCTTGATCACGATGCGATCGACGACCGCCTCGATGTCGTGCGCCTTGAACTTGGCCAGTTCCGGCGCGGAAGCCGGGCCGGCGAGCTCGACGATCCGCCCGTCAACGCGGGCGCGGACGAAACCCTGCTTGTGGATGGCGGCGAAGACCTCCCTGTGCTCCCCCTTCTGCCCGCGGATCAGCGGCGAAAGGATCATCACCTTGGTGCCCGCGGGGGCGGCCATGATCGCGTCCACGATCTGGCTGGCCGACTGGCTGCTGATCCGCCGGCCGCATTCCCAGCAATGCGGCGTCCCCACGCGGGCGAACAGGACGCGCAGGTAATCGTAGATCTCCGTCGTGGTCGCCACAATCGAGCGCGGATTGGACGAGGCGGAGCGCTGCTCGATCGCGATCGTGGGCGGCAGGCCCTCGATCTCGTCCACGTCGGGCTTCTGGAGCTGCTCGAGAAACTGGCGAGCGTAGGCCGACAGCGATTCGACGTACTTGCGCTGCCCCTCGGCGTAGACCGTGTCGAACGCCAGGGAGGACTTGCCGCTTCCCGACAGCCCCGTGATGACCACCAGCCGGTCGCGCGGGATGTCCACGTCGATGTTCCGGAGATTGTGCTCGCGGGCGCCCTTGATGCGGATGTACTTGGGGCTCATCGGCGGCTGCTGGGGTCGGTGTTCCTCATCGGCAACGGCAAAGTCCCTGATTATACCGCCCGGCCGGAGCGGATCAAAACGCCGCGCCGCGTTGGACGATCCGCGCCTGCCCATCCTAAGCTTACAATGAACGGCGCGGGCGGGCCCGACATCCGCCGGCGCGCGGAGGGAAGAGGTTGCCTGGAGAACGACCCATGCCGAAAAACAACCCGCTCCTGACCCTCATCGACCGCAAGCTCGACAACAGCGGCTTTCGCGAACAGCACTGGGAAGGGACATTCTGGGACTATCTGGACATCGTGACCGAGACCCCGGCCGTGGCGCGCAACGCCTTCCAGCGCGTCTACGACATGATCCTCAGCTACGGCGCGGAAACCTTCACGCAGTTCAAACAGGAATACATCCGCTATCCCTTCTTCTACGATCCCATCGACAACGGCGCCGACGCGATCTTCGGGCTGGAGCGGCCCCTCACCCAGCTCGTCGATTTCTTCAAGTCCGCCGCGCAGGGCTTCGGCACCGAGCGGCGCATCCTCCTGCTGCACGGGCCGGTCGGCTCATCCAAGTCCACCATCGCCCGCCTGCTGAAAAAAGGCCTGGAAGCCTACTCGCGCACCGACGCCGGCAAGCTCTTCACCTACGCCTGGCGCGTCTCCCGCCGCACGGGCCCCGACGAACACGAGGAATACCAGCCCTGCCCCATGCACGAGGAGCCGCTGCTGCTCATCCCGCGCGAGGCGCGCCAGGATGTCCTGGACACGATCAACGAGAAGCTCCCGGAAGATCGCAAGATCCGCCTCTACGGCGAGGTCTGTCCCTTCTGCCGAAAGGTCTACACCGACCTGCTCGACCAGTACGACGGCGACTGGAAGAAGGCCATGGACCACGTGAAAGTCAAGCGGCTGATCCTTTCCGAGAAGGACCGCCGCGGCATCGGCACCTTCCAGCCCAAGGATGAGAAGAACCAGGATTCCACCGAACTGACCGGCGACATCAACTACCGCAAGATCGCCGAGTACGGCAGCGACTCCGATCCGCGCGCGTTCAATTTCGACGGCGAACTGAACATCGCCAACCGCGGCCTGATCGAATTCATCGAGGTGCTCAAGCTCGACGTGGCGTTCCTGTATGACCTGCTGGGCGCAAGCCAGGAGCACCTGATCAAGCCCAAGAAGTTCGCCCAGACCTACATCGACGAGGTCATCCTCGGGCACACCAACGAGCCGGAATACAAGAAACTCCAGGGCAACGAGATGATGGAGGCCTTCCGCGACCGCACCATCAAGATCGACGTGCCCTACAACGTCAGGCTCGACGACGAGATCAAGATCTACAACAAGGACTTCGGCCCGGGCAGGATCAAGGGCATCCACATCGCCCCGCACACCATCGAGATGGCCGCCATGTGGGCCGTGCTCACGCGCCTGGCCGAGCCCAAGAAGGCCGGCATCACCAAGCTCCAGAAGCTCAAACTCTACAACGGCAAGAGCATCCCCGGCTTCACCGAGGACTCGATCAAGGAACTGAGGGAGGAAAGCCCGCGCGAGGGCATGACCGGCATCAGCCCGCGCTACATCCAGGACAAGATCAGCAACGCCCTGGTCAGCCAGCAGGCGCAGCAGGAAAAGGCCATCAACCCGTTCATGGTGATGAACGAGCTGGAGGCCGGCCTGTCGCATCACTCGCTGATCACCGACGAGGAGCTCAAGAAGGAGTACCGCGAACTGCTGGCCGTCGTGCGCGAGGAGTACGAGGACATCCTCAAGGCCGAGGTGCAGCGCGCCATCAGCGCCGACGAGGATGCCATCAAGCGGCTGGCCGCCAACTACATCGAGAACGTCCGCGCCTACACCCAGCACGAGCGCGTCCGCAACCGCTACACCGGCCGCGACGAGGACCCGGACGAGCGGCTGATGCGAAGCATCGAGGAGAAGATCGACATTCCCGAGAGCCGCAAGGACGACTTCCGCCAGGAGATCATGAACTACATCGGCGCCCTGGCGCTGGATGGCCGGAAGTTCGAGTACAACACCAACGCCCGGCTGCTCAAGGCGCTTGAACTGAAACTCTTCGAGGACCAGCGCGACACAATCAAGCTCAAGAACCTGGTGTCGTCGGTGGTCGATGACGAGACCCAGCAGAAAATCGACGTGGTCAAGCAGCGGCTGATCAAGTACTTCGGCTATAACGAAACCAGCGCGACGGATGTGCTGAATTACGTGGCGAGCATCTTCGCGCGAGGGGATTCCAAGCAGGAAGACTGATTCGGCCGTCCAATCCCGTCCCGATGCCCCCGGAGAGTGCCGGAGTCCAGTTTCACCGCAGTTCCGCGGCTCGTCGGCGGATTGCCGGACCTACTTGCAATCCCAGCCCGACTTTTCGGCCTAGAATCGTCTGGACCATGGTGCTGAAGATCGAAAAGGATCACCAGCGTTTCCGCCAGATCGTCAAAGGGCGCATCCGCGACGATTTGCGCAAGTTCCTCACCAGGGGCGAGCTGATCGGCAAGGAAGGCAAGCACCTGATCAGCATCCCCGTCCGCGGAATCGACCTGCCCCACTTCCGTTACGGCGACAACTCCAACGGGGTGGGCGCCGGCGACGGCCAGGAAGGCGACCAGGTCGGCCAGAAGCCCGACAACGCCTCCGGCCAGGGCGGCACGCAGCCGGGACAGCACCTGCTCGAAGTGGACCTGACGCTGGACGAACTGGCCGAAATCCTGGGCGAGGAGCTCAAGCTCCCGCGCATCGAGCCCAGGGGCAAGCACCGCATCACCACCATCAAGGACCGCTATCACTCGATCCGACAGGTCGGTCCCGATTCACTGCGCCATTTCAAGCGGTCGTTCAAGGAGGCCCTCAAGCGGCAGATCATGCTCGGGACCTATGACCCGGACAATCCGACGATCATCCCCGAGCGAAAGGACATCCGTTACCGCTCCTGGAAGGAGGTCAAGAGCCCCCAGTCCAATGCCCTGATCGTGTTCATGATGGACGTCTCGGGCTCGATGGGCGAGGAACAGAAGGAACTGGTGCGGATCGAGGCATTCTGGATCGACACCTGGCTGCGCAAGAACTACGAGGGCATCGAGACGCGCTACATCGTCCACGACGTGGCCGCCAAGGAGGTGGACAAGCACACCTTCTACCACCTGCGCGAGGATGGCGGCACGAAGATCTCCAGCGCCTACAAGGCCTGCAAGCAACTGCTGGATTCCCACTACTCGGCCGACGAGTGGAACATCTACCTGTTCCACTTCAGCGACGGCGACAACAGTTCCGAGGCCGACAGCCGCGACTGCGTGAAAATCCTCAGGGAACAGCTCCTGCCCATCTGCAACATGTTCGGCTACTGCCAGGTTGCCAGCGCCTACGGCAGCGGCAACTTCATCAACGTGCTGCACGAGCACCTGCGCGGCCACGAGCGCGTCCTGACAAGCCGGGTCAACAGCAAGGATGACATCTACGACTCGATCAGGACCTTCTTCGGCAAGGGACATTAGCGATTCTCCGCGGTTAGGAACTCAGGCCGTGTTCGGAGTAGAATCCCGGCATGACCGACCCCCGCATCGACAAACTGGCGGATGTCCTGATCAACTACTCTTGCGCGCTGAAGCCCGGCGAGAAGATCCTCATCGAGGCCATCGACGTACCCCACGAGTTCACCACCGCCCTGGTCCGCGCGGCCGACAAGGTCGGCGGAAGGCCGCTGGTCCTGCTCAAGAGCAACCAAATCAACCGTGCCCTGATGCTGGCCGGCTCCCAGGAACAATGGGACCTGATCACCCAGGTCGAGCGACTCCAGATGGAGAATGTCCAGTGTTACATCGGCGCCCGAGGCAACCCCAATGTCTCGGAACTCTCCGACGTGCCGGGCGACAAGCAGAAGCTCTACGAGAGCACCGTCTGGACCAAGGTCCACCACGAGGTGCGAATCAAGAAAACGCGATGGGTGGTCCTCCGCTGGCCCAGCCCCTCGATGGCCCAGATGGCCGAGATGAGCACCGAGGGGTTCGAGGATTTCTTCTTCAGGGTCTGCACGCTCGACTATGCGAAAATGAGCCGCGCCATGCAGCCCCTCAAGGCCCTGATGGAGCGCACCGACCGGGTGCACCTCAAGGGCCCGCGCGACACCGACCTGACCTTCTCGATCAAGGGCATCCCGGCCATCCCCTGCGACGGCCACCTGAACATCCCCGACGGCGAGGTCTTCACCGCCCCCGTCCGCGACAGCGTCAACGGCGTCATCCAGTTCAACTGCCCCACCATGTACCGCGGCTTCACCCACACCGATGTGCGGCTGGTATTCAAGAATGGCAAGATCGTCGAGGCCACCAGCAACGCGACCAACAAACTCAACGAGGTCTTCGACAGCGACGAGGGCGCGCGCTACGTCGGCGAGTTCGCCATTGGCGTGAACCCTTACTGCACGCGGGCAATGAAGGACATCCTCTTTGACGAGAAGATCGCCGGCTCCATCCACTTCACTCCCGGCGCCTGCTACGACGAAGCCTCCAACGGCAACAAGAGCCAGATCCACTGGGACCTGGTCCTGCGCCAGGACCCCGAGGCCGGCGGCGGCGAGATGTACTTCGACGACCGGCTCGTCCGCAAGGACGGCCGATTCGTCGTTCCGGAACTGGAGGGGCTGAACCCCGAGCGCCTGGTGTAGGACTTCCGGCCGGGATCACGCGGTCCGGCGCTTCAGCCTCAGGTGGATGATCTCCGCCGGCGCATTGACCCGCAGCGGGAACCAGTTGCCCACCCCGTTGGAAACCACCAGCGACGAATTCCCCTTCCGATACAGTCCCGACCAGTATTTGAACATGATCGAACCCGCCCCCAGCCGCTCGTTGAGCATCAACTGTCCCCCGTGCGTGTGACCGGCCAGCGTCAGCGGTATCCCCGCCTCGGCCGCCAAATCAAACGCGTGCGGGTGGTGCGCCAGCAGGATCGGGAACGCATCCGGCCGGATCATCCCCGCGATCATCCTCGTGTTCTCGTCCACGAATGCTCCCCGGCCCGCGCCGGCAAAGCCCCACCTCAGACCCAGCACCTGCACCGCCTGTCGCCCCACCCGGATCGTGTGCGATTCGTTGAGCAACAGCGGCAGCATCGCGCGGCGAACCTGGTACTCGAAGGCCTCGCGATCCTCGATCAGGTCGTGATTCCCCTCGCACAGGAACATCCCCGCTTTCGGCCGAAGCCTGTGAATCATCTCGATCGTCCGCGGCAGATCGCTCAGATGAAAATCAATGATGTCCCCCGTCAGGAGCACCAGGTCCGGCTCCAGGGCGTTGGTCTGTTCGACGATCAGCGACATCTTCTCCGGCGGGGTGAACCGACCGGCATGGATGTCGCTGACGTGTGCAATGCTCAGCCCGTCCAGGGCATCGGGAAGGTTTGGAATCTCCAATTCCATCCGCCGAATGCGAAAACCCTGAAGCTGCGTCAACCCGACGCCCACGCCCGCGGCCGTCACCACCGGCGGCACGGCGGCCAAACCGGCAAGAATCACGTCCCGCCGCGTCGGCCCTTGCGCTGCCGGTTCATCCCGCGAAGGGGGACCTGCTTCACCATCCACGCCTGCCGCCGCGGCGGCACTGGCCTTCACGCCGCTCAGCGCCCATCGCACCGCCGACACCGCGGCCCACCCGACCCCACCGGCCACCAGCAGCACGATCGACGCCGGCGCCACCACCAGATGCCAGACGTACACCGCCGCCTGCATCACCGTCGGCAGCGGGTCCTCGCGTCCGATCATCCGGTAGCCGAACAGCACCCAGAAGCCGACGGCCTGGATGGCCATGAACGCGCAAAACCCCGCCCGCCATGCGGCCGACCCGCGCAATCGGCGCAGCCGCCAATCACCCCATGCCCACCAGGCAAGGTCAAACGCCACCAAAGCGCCGACGATCAGCCAGAACACAAGCATTGCACCAGAGTGTAGGCTCTCCCCGCCGTTCGTCCACCCGGGCGCATTGCCGCCCGCCGCGCTTCCCTTTGCGACCGCGCCGACGCGTCCTTATACTCTGCGCCATGCGATTCGCCGCCCGACTCCTCTGCGCGTCAATCCTGGGACTGCTGGCCGGTTGTGCTGAACGCTCTCTGACCGTCAACAGCGATCCCTCCGGTGCGCTGGTCTACCTCAACGGCCAGGAAATCGGTCGAACGCCCCTCAAGCACAACTTCACCTTCTACGGCGACTACGACGTGGTCCTTCGCAAGGAAGGCTATGAAACCCTCAAGACCAGTCGCGTCCTGAAGGCCCCCATCGACGAAACGCCGCCCCTGGACCTGTTCCGCGAACTCTTCGGGGCCCGACATCGGGCCGAGTGGACGTTCACCCTCACCCCGGCAAGCCCAGCGGCCGCCGAAACCACAGGCCTGCTGGACAGGGCGAATCAGCTCAAGGGCGAACTGCGGTCCAGCAAATACACCAAGGCACCGACCACCCTGCCGACCACCCAGCCCGACCGGCCTCAGGCCGGCCAATGACACCCGCCGACCGCGCCGTCCTTCCCCTCCGATCCTTCACTGCAAGTTCAGGAATTCCAGCATGTGCTGATCGTAGATCTTCTGCGCCTGCGGGTCGGCCAGGGGAAGGCGCAGCTCGTTGATCACCTTCGTCCCCATTCCAACCCATTCACGCCAGCAGACCGCGCAGATCTTCTCGAAGATCAGCTGTCCCTGGGCGTTGCGGAACGGCGGCCTGGGCAGCTTCGGCCCGACCCGCGAGCATCGGGCACAGAAAACCTCTCCCTCGCCGACCGGCCGATCGCCGCCGGCCTGCTTGAACTCCGGAACCGCCGCGCCCAGTTCCTTGAGCATCTTTGCCATCTCGTCGCGCGGCATGAAATCCCCCCGCGCGTGCGCCACCCGCACGCCCCGCGACAGCAGATCGACCGCCAGTTGCTGCTCTCCCTTCTTCAGCAGCGCCTGCGCCCCGAGTTGATACGCCCGGCTCATGTTCGGATTCAGATCGATCACCCGCTGGAAGCTGGCGATCGCCCCGTCGAACATCCCCGCGTCCAGGTACGCCCGACCCAGCGAAAAATGCCCAAGCTCGTTCTCGGGATCGTCAGTCGCCATTTTCCTGAACTGCTCGATGCGGGTCTGGATGTCGGACATTCCTGGGCTCCTTTGTCTTGTGGGGGATTATATGCCCGCCTGACACGATGCGAGGCGCGCCGGCCTAACGCCCCAGGTAACCCCGATCGGCCGCTTCTTCAAGCATCGTGCGAACGTGCCCCCACAGCCTTGCCGACGCGTCGGCGATCGGCGCCATCCGCCGCCGAACCTGCTCCAGTTTCACCCCGTGACTGCGCCACGCCCGCCCCTGCGTCTGGAAGTTGAGCAGCGCCGGCTGGAGACGGTCCAGGGCGTTGGCGAACCTCGCCTCGGGAGTCAGCCGCTGCTCAAACTCTTCCCACAACAGGCGAATCTCCTCCCGCTGGCCGGCGGGAAGCAGCCTGAAAATGCGGTCCGCCGCCGCCCGTTCGCGCCGGGCCTTGTCGCGGCAGGCCTGCTCGTCGTAGCAGTAGGTGTCCCCGGCGTCGATCTCCACCAGGTCATGCACGAGGATCATCTTGATCACGCGAAGCAGGTCCACGGGCGCATCGGCGTATTCCGCCAGCAGCACCGCCATCAGCGCCAGGTGCCACGAGTGCTCGGCCGAGTTCTCCAATCGCGAACCGTCGGCCAGGGGCGTCTGGCGCAGAACGCTCTTGAGCCTGTCAATTTCCAGGATGAAGTCGAGCTGGAGTTCCAGGCGATCCTGGGTGTTGGGGGCGTCCTGCATCGCGCCGAGTTTACCACATCCGCCCCGCCGATCACGCGGACCAGCCCGCCCGCAGCGCATCCACGCTCCCCGGGGGGATGTTCCCGTGTGCATCCACGCTCAGGATGTTTTCCGGTCGGTCGGGAACGACCTGCTTGGTCGTCCCCGGATACCACAGGCTCGGCATGCCCCCCAGGAACGCCGCCCACCCGCTGAACGATGAATTCCCGCTGGTGATCAGAATCCGCGCGCGCGACATCAGCAGGATGTCGTGAATGGCCGGCCCCGGCGAGGCGAAACTCACCTTCGGCATCGAAAGAAGGTCCGCGAGTTGCTCCGGCCAGCCGTCCGAAAAGATCAGCACCGGCGTCTCCTCGCCCAGCGCCGCCCGGACATTCTCAATGCACCGCCTGAACCAGTACGTGGGAAACGAGTACGCCTCCTTCTGGTAAGTGAACGGCTCGCCGATCTCGTACTGCCGGCTCATGTCGCCGCGCCGAACGTGCGCCACGATCGGCAGACGTGCCGGGGCCTCCGCCAACATCTGTCGAATGCGCGGCGAAATCACCTGCGTCAGTCGCCGAAGAATGTAATCCCGCTCGTGGACAATCGGGTCGAACCAGCCCTTCATCCCCTCGAACACGGCCAGCGTGTTGCGCCCCGCCGCCTTCTGACGCCACTGGGGGTCGGCCGCAATCCGGCCCTCCAGCAGATGGTCGTATGTCTTGAGAATCCACAGCCGGCGCAGGCCCCGCACATACCCCGAGTTGTCGAACTGCCCCAGGTACAGCCGCTTGTCGCGCTCGCGCCGCAGGAACGGACCCAGCTTCGCCTGCACCCAGTTCGGCGCCAGCAGTCGCAGACCCTGGTCGCGAGCGAAAACCTCGCTGCGAGCCCACGGAAACAGGCGGTTGCCCAGCCCGGCCCTCATCAGGGCGGCGTATGCATAAAGTCTGGCCATGCAAGCTCCCTGCGGCAGGCAACTCCACTGAGCTGCCCGCAGGCCGGTCTTCATTGTACAGATCGGCCCACATGATATCGGCCTTGCGGGATTTCCCGGGGCGGCCTTAATCAATCTCCCCGATCCAGCCGAAGTCCAGCATATCATTGTCCCGGTACGGCGCGTCTGGTATCGTCGTTCTCAGGGACACGGCAGGTTTATCGGACTCTGGCAGGCTGGGACACGGCAGCTATGAACTCGATCCTTGTTCGATTCAACATGTTTCTGGAGTTCCTCCAGACACCCGAGGGGGTGCTCAGCGCCATCTGCCTGTTCTTCCTGCTCATTGCCCTGATCGCGTTTCGCTCCACCCGCTGGCTGGTTCTCGCAATGGCCATCTTCATCTCCGCCATCGCGCCCCCGCGAGCCGGGCACCAGACCGGTTATAACTACCTGCCCCTGTTCCTGACCCTTTCCGCCATCGGCCGCGGCGTCATCCTCGCGCTGCTGGCCGTCATGATCCTGCCTGTACTCCAGTCGCATCGCGCCTGGCGCAACAGGGTCTTTCTCCTGGGCACGATCTTCTTCTTCGCGTTCGAGCTGATCTACTCGGTCCGCCTGATGTTCGCCGGCGATTTCATCCGCGGCTACCTCGCCATCTTCAGCTACCTGCTGATCTGGATCGTCATCGCCTGGGGCCTGGCTCGATCCATCCACTCCATGGACGACCTGCGCAACCTCCTCCGATCCATCGCCTTCGCGGGAATCATCTACAACATCGCCGTGCTCGTGCAGTATCTGGCGAACCCCGGCTCCGTCATCATCAATTCCCGGCTCGCCGGCATCTCCGGAAACCCCCAGCACGCCGCCGCCGTCTTGGCCGCCTGCATCCCCGCGTCCCTCTATTTCATGCTCCAGCCCACGGAACGCAAATGGTGGCGAATCGTGGTGGCCGCCAATTCGGCCCTCATGCTCCTGTTCCTGCTCTGGACCGGGTCGCGAACCGGCGCCCTGATCACCCTTGTCGCCCTCGCCGCCATGTTCCGCCTGCGCATCGGCAAGTTCTTTCTTGCCGCCATCCTCATGCTCATTCTCGTGGTGCTCGGGTTGCAGTTCTTCGGCGAGGATCTTTCCATCGCCGGCCGGCTCATGGACACCACCGACACCCGCTCGGCCGCCTGGCGACGCCTGCTAAGCGATTTCACCTCGAACCCGATCCTGGGCGTCCCCGTCGAGGAATACAGCTACTCGGAAAACTCCTACCTCCTGGCTGCCTCCAGGACAGGCGTGGTCGGCCTCTTGCCGCTGCTGGCGGCGGTCGTCCTGATCCTCGCGGCGATGCTCCGCGCCAACCGCGCCCGCCGTCTGCTGGGACCCGACGCCTTCCTCGTCCAGACGGTCCTCGCCGGACTCCTGAGCCTTGGCGTCGGCGCGTTCTTCGAAGGCTACCTTGCGGGCGTCTTCTCCCCCATGGTCCTGGTCATCTACATCTACCTGGCAGCCCTGGCCTTCCTGATCGACTACATCGAAAACCCGATGGCCTGCATGGCAGCCTCCCCCGGCCTGGAAGTGGTCTATGACGATGAAGGCCGCGCCTTCATCCCCGTCATGCAGCAGGCTCCCGCCCCATGACCAGTTCCCGGCAGGCCGCCGCCCATCTGCGCGACCACATTTGCGCGCTGTAGGCCGACGCCAGTTCCATTCCCCTGCGGCCCATCGCCGGCAACTGATCCACGTTGCAGTGCATCCAGTGCATCGCCCGCGCCACTCCCCCGGCGTCCTCCGTGGCCACACCCCGACCGTTGTAATACGGCCGCACCAGTTCCACCCCCGAACCGCACGCCTCGCTGTGTATCACCGGCATCCCCGCCGCGCACGCCTCGACGACCACCAGCGGCCACGGATCGTATCGGCTGACGATGACAAACACCCCGTGCGATGCGTACACCTCCCCCTGCTGGTCCGGCTGCACGAAACCCCGGTCCTCGACGCCCTCCGTGCGACGCACCAGCTCCTGCATGGTTCCCTGCCCGCAGCAGGTCAGCGGCCACGGGTCCTTGACCATCTTCCGGTAATGGCTGTAACCCTCCATCAGCACGTCCAGCGCCTTAACCGAGTCGTATCGGCCGGTAAACAGGAATCGCCGCGGCCAGCCCCCCGGCTGCGACAGACGCCGCTCATACAGCGAGGAAAAACCGTCAAAGTCGATCCCGTAGAGACCGCGTCGCAGCTTTGACTCCGGGATTTTCAGGTACTGCCGCGCGTACTGCCAGGCCCGCTCCCCCGGAACAAACACCGCGTCCAGGCGATCGAGGTACCGCCCGATCTTCATCCGCGCCAGCCGCTGTCGAAGCGTGAACTTCAGCGGCGTGTCCATCCCCATGATCAGCCGCGTTTTCTGCGTCGGGGGATCGAACGCCAGCCGGATGTACGGATCGTGCGCCCAGCCCGCCAGCACCAGCACATCCGGGCTGTGCCGGCGAACCATCGCGCTGATCCGGTCGAAGTCAAACGCCTCATCCTCCGTGAGCATGTGGTGATCGACCCCGTGCATGATCCGGCTGTCAAAACCCCGGTGCGTCGGCGTGGCAATCACGAACGCCGAAACCCCCGGCTCCCTGGAGATCGCACGCCAGCAGGCCGCCATGTAGCCGCTAATCCCCATCCAGCAGAACACGATCTTGACCGGGCGGTTATCCATGCCGTCACTCACTCCAGCGAAAGCCCATCAGCCTCTCAACCTCCTGGCTTACCTCCGGGCTGCCCGGGCAGCCCTCCGCCAGGACCTCCAGCGCGGTCTGGATCGTCCACCGGTGCGATTCGGTGCGGAACAGCGACATCCGCAGAAGATCCCGTTCAAGCCAGCGAGGCATGTTCACAAGCGGCAATTCACCGCCACGCCACCGCCGGCAGCGCCGCACCAGCGGCCTCAGTGCCCACCGCAGGCGGGCCTTGCAACCCACGCCCATCGCGTCGGCCAGCAGCCGCCTGTACTTCCGCCGCCACAGAACCCGCGCCGTCTCCCGCCAGTATGCCTCGCCGCCGTCGCGCCCACCGAGTATCTCCGCAAGCCGTCCCACATGCAAAAGCAATCGCTCGCGCCGCTCACCCGGCGGCATGAATCCCATGATCCAGTTCCGATCGGTCTGAACAGGATACAGGTCCAGCGCGGTCACACGCCGGCCCTGCAGCCGCACTCGCACGCCCATGCCGCCGGAATGAAACGCCCACGGATGACGGCCGTGCCAGAAGTGAAAATTCCCGAGGCTGTGAAGGATCAGCCCGTCGCCGCGCCGCTGCCATCCCTGCGGGACATGCGGGTGGTGCCCGATCACCAGCGACGCACCGGCGTCCACCAGCGCCTCGAGTTGCCGCTGCCGCTGGATCGGCGAAAACGGCGCGTACTCAACCCCGCCGTGCGCAACCACGATCACCACGTCCGCTTCCCGGCTGACCGCCGCCACCCGCAGCATCGCCTGCGGATCGGAGATCGGCGCCGTGCCCGCCCGGCCCGCATCCGCCGCGCCGAACTCCTGCTCGCACAATCCCAACACCGCCACCCTCAGCCCCGCGACTCGCACCCACGCCGGACCCAGCGCCTCATCCAGCGACTGGCCCGCACCGCACGTCTTGATCCCCTGCTCGCGGCACAGCCGCATTCCTTCCAGCAGCCCCTCCGCACCGTAATCCATGACGTGATTGTTCGCCATCGACACGACGCCAAATCCCACATGCCGCAACAAGCTGACCGCGCCACGATCCATCTCCACCACCGGCCCGACTTTTGGCGGAGGTTCCCGCTCCACCCCAATCGCCCCCTCGAAATTTGCAATCGCAAGATCGCACGATCGCACCGTCTCCGCCACGCCCCGGTCCACCAGCGAGTCGAACCGGTCCCCGTCACACCGGCCCTCCGCCAGCCACCCCGTCAGGCCGAAATCCCCCGCCGCAAAGACGCTCCAGAGCGGCCCTCCGTCGGCGGTCACCGGCGCAAGCTGGATGGTCAGGGCCGCCGTCATGATGCCCCTGCCTCCTCCAGCGCCCGGCGCGCCACATCCGACACGTCCGACAGCACCCAGCGGAACTTGCCGCTTGGCGCCGGGTCGATTTGCGGCGGAAACTGCATTTCCACCTGCGCCTGCTGCCCGACCAGCCCCCGCAGGTCGCGCACGATCCGCTCCCGCTGTTCCGCAGGCAGTTCCCGTCTCACCACCAGCCTCACCACGAACCGGTCCAGGGCCGTCTGATGAATCTGGTACTTCACAACGTGCGACAGGTGCGGGTCGATCACATGCGCCAGCGCCACCCCGTGCACGTAGCCGCCTCCCGCCAGCGGGATCAGGTCAACCGTCCGTCCCACCACCTTCCGCAACACCGCGTACGGAAGCCCCGGCGGAACCCGCGGCTCCACCTCGATCAGGTCACCGAGCTTGTACCGAATGAACGGGTACGCGTGCGTCCGCAGGTTCGTGATGATCGCCTCGCCCCCGCCGCTGCGCTCCACCACCACCAGGTCCTCGTTGATCCGCATCTGCCCCGCCGGGTCCGCTTCCGCAATCGCCCCCAGTTCCACCGACCCGTAGTGCTCGGCCACCGTACAGCCAAACGCCTGCTCCATCGCCTGCCGCTGAAAGTCATAGAGCTTCTCGCTCTCGGTCACCACCACCCGCGGCCTGGCGCGCCGCAGCGACCGCCCCCGATCGACCAGCGCCCGGGCAACCGTGTAGATCGAAGAAACGTAGCCGTAAATGAATTCCGGCTCGAAGGCCTCGATCCGTTCAATCGACCGCTCAACGTTGGCGTCGGTCAGTTCGTAGGCGTCGATGTACAGCGTGTTGTTCAACCAGTCGCGCAGCCGCAGCTTCCACGGCATCAGCCGCCGCCGCAGTCCCCCGACCGAAAACCGCCAGCTTTGCCCCCATATCAACACCCGCCGATCGCCGTTGCGCAGCCCGTGCCGACTCAGCGCCCTCAGCAGGCAGGCGTAGCTGTAGTCAATGCTCCGGTCGTGCGTCCGAAACAGGAATGGCTCGCCGCTGCTTCCGCTGGTCTTTGTCGGACGCATCTCCTGCCTGCCGAACGCGTCCGACTGAAACGCCTCAATGTCCGCGATGTAGTCCTTCTTGCCAACCACCGGCAGATCACCAAGGCGCAGATCGTCCCCCGGCCGATACCCGCTCCGCTTCGCCCACGCCCGATAGAACGGAACGTGTTCCACCGCGTGATTCACCAGGTCCAACAGGGCCGCACGCTGACGCTCCAGCAACTGGTCCCGGCTCATGCGCTCAAACGCCAGGCACTCCGGCCAATACCCCCGCAGGTACGGATGCACCCGCAGATCCTTCAGGTACGTCCGGTAATGGGCGCAGGACGACCTGAAATGCGAAGGAGCCGGACTTGCCAGCGAGCCATCCATCTCATTTCTCCGCCCGTTCGAGCGCAGCCCCGGCCACGTCCGAAATCATCCAGCGGTGCTTGCCGGCGGCCGTCGTCGCGATCCGCTCCACCGCCCGCAGTTCCACCGCCGCGTTCCGGCCCACGATTTCCACGATCTCCGCCACCAGCCGTTTGGCCGCATCCTCCGGCAGCATCCCTTCCGGCACATACCGGATTGTAAACCGCTCCGGGCTGACCTGATGAATCTGGTATGATCGCACGTGATCCAGATACCGCTCCATCACCGTTGCGATTGCAAACGGATGGATGCACCCGCCCTGCTTCACGGGCATCAGGTCCGCCAGTCGCCCGTCGATTCGACTCAGGCTCCGGTACGGCAGTCCCGGCGCGACCGCCCCGTCCATTTGGATCAGGTCCCCATTGCGATAACGGATGAACGGATAGGCATGCGAAAACAGGTGCGTGGCCAGCATCTCGCCGCTTTCCAACTGCTCGATCATGCACCGGTCCTCGTGGATCGGCATCACGCCCTGCGGGTCCTGCTGCGCGATCATCCCCAGTTCCAGACATCCGTAGTGCTCGATCACCCGGCACCCGAATGCCTTCTCCATGCTCCGCCGCTGGAAGTCATACAGCTTCTCCGACTCGGTGACAACCGCGGCCAGCGGGCGCCCGCCCCAGGAACGTCCCCGCGAAAGCAGTTCCCGCGACATCGCGTACAGCACCGAGGCGTACCCGTGCATGTACACCGGACCAAAGGCCTCCGCCTGCTCCAGCGCACGCGGCAGGGACTGGCCCTCCATCGCGTTGGCGTTGATCAGCAGCGTGTTGTTCAGGTGGTCCCGGATTGTCGTCCGGATTCGGTGCAGCCCCCGACGCGCCGCTGTCCACTCCGCTCGTGGATTCACCCCCCACAGCAACACGCGCCGCTGCCCCGGCCGCAACCCGAATCGCCCCAGGCCGCGCCACAGGCAGCAATAGTTGTAATCCGCCCCGTCCCGCAACTCCCGGAACCTGAAAGGCTCGCCCGTCGTGCCGCTGGTGGCCACCGTCCGCATCCGCGACAGCGGAAACCGCTCCGACTGGAACGCCTCCGGTTCCCGCCGAAAGTCCTCCTTGCTCACGATCGGGACATCCTCCAGGCGCAGCGGATCACCCGTCCGCCACCCCGCCCAAGCGGCCCAACGCCGGTAAAACGGCACATGACTCACCGCGTGCAGCAGCAGATCCTCCAGGCGTTTGCGCTGGAGCGACTCCAGTTCGTCGCGCGACATCCGGTCCACCGCCAGGCACTCCGGCCAGTAAGCCTCCGCCTGCGGATGCGCCAGCCGATCCTTCAGATAGACTCGCCAGTTCGCGCAGAACCGCCGAAACGATGTGGGGGGCTTTATCCATCCCCCGCCTTCCGTACCTGGAACCATTTACCCACCTCGTTGCCAAAACCGCCGTACTCGTCCGGGCCGCTAGGCCAGCCCCAGGTCCGCGTAGAGAGCGCCGAGCACCTGCCGCATACGCTGCTGGTGCTCGCCTTCGCTCGGCATCCCGTTGAATGCGATTGCCACCGCCAGCCCATGTTCTGGATCGGCAAAAGCAACCGAAGACTGCGCACCGGAATGTCCGACCGCCCGCAACGACGCACACGGCCCATAACCATACGCCACCGCATCGCTGTAACAGCCGTTGTTTGGAATGAATCCCAGCGACCAGTCCATCATGTGCTTGAACGTGTGATCGTACAGCCCCACCCGGTGGCGTGCCAGCAGCGCCTCCACCGTCTGCGGCCCCAGCACACCCCCGGTCCGCTCCCCCCTGAGGCCTGCCAATAGAGACTCGTAGATCCGGGCAAACTGCCTTGCCGGCGCCCGCCCGTTGGCCCCGGGTCGCGGCATCACCAGCCCCCCTTCCCTGTTGCCCGCAAGATCGTCCAAAAAATCCCCGTCCTCCACTTCGTGCATCGGGGCCAGCCGTGCCCCGTACGCGCGTACCCGCTCCGCCGGCATGCCGATCCACGCATCCTCCATCCCCAGCGGCAGGAAAACCTCCTCACGTACGTACCGGTCATACGGCCGACCGTCGATCCGCCGAACCAACTCCCCCAGGATGAACCAGCTCGACGCCACGTGGTACCCCGCCTTCTTCCCCGGCACCCATCCGGCCTCCAGCGACGCACCGCAGATGTGCGCGATGATCTGTTCCCAAGAGCGGGTCGTCCACGTGCCGGCCGCACCGCGGAAACCGGCCGTGTGCGTCAGCAGATGCCGGATGCTGACCCGCTCTTTTCCGCGAGCGGCAAACTCGGGAATGTGCCGCGCTACTGTATCATCCAGCGTCAGCTTTCCCCGCTCCCAGAGCCGCCCGATCGCAATCGCCGCCACCGGCTTGCACGAGGAAAGCCAAAGCATCAGGTCGTCGCGATCCAGCGCCTGCCCCGGCCGCGACTCGCCCATCGCCAGGTCCGCCACCGTCTGCCCGTGGCGAGAAACGTACAGCTGTGCGCCCAGATGCAATCGCTGGCCGATGCCCTCCTCTATCACCGCGCGGGTCTGTGGCAGTCCGGTCATGGCTCCTCATTGTTCGGCCAACGCTGATTCGGGGCAAGGGCACTGCCCGCAGCCTGCCGTGCCGCCCAGACCGCTTCGTACACACGGACCGCGCCTTGACGAATACGCCGCCAGCGGGCATGGTTTGGCCATCTCTCCGGGAAGGACGAATGGAAAATCAACTCGCCGCACCCAGCAAGAGTCTCTCGGTCCTGGATGCCATCGCCATCGTTGTCGGGATCGTCATCGGGGCAGGCATCTTCGGTACGCCGCCCAACGTGGCCAACAGCGTTCCCAGCACCGCCATGTTCATCCTGCTATGGATCATCGGCGGCCTGGTTTCCCTGATCGGTGCCCTGTGCTACGCTGAACTGGCCACAACCTACCCCCACGCGGGTGGGGACTACTTCTATCTCCAGCGGGCACTGGGATCGCCGTTTGCATTCCTCTTCGCCTGGGCGCGGATGACCGTGATCCAGACCGGGTCGATCGCGCTGCAGGCGTTTGTCTTCGGCGCCTACGCCACCAAGATCGCCTCGCTGGGAACCCACTCGGCCGCCATCTACGCCGCCGCCGCCGTCCTGATCCTGACCCTGGTCAACGTGGCCGGCCTGGTGATCGGCAAGTGGGCGCAGAACCTGATGACCCTCGGCGTCGTGGCCGCTCTGCTGGCAATCGCCAGCATCGGTATCATCGCTCCCGCGACCGCCGCTCCCGCAACCTCGCCCGCGACTCATACGCCCTTCCTGCCCCTTGGGCTGGGAATGGTCTTTGTCCTGCTCACCTACGGCGGATGGAACGAGGCGGCGTATCTGTCGGCCGAGGTGCGAGGCGGCCGGCGCGGCATCCTCCACGTGCTGATCTGGGGAACCGTCATCATCACCGGCGTCTACGTGCTGACAAACCTGGGCTACATCGCCGGATTGGGCCTCACGGGCGTGGCCGGCAGCCAGGCCGTGGCCGCCGATGTCCTGCGACAAACCTTCGGTGACAAGGCCGCTTTCGCGATGAGCCTCGTGGTGGTCCTGGCGTCGCTGAGCACGATGAACGGAACAATCATCACGGGCGGCCGAACGACCTACGCCATGGGCCGGGACTACCCGGCATTCGCCCCGCTGGGACGCTGGCACGAGCGATCCAACTCGCCGGTCAACGCCCTGCTCCTCCAGTGCCTGTTGACGCTGGCGCTGGTGCTGCTTGGCGCGTTCACGCGCGAGGGGTTCGACACGATGGTGGCCTACACCTCCCCCGTCTTCTGGACGTTCTTCCTGCTGGTCGGCGTGTGCCTGTTCGTGCTGCGATTCAAGGACCGCGACACCGAAAGGCCCTTCCGCGTGCCGCTGTATCCGCTGACGCCGATCCTGTTCTGCGCGGCGTGCGTCTACATGCTCCAGTCGAGCCTGCGGTATGCCTACAGCCTGGGAGCGGCGGGCATGGGCGCGTGGATAGGCGTCGCGGTGCTGTTCCTGGGCGTCCCCCTGATCGCCTTCGTCAGGCCCGCTGCCGAGCGGCGCGGCCTGCCGTGACCCGCAGGGGCGAACTATCGCCCAGCTTAAACCGCCGCCGCACTCGCTTGCCCTTCCGTCACCAGACTCGCCACAAACACCTGGTTGAACACGCCCTGGGCTGACGCCACCGGCCTGACATACGCGATCTTTCGACCGTCCGGCGAAAACACGCACGCCTCGGGCCGGGGGGCCGTTTCATCCTCCGCCCGGTCCGTCAGCCGCGCGGTTTGGCCTGTTTCCATGTCCACCACGCAGACGCTGTTGTCCATCACGCAGGCGATCCGCCGCCCGTCGGGACCCCATGTGAACGCCGACGCGACGCCCCACGGATTCCGCGTCACCTGCCGCATCGGGCCGCCGTTGGGCGACACGCTCCACAACTGCACCACGCCCGCATCATCTTTCATCAGGAACGCGATTCTTGAACCGTCCGGGCTGCTCCGCACCCAGTGCCGCGGACCCTGGAGTCCCGGATACCTCCGCCCGGCCGTGTGCGTCAGTCGCCTCTGGATACAGCCCTTGGGCGGAAATGGCGCGCGGCTGGCCGTGCCGCAGAGCGGGCCGTCGCCGGGAACCGTCAGGTCATCCGGCAGATCGACGATGAACACCTCCGATATCGTCTGCCCCCTCTCGGTCACCACATGTCCCTGGAAGGCGATTGCGCGCGCCTGCCGCGATCCGTCGCGCCGCAGGTATCCCGCCGCGCCCACCCACGCTTCCTCGAAGGCCCGCTTGATCTGGTCCGACCCGGGCCGCGGATCGGCCGTGGTCCGCGTGACCAGCACCGAGAACCACTCGCCATCGTGGTTGCGCGGATGTCTCTTCGGCACAACCACCGGCCCGGCCGGCACGCTCACCCCCACGTTGCGGAGATTGACATCGTGATCCGCCGACGATCCCTCCAGTTGCGCCAGCACATGATCCTCGTAGGTGAAACTCACGGCCCCGCCGTCCGCGCTGAACACGTGAACATGGCTCCCGCCGCGCAACGCCCCGGGCGTGAACGGCGGCATCAGGTCCCGCGCATCCAGCGCCGTGACAACCCCCGGCCTGCTGGTTTCCACCAGCACTCCCTGCCGGTGGCAGGCGTTGTACGACCAGTCCGGCGTCGGATTCTCCGGGCCAAGAATGAACACCGCCTGCCCACGCGCCGGATGATGCGTCGCCACACCGCAGTGCGCCCCGTTCTTCGACTGATACAGAACCCGGACATGCCCCGTGTCCACGTGCGCCATCTCGATCGCGTTGCCGTCGAACACGTCGCCGGCCGGATCGCTGCGCGTGTCATACACGATCCAGTTGCTGTCGGGCGACCAGACGGCCGCGTTGGTCAGGATGTGCCCGTGCGGCGCGGTGGTGATCTGCCGCTCGACCGCCCGGATCGTTTCAAGCCGCCGCATTTGTGCCGCTCCGCTCGCGCACAACTGAAATGCCCCCGCAGACCGGGGCTTCACCGCTGATACAGCGGCAGGTAGTGGTACGGCATCGCCAGGATCGTCGTGTAGACCGCCGTGCAGTAAACCTCGCCGACGCCCCGGCCCCCGTCCCACTTGGGCTTCCAGTAGAACAACTCCCCCTGCGGGATCACCGCCTCCACGAGAATCGCGCGGGTCTGCTCATACCAGTTTCGCCACGTCTCGCCGCCGATCATGTACTGCGCGGGAGCGGCGTAGAAATGGCCGTACGTGAACCACTGGCGATCGTCCTTGTTCCTGAACAGATAGTCCGAGCCGGCCTTCACCTTCGGATCGTCATACTGACCGCAAACCTGCAGCGAGTAGATCGCCGCCGCCGTGCGCGCAAAGCCCGGCGATCGATTGTTGGGCTGATAGGTGAATCCCCCGGAACGTTCGTCATAGCAGGTGCGCACATAGGCCACGGCGCGGTCGATCGTCGGCTGGGGCACCTCGATCCCCGCATTCTTGGCCGCACGCAGGGCCACAACCTGGAGCACCGTCACCGACATGTCCGCATCCGACACGCGCGGAGCGTAACGCCAGCCCCCTTCCCGATTCTGGCAGTTCACGATCAGCTTGATGGCCAGTTCGAGCTTCGGCTTGATGCGCGTGTCCTTCGTCTGGCCGTACAACTCGGCCAGCGCGATGGTGGCGATGCCGTGGCCGTACATGTTGGTGTTGCCCGACTGGATGAAGCCGTCGGGCTTGACGCAGTTGAGCAGGAAGTTCATCCCGGCAGTCACGTGCTTGCCGTATTCGCCCTCGTCGGGCAGGTGCCCGGCCACCAGGAAACAGACCAGCACGTAGCCGGTCATGGCCACCTCGTGGCGTTCGCCCTCGCCGCTGGCCCACGAACCGTTGCCGTTCTGCCGCGAGGCCAGCCACTTCAGCGCCCCGCGAATGATCTGGTCGGTCTTTTCATCCACGCGCACGGCGTCCTGACCAAGCCCGGCCAGGGAAGGCCTGGCCTGGGCCAGGGCGGTCGAGGCGACGCAGAGGCACACGACAATGGGCACAAGACGATTCATGGCATGACTCGACGGTCACTTCTCTTCCTGGTCCGCCAGGTTCTTCAGGTACTGCTCGATCTGCGCCCCGTATTCCTCGGGATACTTGTCGTTCTGCGACTGCGTGATCGCGGCGCGGTCGCGCTGCGGCAGACCGATGAACTTGCCGGCGGCGGTTTCCGTGCGCCGCTGCCCGCCGTTTTGAACGTTGCTCTGCGTGCCTTCGCGGTTGCCGGTACCCTTGGTGGGCTTGTTCTCATTGGCCTGACCCTTCTGACCCTGCCCCGGCGTATTGCCCTGGTTATCCCCCTTCTGGCCCTGGCCGGGTTGCTGACCCATCTGGCCCTGCTGCTGTCCCTGCTGGGCCGATGCCATCTGCTGCTGACCGAGCTGACCCGACAGCCCCGCCTGCGCCAGCGCCAGTGCCGCGGCGGCCTGGGCGAGCTTCTCCTGGGCCTGCTGGGCGGCGGCCTGGGCCGACGACTGGTTGCCCGCGGCCGCGGCGCTGGACGCCTGCGACAGCGCCTGTGCCGCCTGCTGGATCGCGCTGGCCGCGCTGTTCGGCAACTGGCCCTGGTCGAAGGCCGCCATCTCGCCGGCCTCCATCGCGCTGGCCTCGAAGCCCTGCGACGCCTCGGCCAGCGGGTCGGGCTGCCGACCCTGCAACATCTGCTCCACCGCTTGCTGCAACTGCATCTGCTTCTGCGAAAGCTGCGGCATCAGCGGCTTGCCGGAGGGAGTCGTCGGCTGCTGCGACGCCGGCTGGGCACGCATCGCCTCCTGCATTCCCCGCTGCGCCTGGGCCATCGCTTCCGCCGCCGGCTTGAGCTGGTTCTGCGCCAGCCGCTCGGCGGCCTGGCTGGCGGCCTGCCTGGCCTGGTCCACCTGCTGCGGCGTGTTGGGCTGACCCGCCATTTGCTCCAGGGCCTCGGCAATGTCGCGCTGCTGCTCCTCAAGCGACTTCTGCATCGCCTGCGGCTCGCCGCTCATCACCTCCTGGTTCATGGCCGTGTCCTGCTGCAATTCCTCCACCTGCGCCAGGGCGTTGGCGATGGCGTCGGCGTTCATCGGCTGCTCGCCAAGCCGCTTTTCCAGATCCTCGATGCGGCGGTCCAGTGCATCCTTGGCCTTGAACAGGTTCGCCAGCGCCTCCTGCTGCTCTGGACGAGCGGCCGCGGGCTTGTTCTGTGCCAGGTCGCTCCTGGCCTGCGTCATATCCTGCCTGGCATCTTCCAGCGGCCCGGCCGCCGACTTCTCCAGGTCCTGCAGATCGTTCTTCACCTGGTCCGTCTTCCTGGCCAGTTCCTCCTGCTGCCCGGCAAGCTGCCTGGGCGACGGCTCGGCGTTCTCGCCGTTCTGCCGGTTCTGGTCGTTCCGCGACGACTGCTGCCGATCGGCGGCCTTGCCCGTGGCCATCTCCACCTGCTGCTGATCGTTGATGATCCGGGCCACCTTCTCGCGCGCCTCCCGCAGTTCGGCCAGATCCTTCTCCGCCTTCTCCAGGTCGGCAATTCGCTTGCCAATCTGCTCGTCGGCCTGCCTGAGGGCGGCAACGGCGGCGGCGGCGGCCTCCTGCGCCAGCCGCGGATCATCCGGCTTGGTCAGCGTCTTCTCGGCCTTGTCCATCTGGTTGGCCGCATCGCCCATCGACTGCGCCGCCTCGGGAGCCTCGGCCACGGCCTGCTTCTGCAACTCGCGTGTCCGCGCCTCGACATCATCCTGGCGCGGCGCCAGCTTCTTGAGCTCATCCCGCTTTCGCTCGTTGGCTACCGTCTCGGCCTTGATTCCATCCTCCTGCCTGATCAGCTCGCGCGTCCGTTCCTGCAACTGCCTGAGCGCGGCAAGCCGATCGGCCGGAAGTTCGCTCGGCTCGGCCCTGGCGATCGCCTCTTCCACCTGCCGCTTGGCTTCCTCCAGCTTGTCCAGCGCCTGTTGCTGATCCTCGGCAGCCTCCTTGCCTTTTCTCTCGTTCAGGTCGGCACGTGCCTCCTGCATCTCGTTGGTCGAATTCTTCAGCGAGTTGGCCGCATCGGGCGCCACGTTCTCAAGGTCCTTGCGAAGCTGGTCGGTCCTGTCCACCAGGTCCGCCTGCCTGCTCTCCAGTTCACTGGCCAGTTGCGGCTTCTCCCTGTGGTCCTTCTTGTCCAGTTCCCGGGTCTGCTCGCGAAGCTGCCTCTGCTGATCGATCGACTTCTGCAACTCCGCCGCCGCCTGCCGCAGCGTCTGCAGATTGTCCTTGGGCGGGGCCACCTGCCGCGACAGATCCCGAAGCTGGTCGCGAATCGACTTCTCTCCGCCCGCGGCGCGAAACAGGTTCGCCGCCTTCAGGTCCTCGATGGTCGCGTCCATCGTCGGCCTCAGCCCGCCCTCCTTCACCATCTGCATCGCCTTCTCCAGGCGATCGCGCGTCGGACCTTCCGCGTCGCGGGCAATGACCTGCAGCTTCTCCAGCAGCGGATTGACCTCCTCCTTCAGCGCCTGCTGCTCGGCCTGCTGAACCTGGAGACTGGCCCGCTGGTTCTCATCGAATGCCGAGCCGGTCTTGCCATTGGTCGCCTTCGCCAGTTCGACGGCAACCTTCAGGTTCCCGTTCTGTCGCTCCGCCAGCGCCGCCAGCCGCAGGGACAGGTCATACAACGCCTGCTGCCGCTGATACTCCAGCAGCAACTGACGCATCTGGACGATGATCGTCTTCTGGTCGGCGACGGCACCGGCCAGGTTCTTCGTCGAGGCGTTGGCGTCCGGAGTGCTTCGCGCCAGTTGCAGCAGGTCGATCACCCGCTGCATCTCCTTGTCCGAGAGCTTGGTCAACACCGTCCGGATGGCAACCAGCACGTTCACGTCATCGCCGTCCAGGCCGTTGCGGCGGAACTCCTCGATAATGCCGCCAAGCTGGTCGGCCACCATCAGCGTCTGGGTCTTGATCTGCTGCTGCCGCGCCTCACCCTGGCGAATGCGGTCGGCGGAAGTCTGGGCCAGCGCCGATGCGGCCAGGGACGCGATGATCAGGACGTTCATGAGAGGACGAGTCATCGGACGACTCCTTCCGAACCGGGATTGCCCCGGGAGGGGCGATCAATGTATGTCCCCAAGGGACATCGTGTTGCGGCCGGGCACTTCAGTACCCGGCTCTCTTTGCATCAACGCACGCAACCGGCATCAAAACACCGGACCAAGGCACAACGCCAACCCAAGGCCCGCAGAGAGCGGGGAAACCCCACCCCTACTTCTTCTCATGCACCAGCGAGCCCAGGTTCTGATTCAGCTTCTCCTGGTCCTGGGCCACCACGTCTATCGTACCCAGTTGGTCGCTGAGCCTGTTCATAAGATCCGCTCGCTTTTCCAGTTCGCTGACAATCTTAGCGCGATACCGGTCGCTCTGCACCTTCCCCGGACCGGTGACGTTGTTCCCGTCGTGCA
>Ga0209381_1000787_pt1 | contig 65726 bp, 63 predicted proteins | sample DewCreD2012metaG_FD_184111 | JGI IMG/M metagenome (GOLD analysis project Ga0209381, IMG submission 184111) | Hot spring sediment bacterial and archeal communities from British Columbia, Canada, to study Microbial Dark Matter (Phase II) - Dewar... ... | reverse complement strand
CTTCAACCGTTTTGGAATTCATGGGAGGATTGGGTAGCTGCATAATAGGATCATTCCCAGCCGCAAAAATCTGTAAGGCAAAAAAGGTGGTAAGTAACACTGATATATTCTTAATATTTTGCATATCTTTTGAATCAATTTTTTTATTTAATAATTTATTTTTAAATTCAATATTATCATCTTTTTCTTGTTTGATTTCTATCTTATTTATTTCTTTTTTATATTCTGTTTGCCGTACTATTTGATTTCTTTCTATTAAATATTTTAATTCTTTTATTTTAGAATCTATTAAAATTATATTTTCATCAATTTCTTTTTTTTTAACTTCAAAATTTTTTATACTTGTATCTGATATTTTTTTTAATTCTTCTATAAGTTCTTTCAGCCCTTTTTGAAATTCAATTAAGTCAATATTTTCTATATTGGAATAAAACATATTGTTGTTGGATTTTTTTATAAAAAATAAAATAAAAATAATTAAAATTAATATAATGTTTAATATAATTAATACTATCATCATATTTATGCTTTTATATCAATAATATGGTCGGAATTTTTCATAACTTTTTCCTTTTCTGTTTCTTTTTTAATAATATTTTTTTTTCTTTCTTGTTCTTTATCAAAATGCTCTTTTTTCCATTCTCTTAATCTGTTTTCGTTTTCATCAATAGATTTTAATTCCCTTCCCTGAACCATTTGTTGCGTTTGTGTTAATTTCTGATTGGACTGAGCTATCATTGTTGCTGCTTCTTGAGATTGCATTATATTTGCCTGATGTTGATAAACCTGTTGATATTTACTCGACATATCTGATGAACTTAGTATAATCTGAACATCATGAAGTCGCATAAAATTAGCAACTCCTTTTAAAATACTTAATTTTAATTACTTATCCGGAATAAGGTATAACCTGTACTTCACCATTTTTTTCAACAAATGTTGAATATTTTAATTCATCAGATATAGTTCTTTGAACTTTATTGATTATTATTTTTACTCCGGTATATACCATACCGAGACAATTAACCTTTCCACGTTTTGTTGTTTGCATCTCTTTTGCTTTTGCCTCTAATTTGTTTTTTATTTCTTCCCATTTTTTTTGCTCTGTCATCAGTTTAAACTGTGTTCTTGTTAATTTAGCCATTAAATCTCTTTTATCGGGTGGTAAATTACCCCCCATCTTAGTACTTAAATCTTTTAGAAATATAATACCTTTTTTTGTTTTATCCAGCTGTTCTTCTATGTTTTTTAATTCTGCAGTTGCTTTTTGCATTTCTTCGCGCATTTTAGGTGTTTCACCAATTGATATCTCAGTATAAGTAGCGAGTTTTGATCCGATTTCTTTTGCAGAAACCTCAAAGGCAGCAGCAATTGTGCCACCCACTATTAATCCTTTGGCTCCCATAACAATTATTTTTTGACCAGCAATTAAAGTTGAATGCATTGCAGCTTCATTTACAATTATTGATTTTTCTGTTTCTACATAAGCATTTCTGATGTATTTTGTTGTAACATCATCCTGGGCAATAACTCGTGCTTTTTTCCCAACTATTCCACCTTTTACAATTACTTTTCCGCCTGCTATTATTTCTGTTCCATCCGCTACCCCATCAATTAATACATCTTCTCCTGCTTTAATTTTAAATTCACCAACAGAACCATGAATAATAACAGAACCAACAAAATCAATATTTCCAATACTCATATCCACATCGCCATTTATTTCATAAATTGAAAGAACTTCTAATTTATTATTTTTAAAAATTACCTGACCATCATTTGCTGCAACATATAATTCAGGATTGTCAGAGGCAGGTTCAACACCTTTACCAATTATAAATTTTACATCATTACCCGGCTTGGCTTTTATTACTTTCCCGGTTACTGTCATACCATTTACTCCATTTGTTGGCGGAACTTTTTTAGCTAATGGAGTTCCTTTTTTGACATTTTGTATTGATTTAACATTTCTATAATCAATTTTATCATCTGCTAGTTGTTCCTCTGGCGCAGCTTCTGTTGCTTCTTTTTCCTCTTCTTTTTGAGCTGTAGTATCAAACAACATTTCAAGTTTTGCATCTTCTCCATTTTGTACATTTTGACCTTCTGCAATAATATCTTCTATTGGTTCCAATAAAATAGTTGGGTCATTCTTTGCTTCAAGACCTTTTTTAACAAGTTTGCTTATCACATCTTTTTTGATTCCAAAAACAACATTATGATTTTTTAAAGTATTATATACATCTTCTTCTGTTATATCTTTTCCTCCACCTTGAGGTGGAACAATAGTTACTTGAGCAAACATTTCATCAGGCGTAATATTTACAAATATCTGCCCATCTTTTATTGCAATTTTTTCTTTTACTATTAAAACCGGTTGTCCTGTAGATTCTTTTACAGCTCTTTCAATTGCATCCATATCAACTTCTTTTAAATTAAGTTTTTTAATTTCTTTGATAACGGAATCATGGTCCACTTTTTTACCTTTACCTTTTGGGGGGAAAACTGTTAAATATGTACCATCTTCTTCGGTATTGATTGTTATATAACCATCAATATCAACCATTTTTTTTCACCTCTCTTTATTTAAATTTTTAAATCTGCTTTTTAATTTTAAAATAATTTTTGTATGTATCTGGCTTACTCTTGATTCTGATAAATTTAAAACCTTTCCAATTTCTTTTAAAGTTAAGCCATCCCAGTAATACAATTCTAATATTTTCCTTTCAGTTTCTTCCAAATTTTCAATTAAAATAGCAATTTGAGCAATACAATCTTTTTTTTCTATATCAGAAAGTATTGTACTTTCTTTACCAATTATATTTTCACCACTTATTTGTTCAAAATTTTCATCTACTAAAAACGCTTCTAATGGGACTATTGAAATGCCCTTTATTTTATTTAATATATCATAAAATTCATCTTTTGTCATCCCTAATTTTTTACTGATTTCCTCATCTGAGGCCTTTTTACCAGTTGCAGATTCTATTTCAGTATATGCTTTTTCTATTTTTTTTGCCTGTTCACGTATATTTTTTGATAAAAAGTCTTCTTTTCTTAATATATCTATTATAGATCCGCGTATTCTTTTTGAAGCAAATGTTTCAAATTTAATATTTCTGTCAATATCAAAATTTTCAATAGCTTCCATTAATCCGATAACTCCTTCTATATATAAGTCCTCTTTACTGTTATTCTTTACCTCTTGTGGTAAATGCTGAACTATTTTATCTGTTAAATATTTAACAAAAGGCAAATAATTTTTTATTATCTTCTCTTTTGTACTTTCATTTTTTGTTTTCTTATAATCTTTCCAAAGTTCATTTATATTTTGCATTAAAAACTTACCGTTTTAAGTTATATATTTCATTTAAATCATCAGATATAATAATATCTATTTTTTTACCTTTATTTTTATCTTTTTTTTCATATTTTACATTACTTCTCGCTATATTTACTTCTTTTTCTTTATTTAAAAAAGAAAGTAGAAAAAAAGTTGAGAAAAAAGTTATACACCATCCTATACTTGCATAGAGAATAATATCAATGATTTCCTTATTTAAATTTAATATCCCACCCAGAAAAAAACCTAAAATTCCTATTAAAACTGATATCTGAACTTTTACGATTTTATTCATTTTTTTGCCTTTTTATTTTTTGCGCCTTCTTTCAATAAAAAACCAACCAATTTGTCTCTTTGTTTCTCATCAATATCAATAAATTTAATTTTAATTTCGTATTGGTTTAAACCTATTTCATTATACCCAACAACTTCGCCGGCAACATCTAATTGAGTTTGCTGGGGATCCGAAAGTTCAATTGTCATTTCAAGTTTTGTCCCTTTTTCAATAACTTTAGGATATAATAAAAGCATACCATTGCCACTTATATTTTCAGTATATGATATATTGGGCGGAACAACAGTGCTTGCAAATTTATCAATTATTATTTTAAATTCTACTTTTAATCTTTTTTTCAAACGAAAAAATTTTCTTCTTTCCTTCATAAAATCACCCCATAATAAATAATTTATCTGTTAAAAACTTCAAAAATTTTTTTAAAAATATTACCTGCATTTTGTGGAATTGTATCAGTATTAACGTTTTCTTTTATAATTCTTGATGATATTTTTTCTGCTATTTGTTTTATACATTGTGTTGCTTTTGTATCCGGATATTGTATTGAAAATGGCTTTTGTAACATAACACTATTTAATACATTTTTATCTCTAAAAATGTAGCCATATGGTTCCACAAATACATTTAAAAATCTCCTTGATAACAGTATAACTCTTGATGATATTTCTTTTGCTTCTTCTTTTGAATTAACGATATTAACAATAAGTTTTAATTGGATACCTTTTTTATTTAAAGAAGCCACTTTTATCAGACCATAAGCATCCATAAGTGCTGTTGGCTCGGGTGTTGTAATTACGATTGAATAATCTGCTGCATACATAAAACTTAATGTGTTTCTGCTTATTCCAGCACCTGTATCAATTAAAAGAATATCAACAATATCTTCTAATTCAGCCATTTTTTCAATAAATCTATTTCTTTGTTGGTTACTCAAATTAACTAATTCTTTTACTCCGGAACCACTGGCAATTACTTTAATTCCATATTCGGTTTCTGTAATGATATCTCTCATATCTTTTTCTTCTTTTAAAACATGAGAAAGATTATATTGAGGGTTTATACCAAGTAATATATCAACATTTGCCAGTCCTAAATCAGCATCGAGTATCATAACCCTGTTTCCCATTTTATTAAGTTCTAATGCAACATTTACAGTAAAATTTGATTTACCTACTCCGCCTTTACCAGATGCAACTGCAATAACCTTTGTGGTTGTTTTTTTTATAAAAGATATATCTTCTTCAGATTCATCAGGATTATTATTATCTATACCTGCTTCCTGCTTTTTTATTTTAACTAATTCTCTTAATCTTTCAGCTTGATCCATGTTTCAAAATCTCCCTTTACAACCAATCGTGAAATGGTTTTTGAATTAGCAACTTCAATATCATCCGGAACTGTCTGGCCTGTAGATAGATAAGAAATTGGAATTCCACCTGTATTTACAGAAAGATTCAATAATAAACCATAATTTTTTGTTTCGTCCAATTTAGTAAACAATATTCTGTGTATTGGCACCAAACCAAAATTATTTATGATACTTAATGCATCATAATATTTTGTAACAGCACTCATAACAAGATGAACTTCTATAGGAGAATATGCTTCTAAAAAATTTTTTAATTCAGTTAAATGTTGTCTGTTTCTCGGGCTTCTTCCAGCGGTATCAAATAATATAATATCTTTATCAATATGCTTGTTAATTACTTTTTTAAAATCCAATGGTGTTAAAACGATTTCAACAGGGATACCCATTATCTCTCCATACTTTTTTAATTGCATATCTGCTGCTATACGGTATGTATCTGCACTAACCATAACAACGCTGTGCCCTTCCATAAGAGAAAGTTTTGCTGCTAATTTTGCAATTGTGGTTGTTTTACCCACACCAGTTGCACCTATAAAGGCAATAACTTTTACCGTTCCTTTTTGAACTTTAATAGGACCTGATACTTGTATTAATTCAGCAATATAATCATAAAGATAATGTTCCAAGAATGATTTATTGTTTATTTGTTGTTCATTTAATTGAGAATTTAAGTTTTGTAATGTCCTGTATACAAGATTTTCTTCAACTCCATTATTAATTAATAGTTTTTGTATTTTACCCATTCCATTTTTTAATGAAACCGGACTGGCAATTACACCATCTTTTAAAGGCTTAAAAGAAGGATTAACCAATATCTTGCCTTCATTTAATTCTCTTAATAACACTTCGTTTTTTAATGTTAAATCTTCAATTTTATTATATTTGTCAAAAATTTCAGATGGTTTTATATAATCAGCAGTTGGTTGACTGGACATATTTTTTATAAAGGAGTCCTGTTGAATTGAACTTTGTTGTTGTGATTGACGTTCTATGTTAATATCTATGCCTGCAGTTACTTCTGTCATTTCTTTACCAAACAATCCAAGAAAACTTCCTTTTTTAAATCTTTTAGTTTGTAATATTACTGCATTTGGCCCAAAGTCTTTTTTTACCTTTGCCAGTGCTCCCTGTAATGTTTCTGCCTCAAATTTTTTTATCTTCATTTTTTAAATCTTCACCACCCCAACTGAACGAACTTCGATTTTGGGTAATATTTCGTTGTATGATAAAATTGCCAAATTAGGTAATATTTTTTCAGATATTTTCCTGAAATAACTTCTAATTAGTGGTGAACATAAAACTACAGTTTCATAATCCTTACCTATATTTTTTCTATATTCAGAAATTAAACTATTATATATCTTTTGAATTGCATTTGGTGATAATCCGGATATACCCGGTTTTTCAGTTTGTCTCAATGAATCTATTATTTTTTGTTCAAGTTCAGAATCAATTGTTATAGCATACATTATTCCATCTTTTGTATGTTTATTGGTGAAATGCCGTGCCATTGCCTGTCTTACAAATTCCGTTAATATATCAGTATCTTTTGTTGTTTTTGCATAATCAGCCAGGGTTTCAAATATTGTTACCAAGTCTCTTATAGAAACTTTTTCCTTTAATAAGTTTTGAAGAACTTTTTGAACCTCGCCAATACTTAAATTTCCAGGAATAAGTTCATCTACAACCGCAGCATTTGTTTTTCTTACCATATCTATTAATTTATGGACATCCTGTCTTGTTAATAATTCAGATGCATTTGCTCTTATTATTTCTGATAAATGAGTTGATATAACAGATGGAACATCAACTATGGTATAGCCTTTTATTTCTGCATTTCTTTTTTCTTCCTCTTTTATCCATTTGGCAGGAAGATTAAAAGCAGGGTCCTTTGTTTCAATACCTTCAATATCTTCACCGGTTGAACCAGGTTTCATAGCAAGAAAATAACCTATTTCAACTTTTCCTCTTGCAACATCAGCACCTTTGATTTTTATTACATATTCATTTGAAGAGAGTTGCATATTGTCTCTAATACGAATTGGAGGAATAACAAGGCCTAACTCAAGTGCAATTTGTTTTCTTAGCATTGTAACTCTATCAAGTAAATCGCCGCCCTGTCCTGGGTCAACATAAGGAATTAAAGCAAAACCTATTTCAAGTTCCATTGTATCTACCTGAATAAGTGGTAAAACATTTTCTGGTTCTCTCTGCGACATTTCTTCTTTTTCTTTTTTTTCTTTGATTTTTATCTCTTCTTTAGTTACAGCAGTAGTTAATGTGTATGCAACAATCCATGAAATTATTGCAAGTAAGAAAAAAGGAATTTTAACAATCCAGGAGGGAAAAATAAAACCAAGTAAAAAAATTATAAAACCAACAAGTCCTATTGCTTTTGGTTGGGATAACATTTGGCCTGCAAAATCCTGGCCAAGATTGGCCTCAGATGCAGCGCGTGTAACAATAATACCTGTTCCAACCGATAATAACAAGGCAGGGATTTGAGTGACTAACCCCTCACCTATTGTTAATATTGTATATCTCATTGCTGCTTCGCCCATAGTCATCTGATGAAAAATAATACCAATAAAAAAACCAGCAATTATATTGATTATTACTATTACTATTGCAGCAATAGCATCACCACGGACAAATTTTGATGCACCATCCATAGCACCATAAAAATCCGCTTCTTTTTCTATATCCCGTCTTCTCTGTCTTGCTTCATCATCAGTAATTAAACCAGCGTTTAGGTCAGCATCAATAGCCATTTGTTTACCTGGCATTGCATCAAGTGTAAATCTGGCTGCAACTTCTGCAACTCTTTGTGCACCTGATGTTATAACCACAAATTGTATTACTATTATTATTGTAAAAATGACAAGACCGATAACCAAACCACTATAATCTTTTGTCCCAACAACAAAGCTACCAAACGTTTCAATTACTTCACCAGCATATGCGTCTTTTAATACAAGACGTGTTGCAGATATGTTTAAAGCAAGGCGAAAAACAGTTGTTATCAGTAATAATGCCGGGAATGTTGAAAAATGTAATGGTTCTTTTGTATACATTGTTATTAATAAAACAACCAAAGCCAATGCAATATTAATGGTAAGTAAAAAATCCAAAAGCATAGGTGGTAAAGGAATTACAATCATAAGAACAACGCCAATTATTGCTAATACTATAATTAGGTCAACAGAACGACGCATACTTGCTGAAAAGCCAATATTACCGTTGGCCATATTTAATTACCTCCATTTTCCGGGCTTGGGATGTAATAATTTCTACCTATATTATCCATATTTTTTTCATTTTCTTCAAGTTTAAATTTACCTTTGGCTTGATAAACAAAAGCAAGTATTTCTGCTATTGCCTGAAAAAGTTCTGGCGGTATTTCCCAACCAATTTCAAGTTTTACCAGTGTCCTTGCCAAAGGTGGATTTTCCATAATAATTATACCATATTTTCTTGCTATTTCCTTGATTTTTTCAGCCATTAGATTAATACCTTTTGCAATAATTTTAGGAGCATTATCTTCTCCTTCTTTATATCTTATTGCAACTGCAATATGGTTTGGGTTGGTAATAACTACATCTGCCTGTGGTATCTCTGATATCATTCTGCGTCTTGCCATTTCTCTTTGTATATTTCTTATCCTTGCTTTTATTAATGGGTCGCCTTCTAATTGCTTTAATTCGTCTTTTACTTCCTGTTTAGACATCATTAAATTATCTTCATATTCATATTTTTGATAAATATAATCAAGTATGGAAAAAATAATAAAAGCAATTACTATTTTGATACCAAGTTTAAAAACAGTATCTGCCGCAAAACCAAGATATGTTTCTATATCCATTAAAGGGGTCATAAATATTTCATTAAAAATTTTTTTTACAGTAGTATAAAAAATATAACTTATTACAAATATTTTTATAAATGATTTTCCTAATTCAAAAAAAAGCCGTTTGGAAAAAAGTCGCTTAAACCCTCTAAAAGGATTTATTTTATCAAAAGAGGGTTTAAGTGGTTCGAAAGTAATTAAAAATCCAAATTGTAAAATATTTGATAATATACCAATAATAAATACAGATACAAAAATTGGTAATAATATTAATAAAAATTTTGAAATTATAAATAATAAAAAATCTCCAATTGTATCCAAAGTAATAGAAAAGGTAGTGACATTATTCCAAAAATATAAAGAGATATTCTTTATATTATTAAAAATATATTCACCAAAAATTTTTAAAATTATTAAACAAATTAAAACATTTAACATAGAATTTATTTCAACACTTCGGACAACCTGTCCGCGTTTTCTTGCTTCTTCTCTCTTTTTTGGTGTAGCCCTTTCTGTTTTTCCTGGTTCTGCCATTTTTTAAATCCTTTTTTATAATTTAACTTTTCATACTTTTTATTACAAAATAAATATCATCCCACATTGTATTTATTACAGTATTAAATAGATTAACTAAAATAGGTAAAGCTATTAAAACAGAAACAATACCAATAAATATATTTAACGGTAATCCAACAATAAAAACATTTATTTGTGGAATTGTTCTTGCAATAAATCCAAGTGTAATATTTGTTAAAAACAATGCAAGTGTTGCAGGCCCTGCTATTTTAAAAGCAATAACAAACATATTAAAAAATAAAGAAGATAATTTAGATACTGTAACATCAGAAATAGATATTGATGTTATTGGAGTTAAATTAAAACTATCAACAATTGCTTTAAATAAAAAGTGATGGCCATCAACTGATAAGAAAATGAGAATTCCCAATATGAATTGAAATTGTCCAATTATTGAAACCTGCGTATTGGACATAGGGTCAATTACATTTACTATTCCAAACCCCATTTGTAAATCAATAATCTGACCAGCAAGTTGTATTGCTGCAAAAACAAGATAAGAAAGATAACCTATTATTACACCTAAAAAAATCTGTTGAAAAATCAAAATTATATAGGCAAATATATCTGTTGGTAATATAAAATTTTTACTTGATATTGGATATATTAATAAAGTTAATAAAAAAGCAAAAGAAATTTTTACTAATGTTGGTATATTTCTACTGCCTATAATAGGAGCAGTTAAAAATATAGAAGATATTCTTATAAATTCTAATAAAAATATCTGCAATTGATATAATGCTAAATTAAATATGTCAATACCCTGCATAATAACCTCTTTTAATTACATTTTCATATAGTTTGGCAAATTCATCATTAAAGCAGTAGTAAAATTAATTAAAATTCTAAGTATCCATGGGCCAAAAACAATTAATGTAAGTAAAACAATTACTATTTTAGGAACAAAAGTTAATGTCATTTCCTGTATTTGAGTTACTGCCTGAAATAAACTTATTAATACACCAGCTAAAAGAGCAAATCCTAAAAGTGGTGCAGAAATTATCAATGTTATTAATAATGCTTCTCTCCCAAAAGATGTAATAAATTCAATACTCATAAATAATACTCCTTTTAAAAACTAACTATCAAGGCTCTGGATATTAAATGCCAACCGTCAACTAATATAAAAAGTAAAATTTTAAAAGGCAATGATATCATAACCGGTGGTAACATTAACATACCCATAGACATAAGTGTACTGGCAACAACCATATCTATTATTAAAAAAGGGACATAAATAAGAAAACCAACGATAAATGCTGTTTTTAATTCACTGATTATAAATGCAGGTATCAGGACTCCTGTTGGAACATCATTTTGATTTTTGGGCCTTGGTGATTTTGACAGGAATATAAAAAGTGCAAGGTCTTTTTCTCTTGTTTGTTTAAACATAAACTGGCGAAGTGGTTTTACAGAATTTTTTAATGCTTCGTCCAATGTTATTTTATTATCTTTATATGGTACCCATGCTTTATTATAAATTTCAGTTCCGACAGGTGTCATAATATAAAAAGTCATAAAAAGAGCAAGACCAATTAATATTTGGTTTGGTGGGATTTGCTGGGACCCTAATGCCTGACGTAAAAAAGAAAGAACAATTATTATCCTTGTAAAAGATGTCATTAACATTAAAATAGCTGGTGCAAGTGTTAAAATAGTTAATAAAATCAATATTTGTATTGTTGCCGATACGTCCTTTGGCGATTTTGCCGGGGTAATGCCTATATCTATTTTGGGTATAGAAACTTCTGCAGAATAAATAGAAGTATATGATGAAAAAAATATTCCAAATATAAAAACTAAAAAAATTAATAATTTAAAAGTATTTTTTTTCATTGTTTTTTCCTGATTTTCTCCATAATTTTTTTAACTGTTTCATTTCCGGTATCTATAAGTTTTTTACCCTGTTTTATGTAAGTTGATTTTAAATTATCTGAAAAATTACTTTCTTTTTTCAAATTATATTTTGAGATATATTCATCTGCCTGTTGTCTTATATTTTCAACTGTTTCTTTTTCAGTTATTTCAGATAACAATACCAATTCATTATCGCCGGAACCAATAATTAAAATTTTGTTTGCAACATCAACAAGATAAATAATTTTTTTTGTATCAATATATTCTTTTGCAATTACTTTTATTATTCCCTGATTTTTAAATAAAAACATAGACTTACTATAGAAGTATTTAATAGCAATTATAGTAAGATAAATCAAGCCAATAATAAAAAGTAATGATATTAAAAGATTAAGTGATGTACTGACAATACCAGGCCCATGTGGTATATCAGGGTTTTCTATATTTTTATATTCATTTGACAGATATTCAGCGTTTAAAGTATTGGATGTTATATTATCTTTTATTGTTTTATTTTCAGCAGCAAAAAATTGAGTTATGCCGAAAAAAAAAATAAAAATAATTATGATTAACTTTATTTTCATCTTTAAAGCTTTGGAATTCTATCAGCCGGCCTGATTATATCTGTTATTCTTATTCCAAAATTTTCATCAATAACTACAACTTCTCCTTTTGCAATATATTTTTGATTTACAAGAATATCTACTGGCTCGCCGGCGAGTTTGTCTAGTTCTATAACAGAGCCAGGGGACATTTCAAGAACATCCCTTACTAATTTTTCTGTTCTACCAAGCTCAACTGTTATAGTCAAAGGCACATCCATAACAATATCTAAACTCTTGTCATAAACAGTCAATTTTTTCTCTTCCTGTAGTTCAGAAGTTACAACATTTTGAGCACTTGCTGTTGTTTTTTCCATTTTGCCACCACCTGCAGTGATATCACTTACAAAACCAGCAGCAGAGCTTTCTGCTTTTGGCCCTTGTTTCAAAACTTCTACTGATTCCCCTGAAAAAACAAGACCAATTTTACCATTGCCAAGATTTCCAATTGAAATATCACCTTCTAAAAGAATGATTGTGCCTTCTATTCCAGAGATAACAGAAGAACTTAAATCAATGGAACTAATTTCTAATGGTGTTGTTAACATTGATTTTGATACCTGACTTGAAACATTACTTATTATTGTATCAATAACCTGATTTGTTAATTCTGTTACAGCACTTAAATGTAAATCTTCAAGTGATGATGGTGGATTGGTTCCGTCCTGACCTATCATAAGGTCTGCCATAATCGAAGCTATATTTTCTGATATGATTAATGCCGCACTACCCATTCCATCAGAAAGTTCTACAGGTGCAACAACATTTTTCCCAGGGAAAATTGAGTTCAAATCACTTGAATCAATTGAGTCAATACTTGTAACTGAGATTGAGACTTCTTTGCCAAGTAATTCTGCTATCATATTTTGTCCATTTTGAATTGCCTGATTTAATATTTCTGTTACATTATTTTTTTCTTTTTCCTGTAAAGCCAATTTAGCACCTCCTAAAAAAATTTAATAGGTGTAAACCTATTTAGTTATATCAATTGCTTTAATTGCAAATTTTTTCTCAAAAGATGTATCACCTTTTTTAATTACAGAAGTTATTTTTACTGCTTTCTTTTTACCTTTTGTTCCTATCTTACCGTAAAACATTGGTTTATTTTCAACACGTACTAATATTTCGTCTTTTATATTTGTATCAAGTTTAATTATATCACCAACCTGTAAATGAACAATTTCTTTCATCTTTAAAACAGTAGCACCAATATTAGCATAAACCGGAACCCATGTCTTTTTTACTTTTTCGTTTAATATTGATTGGGTTTCAGTGTTCATTTCTTCTTTACTTAATGTAAACCATTGTTTGGCACTTAATTTATATAATACAGGCTCAATAACCATATAAGGGATACACATTGACATTGCGCCGACATGTTCTTTTATTTTTATTTCAAAATTTAAATTAAGACACATTTCATTTGGTGCTACTATTTGAATAAATTGTGGATTTGTTTCCCTTGCTTTTATTTCAGGATCAAAATCAACTATTCTGTGCCATGAGTCCTTAAGATTTACAAATGCTTTTTCTATTATTTTCCCTACTATTGACTGCTCAAGATCTGTTAATTCTCTTGGTTTTGATATTGCCTCTCCATGGCCACCTAAAACTCTATCAATTATTGGGAAAATAATACTTGGGTTAATTTCAAAAACAGCAAGACCTTTTAATGGTTCCATAGAGAAAACAGCTATACTTGTTGGATTAGGAATTCTCTCAACATATTCACTGTATGTTAACTGCTTTACAGAAGTAACAGTTATTTCTGCAATTGTTCTGATATAAGCAGATAAATCAGCGCCAAAATGTCTTGCAAATCCTTCATGCATCATTTCTAATGTTCTTATCTGGTCTTTTGAAAATTTATCTGGTCTTCTAAAATCATAAATTTTTATTTTGCCTTTTTTCTTACTAACAATTGCAGATGGTGCAGATGAAACTTCTTCTTCTTCTTTTTCTTTCTCTGTATCTACTATTGTTTGTTTCATTCCTGCTAATAAAGCGTCTAATTCTCCACCTGATAAAATATCTTCTGACATTTATACACCCCAATAATAAATTTTATTGAATCGCGAAAGATGTAAAATATACTCTTGCAAGTTGGCCTCTGTTTAAAATAGCATTTATTTTATCTTTTAATTCCTGTTTTAATGCTTCCCTATTTTCAGCGTCTGCAAGTTGAATAGATGTTTTTGCACCAAGTGTTGCAATTACTATATCTTTAATTTGAGGCATTCTTTTATCAACTTCTTCTGACAATTTTAAGCTGCTTCCGTAGTCCAATTCTAAAACAACATTTGCTCTTAAATAATGTGTTTCAGTAGGGTCAGAAAGATTTACTACAAATTCTCCCAGTGACTGAATAGGTCCTAATTCTGGTTTTTCAACAATTACTTTCTTAGTTGCCGGTGTTGTTTTTGACATAATTACAAAAAATGTGGCACCTGCTGAAATTAAACTTAATATTAAAATTGCACTGGTTAAAATAATCAATGTCTGCAACAACTTTCTGTCTTCTCCTGCCATAACTGACCTCCTCTTTTTTTAATAAGTAATTGTTTCTATGTTTTCTTTTTCTATCTGTTGTTTAATTTTTACATCCGATGGTAATGGTAATTCTCTGGATTGTTTTTCTTTGTCTTCTATTAAATCAGCTTTTAAAATAACAATATCTATTCTTCTGTTCTTTGCTCTTGTTATGTCATCAATATTTGGCACAAGTGGTTTGTAAGAAGAATATCCTGCTGCAGATAATCTATCCGGGGATATTCCTTTTCTTATAAGATATTTTAAAACATTTACAGCACGAGCAGTTGATAAATCCCAGTTATCATTATATTTTCTCTTTATTACAGGACTTGTAATTGCAACATCATCAGTGTGACCTTCAATAACTAATGGATTTGTTGTTTCTTTTAGTAATTCTGCAATATCAGATAATATTCGCTGTGTCCTTGGCAATAAGTCAGCATAGCCACTTCTGAATAATATTTTATCTGTCATTAGACTTATTACCAATCCTCTTTCATTAAATCTTATTTTTACTTCCCTTTCTAATTTTTGTTGTAAAATCCATTTTTGAACTCTTTCTTTTAAAGTTGTTAGTTGAACCTGTGATTGTTCCATAATTATAGGTTTGGTATCTGTTGTTGCTCCTGTTTGTAAAACAGAAATATGGCCTTTTACACCAAAAGCATTTCCAAGAGCCATTGCTAATGCTCTTAATTTTTCAACATCAACTGCTGAAATTGAATATAATATAACAAACAAAGCAAATAATAAAGTTAACATATCTGCATAAGTTAAAAGCCATCTCATTAGACCAGCTGTTTCTAATTCTCCGCCTTCTCCGATACCAAATTGTCTTCTTTTTCCCATATAATTATGTTAATCCTCCTTATGCACCAGTAGCGCCAGCGCCACCTGCTCCTGCTGCTGCTCCAGCTGCTGCTTCTGCTTTTGTTTCTTGTTCTTTAGGAGATAAGAATGCTTTTAATTTTTCTTCAACTATTCTCGGGTTATCACCAGCTGAAATAGATAAAATACCTTCTATCATTACTTCTCTAATTAAGACCTCATCTGCTGTTTTTGCTTTTAATTTATTGCCTATTGGTAAGAAAATAAGATTTGCAAATGAAATACCATAAAATGTTGCAATAAATGCAACTGCTATAGCATGAGCAACTTTTGATGCTGTTTCTATCTGTGCGAGAGCATTAACTAACCCCATAACAGTTCCAATAATTCCAAGCGTTGGAGAAAAACCACCTAATGTTGTAAACATACCTTCTCCCATTTTATGACGTGTTTCGAGGAAAGACAGGTCTGTTTCAAGTATTGAACGCACCAGTTCAATATCTGTTCCATCAACAACTAATTGAATGCCTTTTTTTAGAAATGCATCATCAACATTTGCGATTTCATCTTCTAAACCTAATAGGCCTTCTCTTCTTGCTTTTGTTGCAAAACCAACCAGTAATTGAATAACACTTGATGGATTCATTTCCTTATAAACAAAAGCCTGTTTTAAAATAACTAATATATTTTTAAAAACAGGCCAGGGATAACTGATAATAGTAGCACCAAGCGTTCCACCAAAAACAATAAAAAATGCTGATAATTGCAAGAACATTAAAACACCAGAAATATTACCACCACTTTCAATAAAAAGGGCTATTACTAATGAGCCCCATCCTACTACAAGTCCAATAATCGTTGATAAATCGAGAGTCACGGATGCACCCCCTGGTTATAGTTTTTCATTTTCTTTTACTACAGGAAAACTAATTTCTTTTTTATATTCTTTTACCAATTTGACCACCTCTTCTAAATTTTCTTTTACTGTAATTTTTTTTCCTGTTGTTGTCGTTAAAATTGTATCTGGTGTCGCTTCTATCATTTCAATCAAATCTGCATTTACTACTATTTTTTTTCCATCAAATCGTGTAACAAATATCAATTTTCATTCTCCTGAAAAAGTATGTTTATTTTACAATTTTTATTATTTATTGTCAACAAAAAAATAATGTTTCATGTAATAAATTATTGTTTTAATAAAACTGATATTTATTAATTTTATAAATTAAAAAATCTAATTTTAATCGCTATAATTTATATAAAAATGTAATTGAAAAATATTTGTTAAGTATAAGATATTTTTATATATATTTTGCTAAAAAGTTGGCTGATATAAAAAAAAATTTACTATTTACGGTTTACAATTTACGATTTAAAAGATACAAAAACATTTACGATTTACAGTTTGAAAACGAAAAAATAAAATCTTAAATTGAAAATTGAATTAAATCCCTATTCTCCATTTACAAAAGCAAGAAAAAAGTTAAGTTATTGCCCCTCTTGGAAAAAGATGGGGCAATTGAGATGCTTGAATACATTATTGATTGCAGATTGCTGATTGTATACAACATTTATCATTTGTGATTTATGATTTTTTAAATTTGAATATTTTAGATTCAAAAATTTGAAGATTAATAATAACATTGCCTATTGCAGTTTGCCATTTGCCGGTTGAAAAATCAAAAAACAAACAGCAATAAATAATCAGCAAACGACAACTGAAATAGATGTATCGGATTTTGATGCAAAACAAAAAACCCCTGCAGGAATTAACCTGCAGGGGTTTTTATATTCTATACGTCTTATATGCTACCTATTATCTTCCAAGGTTAACAAGTGTATCAAGCATATCAGCGGATGTTGTTACTATTCTTGCATTGGATTCAAATCCACGCTGTGCAATAATCATATTTGTCAATTCTACTGATAAATCAACATTGGATGCTTCCAATGCTCCGCCTGTAATTGTACCTGAACCAGATTTTCCTGCTTCTGTGAATCTTGGTAAGCCGGAGTTAGATGATAATGCATACATACTATCTCCGACTCTTTCAAGTCCCTGTGGGTTCAAGAACATTGCAATTGCAAGTTTGGCAAGTGTTATTGATTTATCATTTGTAAATTGACCGACAATACCACCTGTTGAATCTACTGATAAACCAACTAAATCACCAGAACGCCATCCAGATACTTCTCTTGCATAAACATTATTGTTAGGTACATACACTTGGGTTCCACCAACCATCTGATAATTTCCAGCTACATCGCCTGTTAAACCATCTCTTCTACCTGCTTCAAAAATTGGTGTATTTGTAGGAGAATTTACTTGAATTGCTGCAGCACCGTTATTCCAGTAGTTTGGTGTTCCAAAATTTAAACAGAAATCAAGTTGTAATGCGCCATCTGTGTTTAAACCAGCTGTATTAGTTGGATCTGGCAATAAAATTATACGTGGACCGTAATAAGTTTGTCCAGAAATTGGGTCATTAAAAACTCCTTGATATCCACCTGCAGGGGTCCATTCTGCTCCATTTGAAGCAAGTGAACCATCATCATTAAACCATATACCAGAATAAGTTATTGTAGTTGCTCCTGTTGGATCTGCCGGGACAGTAATCTGAGAACCAGCAATACAGTTTGCTGCTGTCGGAGAACCGGTATAAACTTGGCTTCCCTGAACATAAGTTGTATCAAATGCATACCAATCCCAGTATGGCCTTTCATCTGGCATACCAGCACCAGGATTTTGTGTTGCTCTCTGGAAAAACCACAATGTAATTTGTCTTGGATTTCCAAGAGAATCATAGATTGTCATTGTTGTTGACAAATCAGGCGTTACGCCAACAAAATATGTTGTAGAAGCATTAACTGTTGCTATTGGTATACCAGCAGATGCAGCCATTGGCGTTGCAACATCATTAGCAGGTAATACACCAGCACCAGCTGTTGTTGCTGCATTTTGCGGGGTTCCAGAATCAAGATTACCTGCAAATGATACAACTGTTGTTGATTGAGCTGCCATTCTTAAATCTTTAGGAATTACTATGTTTGAAATTTTTGAGACGTCAGAAGTATCAATATTATAATTTGCAGTAACAATCTGTTCGATTGGATTACCATGCCAGGATGGATTTGCAACTGTTCCAATAACTCTGTCAAATGTTCCCATCCAGCCCTGAACTATTGCGCCTGAAGATGTTGTAACATTACCAATATTGTCCTGATAAAAATTACCTGCTCTTGTATATAGCGTTTGTGTTCCACTTTTTACTGTGAAAAATCCGTCGCCTGTTAATGCAACATCAAGCGGATTACCAGTTGTCTGTATTGCGCCCTGTGTCATAATAGAATCAATCGAACCAAGCGCAGAACCAAGTCCCATCTGCAAAGGATTTTTACCACCAATATTTGATGATAAATTTGCACCTGATGCTGCTCCCATTGACTGTGTAATCTGTTCTTTAAACGTAATTCTCTGTGCTTTGTAACCAACTGTGTTAACATTTGAAATGTTATTACCGATTGTGTTCATCCAGGTTGTATGGTTACGCAAACCTGAAATTGATGAAAAAAGTGATCCCATCATGTTAGATCGCCTCCTGATTTTAATTTTAGTTTATACATTAACGTATAAACCAGAAGGCCCCTTCTTAAAATGATTTTAAGAAGTCCGGCCTTTTAAAACTCTAAATTTTAAATCAAAGAACTTATGCAAAAACAGCGCTGTCAATGTTTGTAAATACGTTTTCTTTCATTGACGAAGAATCAACAGCAGTTATTACTGTGTTGTTTTTAACACTTACAATTAATGAAAAATTTTCAAAAATCATAAGTGTTTCTTTTGCGCCTTTTGCTCTTGCTTTTTCTACTGCTGCCTGAAGTCGCTGCAAATGCTGCGGTGTTATTTCAATGTCGCGTGATTGCAAACGTTTTTCAGCATGCGAAGAAAATCTGATTCCTAAATCACTCTGTGCTACCTTATTTTCAAGAATTTCTCTGAATGATGTAGTAGTTCCCGGTCTGGCGGTGATTGATTGCTGCCGTTTTTGTGCTTCCTGCAACTGTGATAACTTTTGTATCTGACTGTTATTTACATTGTTTACCATAAGGTATCACCACCTTTTATGCCTTTATCTCCTTAATATTTGCTAAACTGTATTCTGCTCCATTTACTACAATCTTTGGCTGTCCATCAACAAATCTTACTACATCAACTTTTCCTTCTATTTCACTTTCTATCTGCTGTCCTGTAGTTGGGTCAATATCTGTAACACCAACTACAACTGTTTTGCCGATTAATGAAGCTGCCTGTGATGTGTTTTGCATAATCATTAACCCAACCATATTTGTATTTAATGCATCAATTGCTTCTGCTTGAGCTGCAAAACTTGTATTTAAATTCTGCATCTGTTCAAGTGAAGAAAATTGTGCTAAATCAGCAATAAATGATTCGTCAGTCATTGGCTTTAATGGGTCCTGAAATTTTAATTTGGTCACAAGCAACTGTAAAAAATCGGTCTTTCCAAGAGCACTGTTCGGGTTGTCAACAAACGATGAAAAAATATTACCCGAATTTGAACTGGAACCGCTTACTCCGGAAACTGCCATATTTGTCACCTCCTTTCTTTTAAGCTAAATAATTAAGGTAGCCATCAGTGACTGGGATAACACCGATGTCTTCTATAGTTTCATTATTTATATATACAGGAAATTGCTGCTGTTTATTGTAGTATAAATTGCTGTGCGAATTGCCTGATGTATATGCGTTTAACATAAAAATTTCAAGATTTTCTATATTATAGCCGAGATTATTTAATGAATTTTTAAGTTCAACAATATTTGCTTTTAGGATGTCTTTGGTCACTGTCGATGCAACATCTATTCTGCCGTTTATTATATTGTCTTTTGCTTCAAATTTAATGATAACAGGCCCTAAATTTTCAGGTCTTAACATCATTTTAACCTGTATTTTTTCTGATATATTAAATTTTACTGCATCTGCAATATTTTTAACAATCTGTTTAATAACCAAATCATCCCTGACCTTACCTGAAAAATCCATAACTTTTTCGTATATTTTAGTATCTACCGGTTTTTGTTCTGATTTATTTTCTATAAAATTCACAAAATAAGTATTTATTTCATCAACTATACCTTTTATATTACTGTTGTAATTTTTATTTGCAGTATTTATAACTGTTTGATTCACAGTATCTTTTGTAATATTAAATGTTTTAGGAATATCATAATTATGAGTAATTGAGACAGGATTAGAAATAATACTTTTTACTGTATCAAAATTATTTGAATTAATAATTGAAGATTTTTGTTCTATTATATTATTTGAGTTATTAATTATATTTACAGGTATTTTATTATTAATAACCTGCTGTAAATCAATGGCAATAAAATCTTTTATATTTTGGTTATTTGCCGTATTAATCAGTAATATACCATCGGGTGTTATCTGGGATGTTTGATTTGAAAATGGTTTATAAACATATTCAATTTTCTTACCTATATATAATTCTCCATTCATTTCTTTTAACATTAAAAATATTTTGCTGATTAATTCTTTTAATTGGCTATCTTCATTTGTTGAAACATATATCTGCCTGCTGTTCTGGGAATTAAATGAATTTATATAATTGTTATTTTTAATAGAATTGTCAATTGGATTTACTGAACTGTCCTGCTGTTCTTCATTATTATTAATATATATCTGATGATTATATAAATTAACAGCGGTATTTATTAATGAAACAAATACTGCATTAATTATTTTTGAAATTTCATTTGAAATATTTTTTAGCTGCTCACTGTCATTTATATCCGCTGCATTAATCTGAGTAATTATGTTATCCAGTTCTTTTACATAATTTTCTAAATTTTTTATTTCACTTTGAATCGTACTGTCGTTTTTATCTATTCCTGTATCAGATATTAAATTCAAAATATTAGAAATTTGATTTTTAATTTTTATTATATTTTCTAATTTTATATTTAAATCAGGAATATTTATTTTTAAATTGTTATTTATAATTTCAATTTCCTGTGGAAGTTTGTTTAATATAATTGGTTGAGTATTTTTATTTTCTAAAACAGAATTACTTATAAAACCATTAGTAATTACTTTTGCAGCATCATTTGATGATTGTAAAATCTGCGGCGGTTGAATATTGGTATTTTCAACAGAATTATTTACAGGTGAAATGTTTTCTGTATCATTAATGATATTTGAATTTAATGGTGTATTTGTTTCTTGTAGGGCAAAATCCAATTGTTGATTTGATGTTGATATATTATTAATTGAGTCTTCGTTATTGGTTATACTGTTATAAATAACAGGATAATTTTTTATTATTTGCTCGGAAATTATTTTAATTCCATTTAAAGCAATTTGTTTTTCTTCCTGATTTAAATTACTGTTATTTAAAATATAATTTACTATTGGATTATTTTCTAATTCATTTGTATTTGATACTGAAGCTTCTTTTAACTGCCCGTATAGATTCAAGGTTGCTATTGCTTCATAAACACTTTTAAGGATTTCCGGCTTTGAATTAATCTGATTTAAAATATTTGAAATTGAAATTTCATTTTCTTTTTGAATTAAATTATTAACAAGGTCATGAAAATTATTTATTGAATCAAAATTAATCTGACCTTTTTGTATAGATACACCTATAACGCTTGTTGAAAATAACAAAGCGTTAATATTATTCACTTACATACCTCCTTGCGGAGGGCCTCCCTTGCGGTCCAGGCCCTGCAATATTATGGAATAATCAATTCCATTATAAATATAATATTAATAAAGAACTTTTAATTTCATATTAATTATACCTGTTTATTTCAATTTTGTCAAGAACTTTTTTACTTTTTTCTAATATATATATCGCTTATTTTTTATAATACTTTAGCATAAAATATTATTTTGGTTTCACGATACAAAACTAAAATTAATAATTATGCTGTTCTTTTCTATTGAATTTGTTAACAGCAATATCATCAAGAACTTTTTGTTCATTTGATATTATAATTTTATTGTAGTCATTTAAATGATGTGTTTTTAGGCGTTCAAAAATTTTCTTTTCTTTTGATGCCTGAATAACTTCATCTCTTTTGTCATTTATTTGAATTTGTAATTCACTGATTTTTAAATTTACATCATCTATTTGTTTTCTTAAAAAATTCAAATAGTCCTCAAGATAAATCAAACTTTGAATATCAGTTACAAATTCATTTGATTTATCTTTTGTGGCTTTATTTTTTTCTTCTTTGATTTTTTCTAAAATCTGATGTTGCTCAACCTGTAAGGCATGTAATTTAAATAATTCCCTTTTTAATTTTTCTTCTTTTTTTTCTTTTACTTTAAGGACTGTTTCAAATTTAAATTGAAATTTCTTCATAAAAAATCCTTTTAAAAAAATCAGTCAATAAAAAGTTCATTTAAAATTTTTAATGTTTCTTCATAATTTGTTTTTTCATCGATACCCTGAATTAAAAATTTTTTTATCTGATTTATCTTTTTTATTGCATAATCAATAGAAGGATTAGAACCACTGACATATGCTCCTATATTTATTAAATCTTCTGCATTTTTATATGTTGCAATTGTTTCTTTTATTTTATTTGCAAGATTTTTATGCTCGGGTGTTACTATATCAATCATACAACGTGATACTGACTGAAGTATGTCAATTGGCGGATAATGATTTTGTGCAGCGAGTTCGCGTGTTAAAACAATATGACCATCCAAAATTGCGCGCACAGAATCTGAAATTGGTTCATTTAAATCATCTGCTTCTACTAAAACAGTATAAAGGCCTGTTATTGTTCCTTTACTCGGTGTTGTTCCTGCACGTTCCAAAAGTTTGGGTAAAAGTGCAAAAACCGAAGGAGTGTAACCTTTTGTAGTTGGTGGTTCACCTATGGCAAGCCCTATTTCTCTTTGAGCCATTGCAAAACGTGTTATTGAATCCATCATCAACATAACATCATAACCGGCATCCCTGAAATATTCTGCAATTGAAGTAGCAACAAATGCACCTGTTCTTCTTATTAATGCCGGTTGGTCTGAAGTTGCAGCAATAACCACAGAACGACGAAGTCCTTCTATTTTTAAATCCTTTTCAATAAAATCTCTGACTTCCCTACCACGTTCACCAATCAAAGCAATAACATTAACATCAGCAGATGTATTTCTTGCAATCATACCAAGAGTAACAGATTTACCAATTCCGCTTCCTGAAAAAATTCCTATTCTCTGTCCTTTTCCAATAGTCAAGCAGGAATCAATTGCTCTTATGCCTGTTGCTATTGGCTTATCAACCTTTTGTCGTGTTATTGGGTCAGGTGGATTTCTATATATAGAATAAAATTTGTCAGTTTTTAAAGGTCCTTTGTTATCTAATGGCCGTCCAAGTCCATCAATAATTCTTCCTAATAAATTTTGTCCCACAGATACTTCAAATTCCTGTTCTGTTGCAATTACTTTGGCACCGGGTCCTATGCCACGCAAATCGCCAAGTGGCATTAATAATGCCTTGCCTTCTTTAAATCCAACTATTTCTGCATCAATTGATATTTCTTCATTTTTTGAAACGACTTTGCATAATTCACCAATTGCTGCTTTTAATCCTGTTGCTTCCAAAACCAAACCAATAACCTGAGTAACTTTTCCATTTGTCTTCAAAGTATCAATTTTTTCTAATTTATTATGGAATTTTTGCAGGTCTAAATTTGACATTATTATTCCTTTGTACGTAATTTCTTATTTATTTCCCCTAACTGATAATTAATATCAGTATCAATGATTTCACTTTTTGATTCCAGACGACATTCGCCCGGTTCTAATAATTCATCAGGTATTATATGTAAAGAGTCAATCGTGTCAACAAGTTCTTTAAATTCTTCTCTGTGTGATTTTATAAGTTCTAAATCAGAAGGATGTGTATAAATAATTATTTTTTCTTTGTCTTCCAATTTTTTTATTGCTTCTTTGGTAAGATTAATTATTGACTGTTTATTTGTAGTTATTTCATTATTTATGATTTTTTTGGCAATTTGAGTTGATAAATTAACTATATCATCTTCTGTTGAATTAATAATTTTGTTTTTTTCTTCCAGTGCAGATTGAACAATTGATTGTAAATTTGTAATTAAAGCTGAAAATTTTTGTTCTACTTCTGTCTTTGCTTTTGCAAGGCCATCGTAATATCCTTTTTCATATCCTTCATCATATCCATTTTTTTGTGCTTTTTCTTTTATTTCAGCTGCTAATTTTTCTGAATCTGATATTAGATTTTTAACATCTTCCTGAGTTTTAAGTTTTATTTCTTCGGATTGATTTTTTATTGATTCTAATTCTGCTTTTCTTATCTCAAGTTCTTCCTGAATTTTACTTAATTCTTCTTTAATTTTTGTTATTTTCTCTTCGTCATTTTCTTCTTTAAGTTTTTTCTTTAATTCTTCAAGAAGTTTATTGTATTTTGGAAGAAAAACAGAAGATAATTTATATGGTTTACTTTTAAATTGATACTCGCCTTGTCTATAAAGATTTTTATACAAATATTTCTTCCTCCCCTCCGCGTGCTATAACTATTTCGCCCATTTCTTCTAACTGGCGAATGACATTAACAATTTTTTGCTGGGCTTCTTCTGTTGTTTTCAAGCGAACAGGGCCCATAACTTCCATATCTTCTAATATCATCTGCCTTGCTCTTGAAGACATATTTTTAAGAATTTTATTTCTACATTCTTCAGATGCGCCTTTTAATGCAAGAACAAGGTCTTTTGAATCAATTTCACGTAAAATCTGCTGTATTGTTCTGTCATCAAGTAAAAGAATATCATCAAAAACAAACATAAGCCGTTTTATTTCATCGGCTAAATCCGGATTTTTTTCTTCCAGTTTTTCCATAATTGCTTTTTCAGTTGACCTGTCCACACGGTTTAAAATCTCAGCAATGTGTCGGACACCACCTGCAGAAGCAAATTCCTGGGTAAATACAGATGCGATTCTGCGTTCAAGAACTTTTTCAACTTCCATAATTACTTCTGGAGTTGCTCTGTCCATAGTTGCTATACGCGTTGAGACATCAAGTTGAACTTCTGGTGGTAATGATGAAAGTATGTTAGATGCCTGATCCGGAGATAAATGAGATAAAACCAGTGCTATGGTTTGGGGATGTTCGTTTTGTATAAAATTTAATATTTGCTGTGGATCTGTCTTTTTTATAAAATCAAAAGGCGTCATCTGTAATGCGCCCTGTAATCTATTTAAAATTTCTACTGCTTTTTGTTCGCCAAGTGCTTTTTCAAGCAGTTCTCTTGCATAGTCAATACCACCCTGTGATATATACTCTTCTGCAAGTGCTAACTGATAACTTTCTTCCATTACAACATCTCTGTCCTGAGGAGTTACCTTTTTTGTATTTGCAATTTGTAAAGTAAGTTGTTCAACTATTTCATCACTTAAATTTTTAAAAATATTTGCAGCTAAATCCTGTCCTAAAGTTATTAATAATATTGCAGCTTTTTGTTCTCCAGTTAAACCAGCCATTTATGAATCACCTCTTTTCTTCAGTTAGCCAGCGCTTAATAAGTTGAACTATTATCTTTGGATTCTCACGGGCTATTTTTGTTATCTGACGTTTCATTTCAGCTCGCTTTTGTGCCTCTGCTAATTCAGCAGCCGAAGGAACCGCTTCCAGCGGGACCTCGACTTCCTCTTCTTCTTTGACTTCTTTTGCAGCCAGTTCAATCTGTCTGCGTAATTTTTCTCTTATAGCTCTTGGCTTCAAAGTTGATTTCAGGAAGAATAATGTAAATAATAAAATACCAACTATTATACCCAAACTAACAAGCGTGGTCATATATTTTTCACGAGCTTCAATTTGTTTTCTGTACTGTTCTTCTTTTTCAAGTGTTCTATCAAATGAGATATTTTCTACTGCAACCTGGTCCCCACGTCCAAGGTCAATGCCAGCAGCAGCAATTACTGCATTTTTTATAGAAGATACCTGCTGTGGTTGTAAATTATCAACTATAACAGCAACTGATAACCGCTTAACAGCGCCAACCTGTTCAATTATATGTTTTTCTTTCTTTGTTATTTCATAATTTTCTGTTGCTTCTGATTTTGTATACTGCGAATTACCCGATACAACTGACTTATAACCTGGTATGTTTGAATCAGTTCCCGGAACACCACCGGGATAAACTCCAACACCAGTGTAACTTTCAAGATTTTTCTTTGAACTACGGATAATGCCTTTTCCACCAACTATTGGCTCATATATCTCATCTTTTTTTTCTACCTGGTCAAAATTAAGTTCTGCTGTAACTCTGACAGTTGCCCGCGAATTACCCAGAACTTTTGAAAGCATTGTTTCAACTCTTCTTTGAACATCTTTTTCAAATTCTTTTTGTATCATTATCTGTTGATTTGTAAGTTTTAACTGTTTTGAGAATGAATATGAAGCAGAATCTTCAAGTAATTCATCCCTGATAATATCACTTAAAACATTGCCCTGCGTATCAACCACAGTAACATTTACCGGTTTTAATCCTTCTACACTGCTTGAAACAAGATGAACTATGGCTTTTATTTGGTCATAATTTAATTTCCCATCTGGTTTTAATTTTAAAAGAACAGATGCTGTTGGTTCCTGTTGCCTTTCTTCATATAATTCTTTTTTTGGTATTACTAAATGAACTCTTGCTTCCTGAATTATATCCATATTTGTTATAGTCCTGTTTAATTCACCTTCCAATGCTCTGACATAATTTACACGCTGGGTAAAGTCAGTTACTCCAAGATTTGTCTTATCAAAGATTTCAAATCCTACTCCACCACCTTTTGGTAAACCCTGTGTAGCAAGAGATAAACGGGTATCATAAACATATCTGGAAGGAACAAGAATGGTTTTGCCGTTATCAGTAATTCTATAAGGAATTTTAGAATCTTTTAATTCTGCAACTATTGCGCCTGCGTCATCAGAACTTAAATTTGAAAAAAGAGGTAGATAATTTGGCTGTGTAATCCATAAACCAATTACAATCAGCCCAGCAAGTAAAACTACAGGAATACTTGTCCATAATATTTTTTGAGTATTTGAAAGACCCTGCCAGAAAGTTTTTAACCTTTCCCAAATTCTTAAGAAAAATTCATTCACTATAGCACCTCGTATTTTTAAATTCTATATAATATATAATTAAATTGTCATTCTCATTATTTCCTGATATGCATCTGATATTTTATTTTTGATCTGTAATGCAAATTGTAATGTTAAATATGATTTCTGCGCTGCTAAAACAACATTATGTAAGTCAATATTCTGTCCGGCTGCTAATTTTTCTATTGCTTCATTTGCATTTACGCTTGTTTCATTTATTGATTTAATTGCCATTTGAAGTAATTGACCAAAATCTGGTTTTTCAACTACGGGTTGCTGTATCTGTGGTGCAAGAATTGATTCTGGAATACCAATTCCTTTTAAACCGCCTATTGCCTCTATGCCATTTAATTGATTCATTGCCATTTAATTTCTCCTAATTATATTTTTAATATATCAAGAGCTTTTGCAGCCATTTGCTTTGCCGAATTAATTGCAGTTACATTTGCCTCATAAGCGCGGGTTGCTGATATCATATCAACCATTTCCTGAACGATATTAACATTTGGCATATGAACATATCCGTTTTCATCAGCATCAGGATGTCCCGGGTCATATACAAGACGTGCAGGCGATGGGTCATTTGTTATTTGTGTTACACGCACTCCCTGAAATTGATTAACTCTTTTTGCTTTGTCAGAAAAAATTGCCGGGAAAATAAATCCTACCTGTTCGCCACGTGGTTCAAAGATAACTCTCTGTCTTTTATATGGACCGCCTTCTACTGTGCGTGTTGTATTTACGTTTGCTATGTTATTTGAAATTACATCCATTCTTAATCTTTCAGCTGTTAAACCAGAAGCACTTATATCAAAAACATTGAATAATGCCATTTATTAGCGCCTCCCTTCTGTAATTACACTTACGAGTTCTTTGAATTTTAATGATGTTAATTCTGCAAGTGATGAATAGTAAGCAGTGTTCTCTGCCATTTTTGACATTTCAAAATCAATGTCAACATTATTTTCATCTGTTCGCAGACTTGTTTCTGTTTTTGTAACTATTTCAGGATTAATATCATTTATTGTTAATTCTGGAACAAGAGGAATGTGATTTTTATGTGTAACCATTAAAGGTAAATAATTTTTTTCTTTTAAGCCGAGAACTTCTTCTAATTTGTTTTGAAATACAACTTCCGAACGTTTAAAACCAGGTGTGTCAGCATTTGCGATATTATTACTTATCATCTGGTGCTGAAGTGCAGCAGCGTTTAAAGATTTTTCCAGCACCTGATAAATTTCACTTGAGAATATACCTTCTAACATAATATAAAACTCCTATTTTTCAAAATAATAAACATCAATAAAATATTTCCTTAAATTATCTTATATATTACTTAAATATGATTTTTTTGTCAACTATTTTTTTAATATTTCTTTTTTTAAGGAACATTGTTTTATAATTAAAAAATATTATTTTATAATCTTTTTGTAAACTTCTATATGTTTGCCTGATAACAGTAAATTTTCTTTTGATAAATTTTCAGCAATTTCTTTCTCAATATTTATCAATTTATATAATATAAAATTGATTTTTTTAACTTTATCTTGAATAATATAAGAATTCTTTTTATTTTTTAAATTATTTGGTTCTATTAATTTATCCAATTCTAAGATATTTGCTATTAACTGCCGTTTTTCTTCGTCTTTTTCTAAAAATTTATTAAAATCTTTTTTTTCAATTAATATCTTTTGTTCTGTTGTTATATTAAATATTTTTTCCAAATAATTAAATTTGTCTTCAAGTAATTTTTCAATATTATTTTCCATTTTTATTTATTTGTTTCAAGTTTTTTTAATATTTCCTTTAATCGTTGAAACTCGGTTGTTATACTGAAATCAATATTTAATTCTATAAATGCTTTTAACACATTATTAATAAATTTTGTTTGAGAAATATTTTCTTTTTTATTCTTTTTTATTTCTTTTACTATTTTATGAATTTTCTCAAATAATTTTTTTTCTATTCTTATATAATTTGGTGCCTGTCTGTAAAGAGCCGGATTAAACGATTTAATTGGCTTTATGGTTTTGTGTAGTAATTTTTCCTGTTCTCTTTTTTCTCTTTCGTTTTTAAGGTGAAGCAATTTTTCTATTTGTAATTCTGCTTCGGTTTTTATTTTTTTTTCACTATCCATTTTTTCCACCTTTTTGATTTTTCATTTTAAAAGTTAAAATCATATTATTCAAATTATTATTTATTTTATAATCAATTTGATTTAGTTCATTTATATTTATTCCTATTTTATCAACCAGCTTTTGATAATCTTCTATTTTTTTAGTTATGTCAGAAATTATTTGAAATAATAATTCACTATCAGTATAATGGTCATCAGTGTATTCAGTAATACTGTTAATGAGTTTTTCAATATTTTTTACTTCTTTTACAATTTCAATAAAGGCATCGCTTGTTTTGTAAAATGTTTTTATATTTTCTTCTATTCTTTCTGTGGTTTTAATTATCTCAATAACTTCTGTTGTTCGCTTCTGTATTACCTGTAAAATTTGTGTAATTTCTTCTGCTGACTTATTTGAATTCATTGATAATTCTTTTATTTCTTCTGCAACCACAGAAAAACTCCTGCCTGCCTCTCCTGCTCTTGCTGCTTCTATACCTGCGTTTAAGGCAAGTAAATTTGTCTTTTTTGCAATTTCCGCAATTGCTACCACAAAGCCCTTTATTCGTTTTGACATTTCCATTAATTCAGCAATTAATTGCGTTGATTGTGTTAATGATTCTTTTAGTTCACCAATTGATGTAATTTCTTTACCAATAACTTTTACTCCTTTTACAGCCATGTCAGATTGTTGTTTGGCTTCATTTAAAACTTCCTGCGCTTCATTATATATATTTTTAGATGTTGATTTAATTTCCATACTTATTACTCTTATTTTTTCTACTGATTTCAGGTTTGATGATAAATATTCTTTTATGCTATTTAATTCATTTTGTACTTTTTCAACAACTTCATTTTTTTTAGTTATAATTTCATTCATCGAATTAAATTTATTAAGTAAATCATCCATTTCCTGTGAGTCCAAAATAACTTTTGAAATAATTGCTTTTTTCTGATTTTCAACTTTTTTTACTATATTAAATAAATTAATATTTCTTTTTAATTCATTACTATATTTGATTTCTCCATCAATTGCTTTGCTTATTATATCGAGAATATAATTATGATATTTTGAAAGAAAAAAAGTTGTAATTAAGTATATTGCTATAGCTTCAATAATTAAAAAAATAAATATTACAATTGGTTGAATACTGTAAAAAAAAGATATTATAGCAGCAAATAATAAAGATATTAAAAAAATAATTAATCCACATAAAATAAAAATTATATTTATATTCATATTGTCCCTTCGTTTATTACTTCTATTTTTGCTCCAAGTGATTTTAATTTATTCTGCAGATTTTCATATCCTCTATCAAGATGATATACCCTTCTTATTTCTGTAATTCCATCTGCAGCAAGGCCGGCAATTATTAATGCTGCTGATGCGCGTAAATCCGAAGCCATAACACTCGCGCCTGATAATTTATTTATACCGGTGATTATTGCTGTGTTGCCGTCTATTTTTATTTTTGCTCCCATTCTTGCAAGCTCAAGTGCATGCATAAACCTGTTTTCCCATATTGTTTCTTTTATAATAGTCCTGCTTGAGGCAACAGTCATCATTGCCATCCACTGTGCCTGAATATCAGTAGGAAAACCTGGATATGGCTCTGTTATTATATCAACACTTTTTAATCTTTCTTTAATTGGTTTAATGATAACTTCTGAATTTTGTATTTTAAATTTTGCTCCTGTTTCATTTAATTTTTCAAAAAATACAGTAAGATGCTCTGGTTTTAATCCCTGTACAACCACATTTCCTTTTGTAATTATGGCTGCTGCAATTAATGTTGCTGCTTCTATTCTATCTGGAATTACTGAATAATCATTACTGCCCTTTAACTTTTTAACTCCTGTTATTTTTAAAGTATCTGTTCCTGCGCCCTGAATATCTGCTCCAATTGAATTTAAAAAATTTATTGTATCTACTACCTCAGGCTCTTTTGAAGCATTTTTTATAATGGTTATTCCATCTGCTAATGTGGCTGCTAACATAATATTCACAGTTGCGCCTAAACTGACTTTATCAAAGACAATCGTTGTGCCTTTTAATTTTTTTGCTTTTGCAATTATATATCCATGTTCAATATTTATTTTTGCGCCTAATTTTTCAAGTCCTTTAAGATGCAGGTCAATAGGACGAAGACCAATTGCACAGCCACCTGGCATTGAAACAATTGCCTCTCCATATTTTGCAAGTAAAGGTCCTAAAACATAAATAGACGCTCTCATTGTTTTTACAAGTTCATAAGGTGCTTTGAAATTTTTAATTTTATCTGAAATTATTTTTATATTGTTCCCATTGTATTCAATTTGTGCGCCCAATACATTTAATAATTTCCCCATTGTTTTAATATCCTGAACCAGCGGTATATTAGATATATTACAAGGTTCATCAGATAATATAGATGCAGCCATTATAGGCAATGTTGCATTTTTAGAACCACTTACTTTAACTGTGCCTTTTAATTTTTTTCCACCATAGATTACAAATTTTTTCATTAAAGATTCCTTTTAATAAAATTTTTATTATTATATTATTTTTTTTTATAATTGTCAAAAAGGTAATATTAATTTTTTATTCCGTTTTTTATTGCAAAAGCAATAAACCCGGCTGCTGTTGCAAAACTTTTTCCTGTTTTTACAATACCAGTATCACTGTCCACACTTTCACAGGCATAAAAATTATCCATTTTTACCTGTTTAAAAAAATCAATGCCTGATTTTTTGTACCTATCAGTTAATAAAGAATTTGCAGCAGATAATGTCCATGGAAATTTTGCGTGCTCACATCCGCTTTCTTTTATATTTTTATTATAAAAATATTTATTTTGCTTTGAATAACTCCATTTTAAATAATTCTCATAACAAACCCTTATATCATTATCAATAAATCCATAAAAATCAAGTAACCGTAAACTGCCCGGTGGCTCTTCATAAAATAAATAATTACCCCTACAGTCAAATTCATAGGATATAATATTATTTTTTTTATTTATACATAATTTTTTTAAATCCTTTTTTAATAATCCGGCAGATTTTTTCCAGTCTTTGGACTCTTTTTTATTACCTGATAATTTATAAATATACTCTAATGCCAAAAATGATTTCCATACAAGTACATTATCGTAAGTATTATAGAAATATAAAGACATATCATCAGAAGGTCTTAATTCTGTTTTAAATAACATATATTTTTTATGTTTAAAATTAAAAAATTTTATTTTTATTTTTGATAAAATTTCCTGCATATAATCTTTTTTCAATAAATTTATATCCCCTGTTTCCTTTATATATGTTTCTAATGCAATAAATGGAGCGCATAATTCATCCAGTTCAAAACCACATTCAAGTATATTGCCATTAATTTGTCTTGAATGTATGCCAAAATTTTTTCCCTGTATTTTAAAAACATAATTAAGCATTTCAGCGGCTCTATCTTTATCAATCATAAGTATTGCCGGAAAACTCCATAACAGACAATCTCTATCCCAGTAAGCACCTGAAACATAGTATTCTGGACTTCGTGACGTTACACATACTAATTCATCTGTATCAATTGTTTTTCCATTAGTAAAAAAATAATTAAAAAATAAATTTATATTATATATTTTATTTATATTATTATTTTTATATTGTGTAATTTTTGATGCTAACCATTCATTAAGTTCATTATAAAATTTTTTAAATCCAAACCTCTGAAAATGGATGCAACTTGAAATTGCAGCCATATCTTCTGTTCCTATACCTATATTAAAGTTGATTTCATTATTAATTTCTGATGATAAAATTATTCTATTTTTCTCTATTTTATATTTACCATTTTTACCGGTATCAAAGGCAAGGCAGAATAAATTACTACCCTGCAAAAATCTAAAAATTATCTGATTAAAATAATTATTATGATTTATTTCATAAAATGGATTTAATTTATAAGAAGTGTTTATATTTAAAAATAAATTTTTATATTCAAAACAAAGTTCTGCACGTATATTTTTACCTTTTATATTAAATATAAAACCCCTTTGTCTTTTGGGAGTTAAAAGAGTAATCTTTATATTATTTTTTGTTATATTTAACTCAGGAATCCAGTAATTAATTAAAGTAAAATCTGAATTTTTTAAATCAATTTTTCTATTTTCACAGTATATTTTTAAATAAATTTTACAATCAACAAACAAATTACCATTTAAATTAAAGGATAAAAAAGTTAATCCATTTATAGTTAAGTCCTCTTCTATATTAATTAATGATATGTATTCATTTCCAGAATAATATTTCATAGAAAAATTATACAATAATATAAAAAACACGACAATAATAATATTTAAATAACCCAAATTTTATATAAAAATATTGAATATTTATCTTATTACTATTATTTTACCTAATTCTTCTTTTTTTTCTTTTGGTGTCTTGGCTATTATTTTATATATGTATACACCTGTTGCTACTTTTTTATTATTTTTATTTTTTCCATTCCATAAATACGCATTCATACCTTTATAACCTTTAATTTTTTCTTTAAAAACTTCTTCTCCTGATACTGTCCAGATCTTTATCTCTATATCTGCATTTTTTGATAACCAATAAATCAATTTTGTATTTTCTTCTACAGGATTAGGATTGTTTCCTTTTAATAATAAAATAAGTGCTTCCTCTGTTGGAATAAATATATTTGTTATCGTATGAGTTGGTGTAAGTGTAAATATTTGTGTAGGTGTCAATGTAATTGTGTATAATTGTGAAATTGTCATTGTTGGTGTCATTGTTAATGTTACTGTAACAGTAGGTGAATATGTTATAGTTACAGTTGGAGAATATGTTGTAGTGACAGTTGGAGAATATGTTGTAGTGACTGTTGGAGAATACGTTATAGTAACTGTTTCTGAATATGTTAATTGTAAATAAAATATTTCATTGTTGTCTGTCCAATCCTGCCATGCTATACAGGGACTATTAAAACTATTAAAAGCTAAAGACGGAGCATTAATATAAATATCTGTGTTACAAAAAATTTCAGAATAAAATTCGTAATTAGGACAATTGGTTTCAGGTGCTCCCACCCAATTATAACCATTCCATTTTTTATAAGATATAAAAGAGAATGAATCATTAAAATCAGTTAAATAAAATGTCCAACTAATACCTGGTAAATCATTTTTGTCAAGTGTAAATGATAATCCGGTTAATTTTTCTTCAACATTTTGAAAGTTAGGAAGGCTATATATAGTTTTTGTTGGTGTATTTCCTTCGGCATCTACAAATGCACTGCCATTCCATTTTTTATAAACTATATGAAAAGCACCATAAAGAATGGACCTGACACAAAATACAATATGAGGATTATTAAATTTATCAATTTTTAATCTTACAAATTTAAATGAATCGGTATCATCGTATAAATAATAATATGACACATTAATATTTTCCTGTCCAATTCCATCTGCATCAACCCAATTACTACCGTCCCATTTAAGATAAAATATATTTGATGTACCATATTTATCTTCCCAAGCAATATGTGGCATGTTATTGGAATCTAAACATAAAGAAGGTTCATAAGAATTTCTTTGAATATCAGAAACATCTACTTTTCCATTTAATGTAGCCCAGTTTGTACCATTCCAATAACGATAAAAAACTGCATTATTTCCCAAAGTATTATCTTGCCATGCAATATTAGGCCTATTGAAATTGTCAAGTGCAAGAGATGGATAAATTGAAGTGCCATTATTATTACAAACATTTATGAGTGCTTGTCCATTTCCACTGACATCAACCCATGCGTTTCCATTCCAATATAAATAATATATTTCATAATTGCCTGATGAATTATCCGCCCAAGCTATATGCGGTTTATTTGATTTATCAATAACCAGTGATGGCATTATAGAATCACCTGTATTATTAGATACATTAATAGATGTTTTATTTATATTGTCTGGTCCTGTCCATGTAAAACCATTCCATTGTAAATAATATATTTCTGCTGTTAGGGTTGTATCTGTATAATCGCTCCATGCAATACCTGTCCATTACCCATATCTTCTTTTTTAATAAGAAGCAGGTATATCCTGATTTTTGAGGAAAATTACGGGTGGTTTGTGGCGTTGTCTAGTTTACTTACTCCCAATTTTAACGCCCTTCTTAATCCTATCCAAGGGGTGTTGCGTAAGCCTCTCTTACTTTTGACTACAAATTGTTTGCCCGACTTTTTCTCAACCTTTTTTTACGAAAAAATCAGTGGTATACCTGCTTCTTAATACTTATGGGTAATGGACAGTTTCTAAAGGGAGATTAAGAGGGATTTTCTATTTTTATTATCACCTCCCATAACTGAGGCATTGCAAAAGAAGATATAAAATTTTCAATATTGGTTTTAAAATATTTTATATAAATAATATCTCAAAACAAAATATTTTAAAAAAATAATAACATGAAATTACTGTGTTTTGAAATCGCCCTTTAACTACTAACCATTACCCATAAATTATAAAATGTAAGATTTAAGTAATGGACAGCCGCAGGGTAGGATAAACTTTTTGTCATTACTGTCCCTGATTAAATCAGCGATAAATTCAAACAGGAATCCGATTTTTGCTCTCAAATATTCTAATATACATACACAATTGACATTTTTTCCAAATAATATATAATAAAATATGATATTTGAATGGGGATTTTATGATTTTTGTTTATTTTTAAAAAGTAAATAAAGTTTTGGAGACAATATGAATAGAATAAAATTCTTATTTGTTTTATTTTTTTTATTTTTTAATGTTTATTCAGATACCATAATTTTAAAAGATGACCAGATATTTGAAGCGGATGTTAAAAGTTTTGATTCATATTATCTTGTTTTAAAAATTCAAGACAATCAAGAAATCTCAATTCCATGGAATGAAATAAAACATATTAAACATACAACAACGGCTAAAAACTGGATGGAAGATGTATATATTACATCTGACGATGTTGAAGTTACAACTTTAGTTACTCCGCTTTCAAATGATATAGCTTTTCAAAGATCTTTATTCCCGGGTTTACTCATACATGGCTCTGGACATTTTTATGCAAAAGACCAGAATACCGGTTTCACACTTTTATCTGCTGAGATAGTTTCTTTTATATTAATGACAATTTCTTTTTCTGAAATCATTTCGCCTGTTGAGAAAGACCAGAGTTTTAATATGAGTAAAATAATTTTTTATACAGGGGCAGCTGTATTTGGTGGAACATGGTTGTATGATCTGATTTTTTCAGGTGAAGCAGTTAAAAAATATAATCAAGAAAACAACGATAAATATATTATAAGGGGAGATAATAATGAAAATAGCGTTAGGCAGTGACCATGCAGGATTTTTTTTAAAAGAAGAGATAAAAAAATATTTAAGTGTAAATAAAATTGATTATAAAGATTTTGGAACATATAATAAAGAACCCTGTGATTATCCGGATTTAACCATAAAAGTATGTGAGGCGATTTTAAAAGGTGATTTTGACAGAGGGATTTTGGTTTGTGGCACAGGTATTGGTATGAGTATTGCTGCAAATAAAATACGTGGAATTTATGCAGCATTGTGTGATAATACATTTACAGCATATTTATCGCGCAGTAAAAATAACACAAATGTTTTAGTGCTTCCCGGAAATATTGTTGCCCCGGCACTGGCAAAAGAAATAATAAGAATCTGGTTTGAAACAGAATTCGAAGGTGGCCGTCACGAAAAGAGAATAAATAAAATAAAAGAAATAGAATCAAGATTATTCTGAACAGTGGAGGTTTATAAAATGGATTTTACAAGTTATATTGAAAAAGTAGATGGTGAAGTTGCGGAAATAATAAAAAATGAAATTAAAAGAAACCAGGAAAATTTACTTATGATCGCTTCTGAAAATTATGCGGATGAAGCAATACTTCAGGCACAGGGCTCTGTTTTTACAAATAAATATGCAGAAGGATATCCGGGCAAAAGATACTATCAGGGTGTTACTTACTGTGATAATATTGAACAACTGGCAATAGACAGAGCTAAGAAATTATTTGGAGCAGAGCATGCCAATGTGCAACCAAATTCCGGTTCCCAGGCAAACCAGGCAGTATATATTTCCTGTTTAAATCCTGGAGATACAATACTTTCTATGAATTTAGCTGCAGGTGGACATTTAACTCATGGTGCTCCAGTTTCATTAACAGGGAAATTATATAAAATAGTTTCGTATTCAGTTAATAAAGAGACATATTTTCTTGATTATGATGAGATACGGGATCTGGCAAAACAGCATAAACCAAAATTAATAATTGCAGGTGCATCAGCATATCCGCGACAATTTGATTTTAAAAAATTTAAAGAAATTGCAGATGAAGTCGGTGCATTATTAATGGCAGATATTGCACATTATGCAGGGCTTGTAGCTGCCAAATTATATCCTGACCCTGTTCCATATTGTGATTTTGTAACAACAACTACTCATAAAACGTTAAAGGGACCAAGAAGCGGACTTATATTATGCAAAGAAAAATATGCGAAGCAGATAAATTCAGCAGTTTTTCCGGGACTTCAGGGTGGTCCGCTTATGCATACTATTGCTGCAAAAGCAATTTGTTTTCACAATGCAATGAAAGATGAATTTAAAGAGTATCAAAAACAGGTTTTAAAAAATGCCCAGACACTTGCATCAGAACTTTTATCAAAAGGTTATAAAGTATTAACAGGTGGCACTGATTGCCATATGTTACTTGTTGATTTAAGACCAAATAATATAACAGGTAAAGATGCGGCAATAGCGCTGGAAGAAGCGGGTATAACAGTTAATAAAAATGGCGTTCCGTTTGATACAACGAGTCCTACTATAACAAGTGGTATAAGGATTGGAACTCCGGCAATTACTGCACGTGGTATGAAAGAACAGGAAATCAAAAAAATTGCAGAATGGATGGATACGGTATTAAAAAATATTAATAATGTTGAAATAAGAAAAAAAATAAAAGAAGAGATAAAAAAATTTTGTAAAAAATTTCCTATTTATAATAAGTAAAGGTGGGTGTTTAAATTGTTTATCAGGAAAAGAAAAGGTTTTACACTCATTGAATTGCTTGCTGTGATTGCTATAATCGCTATTCTTGTTGCTGTTGGGGTTCCTAAGTATGTTGAATTATTAGAAAAAGCCAATCTTGCAGCAACGCTTGGAAATTTAGCAATTATAAGGTCAGCACTTTCAATTTATCATGCAACATATCTTGAATATCCTCAGTCAATAGATCCTGCAGTTGACTTAAAATTTCGGGAGAATTTATTTGAAGTTCCATATGTGAAATCAAAGTATCCTTATGGACTGGATTCACCTTATGGAAATTCAGTTTATGTAACTAATATTGCTGGTGAAATTCCAATTACAAAAGGCAAAGGGTGGTTTTTTAACAGGAGTGATGGAAAAGTTTATATAAATTCAATTGCTAATGACATAAAAGGTAATATATATTATTCATATTAATGGAGGAAATAGTGGAAGAAAAAAATATAATTCAAAAAAATTTTTACAAAAGAAGACAGTACATAGTTGATAAAAAGTTTCAGTATAAATATTTATTTAATATTTTAACAATGACCTTTTTTACAATAATAGTTGTTGCCTTTACGACTTTTTTTATATTGTGGGAAAAGATAATCAAGGAATTTTTTTATATTCCGGATGCCGCAAAAAAGCTGGGAGATATTTTTATTTCAACATCACAAATTTTGATTTTACCTGTGATTATTTTGATAGTTATTTTTTCAATAATTGCCATTTTATTTTCTCATAAAATTGCAGGACCAATTTACAGAGTAGAAAAAATAGCAGAAGAATTAAAAAATGGAAATTTAAATATCAGTGTCCGGTTTAGAAAAGATGATGAATTACATCATCTTGCGGAAGCATTAAATAATATGATTTCCGGAATAAAAAATATGATAGCAGCAGATAAAAAAATAATAAATAATCTTGTTTTAATTGTTTCAAAATTACAGAACGATATTAAAAAATCCAAGGGTCTAAAAAAAGATGTAAAATTTACAATCAAAAAATTAAATACAATAGTTACACAATTAAAAAAATCAATTGAAAAATTTAAAGTTTAGTCATAATATTTTTATAATTAAATTATAAGGAGTGCACAGTTGTTAAAAAAATACATTGAAAAAAGCATAGAGATTTCCCTTCTTTCTATTGTTTTTATAGTTCCTGTTATTTTTTTTACAAGAACAAATGATGTTTTTGAAATTAATAAGATGTTTGTATTTAGATTTTTTACCTATTACTCTTTTGCTTTGTGGCTTATTATGTTTTTAATTGAAGGTAAGATTGTAATAAGAAAAACTGCTATTGATTTTCCAGTTCTTGGTTTCTTTTTTACTGCAATATTATCCACTATTTTTACAAATAATAGAACTGTATCAATTTATGGCGTCTATGAAGATTTTGAGGGAATAATAACAATCATTAATTATATTTTATTTTTTTATTTATCTTTAAATTTTATTAAAACAAAACAAAATGTTTTTAAATATATTTATATCATATTAGGCGCCACATTTATTATTGCACTGTATGGTATGGCTCAAAATCTTGGTTGGGATTTTATTAAATGGAATCCGGAAACCTATAGCCCCGACCGTTTTTTTTCAACTCTTGGCAACCCTAATTTCCTTGCTGCTTATCTTGTTGAAAGTATACCTGTTATTTTTATTTTATTTTTCATCACACATAAAATTCACAAGAAATTAATTGTTTTAATCATTTTAATTTTAGCAGTTGTTGTTTTGTTTCTTACAAAATCAAGAGCTGGTTTTTTAAGCTTTTTAGTTACTGTTTTATTTATAATAATTTACACCTTTTTAGATGCAAGAAAAAAAGAAAATGAATTATTTGCAAAAAATAAATTATGGTTTTTAATGTTTGGTATAGTTATATTTATAACCCTGTTTTTACCAATTGTGCGGGAAGCTTTTCAAATGCTGTGGGAAAGAAGTAAAAATTTATTCAGCTTAAAAGGAATAGTTTTAACCCCGAGAATTTATATATGGAAAAGCGCATTGATGATGTACAGGGACTTCCCAATTTTTGGCACAGGGGTTGATACCTTTCAGGTTATGTTTCCTTATTATAGATTGCCAATATACTGGCAACTTGAATGGAATGGGACACCGGAAAAGACACATAATGTTTTTTTACAGATATTAGCAACACAGGGAATAATTGGGTTTGGCTTTTATTTATTATTATTTATTACTTTTTTAAAAAAGTCATTTAATCTTATTTTAAGAGAAAGTGATATTACAAGAAGATATTTGATTTTTGGTTTTTTTATGGCTGCTGTTGCTTTTTATGTTCAGGGGCTTTTTAATTATACGGTTTCTGCATATGGCTCTTTTTTCTGGCTTGCTTTTTCAATAATTATTTCGCAGGAAACATCAAATAAACAGTATTACACTTTTGATTTTAATAAAAATTTTATTGAAAATAACAAATCAATGTTGTTAACAGCAATTTTATTATTTTTGATTATTGCTGAAGTTTTAGTTGGTAGGTTCTGGACAGCGGATTTATATTTTAAAATAGGCAATATTGCAGTTAATACCGATAAAGAAGAAATATGTATTGGCTATTATGATAAAGCGGTTGAGTTAAATCCTCCGCGTGAAATTTACTGGGTAAAATATGGTATTGGTTATGAAAAAATAATCAGAAAAGAACAAAACCCGGAGAAAAGATTGTTTTATATAAATGAGGCATTAAAAATACACAGTAATACAATAAAATTAAATAAAATGAATGGTTATAATTACAATAATGTAGCCAGGGTTTATAAAACATATGGGGAGACACTTGACAGGTCAAAATTTAAAGAAGCAATTGAATATTATAATGAAGCAATAAGAAGGGACCCTAATAATGCATATTTTGGTCTTGACCTTGCAACTGTTTATATTAATATAGGAGCGTTTGATAAAGCAATTGAACTGTGTAAAAGATATAGTGAACTTTATCCCGATTATGCAGTTCCTTTGAGTTATATAGGATATATTTATATGCTTCAGGGCCCTGAAAAAATTAATGAAGCAAAAATGTATTATGAACTTGCGATTGCAAAACCGCAGTGGCATAAAGATATTGTAACACAATCTTCCACTTATAGTAATTTAGGTATAGTTTATTTTAATTTAAAAATGTTAAACGAAGCTACTGAAATGTTTAAAAAGGTTTTGGAATTAAGACCTGATTATATAGAAGGATATTTGAATCTCGGGAAATTATATGTTTTATTGCATAGAAAAGAAGATGCAATAAATACTTATGAACAGGCATTAAGAGTAAGTCCAGGGGATGAAAGAGTGATTAAAGAGTTGAATAATATAAAAAGGTGAATGTCGTTTTATGAAATGTCCTTTTTGCGGATATAAAAAAGATAAAGTTGTTGATTCCAGAGAAAGCCGTGATGGAGAAGCCATAAGAAGGCGCAGAGAATGCCTTAAATGTTCGAGAAGATTTACAACTTATGAACAAGTTGAGCATACATTGCCGCTAGTAATAAAAAAAGATGGCCGCAGAGAACAATTTGACAGAAATAAAATTTTAGCAGGACTGTCAAAAGCGTGTGAAAAAAGGCCTGTATCTATTAATAAGCTATATGAATTTATTGATGATATTGAAAAGCAACTTTACAGCAGAATGGAAAAAGAAATATCATCTTCTGTGATTGGTGAGATGATAATGGAAAAATTAGCACAACTTGACGAAGTCGCGTATGTCAGATTTGCGTCTGTTTACAGACAATTCAAAGATATAAATGCATTTACCAAAGAATTGCAAAAATTCATAGATAAAAACAAGGAGTGAAACTAATATAAATATAAATCTTTTTAATTGTCTAATTTGCTGATTGCCTAATTGCCTGATTTATTTCAATTGTTGATTGCTTTTTGCTGCTTGCTGGTTGTTTTTTGTTTTATCCAATCCGCAATCAGCAACCAGCAATCGGCAACGTATTTATCCCCCCTCACCTTTATCCTCTCCCCGCAGGCTGTCCATTACCCATATCTTTATCTATATAATAAGAAGCAGGTATATCCTGATTTTTGAGGAAAATTACGGGTTATTTGTGGCGTTGTCTAGTTTACTTACTCCCAATTTTAACGCCCTTCTTAATCCTATCCAAGGGTTGTTGCGTAAGCCTCGCCTACCTTTGACTGCAAATTCTTTGCTTGACTTTTTCTCAACCGTTTTTTACGAAAAAATCAGCGGTATACCTGCTTCTTGATACTTATGGGTAATGGACAGCCGCAGGGTAGAGGAAATTTTTTCCAATCCGCAATCAGCAACCAGCAATGTAGTAATTGAATATACCGAATTTCCTTATTGCCAAATTGCCTTATTGCCTGATTTATTAATCTGTTAAATCCTGCCAATCTGGCAATCTGAAAATCTTGCAAATTACCAATTTTATCTTCAAATCTTATAATCTATAATCTTCAAATTTAAAAACAATGTCTTTTAAATCGAAAATCATAGATCGTAAATCGTAAATTGTAAATCGTAAATCCTTCTAATTTCCTGATTTATTAAATTGCCTCATTGCCTAATTTTTATCTTTTAAATCCAGCAAATTTTGTCAATCAGGCAATCTGGCAATCAAATAAATACATTTTACTTTTCACATTTTAAATGGTTTTTCCAATCCGCAATAAGCAACAAGCAATCTGCAAAGTAGTTATTGAATTTAAAAATCTGGAATCTTCAAATTTAAAAATCAAAAATGTAAATCGTAAACTCTATTATCCAACCGGCAATTGACAATCACCAATCAGCAATGTAGTTTTTGAATTTTTTTCTTTATTTTAAAAATAATATTTGCTATTATATTTAGACAAATCTTAATTATTTTGGTGAAAAATGAAAAAAGTAATTATTGCATTATTTATATCTTTTATTTGTTTTAATATTGTATTTGCTTCACAGGCACGAAACATCGAACTTGTTGATTTACCTACTGCAAATACATTGATAAAAGCAGAATTAAGATGTGATGTTAAATTATATCCCGGTGGTGGTATTTTAACTCGGTTATATATAGGTATATTTGATAAATTAATGATAGGTGGTGCATTTAACATAATAAATTTAATTGGAACAGGACAGGTTGAATATGTTTTGCCACCGAAATTTTTAGGAAAGATTCGTTTAACCGATGATGATGGAGTTATGCCTGCAATTTCTATTGGTTACGAAGGACAGGGATATTTAGACATTGCTGCAAAAGGTGCTTTTGTATCTTTGACCAAGGAAATTAATTTGAATATAATTTTCTTACAATTAACAGGCACAATTTATACAAATGAATTTAATGATTTTGCAAAAAATATTGATGCTGGTGCAGGAATTGCATTTGCAATTACAAAGGATTTTGTTATATGTGGTGAATACGATGGTTTTTTAGGAGACAACCCCGGCCATATTAATATTGGTGTTGGTTATTTCTTTAACCCTATACAGATAGATGTGGGTTTTAAATACGGTATAGGTGATGAAAATATTAATATTGCAAGAATTTTAAAAATAGTATATATAAGTTATTTTTAATGAGGTTAAAATGGAAGAACATATTTTAAATTTTGAAAAACCACTTTTTGAATTAAGAAAAAAAATAGAAGAGTTAAAAAAATTTGCAAAAGAAAAAAATATGGATGTTATGGATGAAATTAAAATACTTGAACAAAAAGCCGAAAAAATGAAAGATGAAATTTATAGTAATTTAACCCCTTATCAAATATTTCAGATAATGAGGCACCCCAAAAGGCCAAGAACATTAGATTATGTTAACTATATATTTACTGATTTTTTGGAAATTCATGGAGACAGGTCTTTTGCAGATGATAAAGCATTGATTGGCGGTATGGCAAAATTTGCAGAAAAACCGGTAATGATAGTTGGATTACAAAAAGGAAAGGATACAAAAGAAAATCTCTATAGAAATTTTGGAATGGCACAACCTGAGGGTTACAGAAAAGCACTACGTCTGATGAAACTTGCAGAAAAATTTAAATTACCGGTTATAAGTTTTATAGATACAATGGGCGCTTTTCCGGGTGTGGAAGGTGAAGAAAGGGGGGTTGCAGAAGCAATAGCAAGAAATTTATTTGAAATGTCAAAATTAAAAACACCTATTATTATCATTGTCATAGGTGAAGGAGGCAGCGGCGGTGCTCTTGGCATCGGGGTTGGTGATAGAATACTTATGTTGAAATATGCAACCTATAGTGTAATATCTTTTGAAGGTTGTGCGGCTATAATATGGAAGGACTCATCAAAAGCACCTGATGCTGCAAAAGCATTAAAACCAACTGCCAAGGATTTACTTGAATTTGGAGTTATTGATGAAATAATAGAAGAACCATTAGAAGGTGCGCATACTGATTTTGAATTCACAGCTAAAAATATTAAAGCATCCATAGATAAAAATCTCAAAGAACTGGCAAATGTTGATATAAATAAATTATTAAAACAACGATATGAAAAATTCAGCAAACTTGGTATTGCAACGATTCAGAAAAGTGGAGAAGTTAATGAGAAAAGTACTGAGTAATGGTTTTTTGTTTTTTTTTATATTAATAAATAGTATTTTTTCTGCACAGTCATTTTTACCACCGGTAGATGCAAAACAATCAAAAATTGTGGTTGTTATAGATCCAGGACACGGCGGCGGTGACTGGGGTATTAATTATAAGGGAGTTTATGAGAAAAACATAAATCTTGAAGTAGCCCAAAGGATAGCAAATAAATTAAAAAAAGATAATCCGAATATTTCAGTTTTTATGACAAGAACAGACGACCAATTTTTAAGTATCAATGATAGAGTGAGTTATGCCAATAATACGAAGGGAAATATTTTTATATCAATTCATTGTGATTTTGTTCCATCAGAAAATATTTCTGGCTATAAAATATTTTATCTGTCAACTAATTTGGTTCTGGATAAAGTAAACAATGAATTTTTAAACTGGGATTTGGTTCAGGTGCCATATATTCCAGCCAGTCAAAAATTGGCGGGTTTTATTGACCAGTATATGAAAGCTGCATTGATAAAAGAAAATAGTAATATAACAGGAAATGATGAAGATGATGTTTTACCAATGGAGTCAAGGGGTGTTATGGGAGTTAAATCTTATTTGCTAAAAAGTATAAATATGCCTGCTGTTGTTGTAGAATTAGGTAATATTAATAACAGGAATGATTTTTCATATTTAAATGATAAAAATATTATTGACCAGATTGCTTATCATATAAAACAAGGAATTATAAATTATATAAATAAAACAGGTTATTAAATAATAATGAAAGGTAAAATATGATTGATTTTAAAAAAATTTTTAAAATTATTTTATTTGGCATAATTATTGGATTGGCATTATATTTTTTATTAAACAAAACCAACATATTAAATTTTAATAAAAACACAAAAGTAACACAGCAGGTTGCAACACAACTTTATTCTTCAAATGAAAAATTAAAAGAGGTAATAATTTTTTATGGTGATTCACAATCTGACAAATTAAAATCATTTCCTGCTAAAATATATGAAACACCCAATGTGATAAATCAGATAAAGCAGATTTTATTACTGTTGTTTGATAAACCACCCAAAGATTATATAAAAGTTATACCAGAAGGAACCAGTATAAGAGAAGTGTATATTGATTCAAATTCAATTATTTATATTGATTTAAGTGAAGAGTTTATCGTAAACAATAGAGGTGGAACAACGTTTGAGTATTTATCTGTTTATTCTATTTTAAAAAGTATTTTTTCAAATTTTAATAATATAAGAGGAATAAGATTATTGGTAAATGGTGTTGAACAGGAAACAATTGCAGGACATTTAAACATAAGCGAAATATTCAGACCGCAGGATATTAATTAATAATCAGCAAGAAAGGAGATAGTGTGCTGGATAGATATGAACCAAAAGAATTAGAAAATAGAATTTATAAAAACTGGGAAGAAAAAGGATATTTCAAAGCAGATAGCAGGTCCGCAAAACCATCTTATTGTATTGTTATTCCGCCACCAAATGTGACCGGTTCGCTTCATATGGGACATGCATTAAATAACACTTTACAGGATATCTTATCAAGATATAAAAGAGCAAGAGGATATAATGTTTTGTGGCTGCCCGGGTGTGACCACGCTGGTATAGCAACACAAAATGTGGTGGAAAGAGAATTAAAAAAAGAAGGTTTAAATAGAAAAAAACTTGGCAGAGAAAAATTTTTAGAGCGCGTATGGCAGTGGAAAGAAAAATACGGAAAAACCATAATGATGCAGTTACGTAAACTCGGAGCTTCGCTTGATTGGTCAAGAGAAAGATTTACAATGGATGATGGACTGTCCAATGCAGTAAAAGAGGTTTTTGTGCGTTTATATAAAGAAGGTTTGATTTACAGAGGTGATTATATTATCAACTGGTGTCCGAGATGCCTGACCGCATTATCTGATATAGAAGTTGTTCACAAAGAATTAGATGGATTTTTTTACTATATAAAATATCCTTTTGCTGATGGGTCGTCTAAATACATAGAAGTTGCAACAACAAGACCAGAAACAATGCTTGGTGATACTGCTGTTGCAGTTAATCCATATGATGAAAGATATAAAAATCTTAAAGAAGGAATGTTGTTTATATTACCTGAAACAGGCAGAAAAATACCTTTAATAAAAGATGAATATGTTGATAAAACATTTGGCACAGGCGCGGTAAAAATTACGCCTGCTCATGATCCCAATGATTTTGAAATAGGCATAAGACACAAACTTGAAATAATAAATGTGATGACAGAAGATGGTAAAATGAATGAAAATGCAGGAGAAAAAGGCAAATACAAAGGACTCGACAGGTTTGAAGCAAGAAAAAAAATAATAGAAGAATTAAAGAATAACGGATTGCTGGAAAAAATAGAATCACATAAACATGCAGTCGGACACTGCTATAGATGCGACACCATTGTTGAACCATATGTTTCCACACAGTGGTTTGTAAAAATGAAGCCGCTTGCAGAAAAAGCAATAGAGATAGTAGAAAAAGATGGGGTTAAATTTGTCCCTGATATGTGGAAAAAAGTTTACTTTGACTGGATGTATAATATAAAGGACTGGTGCATTTCACGACAGCTGTGGTGGGGCCATAGAATACCTGCTTATTATTGTTCCTGTGGTGAAATAATAGTTGATAAAATAACACCACAAAAATGTCCTAAATGCGGTAGCAGCGAAATTAAACAGGATGAAGATGTTTTGGATACATGGTTTTCATCTGCTTTATGGCCATTTTCAACACTTGGCTGGCCACAAGAAACAGAGGATTTAAAGACATTTTATCCGACAAGTGTTCTTGTGACAAGCTGGGATATTTTATTTTTCTGGGTTGCAAGGATGATAATGATGGGAATGAAGTTTATGGGGAAACAACCATTTTATTATGTTGTGATTAATTCTCTTGTATGCGATGAACGCGGTAAAAAAATGTCAAAGTCAAAAGGCAATGTCATAGATCCGCTCGATGTTCTTGACAAATATTCTGCTGACTCACTGCGATTTACAATGGCATCACTTGAAACACAGACACGTCATATTTCTTTTTCAGAAGATAGATTAAAGGGTTATCATAATTTTATGAATAAAATCTGGAATGCTTCAAAATTCGTTATCAACAACACCGCAGATTATAAAGAAATAGAAATTTCAGGTGAAAATTTAAAAATATTTGAAAAATGGATTTTAAATGAATTTGATAATTTAAAGGAAAAAATAACAAATAATATTGAAAATTATAAATTTTCAGAAGCGGCGTTATCCATATATGATTTTTTCTGGCATACTTTTTGTGACTGGTATATTGAAATATCTAAAATTGAATTATCAAAAGAAGATTCTGAATATAAGAATGTTGTAAAAAATGTATTATTGACTGTTTTAAAAGATATCCTTGTTATTATGCATATCATAATACCTTTTATAACAGAAGAAATTTATCAAAATCTTCCTGTAAAGACAAAAAAAGATTCAATAATGCTTGAGACCTGGCCTGAAAGAATAAAAATAAATTTAAGTGAAAATGAAAAAAAAGATATAGAATATTTAAAGGAAATAATATATTATATTAGAAATTTACGTGCTGATTTTGAAATACCAATATCTGAAAATGTTGATGTCTTTATTAATTTAACAGATAATGATAGTTTAATTAAAAATAATGAAGTGTTTATTAAAAAGTTAGCCAAGGTTGAAAAAATTTATACAGAAACAATATCCAAAAGCATAAAAAAAGATATTTTAATAAGAGGTTTAAAAGCAGGAGAAGTTGGCATTGATATAAAAGCAGTAAAAGATGTAAATAAGGTTTTAAATAATAAATTGTTAGAAATAGAAAAATTAAAGAAAGTTATTGAAACAACACAACAAAAACTAAAAGAGCCGGATTTTATTAAAAATGCTCCGGAAAAATTGAAACAGGAAATGAATAATAAAATAGATGTTTGTAATAAAAAAATAGAAATACTAAAAAAAGATATACATAACTTACAGCAGGCGGTTTTATAATGGATTTATTGAGAAAATATTCATCAGAAATAGATAAAATAATAGAATTGGCATTAAAAGAAGATATAGGTCCTGGTGATATAACCACAGAAATGATAATTCCGGATTCAACAGTTGTAAAGGGGTCTTTTATGGCAAAGGGGGAAGGCGTTTTGTGTGGTATGCCAATTATGAAAAAAATTTTTAAAAAGTTAGATAAAGACATAAAAATAGATTTAAAAAAGAAAGACGGCGATTTAATAAAATATGGTGATATTTTAGCTGTTATAAAAGGAAAGGCAAGGGCTTTGTTAACAGGCGAGCGGCTTGCTTTAAATATTTTACAGCGTCTTTCCGGCATCGCGACAATAACAAAAAAATTTGTCGATATTATTAAGCTATATAAAAAAACAAAAATACTTGATACGAGAAAAACCACACCTAATTTAAGAATTCTGGAAAAATATGCAGTTAAAATTGGTGGAGGAGAAAACCACAGAATGGGTCTTTATGATGCGGTTTTAATAAAAGATAACCATTTAAAAATTGTTGGTGATGAACTTGAAAAGAAATATGTAGAATTAAGACGTTTTATTCCAAAAAATGTAAAAATAGAAATAGAACTTCATCATATAGAACTTACTGAGCGTATTGTGAAATTACAGCCGGATATTATTATGCTTGATAATATGTGTTTAAAAGTTCTTGATGAAACGCTTTCAAAAATAGCATCACTTGGTTATAAAGGGAAAATAGAAGTATCCGGTGGTGTAAATCTATCCAATATAAAAGATATTGCGATGCGCGGAGTTGATTACATATCAATTGGTATGATAACACATTCGCCAGAGTCACTTGATATCAGTTTTAAAATCATTCAATAAATTTTTATAATGTTTAATGTAGATTTTATAAAAAAAAATATTTTTAAAAATTTTGTTTTAAACAAAATAATATATTTTAAAAAAATAAATTCAACTAATAAATTTTTAAAAGAAAATAATTTTTCAAATGGAACAGTTGTCTTGGCAGAACAACAAACAGCAGGTTATGGCAAATTAGGGGCTAAATGGATGTCTCCAAAAGGCGGTTTGTGGTTTTCGTTTGTTTTAAATAAAAAAATAAAAGTGCCTTATAAATATTTGATGGCTGCAGCTGTTGCTATTGTTAAAACATTAAAAAAATATAAAATTAATGCAAAAATAAAAAAACCCAATGATGTTTTAATTAATGATAAAAAAGTATGTGGGGTTTTAATTGAAAATGATTATTACTGCGGAAAATTAATAGTTGGTGTTGGTTTAAATGTAAATAATACTTTGCCTGAAAAAACACATATTCCTGTAATTTCGTTAAAAAAAGTTTTAAAGAGAAAAGTTGATTTAAATAAATTGTTTGTAGAGTTATTAGAAATAATTGATAAGCATCTTAAAAAAGATATTAGGGTTATAAAGAAAGAGTGGAATAACTACCTTGCTGATTGGTGATTGCTGTTTGCTTATTGCGGATTGGAAAAAATTTCCTCTACCCAGCGGGGCTGTCCATTACCCATAAGTATCAAGAAGTAGGTATACCGCTTTATTTTTCGTAAAAAACGGTTGAGAAAAAGTCGGGCAAAGAATTTGTAGTCAAAAGTAGGCGAGGCTTACGCAACAACCCTTGGATAGGATTAAGAAGGGCGTTAAAATTGGGAGTAAGTAAACTAGACAACACCACAAACCACCCGTAATTTTCCTCAAAAATCACCATATGCTTTCCTTTCAAGATTTGAAGATTCAATAACTACTTTGCAGATTGCTTGTTGCTTATTGTGGATTGGATAAAACAAAAAACAACCAGCAAACAGCAAAAAGCAATCAACAATTGAAATAAATCAGGCAATTAGGCAATTAGGAAATTAGGAAATTTGGAAGATTTAATTACTACATTGCCGATTGCTGATTGCGGATTGTCATCTTAAATTTACTTTTGTGTCATAACCCAAAATAACAATATCCCTGCTATTGTTTTTGCGTCATTTATTTTACCCTCTATTATCATTTTTACTACTTTGTCTAAATTTATAATAATTGTTTTTATTTTTTCATCATCATCAAAATTTTGTTTTGATTTCATTAAATTTTTTGCAATAAACAGATGCATCTTTTCTGTCATAATTCCAGGAGAAGGAAAAATTTCAGTTATTTTTTTAAAAAATTTTGCTTTATAACCGGTTTCTTCCTGCAATTCTCTTTTTGCACATATTAAAGGATTTTCATTTTTTTCCAGAGTTCCGGCAGGCAATTCAAAAATGTTTTTATTAACTGCATATCTGAATTGTTTTATTAAGACAATATCTTTTGTTTTTTCGTTTAACACAGGAATTATAACGACAGACCCGGGATGAACAACAAGTTCACGAGTTAAATTTTTATTTTTTATTTTAATAATGTCTTCGTAAAGTTTTATTATTCTTCCTTCAAAAATTTTATTTCTTTTTATCAACATAAATTATCTCCCTGTCAGTTATTATGCAATCCATCTTTATATCATTTTTTGTTACTGGTATTTTTTTTATCACCTGAAATGAAAAAGCAAGTCCGATTTTTAGGACATTGTTTTTTAATTTGTATAAGAATTTATCAAAATATCCAAACCCAAACCCAAGTCTATTTCCATTTTTATCAAATGCAATACCCGGTATTATAATTGCTGCAATTTTTGATAATGATTTTAGTTTAATTTTCTTTTTTGGCTCAGGTATTCCAAAAGGTCCTTTTCTTAAGTCCTTTATAGAAGTTAATTTGCAGGGTATTATTTCTTTGTTTATTATACATGGGCTACAGACACAATATCCTTTATTTAATAAATATTTAATAATTTTTAATGTCTGGACCTCTTTTTTAAATGAATTATATACAACAATTATTTTACTTTTTTTTATTTCTGGAAGGATAAAATGGATAAAATTATTATATATTTTATCTGATTTTAACATACACATTTTTTTTGATAATGACTCTCTTATTTTTAATATCTTTTTTCTTAAAATTGATTTATTCATAAGACAAATATAATATACATATTTTTTAAATGCAATAAAAATTTGAGGTAATTTTGGAATTTGAATAACCAAAGAATTTTCTGATTTGACATTTAAAATCATATTTGATATATTATTTTAAATTTATAAATTTAGCTTTTTAGGAGTATAAAATGAGTTTGATTTTATCTGGTTATATATTTAATGGACCGACTTCATTAGTTGATTACAAACATACAGATGCAGATGGATTATTTGCAATTTTTTATTTAAAATATCCGGAAAAAAAAGTTGCTGATTATGGTGTTCTATATATCGGCGATACCAAAGAAATAGAAGAAAATCCAGAATTCCCTAAAACACATAAAAAATATCAATGCTGGATTGAAAAAGGCGGTCACGAAGAAAATTTATACATCGGCTTTTGTCCGACGCCTGGTTTAATGCCTAAGAAAAAAGAGTTAATTAAAAGACATCTTATATACAAATATAACCCTATGTGCAACAAATAAAATATATTTTGATATTGCGTGGGTAAAAGAATATTTCAAGAAAAAAAACGACAATCAAATATTTTTATTTTACGAAGCAGTGGCCAGGAACTATAAATAATATTTGGTGTCTTACTATATATATAAAATATCTATGCCATAAGGCAGAAAAGGAGAAATAAGTGAAAAAAATTTGTTGTTTTTTAGTTTTGATTTCTATGTTTCTTATTTTTAATGGATGTAAAGATGAGGACAAGGCAGTTGCAAATGTAAATGGAAAGGTAATAAGCATGCAGGATTTAAATGATGAAATTGACAATCTTCCAAACGAATATAAAATGATGGCGCAATCACCGGATATGAAAAAAAGAATACTTGATAATCTTATTATTACAGAATTATTAATACAGAATGCTCAAAAAGAAGGAATACTTTCTGACCCAGATATTCAGAAGTCAATAAAAGAAAAAGAGATGCAGATAAAGGCAGACGCAGAAATGCAAATTTATTCATATAAACGTCAAAAAGAAAATGCTGGTAAACTGGCAAAAAGAGAAGTTGTTATCAAAGAAATGCTTGATAAAAATAATTTTAAAAATATGCAGGTGGATGAGAAAGAACTGGTAAAATTTTATGACCAGTATTCAAGTATGATGAAACAATCAAATCCAGGGGCTAAGATCGAAAGTTATAATAATTTAAAAGAAGATATTAAAAAGACAGTGCTACGTCAGAAATGGATTGAAGGATTAAAAAGTAACGCGAAAATAACTATAAATGAAGAATTGCTGGGTAATAAAATGCCTGTTATTGGTATCCCTGATGCTCAAAAAAATATTGCTCCTCCGGAAACAGGTAAAAATAAATAAAACAGAATGTTCAATAAAAAAAAATATATTATAACTTATTTTTTTTTAATATCTGTTTTGTTTTTATCTTTTTCTTGTTCTATGAACAAAAAAGAAATATTGGCGTTAGTAAATGACCAAAAAATTTATAAAAAGGATTTCATTTATAAATCCATTCTATATGGCATAGAAATAACTACAGAAGAAGATGCAAAAAATTTTATTAATTTATTAATAAATGACTATATTATTTTAAAACAAGCAGAGCGTGATAAAATTAAAATTGCAGATGATGAACTGAAAAATGAAATAGAAAATTTCATACCCGGTTTTTCAGAGAAAGAAGTAAAACTTCAATTAAGAAAACAGGGCATAAAATATAGCCAGTGGATAAAAGATATAAAAGAAAAGATTATAAGAAAAAAAGAGATAAATCATATAATGAAACAAAAGATAGAAATAAATGAAACGGAATTAAAGGATTATTTTTGGACAAATATACTTGAGTTTAGAAATCCCAAAAAAGTAAAAGCACGGCAGATAGTTTTAAATGATGAAGAAAAGGCAAAAGAAGTAATAGGTTATGTCAGGGAAGGCAAGGATTTTTCTGAACTTGCAAAAAAATATTCAGTGACTTCAGAAGCAGAAAATGGAGGCGACCTTGGTTGTTTTAGTAAAAATGAGCTGCCTTCATTTATAACCGATGTTGTGTTTAATTTAAAAAAAGGAGAAACAAGCGGTATTGTAAAGTCACCCTATGGATGGCATATATTTAAATGCGAAGATATAATAGATGCAAAGACACCAAAATTTGAAGATGTAAAAGACGAGGTTTACAATAAATATTTTGAACAAAAAAAAGATGAATATATTGATATGTGGTTGGAAGATTTAAGAAAAAATGCAAAGATAGAAATTTTTTATGATAATATAAAATTAATGCTTAAGGAGGTAAATAAATGAAAAGAATTTTTATTTTTATGTTTGTATTTTTGATTTTTTTTATGGCTTATTCAAAACAGGTTGACAGAATTTATGTAAAAGTTAATAATGAAATAATTCTCGAAAGTGAAATAAATGAAACAGTTGATTTGCTGGCAACTCAGTTGAAGATGTCCGGTAAAAGTGTTGATTTAAACAAGTTAAAAAAAGATGTAATAGAAAATATGATAGATCAGAAATTAATAATAACAATGGCAAAAAATGAAAATATAAATATCAGCGATGAAGCAATAGCGGATAAAGTTAATGAATTTATTGATTCTTTGAGGAAAAGATTTGGAAGTGAAGCAGAATTTGAAGAAGCGCTTTCAAAGGAAGGACTGAATTATTCTGATTTTAGAATGAAAATAGAAAGTCAGGCAAGAGATAATTTAATATTTTCAAAGGTTAAACAAAAAAAACAACAGGATTTTATTTCAAAGTCATCAGTTTCTGACGAAGAAATTGAAAATTATTATAATAAAAACAATGACCAATTTAAGGTAAATGATGAGGTTAATCTGAAACAGATTTATTTTGACAAAAGTAATAATGAAATAGGGGACTTAAAGAAATTTACAAATGATTTATATAGCAGTATAATATCTGGAAATAGTTTTGAAAAAGCAGTGGAAGATTTAAAATCAACAAAGGGTGTAAAGGTTGTTGATTTAGGCTGGGTTGATACAACGCAGATTGATAAAAATATTAAAGATGCAATTAAAGGACTTAAGAAAAATGCAATAACAAAACCGGTAGAAACGGAAGATGGTTATCATATTTTAAAGATTGTTGATGTAAAAAAAGGAAAAGTGCAACCGCTGAGTGAAATAAAAGAAAAAGTCAGAATTAAAATAATTGAAGAAAAAGTTGAAAAAATGTGGGATGAGTGGCTGTCAAAAATAAAAAAAGATGCATATATAAAATATATGTGATGGAGAGAAAATGATAAAAGTAAGTATTATTGGTGGCTCGGGTTTAACAGGTAAAGAGTTAATAAAGATTTTATCAAAGCATAAAGAAGTGAAAATAATATCAGTAACTTCAAGGAAACAAACAGGTATTAAAATAACTGATTTTTTCCCTGATTTAAATGGGCTTATAGATGGATATTTTATAAATACAGATGATAATAATGTTTTTAATGATATAGACCTTTCTTTTATTTGTTTGCCGCATGTGGAGTCAATGAACTATGTAAATAAAGCAATAAAAAATGGAGTGCGTGTAATTGATTTAAGCGCTGATTTTAGAATAAAAAATACTGGACTTTACAAGAAATATTATAAAGTTACACATAAATTTAAAGATTTATTAAAAAAATCAGTTTATGGATTGCCGGAAATTTTTCGTGATAAAATAGCAGGTGCTGACTTAATTGCAAATCCTGGGTGTTATGCAACTTCAATTTTACTTGGTATATATCCGGTTGTTAAAAAATTTAATATTGATAGTATTATTGTTGATTCAAAAACAGGGATTTCCGGCGCTGGTTTATCTCCTACTCCTACAACTCATTATATGCAGGTGAATGAAAATGTAATGGCTTATAATATTGGTAAAAAACACAGACATTTAGCAGAAATAGAAGATGTGATATTTAATGATTTAGAAAAGAAAGTAGATATAATATTTACACCGCAGATTGTTCCTTTGTCGCGTGGAATAATAAGTATGATTTATATTAAAATGAAAAGATGGATAGACATCAAAGATGTAAAAGAATTATTTAAGGAATTTTATAATAATGAACCGTTTATTAGATTTACAGATAATCCTGATTTGCATAATGTTCAGAACACAAATTACTGTGATATTTACATTGATGGAATTAAAGAAAGTAAAACATTGATTATAATTACAGCAATTGATAATCTAACAAAAGGAGCATCAGGACAAGCTGTTCAAAATATGAATATTATGTATGGAATTAACGAGACAGAAGGATTAAAATGAATAATAAATATATTTTACCAATTGGTTTCAGGACATCGGGTATTTATGCAGGTATAAAAAAAAATAATAAATTAGATACTGGTCTAATTTATTCTGATGCTTTTTGTATTTGCGAGACCTTATGGACATCTAATAAACTCAAATCATGGCATATTATTTATGACCGCAAACTGGAGAATAATCCTATACGGGCAGTTTTTGTTAATAGCGGTAATGCCAATGTTTTAAATGGTATTGATGGTTTGATAAGTATTTTAAAAATAACCAGACGGCTTTCTGAATATTTAAATATTCCACAGAAAAGTATTTTAATGGCATCAACCGGAAAAATTTCAAAAAAGATGCCGGATGAAAATATATTAAAAAATTTATCTAAACTTATAAGTTCAGTTTCTTCCAAAGATAAAAAATTTCCACAGGCAATATTGACTACTGATTTAAAACAAAAAACATATACTGAGTTTATAAATATAAATGGTAAAAAAGTCACCATTACCGGGGTTGCCAAGGGCTCTGGAATGATTTCGCCCAATCTTGCTACAATGCTTGCTTTTATAATGACAGATATTGATATTGAAAAAAAACTTTTACGAATTGCAGTGAAAAAAGCAGTTGAAAATTCTTTTAACAGAATAACTGTTGATGGCGATATGAGTCCAAATGATTCTGTGTTTGTTCTGGCAAATAAAATGGCTGGAAATAAAAAGATAGATAAATTTGATAATAATTATAAAAAATTTGAAATTGCTTTACAAAAAATTTTTTATGCACTTGCAGAAGATATTGTCCGGGATGGTGAAGGTGCAACGAAATTTATTAAAATAAATATAAATAATGCAAAAAATTTAACTCAGGCAAAGAAAGCTGCGAGGGCTGTTGCTAATTCTCTGCTTGTTAAAACAGCCTTTTTTGGCTGCTCTTTGAATTTCGGTAGAATTATTTCAGCCATTGGTTCCACTGGTGTTGACGCCAACGTTTATAAAATTGAATTAATGATAAACGGTGTTTTTGCTTTAAAAAATCAAAAAATAATAAATGAAAAAGTTGTATCTGATGAAATGAAAAAGAGTGATATTGTCCTTGATATTAACCTTAAATCAGGAAGAGAAAAATATTTTATTTTAACAACTGATATATCTTATAATTATGTAAAGATAAATGCTGATTATACGTAAATTCTTATGAAAAGATCTATTCTTTTTATTATTTTTTTATTTTTTTTAATCAATCAAATCTTTTCAATATCAAATGAGTTCATTGATATCAGAATAGCCACAATCAATGCAAATACAAATGATATTTTTTCAAGAAAAGCAAAGGGAAGATTTACAGCGGGAACTTATGATTATAAACGTATTTTATATGGCTGGCCTGATGCGATATGGAGTTCTTTTACCACTATAAAAATAGATACGCCGGGTAATACTCTTGCTATTTTTGGTTCGGCATCCGGCTCATTTGTTTCAGACCCGACTGATTCTTTTGATGCTATGAACAACAGTAAGAACTCCTGTATCTGGAGTAAAAATAATATAGAAATAAAACAGGAAATTACAATAATAAAAAATCCAAGGGATAATATAAATTATGATACTTTTGAAATAAAGTATACTTTAAAAAATAATAATACTTTCACTGCTTATGCTGGCGTTAGAATACTTCTTGATACACAGCTTGGCAATAATGACAATTCTCCTATAATAGTAAATGGCGAAGGAAGAATAACGCAGGAAAAGAAATGGACAGGTTTAAATGTGCCTGATGCGTGGGTTACGTATGATAATATTGATTCTCCACAAATAAAGGCAGAAGGAATTTTATCCTTGTTTGGAGCAACAAAGCCGGACCAGTTAATCATAGGACAATGGGATTATATGAAAGAAGATGCCAGTTTATGGGATTATGAAGTCCATGCGATTGATATCACAGATACAGCAGTTGCAATTTTTTACAATCCTGTAACAATTTTGGCGGGTGGTGATGTTGTTTTAAAAACTTATTATGGGATACCCGGTTTATCCGGTGGTAATTTAAACATTACAAAATCAGTTGATAAAAATGAAGCGGACAGGGGAGATACTTTAAGTTATAATCTTGATTATATTAATTCTGGTACAACTTTTATTTCAAATTTAATTATATGGGATACAATACCTTTAAATACACAATTTGTTGATGCTTCATCCGGATTTAATCTGACGGGCAATGTTATATACTGGAATATTGTTGGGATTCTATCTACCAATACTGCTTATTCATTATGGTTTAAAGTTTTAATTGGAGATACAACTGGTCTTTTTATTCAAAATAAAGCATCATCTTCTTATATTGATGATTACTGGAATATAAAGGAGATTAAAGATTCAAATACGGTTTTTACAAATATTTTTACAGCAACAATAACCCCTACGTTAACAATAACACAAACACATACTGTGTCTCCAACATACACAGTTACTCCTACATATACAAATACACTTGTTAATCTTGATATGGAACTTATAGGTTCTTTTCCCAATCCTGTTGAAACAGTTGTTAAGATTGTTGTTAAATTAACAAGGGACGCAGAATTATATTTAAAAATTTTTGATGTTTCAGGAGAAATAGTTAAAGAAATAAATAAAGAGGGAGAAAAAGGTTTTAATACAATTTCCTGGGATTTAAGAAATACAAAATTTATGCCGGTAGCATCTGGTGTATATCTTTATTCAGTTGAGGCAATAGTAAGTGAGAAAGAAAAAATCAAAAAGTCCGGGAAAATAGCAGTGGTGAAGTGAAAAAATGTGCAAAGTGGAATGTAAGAAGGACATTTACAATTTACGATTTGCGTTTTACGATTACGATTTTTTTAAATTTGGTAAATTCGGTAGATTTGCAAATTTGGAAGATTCAATAACTACATTGCTGGTTGGATAAAACATTTACGATTTGCTGTATTTAAATTTAAAGATTATAGATTCAAAGATTCGAAGATTATTAAATCAGGCAATTAGGCAATTTAGCAAATCAGGAAATTAGAAGGATTTACGATTTGAGAAACTATAAAATAACAAAACGTAAATATTATATTTGTTTAAAACGTAAAACGAAAATTGAAAATCGAAAATGGTATTAGCAAATAACAAACAGCAACAAGCAACCAGCAATTGCTTTGCTTTAATTGACAAATCCATTAAATAAATATATAATAAATATATGAATATTTATAAATTTACCAAAAATTTTATAGTTATTTTTGTAATTTTTTTCGCAATTTTATATAATTATTCATGCACAAAAAAAATAACTCCGACAACACCTGTCCTACCAACAAAAACACCCACACAAATAATAACAAATACAAATACCATATCAATTATTCCAACCTTAACAAACACTCAAAATTTAACAAATACTTATACGCAAACAATTATTCCTTCATTGACTCCTACTGCTTCATCCACTCAAACACAGATAATTACTTTAACAATGACCTTAACTCAAACAAATTCCTCAACATTTTCTCAGACAGTTATCCAGACAATGACCAATACTATTGTTCCAACAATGTCAAACACAATTATATTCAGCCATACTTTTACATATTCGCCAACTTTTTCACCTACATTTACTAATTCTGTAACTATGACAAAAACTGCAACATTTGACTGGACAGCAACACTGACACTTACAAATACAACAACTTTTTCAAATACACAAACACCAACATTTACATATTCTCAAACAAACACGCCTGTTGCAACGCCTGCAAATAGAGGCAGTGTTACACTTTTACCAACACAGGTTTATAGTGAAACATACGGCAATCAGTTTGTTTTTACATACACAGCAGGAGATATTAAATGGGCGTCATGGCCCTCTTATGGCACTTTACGTATAAAAATTCCAGCCGGATGGTCGCAGCCAAGTTTGAGTTCAACTGCACCAGGAGCATTTGCAGTAAGTGTTACAAATGGTGTTTTATATGGCAGAGGAGTTGAGGGTAATGATATACTGGTAAAAGTGCGCGATTTAGAACCAACAACAGGTAAAATTACTGTAACTTATGGCAATACTGTAAGCGGTCCTGGTGCCTACGTTACAGGCGATGGACTTATTGTTATTCCTGTTGAAGTTGCAGAAGATGGTGAAATAACATTTGAACTTTCTTCAAGTCCAATTGTAAATATTATTCCGGCAACTCCAACTATTACACCAACTTATACTCCTATAATAGGAGAGGGCACAATGTCAGTTATGCCTGTATCTTTAGTTTCCGGAACCTGTGGAAATACTTTTGAGTTTACTTATACAGCAGGTAAATCAAACTGGGCAACATCTCCCAATAAAGGACGACTGAAAATAAAAATACCTGATGGCTGGTCAGTGCCGAGTTTGACAGGCACAGATCCGGGATATTTTGAAGTGACTGAAACAAATGCATCATGGGTAGGACATCTCGTAGAAGGTCAATATATGATAATAGAGGCAAGTGGTTTGCCTGCATGGACAGGACAGATAAAAATTCAATATGGATACAAAGGCGCGGGAGGCCCTGGCGCCTGTGTTAGTGGCTCCGGATTTATAACAATTATCACAGAAACAAGTATTGATGGCCCAATCACTTATGAAATTGCTGACTCACCTGAAGTTGAATTAATAACTCCAACACCTACCATTACACAAACATTTACAATAACACCAACTCATTCAAATACTCCCACAATAACTCAAACATTTACAATTACTAAAACTCATACAATAACTCCAACTCATACTATAACAGAAACACATACAGTATCGCCTACAATAACAGTAACATTTACAATAACTCAAACATCTACTTCCACAGTTACTTCAACATCAACCAATACCCCGACTCCATTCTGGGCTGTTGTTGGTGAAAAAGGATGCTCAGCAGGCGCAGTAGAAGATATTTCTCTTTATGTTCATAATGCAATTCCTTATGTTGCATATAAAGACAAGGCATATACAGACAGAATAACGCTGTTAAAATATATCAGTAATAACTGGAATGCTTTAGGTGGTTATGGTTTTTCTCCTGGTATTTCATATAAGCCAACACTTTTTGTTTATGCTGGTGTGCCTTATGTTGGTTTCAGGGATTACAATAATAATACAAATAAAGCAACGGTGATGCGATATGTAACAGGTACTGGCTGGGAATATGTAGGTAGCAGAAGTTTTACAGAAGCAGGTGCTTATTCTCCTTCATTATTTGTTTATGGAGATGCTCCATTTATTGCTTTCAGAGATTCAGGGAGTGACGATAAAGCAACATTGATGCGTTATCAAACACCAATCGGCTGGCAATATTATGGCTCAAGAGGTTTTTCAGATGGTATTGCTTCATCAATTTCCTTGTATTTTAATAGCGTAAACAGTTATCCCTATATTGCATATAAGGACTGGTATAATGATGGAAAAATTTCTGTAAAAATGTATAATGGTGCAGAATGGGTTTATATTGGAAACAGTGGTTTTTCAGATGGCGCAGTTGAATATGTAAATTTATTTATTTATTCAGGCACTCCTTATGTTGCTTATATGGATGTAATAAATGGAAATAAAATTACAGTAAAAAAATATAATGGCAGTATCTGGCAAACTGTTGGTGCAGAAGGTTTTTCAACTGGTAGAGCAGAGTATGTGTCATTGTTTGTTTATAATGGTATTCCGTCAGTTGCTGCAAGAGATGCGGGTTATGATGATAGAGCGGTTGTTTATAAATACGATAACATAAATGATAAATGGAATTTATTTGCAATTGTTTCTGATGCAGTTGCAAATTATGTTACTTTGTTTATTGATAATGTCGAAGGTAAACCGTATGTTGCATTTAGAGATGAAAATCAGGGTGGAAAATTAACTGTTATGAAATATGAAGGAGATTACTAAAATTTATGGCGCTTACAAGTATAAGAAATGGAAATGAAGAGACATTTTTCAGAGATGGTGAAAAAATAGCAAAATGGATTTTTGATGAAGATGGAAATATAAAAAAAGAAGGCGAAATAATAGATGGTGAAGTTGAAAGTATTTTTATTGATAATAATGGCGTTGAATCAAGCGAAAAATTTATTTATGTAAATAATGAAATTTATGAAGGGGTTTTTAGAATATATTATCCTGATAAAAAAATAAAACAGGAAATAACTTTTAAAGAAGGGACTGCAAATGGTTATATAAAAATTTATTATCCATCAGGTAAATTGCAATTCGAAGGTATTTATAAAGATGGAGAGCCAAAATGGGAATCAAAAACCTATTATGAATCAGGGCAGTTGCAAATAGAGAAAACAATGGATGCAAAGGTTGGTTTATATAAAAGTTATTATGAAGATGGAAAAATTGAAATGGAAGCAACCTATAAAAATGGCAAAGAATATGGACCTTATAAAATTTATTATCCAAACGGCAAATTAAAAATAGAAGGCACAAATAAAGACGGGAAAAAAGAGGGCTTGTATAGAGTATATTATGATACTGGTTTAATAAAATTAGAAGGCAGATATGAAGATGGTAAGGAAGAAGGGCTTTTTACTTTATATTTCCCAAATGGAAAAGTAATGACAGAAGAGAATTATCATAATGGTAAAAGACATGGCAGTGTAAAAATATTTTATGAAAATGGTAATATAAAAAGTGAAGGTGAGTTTGTAGAAGGTAAAGAAGATGGGATTTTTAAAAATTATTTAGAAGATGGTAGCTTAAAATTAGAAGTTGTTTATAAAGATGGCAGAGAAAATGGTTATTATAAAATGTTTTATAAAACAGGTGAGTTAAAAGTTCTTGGAAATTATAAAGATGGAAAAGAAGATGGTGAGTATAAATTGTTTTACAGAAGTGGAAAAATTCAGGTGCAGGGTCAATACAAGGATGGTAAAGAAGATGGATTATTTACAATGTATTATGAATCAGGCGCAGTAAAAGCAAAAGAAACTTTTAAAAATGGAAAACAGGATGGAATTTATAAAGCATTTTATGAAGATGGTAAGTTAATGGAAGAAAGGTTGTATAAAGAGGGGAAAATAATTTCATTAAAAAAATTTAATGAAAATGGGGTTGAAGTGAAATAAATGTAAAATGTAAAATGTAAAAAGTGAAATGTAAATGTTATTTTACCAAATCTGCCGAATCTTCCAAATTTAAAACAAATGTTTTTTAAAAATCCTGCAAATCTGGCAATTAGTTTCTTTTTAACTTTAAAACTTTCGAACTTTCAAACTTAAATTATAAATTTTAATTTGTTTCTTTACTTTTTAAAATTATTAAGTAAAATATAAAATCAAAAAAAGGAGGATGTTATGTCAAATAATAAAATAGAGCATAAACAAAAAACAAGACAAACGTGGGGTTCGCGTCTTGGCGTCATACTTGCAGTTGCCGGCTCTGCTGTTGGCCTTGGAAATTTCCTTCGTTTTCCTGTTCAGGCAGCACAAAATGGTGGTGGTGCTTTTATGATACCTTATTTTATTGCACTATTACTTGTTGGTATTCCGCTTATGTGGATTGAGTGGACAATAGGCAGATATGGTGGTGGTTTTGGCCATGGCACAGCACCCGGTATTTTCCATTCAATGCATGAGAAAAACCGTTTTATAAAATATTTTGGTGTTGTTGGAATGTTTGGACCTGTTGCTATTTTCCTTTATTATTGTTATATAGAATCATGGCTTTTAGGTTATATTTTTTATTCTTTAACTCCAACATATATTCAGGCAATAAAACTCGGAAAAATAGCGGAATTTTTCGGCAACTATATAAATGTAAATTCTGTTTTATCACCTACATATATATTTTTTATAATTACATTTATTTTAAATTTTGTTATTCTTTATTTTGGAATAAAGGGTGGCATTGAAAAGGTCTCAACAATAGCAATGCCAGTTTTATTTATTTTAGGCATTATAATGATGGTGCGGGTTTTAACTCTTGGTTTGACGCCTGGAACACATACACCACATAAAGTAATTGATGGCCTTGGTTTTTTATGGAATCCTGACTTTAACGCATTAAAAGATATGAAGGTCTGGCTTGCAGCTGCAGGACAAGTATTTTTTACCTTAAGTATTGGAATGGGAGTAATAATTACTTATGCAAGTTATTTGAAAAAAGAAGATGATGTAGTTCTATCAGGACTTACTTCTGCAGCAACAAATGAATTTGTTGAAGTGATAATTGGTGGCAGTATTGTAATACCTGCTGCTTTTGCATTTTTTGGACCTGAAAAAATGATTGAAATAGCAAAAGGTGGTGCTTTTTCTCTTGGCTTTATTACAATGCCAATGATCCTTGAAAAGATTCCATTGTCAATTCTTTTCACGTTTTTGTGGTTTTTACTTTTATTTCTCGCAGGAATTACTTCATCAATTTCAATGTTACAGCCGGCAATTGCCTTTTTTGAAGATGAATTTAACACTTCAAGAAAAAAAGCTGTATTTATTATTGCAATAGTTACATTTATTTTAATGCAGCCGGCAATATTTCTCATCGGAAAAGGTGTTGTTGATGAACTTGATTTTTGGGGTGGCACATTTGCCCTTGTTTTGTTTGCAACCTTTGAAGTAATAATGTTTTCCTGGGTTTTTGGGATTGATAAAGCGTGGGATGAAATTCACAAAGGCGCCCAACTGGAAGTTCCAAAGATATATAAATTTATATTAAAATACATTACACCTTTGTTTCTTCTTTTCATACTTATTGGTTGGCTAGTTCAACAGGGCATACCATTTATTTTAATGAATGGTGTGGATGCTGCAAACAAACCTTTTATAATAGGAACCAGAATTGGACTTTTAGTTTTATTATTAATATTAGTTGTTATGGTAAAAGTTGCATGGAAAAAAAATAAAAAATAATTAAAGGAGGAAAGATGCAGATAAGTGGCTGGATAATGCTGACCATAGCATGGGGGATTATTGTTTTTTTATGTGTTTATTGTTTTTACAGGTTATTTAAAGAAAAAATTAAATAAATTTACGATTTAAGAAAGACATTTTCAATTTACGGTTTACGATTTTCGATTTAAAGACAAAAAATCCAAATAAAAAACTGATAATTGATTTAAACCAGAGTAACGCCTCAGTTATAGGAGGTGATAATAAAAATTGAAAATCCCTCTTAATCTCCCTTTAGAAAAGCTGGCCATTACCCATAAGTATCAAGAAGCAGGTATACAGCTGATTTTTTCGTAAAAAACGGTTGAGAAAAAGTCATGCAAAGAATTTACAGTCAAAAGTAGGCGAGGCTTACGCAACAACC
>Ga0209381_1000785_pt1 | contig 65852 bp, 61 predicted proteins | sample DewCreD2012metaG_FD_184111 | JGI IMG/M metagenome (GOLD analysis project Ga0209381, IMG submission 184111) | Hot spring sediment bacterial and archeal communities from British Columbia, Canada, to study Microbial Dark Matter (Phase II) - Dewar... ... | reverse complement strand
TACTCGGGATATTGCTACCCCTTTCTCGTAGACTTGCATGTGTTAAGCACGCCGCCAGCGTTCGTCCTGAGCCAGGATCAAACTCTCCGTAGTAAAATTTGATAAACCTGTGTAATCGTTAGATTTTTTGGGTTGTGGAATTGACTGGCTTCATTTCTCACTCTATCAAAGAACACTCTGTAAAACCTTCATTAAAGAAGGGCTTCAAATATATAGGACTTTTTTCTTTTTGTCAAGAAAAACATTAAAATAAATTTTTAAATCACTTACCTAATTGTATTATGAGCAACAGAACAGTTGCAATGCTACCAATTATGCTAAAATATCCCGCCAATTCCATAGTTAATGTACGGAATGATTTAATTCTTTCTTTCGGAATAAAGAGATAATCACCCTCTTCAATTGTCACATTTTTTTCTGCAGGGATCCAGTTTCTTGAGCTTCCTTTTATTATCATTATTTCATCTTCAGCGTATTCACCTAATCCACCAGCTTGTTCAATGTAATATAAATAATCTTTCCCTTCAACAAATTTAACATGTCCGGGATTTGAAACTTGTCCAAATACATAAACAGTGTTTCGTTTAGGAGGAATTATTATTACATCACCCGGATAAACAATAAAGTTATAAATTTCAGAGTTTTCATCGGATATTTTTGAAAAATCTATTGCACTTCCTTCATTTAATACACGATATTGATTTTCTGCCTGAAAATAATATTGATCTTCCTCAACTAAATTAGACATTCTAAACATCATAGCCTGTTCATAATTTACAATTCTATCTACCAGTTCTCTATCATTATTTAATAATTTTTCGTCTATCTTAATACCATATTGCTTTTCAAGCAGAGTTGTTACACTATTACCCCGGAAGAGTCTTGCTCTTACTAAAGATGCATTCTCTGTAAAACCTTTTGTTTGTTTAATCACTTCTCCAAGCTTGGTACTGTTTCTTGTTACCGGAACATAACCTGGTTGAATTACTTCTCCCAACACCAGAGCAAAAAATTCTTTTCTTTGTGTTTCTTCTGCAAGTACAACAATTTGATCTCCGCGTTTTAATAGAAAGTCATCGTTAATCCATATATCTATAATCTCATTATTACGGCCATCATAAGTTAATCTATATATTTTTGCTTTAGTTACATTTTCATATGCTTTATTTATTCCTCTGGCTAATTCAATAATATCTTTAAGTTTATCTCCATCAACGAAAAGAAATTTACCGGGACTATTAACCGCTCCGGTAATCGAAACAAAATTTCTTTCTATATCATTTGGGGGAAAAATAATTACATCATCATTTTTCAAATAGGGATTGTTTTTAAAATCACCATCAATTCTGAATTTCGCTAAATCCAGAATGTATTCTTCTCCCGTTGATCTTTTTAACAATACACCTCTCAGAGAATAGTCTGAGAGTTCTTTTTTAATCTTCTCGAGCATTGTCTGATCTGTTGCTGTCCTAAGACTTCTTTCAAGGGACTGAGAATAAATTCTGGTTACAAATTGATCAACTCTTTCTGTTACAGAGGCAGGGAATGTTCCGGTTAGAGGAAATTGGCCGCCAATAGTTACAGAAATTGTATTCGCTACAATCATACTTGAGTTTTGTGTTCTTTCATTCGTTTGAGCAAATGAAAGTGAAAAACAAAGAATAAAGAATAAATAAATGTAATTTTTCATAATGCACTATCTGTTTGAATATTGTTCTGAATAATATTTTAAATAATCACCGGTAAGAATTCTTTCCCACCAGGTTTTATTTTCCAAATACCAGTTAATTGTATGTTCAATGGCAGATTCAAATGTAAATTCCGGTTTCCAGCCAAGTTTACTCTGAATTTTTGAAGAGTCAATAGCGTACCTTCTATCGTGACCAGGTCTGTCCTTAACAAATTCAATAAGATCTTCACTTTTATTAAGATGTTTTAAAATCAATTTAACAATCTGAAGATTCGGCATTTCATTGCTTGCACCGACATTATAGACTTCACCAACTTCACCTTTTTCAAAAACCAATTCCACTGCTTTATTATGATCAATTACATATATCCAATCACGCACATTCATTCCATCTCCGTAAATAGGAAGTTTTTTATTATGCAAGGCATTAATAATCATAAGTGGTATTAATTTTTCAGGAAACTGATAAGGACCATAATTATTTGAACATCTTGTAATAACAACCGGCAATCCATAAGTATGATGATAAGCCATAACCATCATATCAGCAGCAGCTTTACTGGATGAATATGGACTATTTGGTGATAGTGGTGTTGATTCAGTAAACAGACCGGTTGGTCCTAAACTGCCATATACTTCATCAGTGGAAATTTGTAAAAACTTTTCAATGTTGTACCTGCGTGATGCTTCTAGCAGAACATTTGTTCCTATAACATTTGTACGATAAAAAACTTCTGCGCCAAGAATACTTCTATCAACATGAGACTCAGCTGCAAAATTTATTACATATCTTATCTTATACTTTTCAAATAAGAAGTTTACTAACTCATTATTGGTTATGTCACCTTTAACAAAAAGATAATTCTTGTTTGATTCCGATTCTTTCAGATTTTCCAGATTTCCAGCATAAGTAAGTTTATCAAGATTTATTATAAAATAATCATCTCTGTTTTTAAGGATGTAATTGATAAAATTACTACCAATAAATCCTGCACCGCCTGTAACTAATATATTTTTCATATTAAAACGAAAAGAACCCTCCGAATATTCCAAGTTGAATAAAAAATGATTTACTGTTTAAGTTATCAGGAACACCGTTAATTACCTGATCGTTATTGGCTTTCCAATCACCTGCAAATGAGAAGTGATATCCAGTGCCAATCCTAAGTGAAATAAATCTATAGATTGGATAATCAATATTTAAAGTTGGTGATAACATCCATGAAGTTTTAGAAATTCTTAAAAGATTATTTTGAGAAGATGGAGAAAGTATTTCATCCCAGGAATATGATCTTCCATTTTGAAAAATTTCCATTGTTAAGGAACTTCTTCCGATTATTGCTCCCAAAGACACACCAATATCTTTTATAAATGGAAGTGTGTATTCAAGAGTTACTCCACCACCACCAACAGAATAATCAATCTGATAATTTTTTACTGCATCAGAAAAATTATTACTTACCATTCCGCCAAAACCCATTCCTCCAATTCTTAAATATTTAATGAAACCAATATAAATGTATCCTCCGCCACCAGTTGTAAAGATACCTTTATCTGAAAATTCAGGGAAATTATTAGCAGCTAACTTTGAGTTTATTGCATCAAAATTTGTAAAATAAAAAGTTGGTGTAAATCCTCCACCACCGCCAAATGGTGCGTCAAAAAATTTTTGTGATTGCGGTAAAGCAATCCCCGTAAAGGCAATTATAAATGTGATAGTTAAAAAATTTTTCATAATTATATCTTTATTATTCATAAATTTACCAAAGTGATTTCAATTAGCAAAGAAACTTATTATTACACATAAATCATTTCTTGAGGATTACAGAAAATGAAAGTTTTAATTACCGGCGGAAGTGGTTTGCTCGGCCAGTATCTGAATATTTTCCTATCGAAAGAAAATGATATTTTTACAATTTTCAATAAACATATCGGAAATTGCAAAGAATACAAATCAGCTCAGTTGGACATAAGAGATTATGAAGGTTTACGAAAAGTATTTAAATCTTTTAACCCTGAATTGGTTTTACATACTGCCGCCATCAGCGACACAATAATAAATTCTACTGTTTCCACAAAAGATGTCTATGATATAAATGTTAAATCAACTGAAAGTATTGCAAACCTTTGCAAAGAATTCAATGCGAAAATGATTTATACTTCTACCGATTTGGTTTATGCTGGTTATCGTGGTTCTTATCTTAAAGAAGATGCTAAATTGATTCCGTTTTCTCTTTATGCAGAGACAAAGTTAATGGGCGAATTAAAGATTCAACAGATATTTGACAACTACATAATTTTAAGAACTGCTCTGCTTTTTGGTTTTGGTCTGAATCATTCAACTTGTCATTTTCAATTTTTGTTTGAACAATTGTCAAAGAATATCCCCGTGAAAGTTTTTATTGATCAGTTCAGATCACCAATTTCACTTTTAGAAGCTGCAAGATTGATTACTGAATTAATTAAAAAAGACATTAAAAAGGAAGTTATAAACTTTGGCGGACCTGAAAGAGTTTCGCGTTATGAATTAGCTGAAAGGTTATGTGATATTAAAGGTTTTAACAAAAACCTGCTTGTGAAAATTAAACTAGATGATGTGCCTCAACTGCCAAAAGTTGAAGATGTTTCATTGAACACAGATAAGATGAAATCATATGGTCTTGAACCAAAATCATTAAACGAAATGATTAAAGAAGTGTTGGAAAAAACTTAATAAGTCACCTTATGCAAATCAGTGAAACCTTCGAGGTTTAACTAAAAATGTAGTTAAAATAATAGAAAAATTCTTAATTATTTCAGAAAACCTCGAAGGTTTTTATCAAATGTGCGTAACATAAGTTAATAAATCTCTGTTGCTCTTAAAACTATAATTCCAGTATGTTTTTTAATTTTTTTAACATATTCTGCTAACGGAATTTCAGTAATTTCAACCTTGCTTCCCACTTGTGGCGCATGCATAAAATGAATTCGTTCATTTTTCATTTTGACTGCTATACCAACATGACCAATGTCTAACCCTTTATCGCTTGTTGTAAGTGCAATCAAATCTCCCTCACTGATTTTATCTTCAACTTTTTTTATTTCATCTTGCGGGATGTAATAATATTGACGAACATTGATTTCCGATTCTTGCTTTTTTATGATTGGAATAAATTCAGGATTAGATTGCAAATGTTTATAATACTTAGGATTTTGTGACATAAAGTTTACATTGAATTTAATTGGTTTTCCACCAATCTCTTTGGTTACATCTTTAATAATACCTTTTTGAATATTATTATAAATCCAGTCAGAGAAGTAATGAAGTCTTGATGGATATTCATCAAGCTTTCCATCACGATAGCGAATAAATTGCAGCTCATTTTTGAATTCATCAAATGTCATTCTGTTTTTCTTGATACATCGTGCAAGAGCAAAACTTGTTTCAAGAAAAGTCGTACAATCCAACTCTGAAAAATTAATTACAATCTGTTCTCTGTCAGTTACTTCAAGTGTGTGTGCCTGATAAGGAGTATTCAAAAATGATTTTCCAATTTCTGAAATAACTTCACCAAGCGGTTTATCGGAAAGTTTATTTTCTATAGCAAAAGTAAATCTGTTATTACATTCGGTAATATCTTTATCAGTAAAAACCTGAGCTGTTATTGAGAGTGAAAAAAAATAAAATGAAATTACAATAAACAATATCCGACTAATTTTATCGTTCATTTAAATATTCCTATAAAAATTAAATTATGTCTTCTTCCGGAATTGGCGAATACTCAGCAATCTGACGAGCGTGAGCAAGATTCTCAAATCGCGCATACTCTTTAATGAATGCGAGCTTAACTGTTCCGGTTGGACCATTTCTTTGTTTTCCTATTATTACTTCGGCAACTCCTTCGAGAGATTCCCCATTTTCATCCTTTTCTATTCCATAGTATTCTGGTCTATTAAGAAACATAACAACATCAGCATCCTGTTCAATAGAGCCGGATTCACGAAGATCAGATAATTGTGGTCTTTTGTCAGAACGGGATTCAACAGCACGATTTAACTGTGCAAGTGCAATAACAGGTATGTTAAGTTCTTTGGCCAATGCTTTTAACGATCTTGAGATGTGAGAAATTTCCCTTTCACGACTTTCAGCTTTTGCTGGTCCTTGCATCAATTGAAGATAGTCAATAATAACCAAGCCGATTTTCTTTTCAGCTTTTAATCTTCTGGCTTTTGCACGAATTTCCAGAACTGTTTGCGAAGGTGAATCATCAACATAAATTGGAGCTGATATAAGTTTATGCGCATTCTTGCTAAGCTTTTGTCCTTCTGAGTGAGGAAGTTTTCCTGTTCTCACAAGATGAGCATTTAATCTTCCTTCGGCACAGAGTAATCTGATAACAAGCTGCATTGTTGACATTTCCAGACTGAATATCCCGACCGGAACTTTGTGATCAATTGCAGCATTGCGTGCAAGAGTTAGTGCAAAAGCCGTTTTACCCATAGAAGGCCTTGCTGCAATAATTATCAAATCAGATTTTTGAAATCCACCAAGTATTTCATCAAGTTCATAAAATCCTGTTGGAACTGCAAAATCACGATGAGTTTGTGAATGTATTGCTTCGATATATTCAATCGCATTTTTAACTGCAATGTCCATTCCCTGATAATTTCTTTTCATCTGAAGTTCAGATATCTCAAATATCCTTCTTTCAGCAGAGTCTAGTATTTCAAAGGCATCCTGATTTCCGTCATAAGCTTCTTTAGCAATCTGATGAGCACTTTGAATAAGTGAACGAAGTATTTGCTTTTCAACAATTATTCTCGCGTGTGTCTCAATTAGTGCTGCTGAAGCAATATTCTGTGATAACTGACTTATGTATGCTGCACCTCCAACCTGTTCAATCTGATTTCTTTTCTTAAGTTCTTCATAAACAGTTACAACATCAACAGGTTCGCCGGATTCGAAAAGAGAAATCATCGCTTCGTAAATCAGCTGATGTTCTCTTCTATAAAAACTTTCTGTGTTGAGTATTGAAATAGCTTTTGCAATCGCTTCTTTTTCAATAAGCATTGCACCAAGCACTGCTTGCTCAACTTCAGGTGCTGAAGGTGGAAGGTTTCCTTCATTAATTACTTGCAGTGATGTGTTGTTGTTCTTCTTAGTTGTCTTTGCCATTTGAAATCGATTCTATCAGTTTTTTTAATTGATTAAATGGTAATTAAAATAACTTTACTAATTGCTTGTTTGAAAATCATAAATAAGAAAATTAGAGTCAATAGAGCAATTGAATTACTTAACTGTTTCATCATACATTTTTCTGAATTTCTTAACATCTTCCCAACAATCTCTTTTCCAGTTTGGATTACGAAGCAATGCAGCAGGATGAAAAGTAACCATAACTTTTATTCCTTCGTAATCAAAAAATTTTCCTCTTAAAGCAGTAAGGGATTCTTTTTTTCTTAGCAAACCTTTCGCTGCGGTAAGACCAAGACATAAAATCATTTTAGGTTTTATCAACGCAATTTGTTTTTTAAGATAAGGAATACAGGTTTCCATTTCTTCCGGTAATGGAGTTCTGTTTTCTGGCGGACGACATTTCACAATATTCGCTATATAAACTTCGTCTCTTTCAAATTTTATTGCTTTAAGAATATCAGTTAAAAGCTGTCCGGCTCTTCCAACAAAAGGTAATCCTTGTTTATCCTCTTCAGCTCCCGGACCTTCCCCAATTACCATTACTTTGGCATTTGGATTTCCTGATCCAAATACAAAGTTTGTTCTGTTTTTATGAAGCAAACAATTAGTACAATCTTTTATCAGCCGATTCAGTTCATCAAGAGTTTTTGCATTCTGCCAAATTTCTTCAGATTGAAAAAGATTTACTGTTTCATCAACCGGTTCTAAGATAACTTCAATCACTTCAGGAATTTCATCATACTTAGCATTTACTTCAGGCAACTTTTCTTCGAACAGATAATCACCAAAAATATTTTGCTGATCTTTAAGAGCTTCGATTATTTTTTTCTTTGGCAAGGTTTTCATTTTTTCTTTTATAAAAATAAAAAGTCATCCTGTTAAATAAACCAGGATGACGATAATCTGAAAGAACCTAAGTTGATTAAATAGTTACTTTGTTGATTTGTATCTATATTCAATTTTTCCGTCAAGCAATTCATTCAATGCCTGAAGATGAGGTTTTTCTCGCTTCTCAAGTTCCAAAGCAAGTTTTAATTGCTGCGGATTGGTTACATCTTCCGCATCATCATCTGTTGATGATTGTGGGATTGAATTTATCAAAGCGTTAAATTCTATTTTATTTTCGTCATTAAGCTGACGAGCTCTCTTTGCGGCAACGATAATTGCTTCGTAAACATTCGATGCTCTTTGATCAATTTGCCTTAAATCAATTGGACTGATATTCATACTATTTCTCCTTTTTTAATATTTCTTTTATTAAACTTTTTATTTGCGAAATTACTTCTTCTAAATCTTTATTGACAAAAATATAGTCAAATTTATCTTTATAGCTCAATTCCATTTTTGCTCTGTCTATTCGTTTCTGAAGGTCGGTTTCACTTTCAGTTTTCCTTTTTTTCAATCTGTTTACTAATTCTTCAAATGAAGGAACATCAATAAATATTAAGATTGAATCAGGAAAAATTTTTTTAACTGACAGAGCGCCTTTTACATCAATTTCTAACAGTACTGACTTGCCGCTTTGAATATTATCAATAACAAAAGTCTTTAAAGTACCGTAGTAATAATCGTAAAATCTTTCCCATTCAATAAACTCATCATTTTTAATTTTTTCGAGGAACTTTTCTTCTGTCAAAAAAAAATAATGAACCCCATCAATTTCATCCGGTCTTTTCGGACGAGTTGTTGCAGAAACTGAAAAAACTATTTCAGGAAATTCAGCAAGTATTCTTCTTACAATTGTGGTCTTACCACCACCACTTGGTGACGAGATAACAAATATTTTCCCTTTCTTCTCAGACACTGCTATTCAATATTCTGTATTTGTTCCCTGATTCTTTCAATCTCTTCTTTAATCACAACTGTACTATGAGTGATGCCAACTGAAAGAGTTTTAGACGAAATGGTATTTGTCTCTCTGTTCATTTCCTGACAGAGAAAATTTAGCTTTCTACCCGGCTCCTGCTCTTTCTCAACTGCTTCGAGAAAGAATTTCAGATGACTTCTAAGTCTTACACACTCTTCTGTAATATCCGAACGCTCAGCCAGTATGGCTAACTCGAGCTGTAATCTTTCGTTAATAACAGATGCAACTTTATCTTCAAGCAGTTGTTTCACTTTTTCCTGATATCTCAAAAAATGTTCATTAACACTTCCGGAAGCTACTGATTCAATTTCATCTAATTTCTTTTCAATCAGTTTAATTCTTTTCTTCAAATCTTTTTCTAATTCCTTACCTTCTTTTCTTTTCATTTCGAAGAGATTATCTATTGCTGATATAACAGCATTTTTAAACACTTCAAATTCTTCATCAGAAATTTCTTCAAGAGTTGTAGTAAATATATCACGACTGTAAAGCAGATGTTCAAGTTTAATTTTATCTGAAACTTTGGCCGCTTTCTTAACTTGCTTTAAGAGTGAAATATAATTTTTTAGTTTCTCTTCATCCAGAGAGATTTCACTTTCTGCAAGTCCGTTTTTCTTCAGAAGAATAACTACACTTAATTTACCGCGTTTAATTTTACTTTTAATCAATTCACGAAGTTCGTATTCTTTACTCTGAAGAAGCTGCGGAAGTTTCAGAAATAGTTCGAGATAACGGCTATTGATACTTTTTATTTCAACATCAACTACAAATTTTTTATTACCAGCAGAAGCTCTGCCGTAACCTGTCATGCTTAAAATCATATAAACATCCTGATTAAGAGTGCCAAAAATAAATAATTATTGAGCAGCAGCCAAGATTTATGATAATATATCGTCAGAAGGCTTCTCCAATACCAAAGTGCAATTCAAGATTTTTAAGGAAATTCTTTTGAAAAATGGTTTTTTGGTCATCAGGGTTGTAAAATTTAAATCCAAAATCCAGTCTGAAAGGCGCAATTGATGAATAATATCTTATTCCCATTCCAGCCGCAACAGCAAACTGATTAAGCACAATTTTTTCATAACCATTCCAAACATTTCCATAATCAGCAAACAATGCTAAGCCCAAACTTTTAGCAAACTTTCGTCTGAATTCAATCGAACCTTCAACAAGAAATGTTCCGCCGCGAGGTGTATTATCACCTCTTGTTCTCAAACCAAAGTATTCAACAGTATCTTTCGGCAAAAGTTCTCTTGAACGCCAGCCGCGAAGTGAGTTGCTTCCACCCGCGAAAAAAGTTTTATTAGGTGGAATCAAATCATATGAACCTGAAAAAGATTGGATGTAACCTGATTTAAATTTTATTCCGAAAATTCCTTTCCTGTCTCGTGAAATATTCTGAAAAAAAGAAAATGAAGTTTGTATTTTCCAGAATCTTCCTGTTTGATTTACTTCTGCCTGGGCATTTTCTATCTCAAGTTTTGCATCTGTTTCTGACTGAAAAATTTCAGGATAGAAATAAAGATTATAACCCTCTGTGGGAAATAGAAAATTGTCAGTTTTATATGAACCGCTTTCTATTCCAAAAGCTGGTGTAATACTTTTAGCATTAAAATATAAAGCAGATTGAGCCGACCTTGTTTCATATTCAGCTACTTCGATTGAAAACTGAGGTTTAAGCAATGTGATAAATGTATAAGTCGGCATTTCGAAATCAAATGCCTGGCTTGCACCATAAATTCTTTCAGTTTCCCGAAGTAATGTTGAGGCACGATAGTAAGCTTTTGTCGTTGTTAAGATTGGTCTGCCGAATAAATATGGCTGCTCTAATTTTAACTCAGTATCAAGAACCCCCTGATAAGTTGAATCCCGGTTTTCAGATGATTTAAAGAGATTTGCAAAATTGAAATTCAGAATATCAATCAATCTGAATGATGTTGAAAGTGTAAGTTTGCGAGCATCACCAAATAAATTTTTTCTTATAAAATCAACTCCAAGACCTGTGTTGAAAGAACTAAATTCGTTATCAGCTTTTATTTCAGGTGAAATTTCATTCAATGTTCCTACCTGTGTTACAACTTCGATTGGAACATGAAAATTAAAAGTATCTCTTATTACCGGATTGATAGCAACTGAATTGAATAAACCTGTTCTAAGCAATCTTATTTCACTTCGTTCTAATCTTGATTGATCATAATTTTCTTCCGGAGGAATGTTTACAATTTCTTTAATAAGTTCATCGGTAATCTCATCTGCGCCAACTCCCGTCTTAAAGATTCTCATCCCATCAATAAAATATTTATCTCCGCTTTGCAAATAAATATTAACATAAGCTGAATTTGTAACACTATCTTTCAGCACAACAGTGCTATCATATTGAGCAAACAGATAACCATTGTTAGTGAGATATTTCAACATACTATTGATATTGGATTGAACTTCAGATTGAACATATCTCTGTGAAGGACCAACAGTTATTGAATTTATAACGAGCTGTGTTTTCTCTTCTTCGGGCAGTTTGTCTAAACCATAAATTTTTACTTCGCCAAATACAGAGGCAACTCCTTCCTTAATTCGGTAGATGAGAATTGCAGTTTCATCAGTGGGATCAAGAATTACTTCGTGAGAAACTTTGGTATTAAAAAATCCGTTAGCTAAATAGAAATCAAGAATTGCTTGTTTATCGAGAGGGATTTTCAGTGAATCAAAAAATTGTTTTTCACTGCCGAGCGGTGTAAAAGATTTTAAGAATTTCCATAACCAGAAAGGTGTTTCTTTGCTTTCAATTTGCGCAAGCAAATCAGCTTTACTGAAAGAATTATTTCCTTCAAATCTTATTTCAACAAGTTCAAATGTACTGCTGCGCTGAGCAAATAAGTTCAGTGTAAAAAATAAACTGAATAAAATTAAGGCTGTTCGATGTAAAATCATTCTGACTTTTTAATGAGCAAATTAAATTAAATCAATCCAATGTAATATCTTCATCAACAATGCGAAGTTTTGGATAATCTTTTTTAAAGTAAGTGTAAAAAAATTCTCTGATGTATTTATCCTGAGTGTTTTTAGAAATAAACAATGAAGGCGGAACAACGGGATCTGCAACAAGATGAGCATAGTAAATTTCTTTTTTACCAAAATCAATTATATATGAAATTACTTCACCACCTCCGCTTCCCATAAAGTATCCCTGCGAGTTATAATAAATAAGTTCATAGTCTCTCATAGGAAATTTAATTTTATCAACAAGACTTTCTTTAAATGATCCGTCTAACAAATTCGTTTCAAAAACTACCTCAAGTTTATTATCGTTTAAAAGAAGCTGATAGAATTTTATACCCCATTCTGATTTATCGTTCTTTTCAATTCCGGCAATAATAGTTTCCTTTCCACTTTCATCAAACACGCCGCCAAAAGCATGGGATGTATTTTCATCGAAAAACTTTTTAGTAATCTCGAGCATTTGTTTTTTGTCTTCATAATTCAATACTGGAATTTTCTCGCTCTTATCAGAGCAGGAAATAAATAATAAGAGCACTACAATAAAAATTCTTTTTAATGTTTTATCTGATAACAATTTTCGTCCCTACCTTTATAACTGAAATTAGTTCATCAATATTTTCATTACTGAGTGCAATTGAACCATCCGTCCAGTTAAAAACAAACGGAAGGTTCTTGAAAAAGAAATTTAATCTACCAATTCCGTGAATACCAATGTCTCCGCCCAAAGCAGTATCAGAGCTTGTGCAATCGCTGTAATAAAATTCAAATTTAAGTCTATTAAATTCTCTCTGCGAAATGATCCCTTTTCTTAAAGCTTCTGTTGCATCATCGAGATTAGGGTAATTCAGTTTAATAAATTTATAGTATTTATGCTGCGGTAATATTTCGCAGACTTTGTATTCACCGACAGGAGTGGCACCATCGTTAGCAAGTTTTTTTTTATCAGAAAGATTTCGTCCGAAACTCGCTCTGTAACTTTTTATAAGAACATCACCTTCATACAATTCGAGTGAAAATTTTTTTCTGTCAATTATAATATTAACATCTTCAAGCTTCGTAAATCCTTTTTCAAGCATTGCCTGATTTAATGGAACTTCCCGCTGATTTAATAAAATTCCGTAAGCAAGCACTCCGGCCAGAAAAATAATTATAGTTAAAATGGTAAGAAAAATATTTCTTATCAAAATTCCATCTATGAAGCCAAAGATTTTTTTCTGTCCGTTTTGCTGTTCCAATTCTTTCAAACTTTGCTAAAAATTATTTGGAAAAATAATTAAAATAAGGTTAATATAGAGTGATTTATTTAGGCAAAGGGTAAAATGGCTTTACTAAAGGTAAATGACTTAATTGATTCCAAAAGCGATAATTTCTGAAAGAAATATAATGTGATGGCTATGCTAATTAGTTTTTATCTAAGAAGTCTGTTTTACGAAAAGATAGAAAAGGCGAGCTGCATACTCGCCCTGGATAACTAAACTTCCATTATTTCTTTTTCTTTGTGTTTGAGCAATTCATCAATCATTTTGATATGTTGATCAGTTAGCTTCTGAACTTCATCTTCGGCAATTTTTAATTCATCTTCCGACATCTTTTTTTCTTTTTGTTCCCGTTTAAGATGTTCATTGGCATCTCTTCTTACATTTCTTATGGCAACTTTAGCATCTTCACCAAATTTCTTTACAATCTTCACAAAATCTTTTCTCCTCTCTTCAGTTAATGGTGGAACAGGAATTTTTAAATTAGTTCCATCAGAAACAGGATTAAAACCTAAGTTAGCTTCAAGAATTGCTTTCTCAATTACAGGCACCATAGATTTATCCCAAGGAGTAATTGATAAAGTATGAGCATCAAGTACTGTCAGATTTCCAACCTGATTAAGCGGAGTCATAGTTCCATAGTAATCTACTTTTATTCCATCGAGCAATGTAGTTGTTGCTTTTCCGGTTCTGACTTTTGCTAACTCAGATCTTAAAGTTTCTAATGTTTTGTCCATTCTGTTTTTGGCATCTTTAATTATTGGATGCATAAATACCTCAAATTGTTATTAGCTTTTTTTGGAAAGAGAAGTTTCAGTATTGTTGATAAAAGTACCAACAGTTTCACCAAGAACAAGTTTAAGTAAATTATCCGGCTTATCCATATTAAACACCATCATCGGAAGATTATTTTCCTGACACAAACTAACAGCGGTTAAATCCATTACACGAAGATTTTGTTTAAGGATTTCGAGATAAGAAATCTTATCAAACTTAAGTGCTTCGGGATTTTTTTCGGGATCGGAATCATAAACACCATCAACGCGGGTTCCTTTTACGATTACATCTGCTCCAATTTCAACAGCACGAAGTGAAGCTGCTGTATCGGTTGAAAAATATGGATGACCTGTACCTGCACCAAAAATTACAACTCTGCCCTTTTCCAGATGTCTTATTGCACGACGACGAATATATGGCTCAGCTATTTCATCCATTTTAATTGCACTCATAAGTCTTGTGTGAATACCACGCTTTTCAATTGCATTTTGTAATGCAAGTGAGTTGATCATTGTAGCAAGCATTCCCATTTGATCGCCTGTAGCTCTGTCAATTCCCTGTGAATGCGCACTTAGACCGCGATAAATATTTCCGCCGCCAATAACAATTCCTAATTGAACACCAACCTCGTGAACTTTCTTAACTTCATCAGCAAAGAAGTCAAGTATATCAGCAGAAATTCCAAATCCCTGATCACCCATCAGCGATTCACCACTGAGTTTTAGCAAAACTCTTTTAAATTTTAATTCAGCCACGCTAATCCTATTATTATGTTAAACTTTATATTCAAATATAAAAAAAGAGGTTGTTTCAAAAGTCTTAAAAATCCGGTAGCCGCAACTTTTAAGTTGCGTATTTATTAAATTTTCGCAAGCTAAAGCTTGCGACTACCATAAGAATTTGAGTTATGAGACAGCCTCTTCAGTAAGAATTATTTATTCTCGTCACCGAGATGAAACCGCTTAAAGTGTGCAATCTTTATCTGAGTATTGTATTTTTTGTTGTACTCTTCAATCAGACTTTTAACCGTCTTTGAATTATCTTTTACAAATGCCTGTTCAAATAAACAATTTTCCTGATAGAATTTATTCATTCTTCCCTGTGCAATTTTTTCGAGAATATTTTCCGGTTTGCCTTCTTTGCGGGAAAGTTCTTTATAGATTTCCATTTCTTTTTCGATTATGTCTTTAGGAACTTCTTCCCTGTAAACACAAATTGGATTCATTGCAGCAATCTGCATTGCAATGTCGCGGGATAAAGTGACTAATTCATCATTCACAGAAGCAACATTATCAAAAGTAAGCAGCACACCGAGCTTTGAACCAAAATGTACATAATCCATTATGAATCCATTAGGAGCTTCAACTTTTGCAATTCTTCTAATTTCGACTTTCTCACCAACTTTTCCCATTACCTCGGTAACAAGAACATTAAGCTGCGGTTCTTTGGATAAAAGTTCTTCAACTGTATTTGGTTTAAGCTGAAAAGTTTTTTCGAGAACTTCTTTTGCGAGTTTAACAAAGTCCTCACTCTTCGCAACGAAATCGGTTTCACAATTAAGTTCTACTATAACACCAAATTTATGGTCATCAGAAACCTTAGTAGAAACGATGCCTTCGTTGGCAGTTCTTTCAGCTCGTTTAGCTGCAACAGCAGCACCTTTTTTTCTTAATATTTCAATTGCTTTTTCAAAATCACCGTTCGCTTCTGTAAGCGCCTTTTTACAATCCATCATTCCGGCGCCGGTTTTCTGTCTTAATTCATTAACCTGAGCAGCAGTAATTGCCATAATAACTTTCCTTTCTAAAAATTTTTCTTATTCTGATTTAGGATTTTCCGCTTCTGATTTTGCTTCAGCTTGTTGTTTCTTTTCCTTTGCCTCAGCTTTTTTCTTTTCTTCGCGCTTAGCTTCTTTTTCTTTTCTCAATCTTTCTTTTTCAGCATTCTCTTCAGCTTTTTTCTCTTTTAGTTTTGCTTCGCCTTCAATTATAGAATCGGCAATTTGTCTGGTAATAATTTCAATTGTTTTAACTGCATCATCATTAGCCGGAATTACATAATCAATCGGATCAGGATCGCAGTTGGTATCAACAATTGCAAAAACAGGAATGTTCAAACGATTTGCTTCTTTAACTGCTATGTCTTCTTTCTTAACATCAACAACGAACAAAGCTCCTGGAAGTTTATTTAATGATTCAACACCTTCAAGAACTTTTTTCAATTTTTCTTTTTCTCTTGAAAGGATTAATCTTTCTTTTTTGGTAATCTTATCGAATGTACCATCAGTTTCCTGCTTCTCAATGTTGTTGAGACGCTTAACACTTTTTCTGATGGTAGAAAAGTTTGTAAGCATTCCACCAAGCCATCTTTCACTAACCCAGTTTTGCCCGCATCTTCTTGCTTCAGTTTCAATGATGTTCTTTGCTTGTTTTTTCGTACCAACGAAAAGAACTTTTTTACCATCTGCAGCGATTTTTGAAATTTCATCACAAGCAAGAGTGAGCAGTTCCTGAGTTTTTTTAAGATCAATGATATGAATCCCATTTTTTTCCATAAAAATATATGGCTTCATTTTGGGATTCCAACGGCGGGTTAAGTGGCCGAAGTGCGCACCAGCTTCTAACAGCTGAGTTAATTCAACTTTTTTCATTTTATCTCCTGTTTTTTTCTTCTACTTTCTTCTTCTTTACCTTCCATCCCATTTTTATTCGGGACACAGGCGGTAAATCAGAAAGTATGTTTAGTTAAAGTTAAAGTTTGAGTTAAAGTTCAAGTTTGAGTTAAAGTTCAAGTTCAAGTTTAAGCTCAGAGTTAAAATTATAATTTCTTTAACCTGAACTTAAACAATCCAAATTATCTCTTCGAGAACTGGAATCTCTTTCTAGCTTTTGGTCTTCCGTATTTCTTTCTTTCAACCATTCTAGGATCTCTTCTTAAAAATCCGGCGGATTTTAATGCAGGTCTGAAATCCGGATTTATATCAACCAAAGCTCTTGCAATTCCAAGGCGAACAGCTTGTGCCTGACCAGTAGTTCCGCCACCATCAACATTCACGAATACATCATACTTACCTTCAGTTTCAGTTACTTTGAAAGGTGCAAGAATATCTTCACGACTCAATAATTGCGGGAAGTAGTTTTCAAATTCTCTATCGTTAACGGTAACTTTACCACTACCGCTTTTAAGAATAACTCTGGCTACTGAAGTTTTTCTTCTACCTACATAAATTTTTTCTGCCATTCAACTACTCCGTAAAACTAATTGGTTCAGGTTTTTGTGCACTGTGCGGATGAGCTTCGCCAGTGTAAACTTTTAATTTTTTAATGAGCTTTCTTCCTAGACGATTTTTAGGAAGCATTCCTTTAACAGCATTCTCAACTAAAAATTCTGGTTTGCTTTGCTTAACTTCCCGAACTGATGTAATCTTCTGACCACCAGGATAACCTGAGTGACGGATGTATTGTTTCAGTTCAGGGCGTTTACCGGTTAGTTTAACTTTATCAGCATTTATAACGACCACAAAATCACCGGTATCCATATTGGGAGTAAAGGTTGGCTTGTTTTTTCCTCTGATGATTTTAGCAACCTCAGAAGCCAATCTGCCTAAAACCTGGTCTTTAGCATCAACCAGATACCATTTTTTATCGGCATCTTCTGACTTAATAAATTTAGTCATTTTTTCCTGTTTCACTTAAATTCCTCCGAATCCTATATAAGTCTTAAATAAAAAGAGTTTCAAAACTAAATTTTTAATGCTCAAAAGTCAAGAAAAACGGTAGTATTAATATCACGAATACTTTGAAGATTGCTAAAAGACAATAAAAAATGAGAATCCTGTTAAAAAATTCCTCGCTTAAAGTCCAAAGATTTTACAATAGCATAAAATTTTGGCTGAAATGAACGGAATTGTTCTTCGCCAACCATAATAATTTTTACTAAAAAATCTTCATCCGTTTCTGTTCTGATATAAATTTCCTGAGATATTTGTCCTTCAAGATTTACGGGATCATTAAAATACCACTCACAATTAAATTGCTTTGCTTTATACTTAAATCTGTTAGGATTGAACATATATTTTTCTACCACTTCGAGATGAATATAAGGAGGTGGATTATATATTCCCTCAACAGACCAGAATGTTACTCCGTCAAGTTTATTTTTTTTGTTTTGATCAATATAAGTCCATCCTCGTGGATATTTAATTGAAAGATTTAATGTGCTCTCGGCATAAATCTGATCAAGATTTGTTGTATCAGCGATGATTTCCTTAGGATTAATGACTACAGTGTTATTTAAATCAGATTTATCTTCCTGAATTGGTTGCTCTAGTTGTTGAGAGTTATCAGAAATATTTTCTTCAACTTGTTCTAAATCCGATTGATTTTCAGACTGAACTGATTCGATAGTAATTAGCTGCCGATTAATTTTGGGCAGTTGATTGCTGCTTATTCCAGAAATAATTATCAATGCGAAAAAAATCAAATGCAGAGCAATTGAAGTAGCAAGACTAATGATTTTCCTTCTATTTTCTTTAGTTACTTTTTTCATAGAAAATTAACAGCACATAAAATTGTAAGCCGCTGGCGAAATTACTAATTTTGTGCGCTAAATTTTTAACAAACTTCGGAGAAAAATGAAATACCTAATCACTGGAGGTTCCGGATTTCTTGGGATTAATCTGATCCGCTTTTTACATCAAAAAGGTCACGAAATTGTATCGCTGGATATTGCTGACTTCACTTATCCAGATATGAAAGATAAAATTAAAATTATCAAAGGAGATATTCGCGATAGAAAAATTGTTGATGAAGCAGTAAAAGGAATTGATATCGTTGTGCATACTGCAGCAGCGCTTCCACTTTATAAACCGGAAGATATTTTTTCAACAGATGTTGATGGTACAAGAAATATGCTTGAAGCATCTTTTGATGCTGGTGTTAAAAGATTCATTCATATTTCATCAACTGCTGTTTATGGAATTCCGGATCATCATCCACTTTATGAAGATGATAAACTCGATGGTGTAGGTCCTTACGGAAAAGCAAAAATTCTTGCTGAAGAAGAATGCTTAAAGTTCAGAAAACAAGGAAAGTGTGTCCCAATCATAAGGCCAAAATCGTTCATAGGTCCGGAACGACTTGGGGTTTTTGCTTTATTTTATGATTGGGCTAAAGATGGAAAAGGTTTTCCAATGATTGGAAATGGGAAAAACCGTTATCAGCTTTTAGATGTTGAAGACTTGTGTGAAGCAATTTATCTCTGCGCAACTCTGGATGAAAAAATAGTTAACGATACTTTCAATATTGGTGCTAAAGAATTTACAACTATGCGTGAAGATTATCAGGCAGTTCTTGATTATGCTGGTTATGGTAAAAAGATTGTCGGACTTCCTGAGAAACCAATAATTTGGACATTAAGAATTCTTGAAGCATTAAAACTTTCTCCTCTTTACAAATGGGTTTATGAAACAGCTTCTAAAGATTCATTTGTTTCAATAGAGAAAGCAGAAAAAGTTTTAGGATTCAAACCAAAGTATTCGAATAAAGATGCATTGATAAGAAATTATCAATGGTATCTTGATCATCTTGATGAATTTAAAGATCAAACAGGAATTTCACACAGAGTTCCGTGGAAACAAGGAATACTTAAACTGGCTAAAATATTTTTCTGATTTTAAGGTAGTTGTGTTTTTGTTTTAATGAATTAATTTTTAAATAAGAACTATAATTATAAAAAGGAGCACTAAAATGGCAACAAAAAAAGATTACTTGAAAGAAGTAGTTAAGCATATTGATATCAAACAACACAATGTTGTAAAACTTGTTGATGATTTCGGGGAGATGGCATTTTCAGCAAGAGATTTAAACCGCGCTGCAAAAATTTATGAGATGATGCTGCAGGATGAAAACTGCGCTGTAATTTTAACTCTTGCCGGAAGTTTATTCAGTGCAGGATTGAAACGTGTTGTTTATGATATGGTTATGAACAATATGGTTGATGCTATAGTTTCAACCGGTGCGATAATGGTTGATCAGGACTTTTTTGAAGCCCTCGGATTCAAGCATTATAAAGGCACCAAATGGGTTGATGATAATGAGCTTAGAGATTTACACATAGACAGAATTTATGATACTTTTATTGATGAAGATGAACTTCGCATTTGTGATGATACAACCGCCAAAATCTTTGACAGTATGGAACCAAAAGCTTATTCATCAAGAGAGTTTATGTGGGAGTTCGGAAAATATCTTGAAGAAAATGGCGGTCCAAAGTGCGACGATTCTGTAGTTTATGCTTGCTATAAAAAGAATGTTCCCATTTTCATTCCGGCTTTTTCTGATTGCTCAGCCGGATTCGGACTTGTAATTCATCAGCACAATAATCCTGATAAACATGTTGCTGTAGATTCCGGAAAAGATTTTTATGAACTGACAAAGATTAAACTTCACAGTAAAGAAACCGGAATATTTATGATTGGCGGTGGTGTTCCTAAAAACTTTACTCAGGATATTGTTGTTGCTGCAGATATTCTTATGGAAGAAGCTGATATGCACAAATATGCAATTCAAATAACTGTTGCCGATGAGCGTGATGGCGCTTTATCTGGTTCAACTTTAAAGGAAGCGAGTTCCTGGGGTAAAGTTTCTACAACTTACGAACAAATGGTTTATAGTGAAGCTACTATTGCTATGCCTTTAATTGTTGGTTATGCTTATCACAAAGGTGTATGGAAAAATCGTAAAGCAAGAGAATTCCAGAAAATTTATCAAAAAGAAAATGTAATTGTTTAGAAACAATATTACAAAATTCTCAATTCCTCAAATAAAGGCGAGCATTCAACTCGCCTTTTATTTTTTATGAGATTAGTAATGTTACTGCGCAGACTGAAGTCTGCGTTACGAATTTAGATAGTATTTAAGTTCGTAAACTGAAGTCAGCGTTACGAGTTACTTATGATTTTTCGGAGAAAAGAAAATCCCGGAGGGATGACATATAAATAATCAAAAGTGATTTCACACAACAATATAATTGTCTCCCAAAGAGCAATTATCAGTGTGTTTGCGGCGCAGACTGAAGTCTGCGTTACGAGTTACTAAAATTAGTACATATGACTTTTTAATATTTACTCAAATGAATTGCTTTTATCTTCTGGTTACTACAAATTTGAAAGGTATTAAGAAAAAATTTGAGATGTAATCTGATGCGAATTATTATTGCCGGAATGGGTGATATTGGTTATCAACTTGCAAAACAATTATCAACTGAAAATCATGATATAGTTGCAATTGACCTCGATCACGATCGCCTTTCATACACTGATCAAATGGCAGATATTTTAACTATCGAAGGTTCTTCAACTTCTATTGAAATACTTGAGCAGGCACAGATTGAAAATACTGATTTACTTGTTGCAGTTACTTCTTCTGAAGAAGTAAATATCGCTACTGCTATTATCGGAAAAAAACTCGGTGCTAAAAAAACAATTGCACGAATATCAAATGCAGAATATTTAGACCCAAGACACGGAGTTAATTTTTCCGAGCTGGGAATAGATTTTATGATTTATCCCGAAGAACTTGCTGCTTTAGAAACTGTAAATCTTATCAACAGAACTGCTGCAACTGACATTATAGAATTCGAGGGAAAGCTCTATGTTATCGGGCTGAAACTTGATAAGAACGCTCCAGTAATTCATAAAACTCTTTCAGAAATAAGTAAAGAATATTACTCATTTGATTTTCGTGTTGTTGCCATTTACAGAAACTTCAGAACTATAATTCCGAAAGGCAATGATAAATTTCTTCCGAATGATCAAATCTTTGTTATTACTAAATCTGAAGCACTTGAAACGGTATTGAAACTCGCCGGTAAAGAAAATATAAAATTTGATAATATTATGATTCTTGGCGGTGGAAAAATCGGAAGAAGAGTTGCCTCACTGCTAAGTAATAAAATGAAAGTTAAACTGATTGATTCAAATCCTGAAAAAGCATTTGAGCTTGCAGATGAACTTCCTAACACACTTGTAATTCAAGGCGATGGAAGAGATATTGATTTGCTTGCTCAGGAAGGAATAATTGATGTTGATGCATTTATTGCTGTTACAGAAGATGCTGAAACGAATATAATCTCCTGTCTTTTGGCAAAACATCTTGGAGTAAAGAAAACTATCGCTTTGGTTGATAAAGTTGAATATGTACCACTTACTCAAACAATTGGACTTGATTCACTTATTAACAAAAAACTGATTGCCGCAAACAACATAGTTCGGTTTATTAAAAAAGGTAAAATAATTTCCTATTCATCACTCGAAGGAATTGATGCAGTTGTAATGGAATTTGTTGCTCAACCAAATTCAAGGATTGTATCTGAAAATATAGCAGAACTGGATTTTCCTAAAGATGCAATCATTGGCGGATTTATAAGAAAAGACCAGAGCTTTATTGCGCTCGGAAGTACTAAAATAAATCCGGGAGATAAAGTTGTTGTGTTTTCTTTACCTGAAGCAGTTAGCAAAATAGAAAAATTCTTCAAGTAAAATTCTGAATCATTTTGAATTACAGACTAATCACAAACATAATCGGATTCTTACTCATCTTGACCGGACTATTTATGATGAGCGGAATTCCCTTCTCTGTTTACTATCAGGATAATGATATCTTTGTTTTATTAGGATGTGGAATTTCCACTTCAATAATTGGCGCTCTGCTTTGGTTTTTTACAAGGAAAACAGAGAGAACAGATATTGGGAAAAGAGAAGGTTATCTGATTGTTTCATTAGGTTGGTTAGTTATGTCTTTATTCGGCGCTGTACCTTTCGTTTTGCATGGTTCTATTCCTTCTTACACTGATGCGTTTTTTGAAATTATGTCTGGATTCACAACAACAGGTGCATCAATCTTAAATGATATTGAAGCATTGCCGCATGGTCTTTTATTCTGGCGTTCAATTTCTCAATGGATCGGTGGAATGGGAATCATTGTGCTTTCACTCGCAATTCTGCCATTGTTGGGAATTGGTGGAATGCAGCTTTACGCAGCAGAAGTTCCCGGCATAACAAAAGATAAATTTCATCCGCGTGTTAAAGAAACTGCAAAACGACTCTGGGGCATTTATGTAATCTTAACTTCTCTTGAGACTGTTCTATTGATGTTTGCCGGAATGAATTTCTTTGATGCAATTAATCATTCCTTTACTACACTTGCAACCGGAGGATTTTCAACAAAGAATGCCAGCATAGCTTACTACACAAGTCCGTTTATTCAATATATACTTATAATTTTTATGTTTCTTGCAGGCACCAATTTTACATTGCACTACTTTGCTTTGCACAGAAATTTTAGTTTCGTAAAAACAAATGATGAATTCAAAGCTTATTCGATTTTCATTTTAATAACTGCTATCGTGATAATGATTCTTCATCATCCACATTTAGAGATTTCTCTGGAAGAAAAATTTCGTCAATCATTATTTCATGTTGTTTCATTAGTTACAACGACAGGTTATGTCTCTTCTGACTATGAAAACTGGGCAATATTTTCAAGGATAATTTTCTTTGTTTTGCTGTTCATTGGTGGTTGTGCTGGTTCAACTGGTGGTTCAATAAAAATTGTAAGACATTATCTCTTGTTCAAAAATGGATTTTTAGAATTGAAAAGACTTGTTCATCCAAGAGCTGTGATTCCTGTTCGTGTTAATGGAAAAGCAATTGCTCCTGAAATTATTTCAAATGTTCAGGCATTTTTTATTCTTTACATTTTAATTTTTGTGCTGTCATCTATCATTCTTTCAGTGACGGGTCTGGACTTCTTAACTTCAATTGGTGCAAGCGCAACTTGTCTTGGGAATGTTGGGCCTGGTATTGGGACAGTTGGTCCAGTTGCAAACTTTTCTCATCTATCTGACTTTGCCAAAATTCTTCTTTCCTTCTTGATGCTTATTGGAAGATTAGAATTGTTTACGGTTCTCGTAATTTTCTCACCTTCGTTCTGGAGAAGATAATTTTTCCGATTAAAGTTGAAATATTTTCATTTCAAATTCTGAAATTTTAAGATAGTATTCGCTTTTCCCCACAGCATATAGATGGTATTTTATTTATATTTACATCGGAATAGGAAAGTACTTTTTTATGAATGCTAAAGACTTATTAAAAAAATACGGTAAACCTGAAAATTTTATCAACAGAGATTTAAGCTGGATTGAATTCAACAGAAGAGTTCTTCAGGAAGCTCTTAATCCGGATTTACCGTTACTTGAAAAAGTAAAGTTCGTTTCAATCTTTTCTTCTAATCTTGACGAATTTTATATGATCAGAGTTTCTGGTATAAAAGAACAAATTGCCGCAAATGTTCTTGAACCCTCAATTGATGGATTAACTCCAAGAGAACAATTACAAAAGATTGAAAAAGCTTTGCAGCCATTACTCAAACAGCTTTATGATTTATGGTTAAATAGCATAGTGCCTTCTCTTCGTGAGAATAATATTTTTCTTCACGAGTATAATGAACTTTCTAAAGAAGAAAAGAAGACCTTAAATGATTATTTTAAAAAAGAAATATTTCCAGTTCTTACTCCGCTTGCTTTTGATCCCGGAAGACCATTTCCTTACATCTCAAATTTAAGTTTAAGCATAGCAGTTCTGATTCGTAAACCTAATGGTGAAAATCATTTTGCCAGAGTAAAAGTTCCGAACATTTTACCAAGATTACTTCAGATTGATGATATAGTTGAACCGAACAAAAGAAAAAATTCTAACGGAAATTTTACTGCCCGATTCGTTTGGTTAGGTGATTTAATAAAAGAAAATATTCACCTTCTTTTTCCTGGAATGGAAATAATTGAAACTCACAAATTCAGAATTACGAGAGATACAGATATTGAACTTCAGGAAGATGAAGCAGACGATTTGCTCAGTGTGATTGAAGAAAACATCCGTCAAAGAAGATTCGGTAGTGTTGTTAGACTTGAAGTTGCTCATAAGATGCCGGATTTTATGCTCGAAACACTGATGGAAAATCTTCAGATTACTAAAGACGATGTGCATCAGGTTGATGGTCCACTGGGATTAAGTGATGTGATGATTCTTTATAAACTTCCTGTTCATCATCTTAAAGAAAAACCATTTTATCCGGTAATACCAAAAGAATTAAATGAAGAAGAAGATTTGTTTTCTGTAATTCGTCAGCGCGATATCCTTTTGCATCATCCATTTCATTCATTTACACCGGTTGTTGATTTCATAAAAAAAGCTGCTGCAGATCCGGATGTTCTGGCAATCAAGCAAACACTTTATCGTGTAGGAACGGATTCTCCTATTGTTAAAGCACTTATCGAAGCCGCTGACAGAGGAAAACAAGTTGCAGTACTTGTCGAATTGAAAGCAAGATTCGATGAAGAGAACAATATTTACTGGGCTCGCGAACTCGAAAAAGTTGGTGTACATGTGGTTTATGGTTTGGTCGGATTGAAAACCCATGCCAAGATGACTTTGATTGTAAGAAAAGAATTCGACGGAGTAAAACGATATGTTCATCTTTCAACAGGAAATTACAATACAGTTACTGCAAAACTTTACACTGACATAGGACTTTTCACCTGCAACGAAGATATCTGCAGCGATGTTTCTGATGTATTTAATTTTCTAACAGGTTATTCGCAGCAAAAAGATTTTAAAAAACTTGTTGTTTCTCCGCTGCATACCAGAGAAAAAATTCTTAAACTTATTGCTCGCGAAATTTCACACAAAAAAGAAGGCAAGCCTGCAAATATTATTATGAAAATGAATTCACTCGTTGACCCACCAATAATAGCAGCATTATATGAAGCTTCGAATGCCGGAGTTAAAATTGATTTGATAGTTCGCGGTGTTTGCAGCCTTATTCCCGGCGTGAAAGGGTTGAGTGAAAACATTCGTGTTATAAGCATTGTCGGAAGATTTCTCGAACACAGCAGAATATTTTATTTCTTCAACAATGGTAATGAAGAAATTTATCTAAGCAGTGCCGATATGATGCAGCGGAATCTGGATAGAAGAGTTGAAGTTACTTTTCCAATTGAAGATAAAAAATTGAAAGAAGAAATAATCAATAACATTCTGAATATCTATCTTAAAGACAATGTTAAAGCAAGAATGCTTTATCCTGATGGCACTTATCATTTTGTTAAACCCCAGGATGGAGCTGTAAAAATTAATAGTCAGGAGTGGTTAATGAATCATGTTACCAAAGAAAATGCGACCGCAAAAAAAACAATACGCAAATAATTTTTTGAACCTATTAAATTAAAAGCTGTTTTTTTAATAAATAATTTTAACGAAGGATAATCTGATGGGTGATATTACAAAAAGCACAATTCTCAGTTCATTAAAAAAAATTAAATCAGATGGTTTTGATCCAAATATACTAACTCTGAATTCAATCCAATCACTTGAACAGAAAGGTAATGAACTTTTAGTAAAACTTTCTTTTGCAACTCAAGTGAATTCTGAAATTATTAAACAAAAAATTGAAGAACAGATCAAAAAGGATTTTCCATCATTACAAAAAATTAATATTGAATTACAAACCCGGAGTATTTCAGCCAACATTTCTTCGCACAACGATCCAAAAAAGGATGCTATTCTTCCCGGTGTTAAAAATACAATTGCAGTAGCAAGTGGTAAAGGTGGTGTTGGTAAAAGCACAGTTGCTGTTAATCTTGCAGTTGCTTTAGCTAAAGATGGTGCAAAGGTAGGATTGATTGATGCAGATATTTATGGTCCAAGTGTTCCGTTAATGCTTGGAATTAAAGACAAACCAAAAGTTTATCAGGCAGAAAATTCAGTCAGAATGCTGCCGCTTGAAAATTTTGGAGTAAAATTTATTTCAATCGGGGTTTTAGTTGATGATAAAGCACCAATTATCTGGAGAGGTCCGATGGCAAGTGGTGCAATTAAACAATTTATGACTGATGTTGAATGGGGTGAACTTGATTATTTGATTTTTGATCTTCCACCGGGAACCGGTGATATTCAGTTAACATTAGTACAAACTATTCCACTCACAGGAGCAGTAATAGTAACAACTCCGCAGGAAGTTTCATTGATTGATGCACGCAAAGCATTGATGATGTTCAATCGTGTTAATGTTCCTGTTCTGGGTGTAATTGAAAATATGAGTTACTTTATCGCACCTGACACAGGCAAAAAATATGATATTTTCGGAAGCGGCGGCGGTGAAAGAATTTGTAAAGAACTTAATGTCGAATTTTTAGGTGGAATACCAATCGATCCAAGAATCAGAGAAGGTGGTGATAACGGTGTTCCGATGGTTTACGATCAACCTGATTCTGAGTATGCAAAAATTATGGTTGATATTTCGCGAAAGCTTACTGAACAAGTTAATATCAGGAATGCAAATCAGAATGATAAGATTGAAATTATTTTATAGAGGATTCTGAAAAATTCAGAAATGTCAATTCGAAGGAGTGGAGCGACTGAGAAATTTATTCGGAACTCCTGCCCCTTGCCTACCGCAGGCAGGTTGGTCGAATTAGCAAATCTTATTTTTCAGAGGTTTCTTATAATTGACTTTATTTATCATTTCGCTGAATTATTTATTTTTCTGTGTGAAAAAAATTATTTCATAGTTTATTTGAATAAGAAATAAAAAATAGTAATGATTTCAGAAAACACTTTACAAAAAGCTCTAAATTCAATCAGACCATTTCTGCAGGCAGATAACGGAGATGTAGAGTTGGTTTCTGTAAGCGAAGATGGAATTGTGAAAGTTCGTTTACTTGGTGCCTGTGAACAATGTCCACTTTCAGTAATGACATTAAGAGCAGGCATTGAAAGAGCATTGATGCGCGAGGTTCCCGGAATTAAACGGATAGAGGCGGTTTAATGTCAGATACTGCTATAAAAAAATTTTCAAGAACATTTTTACTTCTGATTGCAATTGCAATCACTGTTTATTTCACTTACCTGATTGTGGATATTTTTATAATTCTTGCTATATCAGTTTTACTTGCATTAATTCTTTCACCTTTTGTTCAGCAACTTGAACAGCAGGGATTTAACCGAACCGCTTCAACTTTACTGGTCTTTGTTGCGTTTGGAATAATTATATATCTCGCTCTCTCAGTTGTAATCCCGAAATTAATTTTTCAAATGAATCAACTTATCAGTTCACTAACTAATTTTTCTTTTAACGAAGAACTTCAATTGCTTGAAGGAAAAATTCTGAGAGTTTTTCCTTTCTTTTCACAAGGTGAAATTTCAGCCAGGATTCAGAAATTTTTTTCATCACAGCTTACTAACACGATTTCTCATTTGTATGATTATGTAAGTGGTGTAGTCTCGATTGTTGCTGTGCTTGTTATTGTTCCATTTATTACATTCTTTTTATTGAAGGATAGCAATAAAATTAAAAGGGAGTTAATTCATCTTGCGCCCAATAAATTTTTTGAACCCGCATATTGGATTTTGAAAAGAGTCACGCTTCAATTGGGAAGATTTGTTCGCGGCTGGATTTTCGATGCTACTTTTGTTGGAGTTGTAATTGGTTTTGGTTTTTATTTTATCGGAATTCCGAATGCTCTTCCGCTTGGTGTTATTGCGGGATTGGGACATTTAATTCCCTACTTTGGACCAGTAATTGGAGCAGTTCCAGCTGCAATAATTTCAATAATTCAAACAGGTGACTTATCTCAAATCCCACTGATTCTTCTGATTGTTGCTATAACTTATACTGTTGATAATGGCTTTGTTCAACCTTATGTTTTTTCAAAAAGTGTTGATATGCATCCGATTGTGATAATTCTTTTGATTATCGCCGGCAGTCAGTTATTTGGTTTGTTAGGTATGCTGTTAGCTGTACCAACTGCTACTGTTATTAAAACTGCAGTTACAGAAATTTATTTCGCTTTCAAAAATTATAAACTGGCAAAATTATAACCTCATTTCACACCAAGCTCACAAATTGATTTTTCCCGAGATGAATTGATTTGAATTTATTTCGATATGTCTGTCTTAAGTGAAATTAAAATCAGTCTGCTATTATATCTGCAATTAAAATTGTGAGGACTGTTTTCTCATCTAATGATGAAGTTTTTATTGAGAGATCAGCATTAAATAAGGCACGGAAAGCATTTGTAATTTCTTTATCAGAATATCTTTTTCGAGCATCGAGATAATCTTTGTAGTAATATTGATGTGTACCAACAATTCTGGCTGCTTCCTGAACCGATAATTTCATCGCAGTAAGTTCATTTATTTTCGCAAGAGCAGTAAAGTAACGATTCAACATTGCAATTATCTGAATGATTTCTGTTCCGGAATCGTAAAGATTAAAAGCTATCTCTAATGCTTTAGCTTTATCTTTTCTTCCAACTGCATTTATCAAATCGAATATATTAAATTGTTTCAGCTCCGTTGCTAACTGCTGAATACTTTCAAGCGTAATTTCTTTTTTGTCATTAAGAAAAAGAAATATTTTTTCTAACTGCAGTTCTATGAGTGAGCGATTTTCGCCAACGATATCAATCAGCAACTGAGCATTCTCATCTGAAATAGTTTTATCATTTTCTTTAACATAAGATTTTACCCATTCAACTAACGCATTGCCTTTCATCTCTTTGGATTCAAAAATTTCACCAAGTTTAGATAAAGTTTTGAATGGCTCAGATTCCGGCTTTGTAATTGTTCCTTCGTGAAATAAAAGTAATACTGTAAACTCAGAAGGTGATTTTGCATAATCAGCAAGTTTGTCTTTGTCTTTCGGTTTTTCAGCATTCTTAACAATCAAAAATTTTTTCCCATCACCAAAAGGGAAAGTTGAAGCTGCTGAAACAATATCTGCATAATTGGTTTTACTTCCGTAAAAAGTTTCTTTGTCAAATTCAGAGGCGAGTTTTGGAGTGATAGCTTTATCAAGCACTTCTTTAGCATAATCAAAACTAAAAGTATCTTCGCCAAAGATGTAATAAATCGGCTTTAGACCGTTGGTCTTGATGTCTTTAGGAATATCAAAAACAGAAGGAAATTTCGTTTTAGCCATTTACAGATTTTTTCTTTTCATAAAATAAAGCTTTTCGGATAAAATAAATCAGTCCTCCCCAGACAGTACTTAATACAATAACTGCAGTGAGAATGGTTTCGATTTTCATTTATTATTCTCAACAGTTTTTTTATACATATAATTATTAAAGATTATGAAAATGATTATCACCAAACCCCATTGGAATAAAGCTGTACCAGCGTTTTCAGTATGAAATGGATTCCACCATTCAGGATCCCAGGAAACTGATGAAATCATCCACCAACTAACAAGAACGATAACCTGAACGGGAATTAGATATTTAATAATTGCGTTGTACCAAATTCCAATTTTAACATCGCTTCCAATTCCATTTATAACTTCCGTTCTGAATCTATCCACACCAAATCTTAAAATTGCAAATGCAATAAAAGCACCGCTAACCAGCAGTCCAACACCCCAAACCCAATCCTGATTTATTAAGACATTCATATTATTTGCAGAAGGTAAGCCAAGCAAAAAACAAATTACTGAAACAAGAATAATTGCTTTTCTTCTGCCGACATTAAAATCAATTAATGTTCTTGTTGCAAGTTCAACCATTGAGATAAGAGAAGTTAAAGCTGCAAAAAACAAGGCGAGGAAAAATGCTGAAGCGAAAATTGAATTGATAAAAATGCTTTCAGATAACTGTCCGAATAATTTTGGAAGATAAATAAAAGTTAATCCTGTATTAGCAGGTCCGCTTTGTGAAATCTGTTGCATTGCATCAACAGAACTTAGCGCAAATACTGTTGAGAAAATAGTAATACCGGCGATTAATGAAATACTGTTATTACCAAAAGCAATTAAAGAAGCATTAAGTGAAATATCTTCTTTATGCCGCATATAAATTGCATAAGTCATTATCAAGCCCCAGCCAGCACCTGTGTCCCACGCATTTTGTGTGAGAGCATTTAACCAAACTTTGTAATCCAGTATAATGTTTATATCTGGTGTAAAGAAATATTTTATACCTTCGCTAGCACCAGGCAGTGTAATTGCACGAACAAATAATCCGAATAGAATTATAAGCAAGGTTGGAACAAGTATTTTTGAAAATTTTTCTATTCCATTTGTAATGCCGCGATAAACAATGTAAGCCACAATTGAAACAGAAATAAAATGAAAAAGTAACGGAAGATTTCCTGAAGCAAAATTATTCCAATAATCGAGGTGATTATCTACACTCATTAAATTACCAGAAGCAGCAGAGAAAAAATATCGGAGACACCAGCCAGTTACAACAGAATAATAAAACATAATTCCTGTTGCAACCATAACTATGAAAGCGCCCATCCACGAAAAATTTTTACCGGCAATTTTACCGAATGCACCAATTGGTCCTAATCGTGCATATTTCCCTATAGCGAACTCAGCGATTATTAAAGGAACAGACCAAAGCAAAAGAAAAATTACCCATGGAATCAGGAATGAGCCGCCACCATTCTGAGCAACGACTCGCGAGAATCTCCAGATATTTCCTGTTCCAACCGCAATTCCCAGAACAGAAATAATCAAAGCCCAGCGCGATGAAAAAAATTCCTGCTGCTTCATCTATAATATTAAAAGAGTTTAATAAATTTATTTCTTCGTAGTCTGTTTAGGTCTTTTTTCAATAGTTACTTTTTCCATCACAACATCTTTCAAAGGTCTGTCCTGCTGGTTTCTCGGAACTTTACCAATTGCTTTTACAACATCCATTCCTTTTATGACTTTACCAAAAACAGTATGTCTGCCATCAAGCCAGGGAGTTGGAACGAGTGTTATAAAAAACTGACTGCCATTTGTATTTGGACCAGCATTAGCCATAGAAAGAATTCCTTCGCTATCGTGTTTAAGCTCAGGAACGAATTCATCTTCAAATTTGCCACCCCACAAACTTTGTCCGCCTCTGCCTGTTCCGGTTGGATCGCCGCCTTGAATCATAAAATTATCAATTACTCTGTGGAAGATTACACCATTATAATAACCTTTATTAGCAAGTCCGACAAAGTTCTCAACAGTTTTTGGAGTTTTATCAGCAAATAATTCTAATTCAATAGTTCCCATATTTGTCTGAATTATTGCAACAGTCATTGAATCAACCATTTTCTTTTTATCCTTTTTTTGTTGTGGAAATAAAATCTGATTTGCTAAAACGATAATGAACAATGCAAATATTATTTTTTTCATTTGACCTCCTTATGGTTTAATAAAATTTTGTGATATAAGTAAAAGAATTACACCGCCTAAAATTATTCTATAGAGTATAAAAACCATTGTAGAATTTTTTTTCAGAAATTTAAGTAAAAAATCTATTGCCAGATAACCACTCACTGCACTGACTATAGTAGCAATTGTAATATTCAAAATCATATCTGCATTAATGAATTTCATAGCTTCATAAAGCTGAAGTAAACCGCTTGCTAATACTGCAGGAACACTTAAGAGAAAAGAAAATCTTGCAGCAACATCGCGCTTAAGACCTAAAAATAATCCTGCAGTAATAGTTGTTCCGGATCTTGAAGAGCCAGGAATAAGAGAAATTGCCTGAGCAATACCAATCATAATTGAATCAAAGACTGTAACTTCACTTATATCTTTTTTGAACCGGGAAGTTTTTTCAGCAATAAAAAGAATCACTGCAAGAATAATTAAACTTGAAGCAATCACATAAAGATTTTTTGTGAATGCCCCCTCAATCTGCTCTTTGAAAAGTAATCCAATAATTACAATCGGAATTGTTCCGAAAAATATCAGCCAACCTAATTTTGAATTCAGGTTTTGCTCAGCAAAAGATTTTCGGGTTACTATGTTTTCATTTATGAAATCTTTTGTAATGTCGTAAAGATCTTTATAAAAATAAATCAGTACAGCAAGCATAGTTCCCAACTGAATTACAGCCATAAAAGCTGTCCAATGCTCCGGGTGTTCTTCAGAAATTAGATTAAGAAGTCTTGCAGCTAATGTTAAATGACCTGTGGAACTTATTGGTAAAAATTCTGTTAATCCTTGAACTATGCCAAGAAAAATTGCATCAAGAAAATTCAATAAAACCTCCTAAAAGAAATAAGAAACTCCCAGTTTAATACCGACTGAAAGAGAATTGAAATTTACATTTTCATTCAGAACATTGTTACGAAGATTACCAAGATTTCCTTTCGGTTCACCATTTATATCATAACGAATATCAGTTATAACATTTGCATAAACATTTCCACCAAGCAAAGTATTCCCTTCAGCACGAATGATAGCGCCAAAACCTGTAGAAGTATAATTATCAGAGCGAGCTGATGCTGGAAGTGTTTCATCAACTGAAAGAAATCTTATTCCGGCACCTCCGCCAAATTTGAAATCGTAACCTTTACCGCTCACGACATAAAATGCCAACAAAGATGGCATAATTAAATCGTAAGAAATATCATATCTTCCATTTATGTTACTTGCATTATAAGAATAAAGTAAGTAAGCCAATTCTATAGATAGCTGAAAATTTTCATTTAAAAGTTTTCCATATTCTCCTGAGAAATTAACAGCAGTATTAAATGTTGGTAATTGACTTCCATCTGAAGCAAAATTACTTTGATTTATATAATCAATAAGAGATGGAGTATTTATGAAATCAATTCCCATACTTGCACGCAATTGGTTTTGCTGAGCTGAGATAGAAATCTGATATAATAAAACGATAAGCACAAAAAGAATATTTTTCAAATTCATAATTCCTCAGATGGACTTTTGGTTAGTTCAGTAATTTCAACGCTTTTTTTGTAGAACACAAAATAAATCACTAACGCTGACAAGATAAATAAAATGTAAGATATAATGTGAGTTAAAAAAGCATAAGCAGCACTAATTGTCTCCCCAAATCCATACAACAAAACTAAAGTGGATTTTGCAAGTGTATGATATGAACCTGTACTGCCAGGGGTTGGAATAATTACTCCGATTGAACTGATACTCATCAAAACCCAGCCCATTGTGAATGTAACGGGTTGAATGTGCTGCATATTTAACATCAACAAACCGACATAGGAAGTAGCAGCATAAACTATAATTATCGATGCGGAAAGAAGAAAAGTAATGTAATAATTTTTTCTTCCTTTAAGACTAAAAAATCCCTGAGTAAGCATTGAAAAAATGTAAGCAACTTTATCTGCAAGTGAATGAGAAAAACGGTTCAGAAGTGTTATGACCCATTTGGAAAATTTCTCTTCATACTTCAGAATTAAGTAAAGGAATAAAATGAATAATACTATAAGTGCAGAAGTAATGTAAAGAGTAGTCAACAACCATGGAAAGCTACCACGGATATTTTCTGTAGAAATAACCAAAGCAATCAGAACTGAAACTGCCAGAGCAATTATGTCAATAATTCTTTCAAGAATAACTGTTCCAAACATTGATGAGCGTGAAAGACCTTCCCATTTTCCAAACAAGACAGCTCGTGTTACTTCACCAAGTTTTGGAGTAATACAGTTGACTCCATAACCAATCATAAGTGAGCCGAAAAGATGAGAAAACTTTGTATCAGGTTTAACAGAATTTAATATGTATTTCCATCTGTAGGCACGTAGAACATGTCCGAGATAAAATAAAATTATGAAAATAATCATCCAGAAGATGTTAGCTTCACCGGTTATTTTTAAAACTTCACTAAAACTTACATTGTGAAAAGCTATATAAAGAAAAACTCCTGCAAGCAGAAAAGATAAAAAATAATTAACGATGCTTTTGAACGATAATATTTTCTCGGATTTATCTGAGGTCAATTACTTTGGTTCCTTCCGGTGGATTGAATGAAAATAAGGAATCAGAAATTTTTTGATTTAATTTATAATTGCTCAGTGAAATTTCATTAGTATTATTGTTCAAATCACTAAGTACAATTTTCTGAATCAGATTATCTGTATTTATCCACAATTCAATTCTCTTAAACTGAAGGTTTGTTGATTTTGGTGTAAGCTCAAGAACCTTAAGATTACCTTCAGTTCGTGCTGATAGAATACACTCGTCCGGCAATTGATACACAAGATAATTTATTGAATATATTGAATTGCTCTCGCTATCATAATTTGTAATTATATATTTTTTCTGAGTTGAGTTATAATTCCATGCGGCTACACCATCACTACCAACAATCTGATTTTTATTTTCGACTCTGTACTTATTTTCTTTCTTAAAAATAATTTTACCATTCAGGATTACTTTGCCGCCGGCTTTCTGAGAATAATCAACCGTAAGATCATGTATTGAATTAAATTTATTACGAAGTTCTCTTAAAATTGAATTGGCATCTGATTGTGCATAAAGAAAAAAGCTAAACAGTAAAATAAAACCTATTAAAAGTGTGTTTTTCATTCGTTTTCCTTTTTGTGGTTTTGACTACAAAGATCTTAGAATTGTTTCAAGCTGTTCTTCATTTTCAACTAAAATTGTTCGTGCTTTACTTCCATCATTCGGACCAACAATTCCGGCTTCTTCAAGCTGATCCATGATTCTTGCAGCACGTGAATATCCGAGTTGAAGTTTTCTTTGCAGAAAAGAGACCGAACCTTGCTGATATCGTACAATGATTCTCGCAGCTTCTTCAAATCGTTCATCCAGATCATCAGCTGAATTAGAAATTGAACTTTTCTTCTTATCATAAAGTGAAGGCAACTGATAAGGCTTCGAGAATGCCGGCTGAGAATAAATATAATTTGTTATTCGCTCAACCTCTTCAGTTGAAATAAAAGCATTTTGAATTCTGATTGGCTTTGGTGAACCAGTCGGGAGAAACAGCATATCACCTCTGCCCAATAGTTGTTCAGCACCATTCATATCAAGTATTGTTCGTGAATCAATCTTTGTTGCAACCTGATAAGCAATCCTTGCTGAGAAGTTAGCTTTAATAACACCTGTGATTACATTCACTGAAGGTCGTTGTGTAGCAAGAACAAGATGAATTCCAACTGCTCTGGCAAGCTGAGCAAGACGAGTAATTGGTTCTTCAACTTCTCTTCCTGCAGTTATCATCAAATCGGCAAGCTCATCAACAATTACAATAATATAAGGCATAGGATAATGCTTCATCGTTTCAGTATCTTTTGGTTTTGTATCAGGGTTGGAAACTTTCTTATTGTAATCAACAATATTTCTTACTGCAGCTTTTGATAGCTTATCATATCTTCGCTCCATTTCAAATTCAACTGACTTTAACATTAGTACGGCGTTCTGAGGCTCAGTTATAATTTCTTCATTCAAATCGGGTGAAGCTGCAAGGTAATGTCTTCTGAGTTTGTTGTAGAACGATAGTTCGATTTTTTTCGGATCAACCAGGCAGAATTTTACTTCCGAGGGATGTTTTGTATAAAGTAAACTTGATATAATCATATTGATACCAACACTTTTACCTGAACCGGTTGAACCAGCAATAAGCAAGTGAGGCATCTTTGATAAATCAGCTACATAAACATCACCACTAATCGTTTTGCCAAGAGCTATTGGCAACTCTGCTTTAGTTTCGTGAACTTTTGCAAGAACAGATCTTGCATTAACCATTGATGCCTGAGCATTAGGTATTTCAACACCGATAGCACTCTTACCAGGAATTGGAGCAATGATTCTGATTCCTTTTGCTGCAAGTGCAAGTGCAATATCATTCTCAAGTCCCACTATACGACTAATCTTTACTCCGGGTGCAGGAACAATTTCATATAAAGTAACAACTGGTCCCGGCGTAACTGAAATATCCTTAATCTCTATATCAAATAATTTTAGTTTATCTTTAAGAAGCTCGGCATTTCGGGTAAGTTCTTCTTCTGCAACCTGATAATTTTCTTCAGGAACCGGATCAAGCAATTCAAGTCCGGGCATTTTGTATTCAATTTTTTCTTCCCACTGATTAGGAAGCGCAGATTCATCGGATTTAATCTCTTCTTTCTTTGGTAATTCACCAGTCTTTTCAATATCTACTTTTTTAACCTCTTCTTTTACAACTTCATTTTCAGGAATTTGCTGAGGAGTATCATCTTTCTTAATTATTCTTATTCTGGTTTGTTCTTCAGCTTCCTGTTCCATTAAATCTGCAGCAGAAATTTCTTCTTTTGGTTCTTTGATTTTCTTTTTCTTCTTTTCGCCTGAAATCTTTTTAATTTTTTCAAGATTATCTTCTTTAGTTTCATTTTCAACTTCTTCTTCAGTTTGCTTCTCACTACTGAATAAGTTCAAGAGATTAATTCCTAAATTTTTAATTTTCCTTAGAAGCTCTTCAATCTTAATATCATAGGCATATATCAATAGAACTGCTGTTGCCAGAGCTAAAATCAGTATGCCTCCTAAACCGCCGAAAGTTCTTCCAAGAAAAGCACCGATAAAATCTCCCACAAATCCGGATAATTCATAAACACTGGTAATCATATTATAATGACTTCGCAGCAAACCAAAGAATGAAGCAAGAATGATTGCACTGATGAGAAGGAAGTTGAAGATGTGAACGATTTTTCTTTTGTCGAATTTTTTGAAATATAAAGTTCCCCAAATGAAAATAAGTATCGGGAAAACTAATGAGAAATAACCAAGTGTAGCTTTGATGAGATAAAGAGAAATGTGAGCACCAACTACTCCGAGCCAATTACCAACATTAACACTTTCATCAAATGAGCGATAGATATCTGAAAATAAATCAGTCAGCTCTGCTTCATCTGCTCGGTTAAATGTTATAATAGCAACGAAAAGAAAGACAGAAAAAAGCATAAGAAACAAACCAAGAATTTTATTTTTCTTTTCTTTGGAAAAAGAAAAGTATTCTCTTTGCGTTGAATTTCCGTTTGTCTCTTTTACTGATTTTTTCTTCTTCATTTTTTAGTAAGGCACAAAAAATATTTTTCGATTAAAATTACTGAATAATCTCAGTATTATTTCATCAATTTAAGAACTCCATTTGTGTAATATGGAACAACATCAAATACATTAAGCTGAGCGCAATAATTAATGTCTTCATCAAATCCATTTTCAATTAAAAGTTTACCGTGCTCACTTTGTTTTAACATTTTCAAAAGATCTTGTCCATACTTTTCATTCAGCGCTAAAGCCGCATATAGGGAATCATTCAATTCAACTTCCGGATTCATTGAGATTATTTCAGCAGCGAGTTTTCCTGCACACACAGTATCTTCAAGAGAAAAGAAATTATTTCTGCCTGCACAAATAATTTCAACACTATTATTTAATGAAACAAGATGTTTTGCAACCGCATTAAGATTAAGGAACGAGCAAACGAAAAGATTTTCAGAAAATTTGGCTTTTGTTAATGCCTTTGTACCATTTGTAGTATAGAAAACAATTGACTTACCGTTAACAACTTTTTCTTCATATTCCAAAGGAGAATTTCCAAGTGCAAATCCTTCAATCTTTTTGGTATTGCGTTCGCCGCCAAGCAAAGTTTGTCCACCAAACATTCCACCTGAAACCTTAACAGCAAATTCAACGGTTGCAACCGGAACAATCTCTTTAGCGCCATTTTTTAGTGCTGTCACAATTGTTGATGATGCCCGCAATACATCAATTACAACAGATGTTTTGCCGGTAAAATAAAGTTCATCAGCAACAATCGGGGAAAACAGAACATTCAGTTTCATAGAAATTATCTTTTAACAAATGGAAGTTTAACAACTTTAGCAGGAAATTCTTTTCCTCTAACTACAAAATTAACTTCAGTATCAACAGCCGAAAAATCCTTTTCAACATATCCAAGTGCAATTGCTTTATCGAGCGTTGGACTTACAGTACCACTTGTAATATATCCAATCTTCCTTCCGTTGGCAGAAATTTCATAACCGTGTCGGGGAAAAGTTTTTTCTTCAGAAATCATGGCAACAAGTTTTCGTGTAATGTTCTCTTTAGCTTTTAACAATGCCTGCTTACCGATAAAGTCTGGTTTATTAAGTTTTGTTATCCAGCCAAGTCCGGCTTCGATAGGATTTGTAGTTTGGTCAATATCATTTCCATAAAGACAATAGCCCATTTCCAATCGTAATGTATCACGAGCGCCTAATCCAACCGGCTGAATATTAAATTCTTTTCCTGCTTCAAAGATTGCATTCCAAACTTTTTCAGCAACAGATTCATCGCCTTCAAAATAAAGTTCAAAACCAAGTTCGCCTGTATAACCGGTTCGGGAAACAATCATATCAACTCCGGCTATTTTCATTTTAGTGAAATGATAATATTCAAGCTCAATATTCACATCAGAAATTTTCTGAAGTGTTTTTAATGAATCAGGTCCTTGTACAGCAAGCAATGAAAAATCATCGCTACGGTTTAATATCCGGACACCAAATTTGTTATTCTTATTCATCCACTCAAAATCTTTATCAATATTCGAAGCATTTACAACTAATAAAAATTCATCATCCGAAATTTTATAGACGAGAAGATCATCAACTATTCCACCATCTTCATAACACATTGCTGAATACTGAACTCTGCCCGGGAAAAGTTTTGAGGCATCATTGATTGTAATGTATTGAACAAAGTCTAAAGCTTTATCTCCTTTTACAAAAATTTCACCCATATGCGATACATCGAAAACACCGACTGAATGCCGAACTGCTTTATGTTCCTGAATAATTGAAGTAAATTGAACAGGCATTTCATAACCGGCAAACTCAACAATCTTTGCATTAAGTTTTTTGTGGATGTTGTAGAATTTTGTTCGTTTCATAGATAAATCCTGAATTTATTTTTTGTTTTGGGTTTTCTTCCAGTCGCTTAAAAACTTTTCAAGTCCAATATCAGTTAAAGGATGATTAAAAAGTTTATCAATAACATTGAAGGGCATTGTACAAACATCTGCGCCCATCAATGCGGCTTCAACAACATGCAAAGGATGACGAATGCTTGCAACAAGAACCTGAGTTTTATAATCATAGTTTCTGTAAATCTGTACAATCTGTGAAATCAAATCCATACCGCTCGTACTTACATCATCAAGTCTTCCGACAAACGGACTGATATATGTTGCACCAGCTTTAGCTGCGAGCAATGCCTGTGAAGGAGAAAAGCACAATGTAACATTTGTTTTGATTCCTTCTGCAGAAAGTGTTCTGACTGCTTTTAACCCTTCTTTAATCAGCGGAACTTTCACAACAATATTGTGATGAATAGAAGCATAATCTCTCGCTTCTTTCAGAATTCCATCATAATCAGTTGAAATAACTTCGGCACTAACCGGTCCGTCTACAAGAGCTAAAATTTCATCAAGAAGCTTTCTGAAATCTTTTCCTTCTTTTGAAACAAGTGAAGGATTGGTTGTAACACCATCGAGTATTCCAAGTGCTGCGGCTTCTTTTATTTCATTTATGTTTGCGGTGTCAATAAAGAATTTCATAATAAACTCCTTTGTTATTTATATAAATCTGTTAAATCATTTCCGGTTTTCTTTGAGAAAAATCTAAAACTTCCAACAGGTACAGTAAGATCTTCTTCTAATTTTATTTTTACAAAATATTTCAATTGTAATTTGGTCAGAAGTCCAAGTTTTCCGCCTTTTAATCTTTCAGCATCAGCAGGATGACATTTAATCACTAAGCTGAATTCTTTTGAGTTAAGACGGAATTTCTTCAACCATTTTTCCAAATCATAAATCAGATGTGAGCCCTTTGTAACAAAACCACTTCCACCGCAAACAGGACAGACATCTTTGATTGCCTGCATAATGTTTTGTCTTACACGCTGTCTTGTGATTTCAACTAAACCAAAGTCAGACATTGGAAGAAGCGAAACTTTAGCTCTGTCTTTGCGAAATTCTTTTTTAAGTTCATCGTAAACTTTCTTTTTATTTCGTTCATCTTCAAGATCAATAAAATCTACTACAATAATTCCTCCGATATCTCTCAATCTTAATTGACGCGCAATTTCGCGTGCAGCTTCAAGATCAGTTTTGAGTGAATTAAGTTCCTGCTCCATATTTCTTGCATATTTACCACTATTCACATCAATTACAACCATTGCCTCTGTGTGTTCAATAATCAGATAGCCGCCACTTGGCAGAGGAACTTTTCTGCCCATTAATGTTTTTATCTGTTCTTCAATCTTGAATGCTTCAAATATTGGTTGCTGCGATTTATAAAGTTCAATTCGTTCTGCTAATTCTGGCTGAAAATCCTGAACGAAATTTTTTATCTGCTTGTAAAGTTTTTTTGAATCAATAAAAACTTTTGAAACATCCGGAGTAAGTAAATCACGAATTACACTTTCGGTTGTTGATAAATCCTGATGAATTAATGCAGGTGGTTCTTCAGTCTTAGCAGCCTGCTGAATTCTGTTCCAGGTCCGGACAAGATGATTCAAATCTTCACGGAGAAGTTCTTCAGGTTGATCTTTTGCAACTGTTCGGATGATCAATCCACAATTTTTCGGAATTATACTTCGGGCAATTTGTTTTAGTCTTCTTCTTTCTTTGAAGTCAACTATCTTTTTGGAAATACCAATTTTATTATCGAAAGGAAGCAGGACACAAAATCTTCCCGGCAGCGAAATAGACGAAGTAACTCTTACACCTTTATTAACGACAGGCTCTTTTGTGATCTGAACAAGTATGTTCTGTCCTTTTTTTAATCTTGGAGGGAAAGTGTAATGATTATTATCATCATTATTTTGTGAAGAGCCGTTTTCAGAATCGTCATCATCTTCATCATCAATTTCGTGGTCTTCTTCATCAAGCATATTCTGAAGCTGCTGAGTTCTTTGACCGATGTCAGAGAAGTGAAGAAATGCATCGTGCTTCATTCCGATGTTTATGAATGCAGCTCTAATTCCCGGTAAAACTCTTGCAATTTTGCCGAGGTAAATGTCCCCCACCATTCTTCGGTTTTCAGGATAGTCAACAAAAAAGTCAACTAAGTTTCCATCTTCCGTTATAGCAACACGAGTCTGGTTTGAAGATGAATTGATTATAATTTCTTTTATCATAAAATATAAACTTTGTATTTGTAACAGGAATAACTCTATAGTTAATTAGCACAGATGATTCCTGTCTGACTGTTGATAAAACCGGCATTATCAGATTCTCATAGAAACCTGATATGAAATAAAAAACTTTTTGTAATGTATTTAGGATCATCTGCTTTTTAATCAGAAGCCGACAAAATGCCGGCTTCTTTAATAATTTATTGTTGTTTTTCTTTTGGTTTATTTTCTTCTGAGTTACTGTTAAGCACTTCTTTACGACTTAAAGATAATTTGCCGTCTTCAATTTTCAGAAGTTTAACAATAACTTTATCACCAACTTTGAAATAATCGGACACTTTGTTTACACGCTTGTTATCAATCTGTGAAATATGAAGCAATCCTTCTTTACCTGGAAGAATTTCCACAAATGCACCAAAGTCCATTATCTTGGTTACAACGCCTTCATAAATTTCTCCCACTTCAGGTGTAGCAGTAAGCTTCTTAATATACTCTTTACACTTTTGTGCATTCTCTCTGTTCGGAGAAGCAATATTAACAGTTCCATCTTCATCAATCACTATTTCAACTCCAAACAAACGCTGCATTCCCTGAATTGTTTTTCCACCAGGACCAATAACCAATCCAATCTGATCAGTATCAATTTTCATTGTAATTAATCTTGGTGCATAAGGTGAAAGATGAGGTCGTGGTTCAGAGATTGCCTGATTCATAATTTCAAGAATTTTCATACGACCTTCTTTTGCCTGAGCAAGAGCTTTTTCCATTATCTCAAATGAAATTCCCTGAATCTTTATATCCATCTGAAGACCGGTAATTCCTTTTGAAGTTCCGGCAACTTTGAAGTCCATATCTCCAAGATGATCTTCATTACCAAGAATATCAGAAAGGATTGCATATTGCTCACCTTCTTTAACAAGCCCCATTGCAATGCCTGAAACAGCTGCTTTGATTGGAATACCAGCATCCATCATTGCAAGCGAGCCGGCACAAACTGTAGCCATTGAAGATGAACCATTTGATTCAAGAATGTCTGAAATAACACGAACTGTATAAGGGAAAACATCTTCGGATGGAAATACCATCTTTAATGATCTTTCAGCAAGATTGCCGTGACCAATTTCTCTTCTGCTCACACCAGTCATTCTTCCAACTTCGCCGACTGAAAATGGAGGGAAGTTGTAATGAAGCATAAACTTCTTTGTGTATTCCTGAAGCAGTCCATCAACTAATTGTTCATCGTTCTTTGTTCCGAGAGTAACGGTTGTTAAGCTCTGAGTTTCACCTCTTGTGAATAAAGCAGAACCGTGAGTTCTCGGAAGAAGTGATGTTTCAATTGTGATTGGTCTGATGTCAGTAGTTGTTCTTCCATCAAGTCTTACTCCTTCAGTAAGAATTCTTTGACGCATCAGATCTTTTTCCATATCGTGAAGAAGTTCTGCAATAACTTTTTCCTGCTCAGGATATTTTTCAGCTAAAGTAGTTTTCACAAACTCAGCAAGTTCTTTATTCTTTGCCGAGCGTTCTTCTTTTGTCAAAACTGAATAAACTATTGATTTAAGTTTTTCAAACGCGAGTTCGTTAACATCTTGCTTAAGATTTTCATCAATCACTTTATCAGGAACAGCCCATTTAGCTTTGCCAGCTTCTTTCTGAAGTTCAAGCTGAAGCTCAACTATTTTTCTGATTTCTGTTTGAGCAAATTTTAATGCTTCCAGCATTTCAGCTTCGCTGACTTCCTTAGCCTCACCTTCTACCATCATAATTGAATCACCTGTTCCGGCAACAACAAGTTCCATATCGCTTAGTTCGAGCTGCTGATGTGTTGGATTGATAACGAATTTTCCGTCAATTCTTCCAACACGAACTTCACCCATCGGACCATCAAACGGGATGTCGGAGATAGTTAATGCTGCTGAAGCACCGCAAGCTGCTAGAACATCTGCATCATTTTCTCCATCATAAGACAAGACCATTGCAATAACCTGAGTTTCATTCATAAAGTTTTGAGGAAACAAAGGTCTAATCGGACGATCGCAAAGTCTTGCACTAAGAATTTCTTTCTCAGTTGGTCTTCCTTCTCTTTTGATATAACCGCCTGGAATTTTTCCGGCAGCAGAAGTTTTTTCACGATATTCAACCTGCAGAGGAAAGAAATCCTGATCTTCTTTTACTTCCTCAGAAGCAACAGCGGTAACCAGCACCATTGTATCTCCGTAACGAACCATAACAGCGCCGTTTGCTTGTCGGGCATAACGACCTGTTTCAATTGAAAATGTTTTACCGCCAATTTCAACTTCTTTTTTTATAATAGCCATAAATGTTTTTTTACTTTCTTATGTTTAATTCTTTAATAACTGCTCTGTATCTCTCAATATCTTTTTTCATCAAGTAATCGAGCAATCTTCTTCTTTTACCAACCATCATCATCAATCCTCTTCTTGAATGATGGTCTTTTTTGTGTGATTCAAAATGACTTGTAAGGTCGTTGATGCGCTCTGTTAAAAGAGCAATCTGAACTTCAGGTCTTCCTGAGTCTTTTTCATCTTTGCCGAATTTTTTAATTATTTCGAGCTTTCTTTCTTTTGTGATCATTTTAGTACCTCTGATTTTAGTTATACAATATAATTCCAGATTTAACCGGAATTAATTAGTTAATTCTTTTATTTGATTTAAAACTTTTAATCCGTTTTCTTTATCAATGTTCATTTGTCTGATAAGCTCTTCAGCAGAATTAAATTTTTCTTCGCCTCTTAGCTTTTGAATAAGATTAACTTTTATTTCTTTACCGTAAATATCGTTATTAAAATCATATATATAAACTTCCGGAACTACTTTGCCATCATTGTAAAATGTTGGTCTTTTACCAATACTTAAGAGCGCTTTGTGTTCAATTCCATCGATCTCAACCAGTACTGCATAAATACCAATTTGCGGAAGCATTTTATCTTCATCAGACAATTTTATATTTGCTGTCGGATAACCTAATTCTCTGCCGCGCTTATCACCTTCTACTACAACTCCTGAAAATGAATAATATCGTCCGAGCATTTTGTTAACTTTGTTAATGTCACCGACTTCAAGAGCTGACCTGATTTTAGTACTGCTTACTGTTTCGCCGTCAATGATAAAAGGTTGTATCTGTAAAATTTCAAAATCATATTTTTTCCCTGCAGCTAAAAGAAATTCGACATCGCCGCCACGACCTTTACCAAAATGATGATCATAACCGATAACTATTCTGCTCAATCCAATTTTATCTACAAGATAATATTTGACGAATTCATCAGGCGTTAGTTGTGAAAACTCTTTTGTAAAATTTATTACGAGCAGATTCTGCACACCAAGTTTTTCAAGAATATTTATCTGTTCTTCGTTTGTTGTCAATAGTTTCAATTGCATTTCAGGGTTTATTACTTTTCTGGGATGAGGATGAAAAGTAATAATCAGGTTTCTCAGTTTGTTTTCTTCAGAACATTCAATAACTCTTTTGATTATCTGCTGATGTCCGAGATGAATTCCATCAAAAGTTCCGACAGTAAGAACTGTTTGTTTATCGAAGTTAATTTCATCTATGTTTCTGAAGATATTCATCGGACAACTTAAATTTTCTAATTCAACAATTCTGTTTTTATGTTCTGTTTCAGATTAAACTTTTCTGTAAATTCATTAACCTGCAAAGCATCTTCAACGCTATAATCACCTATTGAAATTCTTCTTAATGTTGTAAGCATTGCTCTTGTACCAAGAGCTTTACCGAAATCATCAGCAATTACTCTTATATAAGTTCCTTTTGAGCACTCGATGATAAAATGTATTTCGGGCATTTGAATTTTATCAATATCAAATTTGTAAACAGAAACTTTTCTTGGTTCTCGTTCTACAGTTTTACCTTTTCGTGCATAAGAATAAAGTGATTTACCGGCTTTTTTAACTGCAGAATACATTGGTGGAATTTGTTCAATTTCACCAATGAATTTTTTCGCAGCGTTCATAATTTTTTCTTCTGTCAAATCTTCTGTAATTGGATATTCACTTATTTCAGTTTCTGTGTCCATTGAATCTGAGTATTTACCAATTGTTATAACTCCGGTATAAGTTTTTTTTAAGTCCTGATATTTAGTAATCTCTTTGGTTTTGTTTCCTGTGCAAAGTATCAATAGCCCAGTTGCAAACGGATCAAGAGTACCAGCGTGTCCGACTTTCCTGACGCCAATAGCTTGCCGTATCTTGTGAACTACTTTAAAAGATGACCAGAAAGCAGGTTTATCAATCAGAATAACTTCGCCGGATTGAAAATCAGGGTGAGCCTGGTTCATTGTTTTCTTTGTTATCATTCTCGTGAATCTTTTTAATCAGTCCTTCAATTTTCTCTACATAATCAAGAGTATCATCAATAAAAAATCTCAGTTCCGGAACGAAACGAATTCTAATCCGGTGAGCAAGTTCTGTTCTGATAAATCCTGTCCGGTCTTTTACTCTTTCTAAAACAATTTCCCGTTTCTCTTTTTCCAGTACTGAAAGATAAATACTTGCAACTCTCAAGTCAGGACTCATCCTTACATTCGTTACCGTAAGGAAACCCAAATCAACATCTTTTACTTTGTGCAAAAGAATATCGCTGATTTCTTCTTTCACTAAATGTTCAACTCTATCAACTCTGTGTGACATAATTATGTAAGTGTTTTCTTTGTTTCTACAATTTTGAATGCCTCAATAATATCACCTACTTTAATATCATTGAAGTTTACAATACTGATTCCGCATTCATAACCAGCATCAACTTCTCTGACATCATCTTTGAATCTCTTTAAGCTAAGAATTTCTCCCTGATGAATTACAATTCCATCTCTGATAATTCTGATTTTATTGCTTCTTGCAATTTTACCATCAGTAACATAACAGCCTGCAACTGTTCCGACTTTTGGCACCTTAAATACTTCACGAACTTCGACTGTTGCTGTTACCTCTTCAGAGATTACAGGTGAAAGTAATCCTTCGAGAGCAGATTTAACTTCATTTATAGCATCATAAATTACACTATAAAGTCTTATATCAACTTTTTGTGTTTCAGCGAGTTTTCTTGCATTAATATTCGGTCTGACATTGAAACCAATTATAATAGCATTAGATGCAGCTGCAAGCAGAACATCACTTTCAGAAATTCCGCCAACACCTTTATGAATTACACGAACAACAACTTCCTGATTTGTTAGTCGCATAAACGAATCTGACAAAGCTTCAACAGAACCATCAACATCTCCTTTAACGATAAGCGGAAGTTCTTTAACTCCACCAACAGAAATCTGTTTTGCAATTTCATCAAGAGTAAGATGATGAACCTGTTTCTGATCCTGTTCTCTTTTAAGCTGCTGTCGTTTCAATGCAATTTCCCTTGCATCGCGTTCAGACTCAACCACTACAAAAGTATCACCGGCTTGTGGTACTCCTTCAAAACCAAGCACCTGAACAGGAGTTGAAGGCGGAGCTTCTTTTACTTTATTGCCGCGTTCATCAAACATAGCACGAACTCTTCCGTGATAAATTCCGGCAACGAAAGGATCACCGATTCGTAAAGTTCCTTTTTGAACAAGAACTGTTGCTACTACACCTCTGCCTTTGTCAAGTTCAGCTTCTACAACAGCACCTCTTGCTGGTCGATCGGGATTAGCTTTCAAATCAAGTATTTCTGCTTCGAGAAGAATTTTTTCCAGAAGCAAATCAATATTTTTTCCTGTCTTTGCAGAAAGTTCTACACATTGATACTTTCCGCCCCAATCTTCAACCAAAAGATTTCTATCAGCAAGCTGTTGTTTAATCTTATCGGGATTTGCTCCTGGTTTATCAATTTTATTGATTGCAACAATGATCGGAACATTTGCTGCCTGAGCGTGATTTAATGCTTCAACTGTCTGAGGCATAACTGCATCATCTGCAGCAACAACAAGTACAACAATATCGGTTAACTGAGCGCCTCTTGCACGCATAGCTGTAAATGCTTCGTGACCGGGTGTGTCAAGAAATGTTATGAGTTTTCCTCCAGGTAATTCAACCTGATAAGCACCAATATGCTGAGTTATTCCGCCTGCTTCACCAGCAACAACATTTGTATTTCTTATGTAATCGAGAAGAGAAGTTTTTCCGTGGTCAACGTGACCCATAATTGTGACTACAGGTGGTCTTGGTTTTAGTGATTCTTCAGGATCTGGTTTATCCTCAAGAACATCAGCAGTATATTCTTTTTGAAACTCTACTTCGAATCCAAATTCATCAGCAACAAGAGTAATTGTCTCAACATCAAGTCTTTGGTTAATTGAAACCATCAGTCCGAGAGAAATACATTTTGCAATTACTTCACTTACTGGTACATTCATAAGATTTGCAAGTTCATTTACTGCGATGAACTCATTAACCTTAATTTTTCTGCTCTCAATTTCTTTAAGTTCCTGAAGTCTTTCCTGTTCAGCTTCTCTTTCGCGTTTCTTCTTTCTTTTAATTGAACCACGAATTGAACCAACATTTTCATCCATGCTTAGAAGCGTTTGTTTGATTGCGGCTTTAACATCCTTCTCATCAATTTCAAATTTCTTAACACGCTTTTTCTTTTTATTTACATCGAGTTCTTCTGCTACTGGTTCAATGGAAGCTTTCTTTTTAGCTTTCGGACGCTTTTTCTTTTTCTTAACCGGTTCTTCTGAAATTGTTCTATCAGCAATCACTGTTCTTGGTTCAGGTATCTCAGCTGACTTAGCTTCAGGTTTTTCTTTCTTCTGTTCAGCTACCGGTTTATGATCTTTTTGTCCTTTTTTCTTTTTCTTGCCTTCATCAAGATCTATCTTACCAACTATTTTAAGACCACGGACTTTATTATTCTCCACATCTTTGGGCTGAACAAAACTTTCCTGCTGAGCAGATTCGGTTTTTTCTGTTACCTCAGCTGTAGTTTCGGCAATCTGTTCTGCGTGAATTTCTTCACTAACAACTTGCTGAGGTTCTTCAACAACCTCAGTAATTGTTTCAGTCTCAACTTCATCACTAACTTGTTCAGGTTTCATAACTTCCTGTGGAGGTTCTTCAACTGCAACTTCATCTGTAATAGAAACAGATTTTTCACGCGACTCTTTATCAGTTTTTGAAGAGAATTTTTTCTTAAACTCCTCAACTTTCTTAATATGCTGAGTAGCTTTCTCGATGTCCTTCTTGAAGTGAGTCTGAATTTCCTGAAGCATTTCGTCAGTTACAATTGATTGTATTGACTTAACTTCAAATCCTTTTTTCTTAAGATGTTCAATCAATAATTCCGAAGAAAGATTGAACTCACTTGCAAGTTTGTGTATTCTTATTTTCTTTGCTTTATCTTCAGCCATAAATTTCCTTAACGGAAGCTATTATTCTTCCTCTTCAAATTGTGATTTAATGATTTCAAGAATTTCTTCTATCTTTTCATCATCGAACTCTTTAATTTCTTTCAGTTTTTCGGGACCAGCTTTTAATACTTCAAGTGCAGTATCATATCTGTTGTTGATAAGAATTTCATAAACATCTGCACCAAGTTCTTCTTTCAAATCAATCAGTTCTATATCTTCTTCATATTCTTCAAATGGTTTTTCTTCACGGATTATCTCGATTTCATAACCCGTTAACTTCATAGCCAAACGAATGTTCACACCATTTCTTCCAACAATCATAGATACCTGATCGCTGTCAGCAGTAACGACTGCTTTCTTCTCTTCTTCATTGATTTCAATGTTCTTCAGTTTTGCCGGTGCAAGTGCCCTTTGAATAAATACTGCCGGATCATCTGAATAGTGAATAACATCTATGTTTTCATTATTAAGTTCACGAACAATAGCATGAATTCTTACACCTTTCATTCCAACGCAAGCACCAACTGCATCAATTCTGTTATCAGTTGATTCAACTGCCACTTTAGCTCTTTCGCCGGGTTCACGGGCAATTGCTTTAATTTCAATAATGCCATCGTAAATTTCAGGTACTTCGATCTCGAACAATCTTTGCAGAAACAAATTATCAGCTCTCGATATTATAATTACAGGACCACTGCTTGTTTTCTTTACTTCCTTTACAATTGCTCTTATTGTCTCACCTTTTTTATACTTCTCGAATGGAATTTGTTCATTGCGAGGCAATACTAATTCATTTTTGTTGTGGTTGATAAGGATATCATTTTTTCTTATCTGATAAATTTCACCAACAACAATTTCACCGAGAAGTTCTTTGTATTCATTATAAATAATGTCTTTTTCTAATTCTCTTATTTTCTGATTAAGACTTTGTTTTGCAAGTGTAACGAGTCTTCTGCCGAGTGAAGCGAGTTCAATTTTTTCAACATACTCATCACCAACTTCAAGTTCGTCTTCATTACCCTTTGCATTTACTTCATCAATGCTAATCTGTGTGTTAGGGTCTTCAACTTTTTCTACAATTTCTCTTTCAAGAAAAATTTCTATATCGCCTCTGTCCATATTTACAACAACTTCGTACTTAGCATTCTCGCCATATTTTTTCCGGACGAGAAGACCGAAAATATCTTCGAGAATTCCACCAAGAACATCTCTGTCAATACCTTTTTCCCTTACCATTTGGGCAAAGGATTCAACTATATCATAATTCATTTTTTGTTTTACCTCCGCTAAGAAAAACTAATTAATACTTTTGCTTTTATTATTTGATTATAATTTATTAGAAATTCATTCCTGCCATCGTTAAATGTAAGTTCATTACCATTTACCGATACAAGTCTGGCTTTTAATTTTTTTACTTCATCGCCGAATTGATATTCAAGTTCAAAATTTCTGTTAACATTTTTTGGATATTGTTCAATAAACTTTAATGGTCTATCAATACCAGGAGTTGATACATCTAATCTGTAGTTACCAATGTCTTCTGTTTCGGAAAGAATATCATTGATTTTAGAGCTTAGTTCGGCTAAATCATCAGCTGAAACATTCTTTGATGAATCAACAAAAACTTCAATAATTCTTTTTCTCTGGTCACCGCGAATATTAGTATCAACCAATAAAAAATCGGTGTCAGAAATCGAATTTTGAATAATTTTCAATATTTTTTCTTTAATTGTGTCCATAGTAACAAAAAACGCCCACATTGGGGCGAATCACTGTACCAAAAATAGAATTAATTCGGTTGATAAGCAAGGAATTAGTAATTACAGAATAGTAATCTGAGATATGAAAAAATTGAAGTATTTACTGGATTTTACGAAGGGAAATGACAGATTTTGACTAATCCTAAAAGATTTTCAATTAAACCAATCTCAGAATTTTATTTACCTGATATTCTTCTTTTTATTTCATCAATTCTGTTAGTTACTTTTTCTTTCTGTTCAGTTGATAATTGTAGTTTAAGAATATCGTTGTACTCATCTAGTGCTTCTTCGAATAATTTTTTATCAAACAGAATATCTGCAAAAAAGATTCTGTAACTGACTAATGATTTTGTGTCGGGATATTTTCTGTAAACTTCTTTTGCGGAAATAACCGCAGATTCTTTCAATCCGTTTTCAGCTAACTGCATTGCACCATTTAAGCGCTTTATTCCGAATTCAGTGTTTGCAATTAAAGGATTCCGCTCCATTTCATTTTTACCATAAACAGCAGTGCTTTGGGATTTATTATCGTTTGGTTTCTTTGGTGCATTTAAGATGTTTTCCATTGCAAGTGCAAGAAGTAAATCTTCAGTGCTCATTTGTTTAATGCTAGAAATAGTTACAGCAGAAAGTTCTTTAAGCGTAACTTCAATATTTCCGCTGCTGATTTTAACTGAGGAATTTTTCTCAACAGATATTATTGAATTGGGAGATAATTCAATACCTGATTTTATTTCAATCCATTTTTCACTGCCGTTTGTAAGAGCTTTTACTGTTCCGCTGACTTTTTCAACTTTATAAGTCTGTGAAAAAGCAACTAAACTAAAAAGTAAACTTAGGATAAAAATCTTTTTCATTTTTCTTTCTCCTGCTAATTGACATCTATTATTTGAACATTACTGTTCAGAAGCCCCATTTTATTGAGTGCTTCATCATTAAATATTTCAGAACCTAAATTCCATGCTGTATCAAAATCCGTTAAAGATGTTGTTTCAATTGCAATCCATACTTCATCAATTCCGAATTGATTTTTTCTGATAAAATACTTTGTATCATTTTCTGTAATTAAGAATGCTTGTTGCGGTGAAAGTTTTGTATTCACCAGAACATTAACATGTCTTATATCGTTTCTTGATCGGTAATCAACTAAAGCAGTTTCGATTCCAATGCTTTCAAGTAAAGCAGAATAAAGAACGCTTAAGTCATCACAATCGCCGCCTTTTAGTTTCAGAGTTTCTGAAGGATACTGAACAAAATCCCATTTGATTCTCGGGTCAGAAATGTAGGTCATATCTTTTATGAAAGAATTAAATATCAACTTGGCTCTGTAAAAATCTGATAAGGCAATTGGTATAGTATCAAGTTCTGATTTATGGAAAGAAATAATTTGTCTTGAATAATTCTGAGAATTGCTCAAGTCACGTTTTATAAAATATCTTAAGTTCTTTACTTGTCCATCCCACGAATTGATGCTGTTGAGCAAAACCGGTTTTTGTGTCAGATCATCTGCCTGCTCTGAAGCAGAGTAGATAAATATTTCAGCATAAGAAAGCTCAGTTTTTGAAATTTCAGAATATTCAGGAATGAATGCATAAATGGGAATTTCAACAGTATCAAAAGCGGCAACCTGATAACTGCCGATTTGAATTGCATCTTTATTAAGACCAACAATTTTAACAGCAGGTTTAACAGTCAAAATTTTGTCTGTAAGGTTAACAACTTTAGCAGATGCGAAAGGTTTATCCAGATATTCTTCATTTAATGCCGGAAAGATATCCTTTCGAATATCAACATCAAGTATTTTTATTCGCTGTTCAATTTTTGTATTTAACTTGAAATTGACTGATAGATTGACACGATCAAAACTAAACTGATTATGCAGAATATTTTTTATTCCATCTTCAGAAAATTTACTGAATGATGAAACCTGTTTCCTTTTTTCAGAATATTTAACTCCAGATAAGACAATATCAAATAAACTTGCAGAGTAAATGATTGAAGGAGCCAGACTGTTTATAAAAGGATTCTGAGATTTATCGTGATAAGCTGAAAGTGCAAATCCAAATGTTCCAAAATTTAGTTTCAAAATCTGATTTATACTTGCGGAAAAAGATTTATCGGATTCATAATTAAAATTAATTGCAGTTGAATTAAATGGCATAAACGAAAATCCGATTGATAATCCTCTTTCTTTCTTCAAAAGATAATTTCTGTTATAGTCATATAAAGGTTTGGACTCAGAGCTCAAGAGATTTATTGAAGAAAGATAAATTGAAAGATTGTTATTGAATTTATAAGCAAAACTTAAATCTGCTTTCCACAAATCAATTTCATCTTTTTCTGTTTCAATCATAAGATAATTGGTATCGGAGAAAACCGGTTTTATCACTTCCTGTGTAAAATCCTGATTGAAAAATCTTAAACTAAAACCCGCATTAAATTTTTCATTGAAGCTGTATGAATAACCAAAGCCAAAAAGTTCTTTGTAAACATAATCAGCTTTTAATGACTGTGAATTTGAGTCGCTTAATAGTATTGTTTGACCAGTACTGAATAAAAATTCTTTTTGTAATCCGGGAGTATATCTTAAGTGGAAAAGATGATTATTAAAATTTTTATAAGCTGAAATCTGATAGAGATAAGAATTTGATTTATCAGAAAACTCAGAACTATATGTTATTGAAAACAGCCAATCTCTCACACCTGAAAAATTAGATTGGTTGAGTTCCAGAGAATTAATTCTCGCATTCGGAATCAAGCCATTAGCCCAATAACCATTTATGTCAAAACTATTTTGTGCCATAGTTTCAATGCTCAGAATAATTGCTAGTAGAGTATAAAGAAATATTCTCAAGGCAATGCTATATAAATTGTGTGAATACTTTGCGATGAAACGAAAACATTATGTTCGTTCAGATTTTCTCTGTTATCAAATGAACGAATAAATGTAAATGATAATCTGTCGAATCTGTCTCTGGAAATATCCATTAAAAGTTTTGAAGGAATAATTAATCTTCCGTCATCACTTGTCTTTATTCTGTAAAGAGGGAAAACTTCTCTCGAATTTCTTTTTCCTGCTCCAATTATAATTGAAAAGTAAGGATTATTTGTTCCATTCCATTCTAAGATTGCTTTCAGATTTCTTTGTACTCTGTTGCCTTCTATTCTTACTGTTCCGGTAACTTCAACCGGAGTTGGAACATTAAAATTAACTGTATTGCCAATCAAAGGATTGAATGAAAATGAAACCTGTGAGTTGTAAGGAAATTCAAATGAATCCTGAAAAAATCCTCTACCTTTGTAAAGAACATATTTTTTGCCAAGCAGTGTATCCAGGATCTGTCCGGCATCACGATATTTAATTCTGAAATCAACAAGTCTGGTTAATAAATTATTAAATCTGATTGTGCCTGGTGTGATTGTTTTATAACCAATTAATCTACCTAAGGAATTATAAACAGGATTTGATTTATCATAAATAATTGTTTGTGCAATGGAATACTTTTCAGTTTGACCGAGTACGGTAATTTTACCACCGGTAATACTGATGATGCTGTTAATCTGGTTTTGGGAAACGCCGCTTGTATCAAAACCATTTGAGTAGAATTCATCTTCAGTATCTTTTGCAATTACTTCAACTTCAATATTATCATCCTGAATTGAGCCATCTACTAATTCTGTTGGTGATGGTTTATCACAAGAATAAAGGATGAATAATGTTAATAGTAAAAACGATATTTTAATTAAATAATTCATTTCAAAATCCTGTTCAAATTTAATTTATTTCTTAACATTCTCCGCTCAAAAAACAAGAATAACCTCTCCAGCCGAAGCCAGAGAGGTTACGGAGAGAATATGAGTTACGGTCTGATAAAGTATGGAACTCCCCAGCTTTCTTGTTCAACAGGCGCTGAATCATCAAGGACAACCTGTCCGGGCATTGCATTCAATACTGCGTGGAAGAAACCTCTGTACTGATGTGTCTGGAATGTTTGTTCATAGACCTTATCATAGCTGGTTCCATTGAATGTTGAGCTAACAAGTACAAATCTTTTCTTTGCTCTGTGTAATCCTCGTGCATCAGCTCCGAATGTCAAAGTTACAAAGTCATCCTGTTCATAAGCGCTTGTTACTTCAACTCTGATAGTTAGCTGTGAATTTGCTGGAACTACAGGGAAATTTCTCCATCTCCACCAAAATCCCCATCTTCTGTAGAGATAGTAATCATTTGGAGAATTGATAACTAAAGTATCACCGTTTGGTAAGAATACAGTCATCCTTGTTATGTTAATGCTTTCAGGAGTTTGAGTTCCACCTTCCGGCAAAGATACTGCAGCAAGAACCCAATTTCGTTTTGGAAATTCAGTGTTAGCAATTTTTATAAATACAAGTTTTCTGGTAATCACCGATGTAAATGGTTTTAGAATTAATGTATCCGGTCGAGTTGAAGCAGTATCATATTTTGCAAGAATATATAAAGTTCCTTCGAATGTTTTTGTCAGAGTACCGTAAGCTGTGTCACCCTGAATATTAATATCAAGAACACGATTTACTAATCTCATCCTTTGGCCAACTTTTACGGGATAAATAGGCGTATTGATTTTGCCCATTACATCCATTACTCCATCTTCATTATAGTTAGGTTCAAAAGATGCTAAGAGTGAATCCTCATCAGCAATCTGAATCATTGCTTCTTTATCAGTTTTTGGTTCAGATGTCTGAACTGAAGTTTCTTCCTGACAAGCGGTAAAGAAAGAAAATATTGCCAGTATAATTATTGGCAGAAAATTCTTTTCTATTAGATTGAATGTCTTCATTTTACGATCTCCTTATTTTGTTAAAGTTTATTTTTCAAAATCTCGGTTTCATAATGTAATTAATTGTGCCAAAGTGTTCTCCAATAGAAAAATTCACTTTTTTATTCAAAAACCTGATTTATGAAAAAATAATCTTGCATGGTGAATAAGCTAATTTGCATGAAACGACATTTTTCAGTCAGATTTTATTTTTATTTGATGTAATTGTTAAACAGAATTTCTATTTTTCAACTGAGAATTCCACATATTCTTCAAAAGGAGAGCTATGAAAAAATCATTACTACTTTTCTTTCTAATCACTATAACTCAAACAATATTTTCTCAGGGTTTACCCCTTCCATTCGGACGAACAATTATTTTTTCAGGTTCTGGAAATTGTGCAATGTGTCATACCGGCGATGGAACGATTCTCTCACAAAATGGAGTGGATATTTCGCCACCAACTTACTGGCGCTCAACTATGATGGCTAATTCGAGTAAAGATCCATTCTGGCGAGCTGTAGTTGCAGAAGAAGTGCATAATTATCCGCAGCTTCAGCAAACAATAGAGACTACTTGTACAAGATGCCACGCACCAATGGGATATACAGAAGCACTTTATAACGGACAGAATAATTATTCAATCAGTCAGCTGAAACAGGATCCGATTGCCAATGACGGAGTAAGCTGCACTGCTTGCCATCAAATAAAACCTGATAATTTCGGCTCGCAAAATTCTTATTCGGGACATTATATAATTCAAAATGATAGTATTATTTATGGTCCTTATGAAAATCCCGAATTAACTTATATGCAAATGATTGTGAATTATACACCTCAGTATACAACACATATGAATAAATCAGAGTTGTGCGCAACTTGTCATACTTTGTTCACACCTTATCTGGATAATCAGGGACAAATTGCCGGTCAATTTCCTGAGCAAACACCTTATCTTGAATGGAAGAACAGCATTTACTCAGCACAAGATATTCAATGTCAGGATTGTCATATGCCTGTTACATATGAACCGATTGATATAGCAACAATTCCTCCTTCTCATCAGGTTTTAAGAACACCTTATTGGAAGCACGAATTTGTTGGCGGGAATGTTTATATGTTGAAAATGCTTAAAAATAATATTGATTCTTTAGGCATCTCTGCATCAGCAGAAAATTTCGATTCAACAATCGCAAGAGCAGAATTTAATCTCACTCAAAAAGCATTGGAGCTTGAGGTTACAGATTTAGTTGAAAACGATTCACTTAACATTTTTGTGAAGCTGACTAATAAAGCCGGACATAAACTTCCGGCAGGAATTCCGTTCAGAAGAATGTGGATTCACCTTAAAGTTCTGGATGCAAATAGTAATATCATTTTTGAATCAGGTAACTGGAATTCAAACGGTGAAATTGTTGGTTTAAATTCTGATTATGAACCACATTATGATATAATCAGAAACGCAAACGATGTTCAGATTTATGAAGGAGTAATGATTGATGTAGATGGTAATGTTACCAACAGACTTTTACGAGCCGCTCAATTTATAAAAGATAACAGAATTCCCCCTGTGGGTTTTACTTCAACTCATCCGAGTTATGATACTACTGCAATCTTTGGCAACGCTTTGAACGATCCGAATTTTAATAGAGAAAATGGAAGTGAGGGAAGTGGCCGCGATGTTGTGACTTACAGAATTCCGGTTGCCGGTAATTCAACTTACACCGTTACTGCTGAAGTTTGTTTTCAATCTATTAAACCAAAAGTAGTTGATTATCTGAGTTCAATTAGCGAACCTGATATTAACAAGTTTGTTACGATGTATAATCAATTACCGAATTTACCTTTTGTAATGAAATCAATAACAAGAACCATCGTTACATCTGTTGAAGACGATTTCAATCTTGCAGATAATTTTATTCTTGAACAGAATTATCCGAATCCATTCAATCCGGTAACGAAAATCAGATACAGCATTCCATTTGTCATACTGAGTTCATCGAACGATGACAATGTCGGTGTCACTCTTCGAAAGGCTCAGAGTGACACATATGTTACTCTAAAAGTATTCGATGTGTTGGGTAATGAAGTTGCAACATTGGTTGATGAATACAAATCTGCTGGAAATTATGAGGTTAATTTCGATGCTTCAAAATATAATCTGCCAAGTGGAATTTACTTTTATCAGTTAAGAGCTGGTTCATTTACACAAACAAAATCAATGTTATTGGAGAAGTAGCTAAAGAAGAAAATATTATTCTGATGTTCTTTCAATCGAATATCTTCGTTCTCCTTCGTTCAATGTAGGATGGGTTACAGAGGTTCAAACCAAAGAACCAGAAACCGACAGAACTGTTCGAAAAGTCTGGAGCTTTATTCAGTTTGGTTATAAAATTTCATCACACACAGATTTGAGTTTGTTGTTCGGTTCAAGACAGGCAGGGAACATTTGCATCGGCGGTGTTTGCAGATTCGAACCTGAATTCAGAGGCATTGAATTTAAAATGTTAACAAGACTTTGAGTTTCATCTTAATGACAAAGTAATTCATTATCATTAACTTCTTTTGCTTTATTTTTCCGTTTCAAATTTTTATTGTTTAATGTTGATATGCGAAGAAAAGGAAGAAAGCAAAAAGAAGTCAGAATCTTACCAAATGTTTTTCACGGTAAACCGGAAATAATTTCAGAATCTGTTCAGAAATACTTCATAAATAAAAACCCTTTTGTTCTCGAACTTGGCTGCGGAAATGCTGAATACACACTTGCGCTTGCTCAGAAATATTCTGATAAAAATTTTATCGGAGTTGATCTTAAAGGAAGCAGAATCTGGACAGGTGCAAAAAAAGCTTTAGAGCTTTCTGTAACCAATGCAGCATTTATAATAACCAAAGCTGACAGATTACATCTTATTTTTAATAATCCAATTGTTGAGGAAATATGGATTCCATTTCCAAACCCATTTCCTTTAAGAAGAAGTATCAAGCAAAGGTTAGTCCACAAAAGATTTCTTGATGTGTACAGAAAAATTTGTCTTCCTGAAGCAAAGATTCATCTTAAAACTGATGATGAAAATCTTTACAACTACGCATTGAAAGTTATTGAGGATGAGAAACTGAAACTTGTTGCAGCAACTGAGGATCTTTATAAATCAGACTTCTATAAAGATGAACTTACAATTCAAACTAAATACGAACTACAACATCTGAATGATGGAAAAACTATTAAATATGTATGTTTTCAATTGTAGTAAAATATTACCTGATATTTGTGTTGCTTCAGGCACTTCTGTCCAAAATAAATTTATTTATGTGGCTAAAGTCAGTTTCTAGTTTTAATTTTTTTTAGTTCAATTAAGTGAACTGCAATAAATGCTAATTAAATTTGTTTCTTATCTATTGAAGTTGGATTTATCCAACTGTCACTATAAGAACTAAAATATTCAGGGCTTTAGCCGCATTTAATCAGAACCTGTTAATAAAATTAGAGAGTAATACTTTTTATAAGGGATTCAATTAAAAACGAATTTGTTTCCTTTTATTTTGAACTAAAATCAGAGTTTTTAATTAGGTTACAGTTTATTTTAGACAACAATGGCTTCAGGTAATTTTTATTGAAATACAAACGATTTTTTATTTTTTAGTACTATAGCTTTATTTATTTTAGTTCTGATAAAATTGAATTTTGGATGGAGACAGTATTATGTCAAGAAGAGATCAACAGAAATATCTCGATTATCTTAAAAGATGTGAGAAGAAATTCACTCCAAAAGAACTCGATGAATACAAAATGTTTGTAAAAAGGCATAAAGATGATGAGGATTTTGACTCTGTTTCTATGAGAAGACTTAAAGAACTTTATGATAAATATTATACTGCTCCTGATAAATCAAAACTCGACGAACTTTTCAGAAAAAAAGAAGAATAATTTTTAATGCTCAATTCATATCAGAGGTTATAGATGAACTTAAAGACACTCAATCGGATCTTTGCAGTTATCGTTTTCTTAATTTCTTTCTGGCAATTTGCGGCTACTGTTCAACCTTCGGTTTCATTCTGGGATTGCGGTGAATTCATTGCTGCTTCATATTATCTTCAGGTTCCACATCCACCGGGAACTCCATTCTTCTTAATCGTTGGAAATATCTTTTCAAAGATTCCATTTGTAGAAAACATCGGACTTAGAGTAAACTTTGTTTCTGTAATCTCTAGTGCGCTTTCTGTTTTGCTTCTATATTTAATTGCTGTAAAACTTATAAAAAATTACAAACAGAAAGATCCGGAAAATCTTTTTGAAGCACTTACAGTTTATGTATCTGCTGCAATTGGTGCATTAGCATTCTCATTCAGTGATACTTTCTGGTTCAACGGTGTAGAAGCTGAAGTTTATGCATTCAGTACTTTTCTTTTTGCAGCGGTAACTTATCTGATAATGAGATGGAACGAACGCGCAGATAATCCTGATGCTGAAAAATATATAATTATGATTGCTTATCTCGTTGGTCTTTCAACAGGTGTTCACCTGATGAGTGTGCTGGCAATTGTTCCTGTTGTTATGATCATAATGTTCAGAAAATATGTGAATGATGAAGAAAGTCTGAAAAAAACTGCTTACATCTTTTTACTGCACTCAGCAATAATATTACTACTGGCAGTTTTCTGGTGGGCCGGAGAAACATCAACCACACCGCCTTCACCGGAACAGTATCAGTCATTCGATTCTAAATTTAAAATTTTTATTCTTGGCGTAAGTGCGCTGATAATGGGCATCTATTATAAGAAAGTTTTTACCAGAAATTCATTCTATATGCCTTTGATGATTGGTGGAATTGCACTTGCAGCAACTTATCCCGGAGTAGTTAAATATTTCCCAGCTCTATTAACTGCCGTTGGCGGTGAAAACATAACTATTGAAATAATAGTTGTTCTTTTAACTTTTGCCATACTTGGTTACTTCGTTCATTATGCTGTTAAGAATAATAAACCAACACTTCATCTTATGGTGATGTCTGCTATTTTCATTCTTCTTGGATTTACCACATTTGCAATGGTAATTATCCGCTCAAATCAGAATCCACCAATGAATGAGAATGAACCAAATACATTTCCTAAACTGGAGAAGTATCTCAATCGTGAACAATATGGTGACTTCCCTACTTTCAAACGACGCTTCAGTGCGGAACCACATCAGCAAGGTATTTACACAAATTATTCCTCCGACCTTGATTTTTTCTATACATATCAAATGAATCATATGATGACCAGATACTGGTTATGGAATTTTGCCGGAAGAGAAGGTTGGGTTCAGGATCAAGGCGCTAACATAGCTCCTTTCAACGGTATTGGAAATGCTTTTGGAAAACTTCTCGGAATTAAATTTGGCGGCGATGTGAAAGATTCTCTCTTTGGAATTCCTTTTCTGATTGGCTTGCTTGGAATTTATTTTCATTTCAGGAAAGATTGGAAGATGGCTTCTGCATTTATGATTATGTTTATTCTGATGGGCTATCTTACAGCTTTTTATCAAAATCAGCAGCAGCCACAACCAAGAGAAAGAGATTACTTTTATGTTGGTGCGTTCTTCGTTTTTGCAATCTGGATTTCGGTTGGTATTCACGGATTGATTGAACTCGCAATTGAAAAGATTAAGAAACCATCTATTAAACAAGCAACCGTTGTTGCAATTATGGTTTTCGGAATTGTGCTGATACCCGTTAAAATGTTCAGTGCAAATTATTTCACACACGATAGATCACGAAACTGGGTTCCTTGGGATTATTCATACAACTTACTTCAATCCTGCGCGCCAAATTCAGTTCTGTTTACTAACGGCGATAATGATACTTTTCCGCTTTGGTATTTACAGGATGTTGAAGGCGTAAGAAGAGATGTTAAAATAGTTAATCTTAGTTTACTGAACACTGACTGGTATATTCGTCAGATGAAGAATAATGATCCTTACGGCGTAGGAACCGTGAGAATAAGATTTTCTGATGAGCAGATAAATGAATTAAGGCCAATGCAATGGAGTGCGAGACAACTTTCGATTCCAATTCCTGGTTCAAATTCCACTCAGGGAATTTCGAATGATTTTGTGCAGAAATATGGAATCAAAGATTCAACTGTTCTGAAAGAAGGAAAAGTAACCTGGACAATGCAGCCAACTTTAAATTTCGGAAATGTTACAGGCATTCGTGTTCAGGATATAATGGTAAGAGAAATTGTAGAAGCCAATAATTGGGAGCGACCGATTTATTTTGCTGTTACTTGCTCAGATGATAGTAAAATTGGTTTGCACGACTATCTGAGAATGGAAGGAATGGCATTCAGACTTGTGCCTGAAAAACGTTCTGCAACGGCCGAGTTTGTTGAACCGGATATTCTTGCAGCTCAGTTGAAAGAAAATCCAGGTTACAGCAAAGATTATCAGCCGGGATTCAAATTCAGAGGATTGAATGATTCTACAATTTTCCTTGATGATAATCATAAGAGAATGATTCAGAATTATCGAAATGCATTTATCCGAATGACTCTTTACTACCTCAGCAAAGGTCAGAATGACCTTGCAGTAAAAACACTTGATGATATGGAACAGAAAATGCCAAACAAACTTATTCCGATGGAAATGGGATTATTGTTCGAACTTGGAAATCTTTATGCAAGAGCCGGTGCAATGGAACAATACAATAAACTTGCTGAAGAAGTTGAATTGATGGCACTGAAGAAGCTTGACGAGAATCCATCTGATGCTCAATCGTTTTATAATCCATATCGTATTCTGATGGAGATTTACGAAACACAACAGCGAAATGACAAGCTTTATGAACTCTGGAAACGCATAGAAGCTTTATATCCGAATGACCCTAATGTTAAATCAAATGTTGAAAGGTACAGAATGCTGATTCAGAATAAAGATACTTCGCAAACAAAGTAAAATCATTTTATGGCTGCAGAATTAGTAATAAAAAATTTTTGCAGCCATTTTTATTTTAAATTACTTCAATGAAAATACTGATATTAGCTTTATCCGGAATTGGTGATGCACTGATGTTTACTCCTGCTTTAAGGTTACTGAAGCAAGAACTTCCGCAATCCGAAATTGATGTAATGGTAATGTTTGGCGGAGCTAAAGAGATTTTCAGAAACAATCCTCATATCAATAAAGTAATTCATTTCAATTTTCTTAAAGAAGGAGTAACTAAGTCCTTGAGGTTTGTTCTTTCATTAAGAGGAAAATACGATGTAACAATTAATGTTTATCCATCGAACAGAAAAGAATATAATATCATTTCATTTCTGATTGGTGCAAAGAAAAGAGTTGCTGCTCAGTATCTTCGGATGAACGCGGAAAATCTTGGCTGGTTGAACAATTTAACAGTTGAAGAAAATGATTTAACTCATAATGTTCAGACTAATATCAGAATGGTTGAAAAGCTGATTGGAAAGGACATAAATGTTAAATCTGAAGATGAACTTAAACTTCAGATTTTCTTTAGTGATGATGATTACGCTTTCTCACAGAATTATTTCAGAGAAAAAAACATTTCGGAAAAAGATTTTGTAATTGGATTTCATCCTGGCTGTGCAACATTAAAGAATCACATTAAAAGAAGATGGGAACCGGAAAAATTTTCATTGCTTGCAACCAAACTTATTGAAAAATATTCAGCAAAGATATTGATATTTGGCGGACCGGAAGAATCAGAATTAAAACAAGAAATAAGAGAAAATGTTGCATCTGAAAATGTTATAGTTGTAGAGACAGCGACACTCCTGCAATCATCAGCCATTATGAAGAGATGTAATTTATTTGTTACAAATGATTCTGCATTGATGCACATTGCTTCAGCATTACAGTTACCTGTAGTTGCTATAATAGGGCCAACGAACAAAAATTATATTCATCCATGGAAAACAAGATATAAAATTGCTTCATTAAATCTTGAATGTGCACCTTGTTTTTTCTATTCACCAAAACCATTAACCTGTAAGCGCGATGATGTAAAGTTCAAATGCATTAAAGAACTTAATGTAGATTTAGTTTTAAATACTGTTAATCAATTTATGAAAGAGCTTGATTATGTCTGATTCTAATCGTTGGAAACTAGCACAAAATTATGAGAAGAATTGGTGGGAAAAACAAGCAGAAGGAATGGATTTATCTTTTTATAAAGGTTTTGCAGATCAGGTTATTGAAGTAATTAAACCTTTTCTGAAAATTGTAGATACTACTCGCATACTTGAAATCGGTAGTGGTGCTGCAGGAATTGTTACACATCTAAATTCTAAATTCCGTTTTGCCGTTGACCCTCTGGAAGATTTTTATGCAACCATAAAAAAGTTTGCTGATTACAGAGATAAAAATGTTATTTACAAAAAAGCTCTTGGTGAATCACTGCCATTTGAAAGAAAACAATTTGATTTAATTATAATTGATAATGTGCTCGACCACTGCGATAATCCTGCTTTGGTTATCAGCGAGATGAAAAGGGTATTGAAAGAAAATGGAATCGTTTTCTTCAGACAAAATACATATCACATTTGGGGAAAATTCATTCGCACTATTATGGAATTCTTTAAAATTGATAAAGGACATCCGCACACATTCACGAAAAAAAGTTTAATAAAATTATTAACTCAAAGTAATTTCGAAATACTAGTTTACAGACGCGGAGGTTATTTCAAAACCTGGTTAAGAGAAATAAAATCAAGCCGGCTGATTGATAAAGTAAAAGCGCTGCTTCTGGTGAACAGAGATAAAGTAACTATGGTTTTAAAGAACAGATAAACTGTCATTTCAATTTATTTTTCAGATCACTGACAATCTCATCAACACTTTCACAGGGTTTAACAATTCCTGTCTCTCTTCCTTCCAGTTGCATTTGTTTATCCATCACTGCAACAATTGATTTCCACATTTCAGAGTGACATAGAATTGGTTTTGGCGGTTGAAGTTTTTTGTTAGCATATTCCCAGATTGCGGCAAGTTCAAGAAATGTGCCCGTTCCTCCCTGAAGCACAACATAACCATCTCCCATTTCAATAAGTTTTTCGATCCGTTCGAATAAAGTTTTTCCTCTTACTTCAATTGTGATATAAGGATTTGGTTTAGAATTCCAGTGATCAACTGTTACTGCATAAACTAATCCGCCCTTATCGTAAGCACCTTTGGAAGCTGCTTCCATTATACCAGCATAACCGCCTGTACAAATATTAAATCCTTCTTCTGCAAGTCTGGCTCCGAGTTGATATGCAAATTCATATTGCTCTTCTCCCGGCTTAGGAATCGAGCTGCCAAATATTGTAATTGTTCTTTCCATATTTTTTAGTACAAAAATACCTCTGAATTGAAATAAATGCTAAGGAGGGGTTTAGGTTATACGGTATACGGTATAAGGTATATGGTATAAGGTATAAGGTATATGGAATAAAGGTATAAGTGAGATAACAATTCAATTAGATTGATAAACTACATAGTAATTCACCTTATGCAAATCTGTGAAACCTTCGAGGTTTGGCTAAAATTGTAATTAAAGTAAAAGAAAAATTCTTAATTATTTCAGAAAACCTCGAAGTTTTTTTATCAAATGTGCGTACCATAACATAGTAATTAAAAATTTTTAATTTATCTGGTAATAGTTGTATAAACAATTTTTAAGAAAAATAATTACTATGTCGATTATACAATAAAAAAGGCGAACCGAAGTTCGCCTTTTTAGGAGTAAATCTTTTTTCAAAGATTACTTCAAGAGCATCATTTTTCTTGTTAATGAAACACCATTAGCTTCTAAAGTATAGAAGTACATTCCGCTGGCAAGATTACTTCCAGCAAATTTCACTTCATAAGTTCCTGCAGTTTGTTCCTGCTGAACTAATGTTACAACTTCTTGTCCCAGAATGTTATAAACTTTCAAAGTAACAAGACCTTCTTTAGGTAAGCTATACCTGATCGTAGTTGTTGGGTTAAATGGATTAGGATAGTTCTGCTCTAATTGATAAGCAGCAGGAACAAGATCACTAATCTGGTCAACTGATGATGTGAAATCACCGAATCTGTTATTTATCACAATCAACCCACCCGGAGCCTGGAATAAGAACAATCTATGGTTCTGACCAAATCCAGCTTCATTATCAAGAGGATTTGAGCCGCCATTTATAGTATCAGCACCTGGATACA